>Ga0181558_10002567_pt1 | contig 17109 bp, 13 predicted proteins | sample 011ome_22_FD_133754 | JGI IMG/M metagenome (GOLD analysis project Ga0181558, IMG submission 133754) | Coastal salt marsh microbial communities from the Groves Creek Marsh, Skidaway Island, Georgia - 011507BT metaG (megahit assembly) | ecosystem: Environmental > Aquatic > Marine > Intertidal...
AAAGGCGTTAATCTTGGACGCCGATGGTTTGTTAGACACGTCTAATCTCGCCATTCCCATGGAAGCGATTCGAGTCATCTCAGCGCACGCGTCGAACGACTTCGACATCATGTTCTTGGGGAATTTAGGGACGAAAGACCCAATATTTGAGACCTTTCCAGACTCGAGTGGCAACGTCATTGAAATCCGGAAGTGGCAAGGCACACAAGATGCGACCAATGCGAACGCATATATCGTCTCGGCCCAGTTTGTGAACAAGATTTTCGATTTCATTTTGAGTTCAGACATGAACGCGCCGAAGGAGAGCTTAGAAAACTGGTTAGGAGGAGTCATCTGCGGCGCCAAAGAGCAAGAACAACAACAAGCCGATTTAGAAGCGCGCTCCTCTCTCGGTCTCGAATCGACTGTCGACGAAGTTCTCGCGGAAGAGAGCACCTTGGCTAAGAAACCAGTCGTCGGAAAACACGTGTTCAACTGCTACTCCGCCGCCGGCGTACAAGTGAAACCGTCCTCCGACGAGGCTTCCGAACAGCAGCAGCAACAGCAACAAAATGAACAAGGGAAACAACAACAGCGAGAGGATGGAAACAAATAAAAACGGTTGGAACGACGACGCCTTTGAAGAGAAAAGAGGTCGAGTCGCTTAAAGTTCATAGCATTATATATGTAAGTATTATTTAGCGGAAGAGAGAGCTGTGATTTTATTGTTTTAACGAGCGTACTTTTTTACGTACGAGAAGCATCATAAATAACGCGCCGTCACAACAGCAACGCCGCGAACCTCTATTTCCTATTATTAATAAAAAATGAGAGTCAAACGCAAAACCAAAGTCCGAAAATACCTCCGATACTACCGCACCGTGCACGGGTTCCGCGAGCCGTACAAAATCTTGCTCGACGGGAACTTTGTCAGCGCGTGCGTCGGTCGTAAACTCGACGACTCCGCCGCGCATCACGTGTGCAAATTCCTCTCCTGTTCGCCGACCGAATGCAAAATATTCACCACGCGAGCGGTGAGGAAAGAGCTGGAGTCGCTGGGAAAAGAGTTTCAAGAAGCCGCGAATCAAACGCACAAGTTGTTGTTAGTCAACGAAGAGAATTTAGGAAGCAATAACAGTGGCGGAGAAAAGAGCGCGGCGCACATAGAAAACGTTAAAGAGAGCATCGTCCACGCGTGTAAAGAGGACAATCGAGAGCGATTCATCGTCTGCACGCAAGACGGCGATTTGAAGAAACAACTGCGAAAAGCGAGCGCGAAAGTGCCAATCATCTTTTGCCACGTGAGCGGGTTACAGATGGAACCACCGGTAGATGCGGATAGTGAGAGCGGGTTTGCGGGACAGAAGGAACGAAACGAGGGCGTTTCGGAGAGAGAGATTGACATGTTGAGCAAAGCGGGGAACGGAGAGGCTTTGACGAGGAGCATGTACGACGTAAAGACGAACGTGAGGTTTAAGATGAAGAAGACGAAAGGACCGAACCCGCTTTCGAATTTGAAGAAGAAGAAGAAGAGAGGTGGACCGGACGGTCTGTCTGCGCCAGACGTTTCCACGGAAGGTGGGAAAAAGAAGAAACGGAAGAGACGTTGATTAGATTTCCCAGTTTAGATAAATATTTTGTAACAACATCACGCTTGTATTTTTGCGCAACAACTTAGAATTCCAATTAGTCTTCGGAAACGACTTTGTAATCCATCTGCAGCTTCATCGTGCACACGTTTTGCTCTTTGCCATCTGGAGACGCCAGTTCAATGAATTTATAGCAGTGCCCGTATAACTTATGCGACCAATTATCTTCCAACATGTGCGAAACTGCAATCGACGTGCTCGCGATCACCACGTATTTCGGATTTTCTGTCTGTTGGACTTTTCCTTTTTCTCCTCCGATGATGTTCTCCTTATCCTCTTTCGTTCTCTCCACGTCTATGACTTCAAAGTGCAAATATTCGCTCGGATTTCGAATTTCAAACTCTTCGAGCATCTCCAAGTTGCGACGAGCATCCGGTTCGAGAATTTTACCGTCCGGTAGTTCAACTCGCATGATTGGGACCAGATGGCCTTCGCTCGTCCCGAGCGCGACGGCAATGTGCGGATTAAACTCGGACGGGTTTGGGTTTTTCAGCTCGACGGACGGGGGAAACTTGCGGAATTTGAGAGTTCCTGCGGAGAGAGAGGCGATGGCCACCATTATACGGTTTCTGTTGCGTAATGATCGCGTAGAAAGCGCGCTTCGTTCGAGTGGAGAAAATCTGCAATCAACTCGATGAAAAAAAAGCGTTAGCGTTTCGCAGTATTAAAAAACAGAAACAAAAAGCAGTACGGGTAGAGTTTGGGGTATTATTTCAGCGCATCTTTCCTCTCTCTTCTTTTCTTCGTATTACAACGCGTACACACACACGCACACTCGCTAATGCATTATTATTCCGTCCCTCGCATGGCGACGACGACGAAGGCGATGACAAAAACCGCGTACGTAATCGCGATGCTCGTAGCTTGCGCTTTCTTGAATGAAAATTTGTGCACAACTGGAACCAAAAATACGTAATACGCGGTAACCGCGATGCCGTATTGCATGAGCATTCTCATCGGGGTAGTAAAATTGATAGGAACTGAAATTCCTCTCAAACGGACGATTAAGATAGAAATGCCAGAACCAACGGCGAGTTGCGTTCCTGGCGAGGCTAAGGAGGCGGTTACGGCCATTTTCGCGTGTCCCATTCTGGCGACGGCGAGCATACCGGCCAAGTCGCCTGCGCTCGCTCCCCAAGCCATTAATGTACCACCCAAAAGAGATTCTCGAATACCGAAGATGTGACCAAACGCCTGGAACATGAAGACAATTTCATCGGCTAAAATGTGCATCCAGGCGATCCCGACCACAAACGCACAGAAAAGCATGATTGGTGAGGTTTTCGGATCGACGCCTCGCGAGGGCGTTCTAGCGTGTGCGAGTTTCGCCCAGAACGCACATATCGCAAATATAGCGTACGCGGAAATTTGCATTTCACCGTGGTGTCCTGAAACGTTAGCAGCGCTTTTGTTCATTTTCTTTTCCAATAAGCTTCTCGCCGTGCCATCGAACCCAAACAAAACAATCTCCAACATGCCCGTAGCGTATAAGAGGAATAACGGAGCGACAAACGCGATGACGGCGGCGTGTAACGGGCGCACGCGGCCACGGCTAGTAGACGGCATAGTCAATGACACTAAAACAACGATCCATCCTGTCAACCACGTCGTTGGATCGTCCGACCATTTCTTCGCTCCGGATTGCATGGACAACCATTTTCGAAAAGACGAAACGAGGGAAGAAAAATACTGTGCGACAGAAAAGCCATCAGAATGCCTTCGAGTCTTAATCGCCGCTCCGACGCCACTATTATCGCTGCGTTGCGACCCTTGCACAAACTTGCGGCTTAAATTGTGCATATTTTTGTTCGTCATCGGCATTGTGTCCGCTGCACCACCTCTCGGGGAGTTTAGCGGCGAAGGCGCGTACTCATCGTCCGAATCCTCGTCGTCGGTAATTTCATACATTTTGTGTAAATCTACGTGATCGTCGTCGTCGTCTCCCCCTCCGTGGTGACCAACTACTCCGTGCGCCATTTCTATGTTATTATTATTGTCCTCCTCATCGCTCGTGTCTTCCAACACATGGCTTTTCACCGTCTTCATCCCGCTACTATGTTTGCCACCGCTATGACTACCGTGACCACTGCCAACCCCTTTCCAGCTCATTGGAATCAAATCGTCCACCCAATGTCGCCCGTAAATCACGAAGCACACGTAAAATGTGTACACACCTAAATACATGAACCCAAACGCGAAGGAAACCTGGCCGTACGAGCACATGGCGTACGAAATCAATAGCAACGCGCAGTAGTGCATGCAATCTCTCAAATATGGCACCGCTTCCACGGTAACCCCGTCCCCACCTGGCGAAAACACCACCGCCAATGCCTTGCAAATCGAACAGACGTAAATTCCCGCTCCGACGGATTCGCTCATCGCTAAATTGAAATCCGGTTCCTCACTAATACACATCGCGGCCAACTGCGTAAAAATGTCCGGCGCCGACCCGCCCAACGCTAACAACGTCGCCCCGGCAACGTCGTCCGGAAGTTTAAACATTTTCGAAATCGTTCGAATCGCGGGCGCAAAGAATACATCCGCGACAATCGCGATCGCGCTGAACAAAATAGCAGCCCAGATGGCGAGCAAAGGTACTTTCATAAACGCCGGTATCGTGTCGTTGATTTCATCCGTGCAAAAGTAAAACGCCAAGTAATCAATCTTCCCAACTTCGCAGTGTTCGTTCAGTTTCGAGTGCGCGCACGGGTTGGACGATGCAAAAGGGCGACATCCGAGCGCGTATTCATCGAATAAAGGGGACGACGAAGACGACGAAGACGCGTCGTCGTTGATGTTGGATAAATCAAAGTTCTCCATGATGTTCTTTTTTTTAACGTGAGTTCTCGAAACGATTTTTGGAACAAACGCGTATATCCCTATCTGAGTATCCAGACCGGAAAGAGAAAGGAAGATCCGCGAAAAGCGCAAACGGAGGTGTAAAACGAGAGAAACTCAGACGACTCTCGCCTTCCTCTCTCGCGCTCGACGTTGCGCCTCTTTTCCGCGTCGTGCTCTGAGCACGAAGAGGACCGATGTGCGGTGTTTGGGTTGTGTTTTGAGCATCCTTTTTGGGTACATTTAGGGTTTCATTTCGGTCGAGAGAAAGAGGTTCGTTACGCTTTCTTTGGGTGTCGCTTCGCTCAAAACATGTCTTCTCTCTGTCGCTTTAGTTCCATCTCTCCTCGCTGCCATCTCTCCGAGCACAATCATCGGAGTAAGAAAAATGAAGCCAGAAGGACGTCGTCGTTGTCGTCGTCGTCGTCCTCGTCGTCGGTCGCGTCGTCCTCGCTCGGGAGAAAACGAAGCGAAGCATCGACGACGAGAAATCCATTCCCGCTTTCGAGATTCAGTAACGGTGCTGAGAAGATTCCAATCGGCGGACGGTTTCTGTGGTCCACCGAAGGTAAAACGGTCGGAACGGGTTTGAAGATGCTTCCGAATTATGAACAGAACTTGCTCGAGGAAGGGATTGAAGACGCGTGGTTGCGAGAGCTGACGCTCAAACACTCCATATTGGATGCGCATGGAGAGAGGTGTTTGGTGTACAAAGAAACAGAAGGAGACGAAGGGTTAGACGAAGCGTGTCGAGAATTGTTAAAGAATGTCGCGAAGCTATTGACGGAACAGCATCCAGAGAGATACGAACTGAAACAAAACGACGCAATGGAACGAATGATTTCAATACCGAGGCTGAATAACTACACGGCTTCGTTGGAACCGAAATCCGGGAAGGAGGCGTTACTCACGGCTGCGCGACTGAGCACGAACGAGTTTTGTTTGATGCGCAAAAGGGAAGCCGTGGGTGGAAAAGCGCATGAAGGTGATAAGCAGGAAGATGATTTGTTTACGAGAGAACCGTCGGAGCATGAATTTGTTGCCGGCGTCGTGTGCTTCTCGTTCGACCCGAAAAAACGTGAAGGGAAGAACTTATCGCAGCTGCACAAACCTGTACCAAACTACGAGGAAAAAATTGCCATTGCAACGAGGAGAGTATTTGATAACTTGTTGAGCAAGATGGATGAGGACTGTCAGCCTCTATTTCGCGCGAATTGGGCGATACAGAATAGCAGCGATTTAATTAGCACAGATTTAGATTGGCATCCAACGAATGTTAAAATCGGAGGCGTTAAGAATAGAAAACATTTAGTAGAGGATAGTTCTGACAATGCTTTCGGCGACATCGACGCGATGCACACTGGATACATGGACCCAACGCAAGGTATGCCGAAAGATGTTCGTGAGGTTGGGAGTAAAATGTATACTCGCGTGGAATACGAAACCATCTCGAAATTGAAAACGACTGGATTTTCATTATTTACGGTGAAGACGTATTTAGAACCTTTAGGAAATTTTTCGGCTCCTGAAGCGGCCGAGTCGCTGTTCGTCGCCATCACGGAAGCGAGCGAAAGCGAGTTGAAGTATAAATCTTTGGAGAACGCAGAATTAAAGAATCTCATTTTGGAGTATTTGGTCACGAAAATGTCGAGAGTCCCCGCATCGTCGACGACTGTATCGTCAAACGTGTTAAAATGTCCAATGGGTTTTTCAACCCCAAAGATTGAAGAAGAAGAAGGAGAAGAGAAAACTGAAGTCACGCGTTCACTGGCACCTCCAAGCGGAATTACGCCCTGGATGTCATTCGATAGAGCAATAGAAGATGCCTCCCCTATCCCACCATCGTACTACACGAGTTTGAAAGTGGCTCAAATCGAACGCGCAACGGTCCTTTCGCCAGAGAAGGATTGGGTCTGTATCGGGTGTGTCTCAGATGCGCCGAACGTGAACGATTATTTTACTACAACAGTATTTTCGGGTGAAAGTGAAGATGACTGCACGGTAGAAATAGTGTGCGTGCGAACAGAAGACTGTACGTTTAAAGCGTACGAAAACGTGTGCCAGCATCATTTTGCAAAGATTGCCGATGAGAAGCGCGGCACGTGCACTTCGAAAGCAAACTCGTGCGCCGCAGCGTTGCAATGTCCATATCACGGATTCACGTACGACGTATCGAATACCGGAAACGGAAAGCTCATTTCGGCGAGTCGAATGAAAGGCGTTGAAGAACGTACGGAAAGGATCAAGCTAAAAGGCAATTATGTGTGCGAAACGTTCGGTCCCTTTGTGTTTCTTAAGAGTTCGTTGGCTCCATCGACGACATTGCGATCATTCTTGGGCGCAGAATTTGTCGAACAGGTCGAGAAAGCTGGCATAGATGTCTCTGAACGCGGGATTCTTCGTCATGTCGCTCGGGAAACGTTTGAAATCGAATCGAATTGGAAAGTTTTCATCGATAACTATCTCGACGGAGGTTTTCATGTTCCGTTCGCGCACAAAGCGCTTGTGAAAGAAGGATGTGACATGAGCAAATATAATATTAAGCTCTTCAAAAACAAAAATTCGATTCAATCCGTAGACGTCAAGCAAACGGAGGTTAAGAACGCTCGACTCGGTTCGGGTTCGGCGACGTATGCGTTTGCCTTTCCGAACGTTTGTCTGAACCGATATGGCCGATGGTTGGACACCAACGTTGTGTTGCCGCATCCATTCGGTGATCCAAACAAGTGCATCGTTGAATTTAACTGGTTCATTGATTCTACCGAAGATGACGATGAAGAATTCATAACGCAAAGTCTCCGAGCCTCTCGCGTCGTCCAAGAGGAAGACGAAAAGCTGTGTGCTTTGGTACAACAAGGCCTCCGTTCCAAAGTCGCTTCTTCTTCCCGAACCGGCGGAAATATCGGAGAAACAGAAGAAGGTTTGTATTCTCCCGAGTGCGAATCAATCATGTTCGCGTTCCACGCGAGATATTATCGTGCTATTTGTTCGTTGTTGTAAATTATGTGTATTTTCCATATTTTGACATCAGTCTGTCAGTGTAGAGTTCAGAGTTTTACTTTTACCATCACCCTTCCTCATTTTTTTATCTCGCGCGCGCAACTACACCATGTTCAAGAAAACCTTCATCGTAGTTCTTTTGCTGCTCTCCGTCTTCGCGATCCTCTCCACCTTCTGTCTCGCGCAAGAAGACGACGACGTCCTCGTTGACGACGAGTCGCATAGGACAGAGGACGAGGAAACCGTAACTTTTTCAGACGAAGACGAAGATTTAGGAAACGACAACCTGGACGACGACGAGGACTACGTCAAACCACCCGTCCGGGAAGACCCGACCGCGATTGATCCATACCCAGAAGACGACGACGACGAAGATTCAAAAATCTGGCCACCGCCAATGCCGGAAATTCGACATTTGAAACAATATAAAGTGCGAATGTTGAAGGAGTTCTTAGACTTGAGAGGAACAACGTGCGATGCTTGCGCAGAAAAGGATGATTGGGTGCAACGGGTCATCGATACGTGGGATTGGCCAAAGAAGGAAGTGACTGTGACTAGTTCGAAGACTCCGGGTGACGAGATGACGCCGGAGGAGGAAGTCGCGGAAGAGGCAAGATTAAAGAGGATGATGGAAGAGCTAAACGGCGGCAAGACGAGAGATTACAGTGGGATGGATCCGAGGAAAGCGAAGCTTTTGAAGAAGTTACAATCGAAAGGATTGAGCTTTATGGGAGGTGAAGATATGGACATCGAACAGTTGGCGCAGTTGGTGAACGCGATGGAAGGAATTAACAATAAGAACAGTGGCGATCTTTAAAGTATATTTTGGTTTCGCGAAGAAGAAGAAGCGAGTTTTAATTTTAGTATCTTTCGTTATAGTACACGAGATAATTTCTTTTCAATAGACAACAACGCTCAATAGTAATCATCATTGTTAGTATTATCATCATTAAGAATATCATTTGACCTGTTCATCGCATTCTTTCTTCACTTCTTCGATGACGTGTTTCAACTCGGCAAAGTTCATCAAAGCGCCTTCCGCTTCCTCCTCTTGAAGCACACCGGTGTCTTTTGATTTCGCCGCTAATTTTTCGCCAATTTCGATAATCTCCAAGGAATCGTCCAACTCGTTTGCGCCGTAGTGCGCGTAGGCCAACAAATACCAAACGTCGACGATGCCGTCGCGCTCTTCCAAGAGCTCTTCGAGAATTTCAATCGCAAGCGCAGCGGAGGTGTCGATTTCCAACAATAATTTCGCAGTTTCGAATCGGAACTCAAAACTTACATCGTAGTCTTGGAACCTCGGCAAGTATTCGTCTTCATCGTCGTCTCTCTCCTCATCTTCTTCGGACGAAGACACGTAATCTTTTGATCCCGGTGCGGGTCTCATTCGTTCGTAAATCTCTCTCTCTTTTTTCGTCTCTTGAACCAACTGCACTGGCTTCCTCCACTTGGCGATGCTTTCTTTCAAGTGCTTCAAAGCTTCGTCTTTCTTCCCTTGTTCGTTTCGTAAACACGCGAGCACTTGCAACGGCTCCGCGCTATCTCTATCTGACTGTTGTGCTCTTTTGAGTAGTTCCTCCACAGCTTTCGCTGTTTCTTCGTCCACGGTGTTATCGCCATCCATCCCGTCTTCGTCTCGACATCCCAAAATCTGTTCGGCCAAAGCACAACACGCCGAACAGTGCCTATCCGCCACCGCGGCGTCACCTTTCTTTATTTGTTCTTCCAACAAATCTAGACCTTTCTTTGTGCATGCAGTCGCCGCTTTACCGTCGTCCAACAACTGCCCGAGATACATAAACTTCTCGTACCCGCTGTCTGGATTCGCTTTCGCCGCGTCTCTCAACGCGTCCAACGCTTCTTCTTGGTCGCCGTACTCTGCCAACGCATACGCGTACGTTTCCAAGGCATCAACATTTGTAGGGTTTTTCTTGCAAATATCTTTCAATTCCGTTAAACCTTGCTCGATGCGATCGTACGAGATGTGCGTCAAAGCGGACTCGATTCGTGTTTCTAATGTGCTCGCAGCTGATGATTTTGTTGTTCCATTAGCAGAATTTCCTCCTCCTCCTCCTCCTCCTCCTTTCATGGTCTTCTTATAATTCGCATTCTTCCCGCCGGGTTTCCCATCCCTGGAGGATTTCTTCTTCCCCTTCCCGTTCGCGCCGCCCATCGTTTCTACCGTCTCGGTTCAACGAGAAAGAATATATACACGACGAATTCAGAGAGAGAGAGAGCCGCCACGCTCAAGAGAATCGATTCCCGCCGTTCGAAAAAAAGAAGAAGCTTCCAAAAAAAAACGGAGAAACTTCGAAAAGAGAAGATGGAAAAGGACGAGTCTCTTTTCTTCCTCTTCTTTCGTTCGTATGTTTTTTCTCTGTGCGTGTGTGTGTGTGTGTGTTCTCGAGCGCCGCTGCTGCTCTCTAACCGCGTAAAATGGCGACTCTCTTTGTTTTTGTTTTTTTCTGGTTTTTCTCGTGAACTCGAACCTCGTTGAGACGCCAGAAGAGTTTCAAAATTCTTTCTGCGTGTCAGGGGAAAAAGTTCGTCATTAAAACAGAAAAATCATCATGACGAGGACGACGGCGGCACCAGCGGCGATGATGACGACGGCGCGAAGAACGACGAGACCACCGACGAAGAGCGATGCCGCTCATATTCTTTCAACTATTACCACCAGCAGCAGCAGCAGCAGCGGCGTTCATTACAGTCATCGTCATCAAAAGAAACCACAAAGAAGAAGAAGAAGAAGAAGAGAAGTGCTTTTTCCTGGATTTCTGACGTTCCTGCTCTCTTCTTCTTCTTCTTCTTCTTATTCAAAAGCAGCGTCGTCGATTACGTGTAAAGACGTGAAATTAGGAGGCGAAGGGAAACTCGAAGCGTTCGAGAACGACGTCGCGTCGGTGAATTACGCGTTGTTTCTTTCCGACGAGGATGGGAACGAAGGCGCGAAGATAGACTCGGCGAAATTTTTCGTCTTTGGCGTGGGGACTGGAGAAGTCATACGAGGCTTCGATTTAGCGTTGCTCGGAGACGGCGGAAATTGCTCTCCGATGAGAGTCGGAGGCGTGCGAGAGGTTTTGATACCGCCAGAGTTGGGGTACGGCGCGAAAGAGGTTGGCGGAGGGAGAATCCCAGCTAACTCGTATTTAAAGTTTGTCGTAGAGTTAGTGCAGATTAAGTAGAGTACTCGTCTTGCAGCATCGTTTCTTCTCTTGTAGGTATATTTAGCACATCAGTATACATATTTACACAGTTATTATTAGTTTGGGTTATTATTATTATTCATTATTCACGCAATCGCTTTGACCGCTTTGTCCGCCGCATCGTCCAAGTCTTTCGCCGTCTCGATGTTCAATCCGGATTGTTTCATAATCCGTCGTCCTTCCTCCACGTTCGTGCCTTCTAAACGAACGACCAACGGAATGTTCAAACCAACCACTTTGACCGCATTGACGATGCCAGAAGCAATCACGTCGCACTTCATGATTCCTCCGAAGATGTTCACCAAAATCGCCTTCACCTTCGGATCTTTGTTCAAAATCTTAAACGCTTCGACGACTTGCTCTTCGCTCGCGTTGCCGCCAACGTCTAAAAAGTTTGCCGGGGATCCCCCCTTACCTTGGATGATATCCATAGTCGCCATCGCCAAACCGGCACCGTTAACCATGCACCCAATGTTGCCATCTAAGCCGATGTAATTCAAATCGTATTTCGCCGCTTCGACTTCTCTCGCGTCCTCTTGAGAAGCGTCTCGTTGCGAAAAGATATCTTTTTGCCTGTATTCCGCGTTATCGTCAAAGTTCAACTTCGCATCCGCGGCGTATAAAACCCCGTCCGTGGTTTCTGCCATCGGATTCACCTCGATCATCGTGCAATCCGTCTTTTTAAACGTTTCGTACAACGCTTGAAACTGCTTCGCGGCGTCTTCTTTATCGGCGCAACCCAACTTCTCAGCCAAATCGAGCGCGTCCTCTCGCTTAATACCACCATTCTTGTCGTTCACATCGATGTACTTCTTGATAATCTTCTCCGGATTGGATTCCGCTAAATCTTCGATCGACGTTCCACCTTCCGCGCTCGCGATAATCATCGGTTTCGCGCTTTTACGATCCAACAAAATCGCAAAGTACATCTCCTTGGCAAACTTCATCTTCCTCGCGACGAGCAACGCGTTCACCGGTTTCCCTTCCGGCCCCGACTGTTTCGTCACCAACACGTTCCCGAGCATCTTCGCCGCCGTCTCTCGAGCCAACTCGTTCTTCACGATGTGCACGCCTCCTTTAAACCCGTTCTTAAACGTTCCCAGTCCTCTCCCGCCGGCTAATATTTGCGACTTGACCACCACCTCGTCGTCCCCTAAGCACTTCATCTGCTCCGAAGCTTTTTGAACTTCATCGAGGGTCTTGCACGCGATCGAATCCGGAACCCGCACGCCAAACTTGCGCATAATGTCCGCGCCTTGGTATTCGTGCACGTTTAAATATCGAACGTGAAGTCGCTGATTATTATTATTCGTGATGTCGTTCAACTTCTTCCTCGCGTTTCCACGATGATGATGACTTTGATTGTTTTGTTGTTGATTCTGACGACGATGACTTTTTACGAGATCGAACCCTCCTCCTCCTCCTCCTCCGATGAAACCGAGAGAAGAATACGATAAAGATGTTGCAGATCTCGAGCAGATCGGGCGCAATTTGTTCGCTCGTCGCAACATCTGGTTCTATTTATTTATATATGTATATGTTGTGTTGCGTGCGTGCGTTCACTCTGGCGGAGAAACGCGAAGAAAGAATAAAGTTCAAAAAAGTGCGGCACAAACGGCGCGAAGCCCGACGACGAACGACGACATCATAAAATGAGCGGCGGTGGTGGTGGTGCGAGAAGAAGAACCGACGAGTGGGCGCCTCTCAAACGTCCTCTCCTATTCCTCGGCGTCGTTTCCCTCGTCGCCTCGGTGGTTTCGTATCGCAAAAAGCGCACGAATCTGTTCAAGATGAGTTACGCGAGCACGTGCGTGACGCTCGGCCCGGCGACGGTGCTCTTCGCGCTGCCGGAGAGAGACGAAAAGTTAGAGGCGATGCTGATGAAAAATCATCGCGACGATAAAGAAGCGCGATTTGAGAAGAAGAAGAAGGAGAGCGTTGGGGTCGACAACAGAAGAGAAGACTTCGAGAGGACGAAGAGGAAGAACACCGAGGAGATGTTGGCGGAGATGCGACGCGTCGCGTCTTCCAAAAGTTGAGTGAAAAGTCGTTATTTCTTCTCGGGAAAAAATTGGAATCTATAACGTCACTTTTTTCTTCTTTCACACACACGAGCGCGCACGCGCACCGAAAAAGAAGAGGAGATGTCGCTTTCAACGACGACGCGATCGTCGTTCGCGTCGAGCCGCGCTTTTTCTCCGCGTTTTTTTCGGGAAACCGTTACCCCCGACAAAAGACATCAAAGACGAGGACGACGAATCCTCGTTCTTCGAGCGGACGCGTCGCCTTCGTTGGTGAAACCTAGCAAAGCGATGGAGATGATCGAGACGCAGAAATACGCGTACGTTGATGTTCGAACGAAACACGAGTTCGAAACCGTCGGACATCACAAGAATTCCACGTGCATTCCGTTTTTTAAGAGCATGGGACCGCCTCCGGAGTTGAATCCGAACTTTGTGAAAGAAGTGGAGGCGAAATTTCCGAGCAAAGATTGCCCTTTGCTGATTGGGTGCGCGGCTGGAGGGAGGAGCGCGAAAGCGTCGGCGGCGTTGGTCGCGGCTGGGTTTACGAACGTCGCAGATTTAGAGGGTGGTTTTAAAGCCTGGGCGAGCGAGTTTGGAGACATGATTGAAACGGGTTGCGGGTGTTAACGGACAAACGTGAGCGAGAACAAACTTCGCGTTAGGTTTGTTACGAATACTACTACTACTACTACCGCTACTTCAAACTATTGCAAATTTCTAACTGACTGTAACTAACTCTGCGTTTCCGAAGCACATCTCGGACACTCGCACACGAAACCGTACGCTTCTTCCAATTGCGCTCGTCGTTTCGCGACGTCTAACGAACGATCTTCGTTTAAATCGATATACGCGATGGTGAGTTGTTCGCCTTGCTTTACGTTTTCGTTGGCGATGAACTCGACGAGATGGTTTCTTTCCGGCCAGACGACGTTGACGTTAGGCGCGCACGAGTGATTGAACATGGACGCGATGCCGTAGATGGCAGAACCATTCGACGCGCTCGTGCGAATGGACGACGCTAAGGTTTGTTCCATCATCGCTCGAAAATCTCCAGAGTTAACGCCTCCAATCGGGTATTCAATCTTGAAAGAGTTCAAATGAAACTTCGTGGTTAAATCCGCGTACCAACGCACATCAAAAACGGAGCGTATCTTTTCCTTTTCGCTCTCGTCATCGCGTATATATTCGCACGATTCCAACGTTTGTAAAAGTAAAGCGTGTTCTTCCTTCCACGACGGAAACATTTGGCTTTCGTCTACGTGCGCGTGTACCAACATCTCCGCCACGTTCGCACACTTCTTCAGCGTTTTCCAATCTAGTATATTCGACGTGTCTTCTTTACCCTCTTTTTCGTTCTCCCGAATCGTTCTCGCCGCTACTTCTGGTGTCATTTGATTAACCTCCTCCTCGGAGAAGTTCATCTCCTCTGTCAGACGTCTTCGCATGCTTCGCGTAACCATAAACTGCACGGAAGCTTTCTCGTTCGCCGCGCTCTCGGCGTTCAATCCCAAACTCTTCTGCACGCCTTTCGTGGCAATCCGCAGCGCCATGAGCGGAAATTTCAACTCGTGCTCCTCGCAATACTTCTCTATTTTGTCTAACTCCATCGTTCTTTCCGCGGCGTAAAAGCTCTTCTCGGCGTCTTCTTCGCACGCGTCGCCGCAAAAGCGACTTCCTTCTTTTTTCTCCTTCTCTCCGCAGCACAAGTAACACTTCGAGTCGTAATTCCAGCTCGTCGGATGACTGACTATCGGCTTTTGCGCTTTGTCGAATATCTTTTCCCCTCGTTTCATCCCTCGAGTCGCGTATATTCCTCTCCCGCTCTTTTCGTGGTTGCCGACGAAAAATCTCTCGTTCATCGTCATCGTTTCTCCTCCAGCGTTAATATTAACGCGAGCGGCGTCGTCCAACGAGAACGACTCGTACGGTATTCCCGAAAACGAAGAAAATAACGAAAACAACCGCGACCTTGTCGTCGTCGTCGTCGTCGTCGTCGTAGCTTTTTTTACCAGACCAAACATCGTCCCGGCCGTCAAAGTCAAAGTCGTCGTCGAAGAAGAAGAAGAAGAAGAAAAAGTTCGTTATTTTTGAAGATTTTCTCCTCTCTCTCTCTCTCTTCTGTGTGATGCTTTTTGCTTTTCTCCCTTTTTGCTTTTCGTCGTTTTTCACGTTTTTTGGAAAAAAAACAAAAAAAAGATATCCTCCAATCGCACACTTTTAGATAAAGAACACACGATGAGTCAAACGATTTTGTTTACGACGACAACTTTGACGACGAGCATTTCTCGGTCGAGAACGAGAAATGCGGCGACGAAAAAGAGAGTCGCGCTCGTCGCTCCGAGAGCTGCGACGCAGTCGTTCGGCCCGTGCTCGTGCCACGGCGGCGAACATCTCTCCGCCGAACGCAAGGCTGAACTCGTGGCCATCTGCGAACAAATCGGGACGCCGGGGAAAGGCATCACCGCCTGCGATGAAGGACCGGGGACGATTGGGATGAGGTTGGAAAACGTCGGGATGGTGAACACGGAAGAGAACCGAAGAGCGTACAGACAGATGTTGTTTGAATCGCCGAACGCGAACAAGTATTTATCCGCGGCGATTCTCGACCCGGAGACGTTGTACCAGAAATCCAACTCGAAGAAGCACGACGGGAAGTTGTTTCCGCAGGTTTTGAGTGAGATTGGGATCGTACCGGGAGTGAAGCCGCACTTGAAGGTGTACGCGTTGCCGGGCCAATCTGGAGCGACCGTCATGCAAGGTTTGGATTCGTTGGCGGTGAGATTGCAAGAGTATAAAGACGCCGGTTGCAAGTTCGCCAAGTGGAGATCTCCGATGGATATCGACATCGTCAACGGCCAACCGAGCGATTTGACCATCGAGACGAACATGTTGGACTTAGCTCGATACGCGTTGATTTGCCAAGACGTTGGTTTGGTTCCAATCGTCGAGCCAGACGTCTCGTTGAAAGGCGACCACGATTTAGAGACGGCGGTGAGAATCAACGTCAAGATCCAATCCGTGTTGTTTAAAGCGATGTTGGATCACGGCGTGTACATGGAAGGCGCGCTTTTGAAATCGAACATGGTCAACCCGGGTAAGAATTGCCCGAAATCGTACACGGTCGATGAAATCGCGGAAGCGAACTTGGAGGTCTTCCGAAGATGTTTTCCGACGGCGATGCGCTCCGCGAACTACTTGTCCGGAGGACAGAGCTTGGAAGACGCGGCTGCTCGATTGGATGCCATCAACAAGAAGAAAACCGTTCGAGACCCGTGGAACTTGTCCTTTTCCTGGTCTGCGGCGTTGCAAATGCCTTTGTTTGAGTTGTGCCGAGGCAAAGATGAGTTACCGTTGCAAGAGATGGAGAAATTGTACGTGAAGGAGTTGGAAGTTGCGGGTAAAGCCGCGTTGGGTAAGCACAAGAGAAACGGGACGGACGGCGACCACATCGGTAAGTAAAAACGAAGAGTTGTGGAATATAAACGAGCGAGTGCGTATATATTATAAATAATGTTGTAACGAAAGAAGAATATCCTTCATGCCTTCAATATGAATGAAACGTTTCATCATTCGCGCACATCGCGATGAAAAATTTTCCCTTTCTTTTTTTTTCCTCGTGGTCGCACGTGCTGCAATCTAATCTTCTTCACAACACGCGCGCGCTTTCACCCACGCGCGAGGCATCATGACCGCGTGCAACACCTTGGCCGCAAAGGCTTCGTTCGCGTCCATTATTTCGACTGTCGAAGTGCGTCGCGCTTTCCGCAAAAAGTCTTCTTTCCAAAAGAACAACGCGACGAGAGCAACGTCGTCAACGTCGACGGAAGCAGAAGCTGCGACGACAAAGACGAGAAGAGAAACCGTGCTTCTGGCTGCCATCGTCGGCCTCACCAATGGAACGAACGTTTTCTCATCGCCCGCGCGCGCCAGTATCGAAAATAGCGATGTAAAGAAGCAAACGATTTTAATCACCGGTGGTAACTCTGGGATTGGTAAGACGGCGTGCGAGCAACTCGTTGGACTTGGGCACCGCGTGATTTTACACGCTCGAACACCCGAGAAAGCGGAGAAAGCGAAAAAAGAGATTTTATTTAAACAGCCCGACGCGGATGTGGTGACGATGAAGAGTAAGTGCGATTTGATGGATTTAAGAGAGGTGAAAGGGTACTGCGCGGAAGTGCTGGAATATTTAGCGACACCCGGCGTTGGAGAGGAAAATGTGAGCAACTCTACGATGCAGAAGTTGGACTCGTTGATTTTGAACGCCGGGATTATGGCCGCGCCGTACGAACTGACAAAGCAAAATCACGAGAGTCACTTTGGAATTAATCATTTAGCGCACTTTTTGATGTACGAGAATTTAAAACCCGCGCTGTTTGCGGAAAATGCTACGAGTAAAGGGCCGGCGAG
>Ga0181558_10002575_pt1 | contig 17083 bp, 12 predicted proteins | sample 011ome_22_FD_133754 | JGI IMG/M metagenome (GOLD analysis project Ga0181558, IMG submission 133754) | Coastal salt marsh microbial communities from the Groves Creek Marsh, Skidaway Island, Georgia - 011507BT metaG (megahit assembly) | ecosystem: Environmental > Aquatic > Marine > Intertidal...
AAGCAAATTACATCACATACATTTACTGAAGTTAAACCTGATAATACTTTGAAATCTAGAACAGTGGCACATGGTAATAAACAAACTCTTGAAACTATACTCATTTTTTTTGAGTCACATGCTCATTTTGAATGTGAGCATGATTTTATGAGAAAATTTACTTCATATGCTCTCAAAGTTCTTCGGCATCTAAAGACACACAATTTACCAAATTAAACGACACTGTTTGAGATGCGATGTGTGTAAACGAAGGTCCCGCTCGATTACGGGCGCCGATGAGTCTCTCTGTGGTGCACACGACATCGATGTTTCTTTTTATTTTTTGTTCTGTGTTTGTGGGCTTTTCCAAAAAATACGAGTAAATATTTTTTCTCTCTGAAATAAAATACGAGTTAGAGTTTCATGTGCAACAACACTCTGTCTGCGCTCGTCTCTCTCTCTCTCTCTCTCTTCTTTGGTCAAAAACCAGAGACATACATACATACATACATACATACATACAGACGCGTTTTTGACGACGATCCGCGAGAAGCCGCTACGAATATAGAAATTCGATTTTTTATATCTTGTTTTGATGTTCTTTTTTTTTTAATGAAAGGAAAATCCAGCCGCCGAGACGCCAAAGACTGTGAAGAAGAAGAATAAATGCGCGAAGAAGAAGGAGAGGATGCGAACGACGACGACGACTTTGACGACGCTTCTTGTTGTCGTTCTTCTTTTTTAGACGTCACGTCGAGGTCGAAGACAATCCTCGCCGCGTTGCGTCGGTTGTCTTCTTCGTCTTCTTCGTTGAAATTTTCCCCAACAACTAATAAACCGTTGAATGTGCTCGTGTTAGGCGCGGATAGAAACGAAGGCAGAAACGACGAGGAGACGGAGAGGATATTTCGGGAGTGCGGGAGAGAAAGACGCGTGAATTTGAGCTTGTTTGGACCGAATTTATTAGTGACTACTGCGATGGAAGAGGAGAAGGACAAAAAGCGCGCCGCTGTTGGGATTGATGGTAGGCTGGATGATGAGAAGAAGATGCGAGAATCAGAAGGTGGTGTTAAAGTCGTCGAACGCGAGCGGTGTTTGTTTCACGAGAGAAAAAATGACGACGAAGAAGAAGAAGAGACGAACATAGAGTACGATTGCGCGTTCGCGTTCAACGCCGGCGTGTGGGGGTACGATTCTTGGTTGGAGAGTTTTAGGAAAGTGTTGAAAAGATATCCAAACGCGCCAATCGTCGTCTCGGCGTATTCGACGAAAGAGTGCGAGTTAGACGAGGACTGCGTGCGAGAAGGGTTCGGGGAGGACGAGATTCGGTTCGTTTGGGAAGCGGAGGAGAACGAGGCGTGTTCTGGAGAGAAGACGGGAGGTGAAGAAGGTGGGAGAGAGAACAGCGCTTGGATGTGTTTCGTTAAGAGTTAGTGTGTTTTATTAGTCCATAGAAGAAGAAGAAGAAGAAGAAGAAGAAGAAGAAGAAGAAGAAGAAGAAGAAGAAGAAGAAGAGAGTTAGTTAGTTAGTTAGAAGTCGCGGGAACCCTCTTTGCCGAGTTAGTGTGTTTTATTAGTCCATAGAAATAGAAGAAGAAGAAGAAGAGTTAGTTAGTTAGAAATCACGGGAACCTTCTTTGCCGCCGCCGCCGCCGCCGGGCAGCTCGTTTGTAATCCACTCAATCGAGCCATAAACTTGGCGTGATTTTCAATCAGAGCCCAAGTCGACGCGTCGCTCGTTCGAACGCCGAACCGACCGGGTCCGACGCCTTCGTCGTAAAAGTGCCAAAACATCGAACCGCTGATTTTTTTCTCCTTGGCGAGTTTCTCGGTCGTATCGAACGCGTTTTTGAAGTACAAGTCTCGCTTCTTCATGTCTTCTTTCCTCTCTTCCGGCGATTTCCCGACGATGATCCCAAACTCTTCCAGCACGAATGGTTTCTTTCCGTCGGTGAGTTTCGCTCGGTTCAAAATGAATTCTTTTTGAAATTCGGGCGTTTCGACGTCCCACGCATCCGGCCAAACGTGGACGGCGGCGTAATCGATGCACGGGGATTCGATTACTTGCGACAAAAAATCTTGACCCTCGCGGCCAGCCCAACGTCCGCCGCCTTTACCCGGGTTCACGAAGTTTTGTTCGCGTCGTCTGCTGTCGTCTAAAAATCCCTCGTAACCAACCGCCACTAAATGATTCGGCGCTTTCTTCTTGAGGTACTCGCACGAATCTTCGATCCACTTTTGCATGTTTCCGCTTGGCTTGCCTTTCGCTCTGGCTTCGTTGGCTAAGTTCCACGCCATGATAGTCGGGTCGTCTCTGTACCGACGCTTCGTGATTGAATTCGTTCTGTATGCCAAGTAATCGATCGTTTGCTTGTAGTACTTCTGCGCACAAATAAAAAACATTATCATACACCTAATTTTTATACGTTAGAAATCTCTTACCTGCGCTTCGTCGTCCGTGAAAAACTCGCTCTGATCTCGACACGTCTTCGACCACTCGCAATATTCTTTAATCCCGCCCGTGCGATACCAGTTATCCGCGAGGACTAAAACAACCTTAATCTCGCGTTTCTCGCACTCGCTGATAAAAAAATCCAACCCTTTCAGAGCTCTCTCGTTCCAAGTCGTTTTCGTCGGTCGCAGCGCGTACCCTTCCGTGATGGTATGCGCCCAGATGCGAACGACTTTTAAGCCCGTTTTCACCGCCACGTCCAACTGTTTCGTCACGTGTAAAATTCCCAATCTTGGTGTCCATCGATACGGCGGCGGCGCGTTGCTCGAAGCTTCGACCACCTCCCACTGATTCCAACCGGCGAACGTGAACGGTTTCCCGTTTAAAATAAACTCGTTCCCGGACACCTTAACGAATTCGTCCGAGGGTAAACACGTCGTCCGAGGTGGTTCCTCGTTTTGTAAAATTCGAAGCGTTTCCGAGAAGTCGTTCTTCTTCTGCGCTCGCGCGAAACAGAAAAAGAGGAAGAGAGAAAAAAAACGCAGAAGACGACGACTCGCGGCGCGACGGCGTCGCTGTTGAACGATCATTGTTTTGATGCGAAAAGCGCGCGCGCGAGAGAGAGAGAGAAGTGTGCGGAGTGTTTTTAATTTTTCAGAGATCAGACACATTTAGACATGCGAATTCACGAGGCTCGGGTGGCGCAGGAGATGAAGCGAGACGACGAGGACGCGCGAGCGACGGCACATTGTTTAAAATAATTTCTTTCAAACACACGCGTTCGTATATATTTGATCGTATTACACAACCGCCTTTTTTCTGGAACGGTTGTCAAAACATGCTAAGCTAGGAAACACCCTCTAAATTTAAATCCGAATATATAAAACCGCGGTATAATACTCTCTTTCTCTCTCTCTTTTTCCTCGCGTTCGCGTTATGCGCAAACCGCCCGAGGAAAATTTGGATCGACAGACAAAAAAGATACAACCACTCTTTTATTCTTCCGGTCTCATGACTCTCTTCTCGGAGACATACATGCCATCTAAAAACTTACGAATGTCCTTCTTCTTCACCAAGCACGAGTCGTGGATCAACGCGCAGCTCTTGGAAACGTTGTCGATGTCGTTCCCAGTCAACACGATTTGATCCTTCACGTCGCTCGATCGTTCCGCTCGGACGCCCGGCAACATCTTACATTTTCTCGGTCTCTTTTCGCCCAAAAAGTTACGGATTTCCACCATGTCGCCCTTCTTTTCGTCGATGTTGATGTTGATCGGAAAGTGCGCGTACACCGCTCTCATCTTGTACTCGTACCCGTACAAAACCCCGTCAAACAAGTTGCTGATGTGCGAGCACGTCGATCTCAACGCCGAAGTGATTTTGCTGGTTGGGAAGTACATCGCCGCGACAATCTTGTTGTTTTCCTTGTCGTGGTGCAAGTCAATCTTCGCGATGTGGTTGAAATCTCTGTGGAGTTCGCCTCTCGGACCGGTCACGGAGATTTTTCTGCCGTGCATCTTGACCGTGACGCCTTCCGGAATGTCAATCTCTCGCACAGTTTTTACGAGTCTCATCTTGCTGCTGAGTTAAAATAGTCTGTTTTGGTCGTGAGAGAGAGGGAGAAAAGAGGGTGAGCGCGACGACGCGTGGGGAAAGAGACGGACGATGATAAAAAGACGAGAGAGACGCGAGAAGAGTTCTTCCCTTCTTCTAGGTCCTAAAAAAGGAGAGAGGAGGCAAAAAAAAAAATTCTCGAATTCGACGCGCAAACGACCCGTCGCGAAGACGCGCGCGGCGCAGCAACCGCGGGTTCGCACTCCTCGATATCCATTCGAACCATCGGTGCCAATCCCGCGCGCGTTTCGGCCGCGCGTTGTTTCACAAAAGAGCACAGACACGCCGAGAAACCATCCGCATTTTTTAGCCCTCTCTCTGCGAAAAAATCCATCCTCGCGACGCGACTATATTGAAATGCACGACACGCACACCGCGCGAAAAGAAAACGCGTGAATATTCGAACTCGTTCCATCGTAACGCTCGCGAAGCGCGTAAAAATCATCCTCCGCGAAAACGCGTACGTTCGCGAGAACGAAAAACGTACCTCTGTGCGTGCTTTTACTCTCTCGACAAATTTTTTTGTGAAGGAAAAAGAGGAAGAAGGAAGAAGAGAAAAAAATGGGTTCAAAATATTTAGGGTGTCCAACCCTAATAATGGACGACCGAAAAGAAAAAAAGTGCACAGGAAAGAACAACGCACGCAAACAGCGCGTTAAAAAAAGGAGAACGCGCGCACAGAGAGAGAGAGAGAGAGAGAGAAACGAGAGAACGCGCGATTCTCTCGTTTCTCTCTCTCTCGTTTTTGGAATTCTCAGACGCGAGAGAGAGAGAGAGAGAGAGAACAAAAGAGAGAGAGAGAGAGAGAATTGGATTTTTCCAACCCGTGTGCCGCCGTCACAAGAGAGAGAGAGAGACGAAGAAAGCGAGAGAGGAAAAATAAACGACGATGAAAAGAGAAGACGAAGGAACAACGCCGCGTAACACTCTCGCCGATGATGTCGTCTTCGTTTCCAGTCGATTGTGCGTGAAAAACCTGCCGAAACATTACACGGAAGCGCGATTTCGCGACCATTTCGCGCCGCTCGGGGAAGTGACCGATTGCGTGATTAAAACTGCGCACGATAGCGGCAGCGACGCTCAGCGGCGGCAAAATCGACACTCCCGCGCTTCATCTTCATCCGGGTCTCGATGTCTGGGATTTATCGGGTATAAAACAGAAGAGATGGCGGCGAAAGCGCTGAAGTATTTCCACAACACGTTCATAGATACCAGTCGGATCGACGTGTCGTTCGCGTTGAGTCGTAAAGATCGAGAGAAGGCGAGTTTGCGAGGCGCGGAGAGACCGTGGTCGAAGTACTCGGAAGGGACGAGCGCGAACGAGAGGATGAAGAAAGAAGAGGAGAGGAAGAATAACAAGAAAAACGGAAAAGAAGATGAGGGCGAGGATGGAAAGAAAGAGGATCCGAATCGGTTTATCGGCGTTCGGGAGAGAATCAAGATGGAGAAAGCCGCTCTGAAAGCGAAAAAAGAACAGTTCATTTCGCCAGAGGAGAAAATGTTGGAAGAAAAGTTGCGAGAAGATCCGAAATTGAGAGAATACATGGCTTTGATGTTACCGAAGAGTAAGTTTGCGGCAAAATTTTGGTCCGATGGGTTAGTGCACGAAGACGAGTACGCGTCTGGTCTGGCGCAAACGAAAATCACCGACGGCGACGGGGTAGACGGGAAGGAGAAGATCATCGAAGATACCGAAGGCGGAAACGCGAACGAAGATTCGGACGACGACGAGTACCAGGATCTAGATAACGATAGCAGTGATAGTAGTAGTAGCGATGACGAATCAGAAGAAGAGATAGACTCCGATTCAGACGACATTAAGAAGGACGAGACGGTTTCGGATATGGATTATCTGAAAGCGAAGAAGGGAAATTTTAGCGATTCGGATGATTCAGATGATGATGATGATTCAGAGGAGGAGGAGGAGGACGACGATGAAGATTCGGAGGATGATAGCGAAAGTAGCAGCGGCGACGGTGAAGGAAAGGAAGTGGACGACGACGACAAGGATGATTCTGGTTCAGATACGCCTTCGGATGATGATGAGGATGAGGAGAAGAAGAAGTCAAAGAAATCAAAGAACAAAAAGAAGAAAGAAATTGAAGGAGAAAAAGAAGATGAAGAAGGAGAAAAGGACGCAAAGGAAGAAGTCGAAGTCGTCCAAGCGACGGACATGGAATCCTTACAAGAAACTGGTCGCGTGTTCCTTCGCAACCTCGCGTACACGTGCACCGAAGAAGAACTTTTCGATCATTTGCAATCTCACGTCGGCAAATTGACCGCGGTGCACGTCTTAGTGGACAAGTCGACCAAACAGAGCAAAGGATTGGCGTACGCGACGTTCGCACTTCCAGAAGATGGCGTGAAATGCATCGACGTCTTAGACGGTGCTATTTTCCAAGGTCGCATTTTACACGTTTTACCGGCGAAACGAGCGCCTACGAACGCGGAGAAGAACACGTTAGGCGGCGTCGGGAGAATAACTTTGAACGACGGTGAAGACAACGACGACCCAAACGACAACTCCTACAAGAAGCAGAAAGAGCAAATGCGCAAAGCAGACGCAGGTGATAAAAAAGCCTGGAACGCACTCTTCATGCGTCAAGACACCGTCCTCTCCGCCGTGGCTGCGATATACGGCGTTGACAAGAGCGATTTGTTGAGCACGGAAACCGAAGACGTCGCGGTCCGAGTCGCGCTTGGTGAAGCCCAAGTCATCGCAAACACGAAAAAAGAACTCGGCAATAACGGCGTGAACGTCCAGTCGCTCGAATCTGGCGCAGAATCGAGAAAAAACGTCAAAATTGCGCGTTCGAAACATTCAATTTTGATAAAAAATTTACCGTACGAAACCGAGGAATCAGATTTGCGAGAGATGTGCGAAAAGTTTGGCAGCTTGAGTCAATTGGTGTTACCGTCGACCAGGACAATTGCGATCGCGGAATTCTTAGAGAGCAACGAAGCGCGAAGAGCGTTTCAAGGTTTAGCTTACAAGAGGTACAAACACGTTCCGCTATACGTCGAATGGGCGCCGAAGGACATCTTCAACAAGAAGAGCGCTGACGACGACGACAACAACGATGATGATGGCGCACCAAGAAATGAGAGAACGGTGAAGGCCACCACCGCTAACAAAAATGCATCCGACTATGACGACGAGGACGAAGAGAAGTCTAAAGTTCTCTTTGTGAAAAACATCGACTTTGCCACCACGGACGAGAGTTTTCTTCAATTCTTTGAAAATCTCTGCAAGCGCGCTGGAGGAAAGAATAGGAGAATCGTATCCGCCAAAATTGCCCGAAAACCAAGTTCGGACGGTAAAACTTCTTTATCCAAGGGCTTTGGTTTCGTCGAGTTTGAGTCGCACGAAACCGCCTCGATTTGCTCGAAAATAGTCTCCACCGGTGCTGGAAAATTAGACGGTAAAGTCTTATCGACCGAGCTCTCGAAGCAGAAAATGTCTTCTTCTCAACAACAACAACCGGAAACCGTCGACGATGACAACGCGCTCATGAAAAAGAAATCCAAAATACCAAAAGGCAAATCAGCGACTAAGCTCGTGCTCCGAAACGTCGCGTTCGAGGCGACAAAACGCGACATACAAAAGTTGTTCAATCCGTTTGGCACTTTGAAATCCGTTCGCGTGCCGAAGAAATTCGACGGATCGCACCGAGGTTTTGCGTTCATTGAATACACGACGCAACGGGAAGCAACAGATGCAATGGAAGCATTAGGAAGTGCGCACTTGTACGGGAGAAAATGCGTCATTGAACGCGCGGACGAAGATGAGAGCGCTATGATGGATGGCGGTAAGGATTCTTCGAACATGGTATTTGGCGAATCAAACGTGGAGAAGTTGCGAGAGAAAGCGAAAAGGCAAGTGGACGGAGGTCTGAAGCGGTCCGTGAAACGACAGCGCGCTTAGAAGAAGAAGAAGAAGAAGAAGAAGAAGAAGAAGAAAGTTGTAAAATAATATAACGCTAAGAATGCTTGAAACCAGCTTTTTGACATTTCAAACTGCTATCGTAACTATACATCTATTCCTTCGACGACGAACCTTTTTCTTCTAAAGTGCCGAGCAAAATGCTCGCCGGTCCGGATCGGCCGTTTTGCATCACCGCGGATTTCAAAACGTCCTTAATCGTTTCATTTTCTATGCTTTCTCTTTCATCAACATTTGTTCCTCCTTCTTCACCGTTCGGATCCATCGAAGTTACCGTCGTTCGTTTCACGGACTCTTCCACGTGCGATCCGAGCAGTTGCTCTCTTAATGCCGCCTCGTACGCGACGTCGAAATCTTCCGCTTGTAAATCGAGTTCGTTTTGAACGTCGTCGGCTACTTTTCTACTGGCATGCATCGAAGAAGAAGACGCACCCACGACGCTCTCGTCGTTGAACACTAAATCTTTCGTAAATTGCTCTAAAAACTGTTCCGATTCCGGGTCGTCCATTAAAGCGTTCATCAGATCGCGTTCGAACGCGTCGGCGTCGAGTTCCGGCGGCGCAATTTTCTTCGAATAACTACTTCTGCTGTTCCCGTCGTCCACTCCTTCCGCGCCTTTATACGTCGCTTTCGCGTTCATAAACGTCCCGAGTTTTTTCCCGACTCGTTTCACGTCCTCGTTGAACGCTTTCTCTTTCTCTCGTCGTTCATCGAGTATATCGTCGTCGTCGTCGAGGCCGAAATCGTCGAAGGCGTCTTCGTCGTCTTCCGACAAAGGGTGCATTTCGCGCTCCGCTGCTCTCGCTAAAATCTCGTTGTCTAATTCGAGCATGCCGTCTCGCATCCACTGGTCGCTTTCCGGTTCGAGCGAATCTGAAAATTCGCTATCATTATCGTCGTCGTCGTCGTGTTCCGTTTCTTCTGTGCGATCTAACGCGTCTTTAAATCTCAAAATCGCCGCAATTTCCACCGCGCTGAACGCAGACGCCTTCTCTTCCTCGTCCACGTCTTCGCTCAAAAGCTTCTCCAACGCAATCTCCATCCCGACCACTAATTTCATCCCCACATCAAACGCGTTGTGCACGTCCACGTCGGTGGTTTTCGCGACGACATCCATCGGGTACTTTCTCGGCGCGTCGAACTTTGCTCGAGCGAGTTGCGCGTACGCGCATCGGGAAAAACGAAGCGTGACGGAGTCCATGACGGAACGTTTCGCGTCGTCCTCGACTGCTTCGGTCAAGTTCAAATTGCGAAACTCTTTCGAGCTTCGCACGTCCGTTGGCGTTCGCTCGTAAAACATGCGAGCAGCCGTTTGAATGAACGTTTGCTTCGTCGTCGGCGTCATCGTCGTCATCTCATCGCTTCTTTTTCTTTCTCCTTCTTCTTTGCTAATCACACGTAAAGCGTTCCGAACGCGCCTCGGAAGTAACGCCCGCGCGAGATGTCTCGACGTCAAAATCGCTTCGTCCGTTTGGTATTTCTTCATCTTTGTCTCTTTCAGATACCTGTCGATCGCTTCGCCTAAACTATACTTCTTTTCATGATCTTCATCTGAACCGAAAGAACAAGACGCAATCAACGCGTCCAACGCTTCCGCGTTCGTCTTTAGCGCCGTTCGCCTCGACTGGTCGTTCCCTTCGCTCCCGTCGGCGTTGATGTTATCATTATGAAAATCGCTCACGTCGCCCACCACCCGCACCGCGCCGCCTCTCACGAACGTCCTCCCTTCCGCCACGTTCGGTTCCACCCACGTTGGCAACAAATGCGACGCTTCCACGAGTAAAAACTCCCCGTCGTCGTCGAATATTCGCATCGAGCACGAGTTCGGGTACAAGCGTTCGCTCGCCGCGCGCGTCAAGACGTGCACAACCATCCACTCGTCGTCCATGGCGTCTTGAAATTTGGTCTCGCCTTTCAAGCACCATCTTTTCGCGTCCGGGCAAAAATGGGCGCGTAAATTGAATCCGTCGCGATGCCAACAGTAGGATTCGATTCTTTTTTCGCGACGAGAAGCATCGTTCGTCCCGTTTTCGTTTTGAATCCTCCTCCTCGTCATCATCATCGAAGAAGAAGAATGGAGCATCGAATTGGAAAAAATGCATTCGAAAATTTCTCTTTTCCTTTGCTCGAGAAGAGATCGATGATGAGTATTGACGTCCGCGTCTTCCTCGCAACCGTCGTCCGAGGAAACGATATCGTCGAAGTAGAGTCGATATTGGACGCAGTTTGGTTCGAGAAGAAGCTGATTTTCGTCTTCTTCTTCTCCTTCTTCGACTGAATTCATTTTTTTTTTGTTTCTGGGAGAGAGCACAGAGAAAAAATGTGAAGAAGATGTTCGATGTTTGCGCGTATCGCGACGATGATTTTATACAGCAATTCTTATGTGTATATTTGTCTCCTCGTTCTTTTCCTATGTTTTCTATAGCGTACTGCGTGTGTGTGTGTGTGTGTGTATATATATATATATATATATATATATATACATCTGCGCGTTTTATCTGTGCTAAAGTTTCAACTTTGTGCAAGTATTTTTATACATCTCGCGCGCGCGCGTCGTCAAACTAACGCTTCTTTCCGTCGGGCGGACACGCTTCGAGCCTTTCGAAAAACTCGCTCAACATGCCGACGGATTCGTTCGGACCGCCGCTCGTTTTTACGCGTCCTCGAACCCATTTACTGATTAAGTTCGTAAACTGCATGCTATGGCAGAATCTCTGATCGACGAGGAAGATGGCCGCGTAATCGTGTAAATGCCGGACGCATCTGCCCAACGCTTGGTTGTACGCTCGAAACGCTTGGTGTTCGTACCATTCGCCGCCGGTAAGTAAACTTTTCTGTTTTCCGTGCGGGGAGGAGTTGAACTGTTTCTTGAGCTGGACTTTGACGTCGCCGAGATTTGGGAACGGGATACCCACGCAAAACACCGCTCGAGCGGCGTTGTCTTTGAAATCCAAACCTTCCGAACATTTCCCTCGGAACACGGCGAAGAGTAGAGAACCTTTCTTTTTCAGACCGTCCTTGAAGTCTTCGAGAGTCTCGTCGAAGCCTCGAGAGCCTCCGGTTTCAAAGACGATTTTCTTATGTTTGGAAATTTGCGAGTGGTGCCCGGTGGTGTGAAACCACTCGTCCGAGATTCTCTGGATGAGTTCGTAAGACGGGAGAAACACCAAAACGCCTCCCGGAATGTGTTTGCAATAGCGCAACAGCATGTCGCCTAATCGCGCGGAAAAATCTTGGCCGCTCGATTGTAAATTTTTCCTCGTGACGGCGCCAAGCGTATCTAAACTTTCCACGAATATTTGGTTGTTCGGAACGACGTGCGGGGCGTCGACTTTAATCGGGAACGGAACGCCTAATTCGCCTTCTAACGAGGACGTCGGAGACAACGTGCCGGAGGTTAAAATCACGCACCGCGCTTTCTCGGCGACTCTTTCGAACGCCACCGCCGGCCGGAGACACCACAGAGCAAAACCACCGGTTTTTTCGTCGTGCTTTGGTTTGTCCGGGTTGTTGAACGCGTCGTGCGCGAATTGCGCGATGCACAAGACGTAATCGTTGGAGTATTTCTTGAACAAGGAGATTTTCGTCGCGATTTCGTTTGCGAATCGCATGGCTTGCATGCCCAAGACTCCGGTGACTTTCTCCCCGCGTTCCGAGATCATTTGCATAGTTCGCGATGACTTGGCCGTTATCTCTTGGACTTCTTTCAACACGGAGTTTAACGTCTCCTGTTCTCGCTTCGGGTTACACAACGCGTCCCATAACTCTTCGATTATGACGTTCGAATCGCTAATCGTTCTCGTTTGTTTGTATCTATCAAACTTCTCTCTCTGTTTCATCTTTCTCGAAATCCACGCGCCAATGTGAATCAAAAAGTTCTTCACCGGCAAAGCTTCCGGAAAAGTTGCAACTAAAATCCCTATTTCGTCTAAATATCTCGATAAATCTTTCTCGTAGACTTCCACCGACGAGCCTTCTCGGCAAACGTCCTCGATGTTGTGTCCTTCGTCGATGATGATCGCGGCGTTCGTTAAATCGATATCCATCGCCGCGCGAATCCCTTCGTCGAAAATGTAATTATAAGGGCACAAAACAAATTCAGCTTCCTTGTATAACTCTTTGGTGACGTAGAAAGTGCACGCCTCGTGTTCCTCCGCCGCGTACTTCAAATCTTCGATGTCCCAAATGTGCGCGTTTCTCATCTCGTCTAATAAATGCCCCTGGCGATTGAAATACGCGCACTTGGAGCTCGTCGAATGCGGCGGCACCGCTTTCACGCACCCTCTGGTCAGATCTTGACACTCCTCGTCGCTTTTCTTGGCCGGACAAAACTGTTGTCGAGATCCCAACACCGAAAAGTTTGGCCGGTATGGACATCTCTTCAACTCTCTCGCTAACTGAGCGATTTGCGAGTGCGTCCTCGAACACAGGAAAATTCTAGGAACTTCTTCTTCTTTCTCTTCTTCTTTTCTTTCTAATGGTGGTGTCGATGACTTGTTGTTGTTGTTGTTGTTGTTGATTGTACTGTTCTTCGCCGCTCGGTCTTCTACTTTTATCGCTCCGTTGTCTTCTTCTTTTTTCATCGCGTCCTCCTCCCTCGCCTCGACGAACATCCCGTTCGCCGCTCTCCACCCATCCGGCAACCCTTTATTCTCCGGCGTCGTCCCAACTTTCGCTTTCCGTTCCCAATGCTTCCTCCTCATCTCCTTCTGAAACGCCAACGAAGCGCACAGCAGCGCCAAACTCTTCCCGGTCCCCGTCGGCGATTCCACCAGCGCGTGTTGCTTCGTCTTGAGCGCTTGCAAAACTTTCGACATGACAATCTTTTGCGGCACTAAAGGCGTCAGCCCTCTCGGAAACGCCACAGGAATGCCCATCATCGGGAACGTGTTCGAATCGTCCGGTCGTTGTGTTGGCGGGAGCACGAAATCTTTCCTCCGTTTTTGCTGTCGCATCGTCCCCGCTTCAAGCGTCAACAACTCTTCCTCTTTCCCCACTCCGAGTGGAATCTGTTCCGAATCTCTCGAATCCGGACTCAAATCTTCTTCATACTCTAACTGCACGACGCTTTTACTATTGTTACCGTTATTGTGTTTCTGCATGTGCTCGTTCCGCGCTTTCGTCGCCTCTCGGAAGAGGAACCGAACGGACTTTTCCGCCTTGTACTTCTTCGTCGTTGTCGTCATCGTCGTCGCCTTTGTGTTGACATTTTTTTCCCCGTCGTTTTGAATGTTTTTCTCCTCTTCTTCTCCCTCTCGTTCTTCCTCTTCATTAGCTTCTTCTTCTTCATTAGCTTCTTCTTCTTCTCGCGAAGACATCTCTCTCTCTCTTCTCCGTGCGATTTCTGTGTCGTGGGGTCTCTTTTTCTCTCTCTCTGTCTCTCTCTCGCGCGCGCGTTCTTCCCCTAATAACTTTGGAGCATAAAGGAGGAGTTTTTCAAAATTCTTTTTCCCCACAACAACAACTAAAACCCTAAATAAAAAAATTTGAGCACTTTTTGTATCGTTATTAGGGGAAAGAAGAAGAAGAAGAAGTAGTAATACTAATACTAATAAGAACGACAACTCTCTCTCTCTCTCTCTCTCTCTCTCGTTCACGAAAAGACCCTCTTTCTTTCTTCTCTCTCGCCGCCACCACCGTGTTATTATTATTGTGTCGTTATTATTATTAGCAGTAGTACACACGGGCGTTGAATTTTTAATTGTGTGCACTTTTACGACGCAAATATTTTTGAAAATCCATTCGACAGCCAAAGAGCCGTTTGAGATACAAAAAAACAAAACGTTTCCCCACAACGACAACTACGAACGCGAACGCGCTCCCGACAACGACGACAAAAAGAACGCCCGCGATGATGTTTCGCAGAGGAGGAGGAGGAACAGGAGCGCGTTCGCCTCTGGCGCACAGAAACAACGCCGACGACGATAACCACGCGGCTTCTTCTTCTGCGCAACAACATTCTTCTCGTCTGCATTTGTTTCGCGGTAAATTTGGAACGACACCACCGAAGAAGGCGGGGAAAGAGAACGAGCGCGGGGAGGACGAAGACGAGAACCAGGAATGGCATCGGCATCATCGTACTCGTCATCATCACCATCACCACGGTCGAGGAAAAGTAGCGGGTGAGGACGTTAAAGGAGTCGAACGACAACAGCGCGCTTCTTCGTCAAAGAGAGAAAAGCACGGGACGGTTTGCCCGGACATCATCAAAGAATATCGAGAAACGACGAGCGCGAGAAGTTTAACCGAAAATGAGATTCAAATCAACGAAGAAGAGACGACGAAAAGTAGTAATAGTAATATTCACGCGAGACGACAAGAACAACACCAACAACAGATGACGACGCCTTCTTTGAAGAATTCGTACAAGAAGATGAAACTTCTCGGTAAAGGCGGGTTCGCGGTTGTGTATTCGGTGAAAGATTTGAAGTACGCCAAAGCCGGCTCTGCAAAAGAAAGAGGACAACAACAACAACAACAATATTACGCCGCGAAAGTTGTGTCGAAGAAGAATTTGGAGAGGCAGAAGCAAAAGGACAAAATGCTGGCGGAGATTCGAATCCATCGCGCGGCGGAGCACGAGTTCATCGTGAAGTTTACGAAATGTTTCGAAGACGACTTGAACGTGTATATTTTGATGGAGAAGTGTTCGGATAGGACGTTGGCGGATGTGATTAAATACCGAGGCGCGATCACGGAGACGGAAACGAGCGCGTACGTGTGGGAGATTTCGCAAGCTATGCAGTATTTGCACGAAAAGTTAGTCGTTCACCGAGATTTGAAGTTGGGGAACGTCTTTTTGACGGATTACGGGTTGAAAGAAGCGTCTGCGATGGCGGACGAGAGCGAGGGGGTGTTGAGACGGTTTCGGACCGGCGAGGAGAGGCTGAAAGCGTTTGAACGCGTGGAGCGGTCGTTTTTGTTAGGCGCTAGCGGCAGCAGCAGTGGTATTAGTAACGGCGTAAATAGCGGTAGGGGTTCGGTAGCGTCAGTCGCAGCAGAAGCAGCGGCATTGGCGGCGACACATCGACAGCCCAGAATCAAAATAGGCGATTTTGGTTTAGCGGTGCAGTTAGCGCACAAGCGCGAGAAGAAATTCACCGTGTGCGGGACGCCAAACTACATCGCGCCGGAGGTTTTGGCCGGAAGTCAAGGCCCGGGGCATAACGCGGCGAGTGATATTTGGTCGCTTGGCGTTATCATATACGCCTTGTTGTGCGGAGAACCACCGTTTCAAACCGAATCCGTGGAAGCGACGTACAACAGAATTCGTAAAACGGATTTTCGATTTCCAGACGATCGACAGTGTCTGAAAGTTTTGTCCAGCGAACATTTATTAAACGTCACCACGAAGAACTCGGAGAGTAAGAAGAACGAGAACAACAACAACGACGAGGAAAGAAACAGCGAGAACAGCGGTGACCACAATAGTACCAACGAAAACGTAAACCTTCCCAAGTATAGGTTTCCGATAAGCGCAACCAGTCGAGATTTAGTTCAAAGGTGTTTGTTAGCCGAAGCCGAGAAGCGTTTGACTGGAGTCGAGATTTTAGAACATCCATTTTTTGATGCCGTTTGGGCAGCCGCAAAGAAGAATCAAACGATATCATCGATGGCAACGACGGAAAACTACGACGAGAACAACAGGAACTTTGTCCTCGCAGACGCAACGACGACGACGACGACGACGCCGCGACGCGCCTCGAGCGCGCCTCTCGTTTCTTCTTCGAAAGCGACGCTAGAATCGATATCTTTGCGGCAAATGGAAGCCGAGACGAAACACGCGTTACTACAACATCAGCACGCGCTGAGTGGACAAAAAAGTTGGGCGAGACGAGCGAGAAGCGCTGCGATGGGCGCCACTACTACTACTACTGCTACTGGTACTATCAGCAATGGGGAAAATATCGAATCCGCGAGGGTGGCGTTGGCGCAAATTTCCGTCAACGCCGGCGCGCAAACGACGACGTCGACGAGCTTTGCCAGAGCGAACGACCACGGTTTGTCTTCATCGGCACACAACAACATACCACTATCTGCGAGAATTAAAGTGAAACATTTTACGAACCAAACCGAGCAGTGGGGTCTCGGCTACGCGTTGACGGACAATTCGTTCGGTGCCATTTTCAACGACGAATCGCGAGCGGTGTTGACAAAGTGCGGGACGTGCGTCTTTTATTGGCCAAACGTTGCGACAACAAGCACTCGCGACGGGGGCAGCGCGGAGAAGAGAATCTCGCCTCGTAAAAAGTTCAGCTCGAAAAAGTGCATCGCTGTGCCTCTCCGGCAAGCGCAAAACGGCAACGCCGGCGATAACCAATTTAATCGCGATTTAGCCAAGAAAACGGCTATTTTGTTGCGATTTAAAGAGATTTTGTTGAGAAAAGAGGAAGAGATTAGCGGTCGCGGTGGCGACGACGACGACAAGGAGGAGGAGATGAACGAAGCAAGTGGAAACAGAAAGAAATCGCTTCTCGAAAATCTCGATCCGCGCGATCCAAACTACTACTACGATAAAAATCCGCTCTTCGATATCTCGAAATCGATATCTTTATTACTCGACCGGGGCGGTATGATCAACTACTGGCGAACCGGGCGGTCCAACGCGACGACGTTCACGTTCAACGACGGAAGCTTTCAAACCTTATTCGGCGACGCGAACAGCACGAGCGTGTTTTGCTGCGACGACTACAGTCTAAACCACCACCATCGCCACTATTCAAACGCGGCCGACGGCGCGAGAGACGCCTCCTACGGAGGAGGCGTGTTAGGAGGTGGATTCACCAAACGACGCCTAGCCGTGTGCGAGCAGCGAAAGATTGCGTTAAAAAACCTATCCAAAGTCCCGGTGAGCAACACCAGCCGATTATCCTCGTCGAGTACTCCTTCGCCGCCGCGGGAGGGGAAATCGTCCTCAACCGTCCGCACTAAAGTCTTGGACGCTCGAGAGATCCTCTCCAAATCCGCTCGGTCCGATACGAACTTGGAAAAGTGCGTCCGATATTGCCACGAAAGCGGCACGAGATTAGAGCGGAATTACGACAACAACAACAACGTTTAGAGGTTTAAATTAGAATACGAATACGAAGTAGTAC
>Ga0181558_10002577_pt1 | contig 17081 bp, 15 predicted proteins | sample 011ome_22_FD_133754 | JGI IMG/M metagenome (GOLD analysis project Ga0181558, IMG submission 133754) | Coastal salt marsh microbial communities from the Groves Creek Marsh, Skidaway Island, Georgia - 011507BT metaG (megahit assembly) | ecosystem: Environmental > Aquatic > Marine > Intertidal...
TGAGCTTGCCGTTAATCGTCAGACCATCCAGTGCGGGAGGACTGACATCCAGTATCACTTCCTGGTCACTGGCAATCGTCACCTTGTCGCCGGCGGCTGGCACCTGATTGTTGGGCCAGGTGGAGGAATCAGACCAGCGCGTTGCCTGGGCAAGTACATTGCAGGAGCTACCAAGCAATAAACAGACTGACAGGGCTTTTATAAGCGGCAATGCGCTAACTTGCGGATGGCCGAATATATGACCGACTAAACGCGACAGTTGTGTAGATGGCCCTGTAAATAAGGACACGAGTGAATAAATTGACATGTTTTTTTCCCCTGTAGTCAAGCTATCAGGAATATACCATCCTGATGATTAATCGTAGAGGATGGTATAACTGAATATTGTGAATAAAAAGTGAAAACCGGGAATAGACTACACCAATCCAGACCCGGGTAAGCCCTGAATAATTCCAAGAGCCAGAAATCCATCGCTTCGCGGACAGGGACGGGGCTGACCGTAACGCTGAGCTCTTTACCCAATTCCCCCCCTTGTTTGGCAGAAAGCAGTGTCAGATGGAGCCAGGTGATTCCTGTTATTCCCCCTGCCCACCACCTGGCGGAGGTCCGGGTGGCCTGCCTCTGCTACAGCCTGGCGTCGTACAAACCGTCACCTCATGAATATAGCGATTCATACCGCCTTCAACCCGAAACTGCTGGCTTGCAGGAGTGCCCGGATGATATGGCCCCAACCCGGCATCGAGCCAGGAAAAGCTATGGAAGATGCTGACGGCACCCATGGTCTCATCAATGACGAAGCGGCGATTGCCGGTTTTAATGGGTTGCGGGAATGCCCCCATGGTGCAGGTCTGGCCTTCCGGATCCTTGGCGCCAGTATAAATGCGACCCTCAAGGCGGGTACAGGGTGTACCGTGCGGTACTGGCAGAAATGGATCCCCCCAATTGTTTATATAGGCTTCGGCGGCGGCCTTGATGACTCCTCTCATGTCGCGCTGGTCTTCCGGGATGACTCCCCAATCCTCTTCCTGCGTATAGGAAAGATAGGCCGGGGCGCCGAAAACCCAGTCACCTTCATCGGTTACAACCGACTCCATGACAGTTACCTCTTGCTCATCATTCACCTCCATACGCGTTTGGATCACATAAGGGTGCTCATGGGTGGCTGCCACCAGCTCTGTGAAAGTAGCGCACAGGGTGGTATCAAAGAAACTGCGGGTAAAGTCGGGCGTAATGGCTTGAGACAAAATGCCTTCAGCAATATCCCTTGGCAGGTCATTCTCTCCGTAATATGAACTGGCGGCCAGGGGCAGCATGGTCGCATCGCCAGTTGTCTGGGCTTCAACATAGATGTCAGTCAACTCCCTAAGCGACTCACGACTACAGGCTGCAGAGGCATCTGTCGCGAAGACTATGCCAGCGAGGGCAATTGGCCAGTACTTGATTACGACGCGTGTTGTTATTCTTTTCATTAGCGTATGTCCTTTCAGGATTTCAGGGATACTAAAATAATCAAAGGGGTCAGAGTCATTTTAATCAAAGGGGTCAGAGTCATTTGATTTGATCAAAATACTCTCTTTGAATACAGGCTGTTAAGAATTAAAAAAATCAAATGACTCTGACCGCTTTAATTCAGAATTAAAAAAATCAAATGACTCTGACCCCTTTGATTCTGCCCCCTTTGATTAGCGATTTTTAACGACTGACTTTCATAGTCACACCACCAGTGTGCCCACCGCGGCCGCTGTCTCCAGGAGAGACCAGCTTGACCCAAAGCGCATCGCTGGCCTTGTAGTAAGACGTGTCATCCGCATTACGCAGCGCATCCAGGCTGGCTACTGACATCCCCGAATCCGCCTGAGTGAAGCCCGGAATTTCGACTATCACCCACGCGCCTTTTTCCATTTCAATCGCATGGAGTTCCATTTCTTTGCGTTCAGTGGTCGCCTTGAACTCAGTGTTGGCACGGATATTGGTGCCTACAGGGATACTGATTTCATGGCCACCGCGACTCAGGATCACGGGCGGCAGGCTTTCATCGATACCAAAGCCGCCACCGAAGCTTATTGGATCAAAGCCCAGCCCCTTGCCATTCACAAAACTCATACGACCTACATCACCGGTGCACAATGCGGCGTTCCAGGAAGGTTTGATCTCACAGGCCTCTTCATCAACGGCAATGCTGTCATTAACACCGTCGTGGATGACAACGAAGGAACTGGTGCCGAGACCTAGCGAGCCGTCCCGGTCCCTGAATACGGCAGTCTTGTAGGCCAGGCTGCCTGCGTTGTTGTCATTGCCCCACTTGCGCTCCATCGGCGGGTAATACACCGGTTTGGCGTTCTCGAACTTGAGGTTTTCCACAGCATTGTTGGAGCTTGCCCCAAAGCTTGTGTATAGCAGGTGTGAGATCGCTCCCGTCTTGCGGGTGTCATTGTCCTCGAAATTGCGGAACGTGGTGTCCACGACATCGTGCCGGTAGTCATAGTACTCGTAGCCGCGGATCGGAAAATCCGGCATGGAGGGCTTGGGAAACGTGCGGCCATAAGCTTTCTCCTCAGGCGTTGAGGGGTTGCCGATATTTTCGGTTTCGCCCACAAACAGGGAATCAACCACCTGTGAGGAGTACTCGAGTCGACCATCACCGCCGGCATGGGTGAAGCCCATGGCGTTGTCAGCGAACTTCACGTTCCTGAACAGATGCAAGCTGCCGCGTCCCCAGATGCCGCCATTGCGATTCTTGTAGGTGGTGAGATCCTCGAATACCGATACCAGCGCCTTGCTGTTCGGGTCGGCGGGATTCTCCCGACCGCCATGTGAGGAACCGGTGACACCAAAGGTATTGTCAGGATTGATATTCCGGTCGAACATGAACCCATCATATGACGAGTGAGCCGTGTTGCCCCTGAACTCGCGGAAATTTGTGCGCCGGGGCCAGGTGTTGAGACTGTCATCAGACCCTTCAAACGCACCGTTCGGATGCTCACCCAACGACATCCAGAATCCATTTGCATCGGATCCCGCAGCGACGTTGTCCACGTAGGTATTGTCCGGGTTGGTAATCCAGTAGGCAGCCACTGTGTTGTCCGAGGGCAGCAGCACATCAGGTGAACGCTGGCCTTCTGGTCCGGTTGCCTGACGCACCTCGGTGGACTCTCCCTCCGCGGCCAGATTGGTTGGCACACATGGGTCGGTCGGATGGCACTTGACCTGGATCGCCAGGTTTTTGACAAACTCGTTGCCGTGCTCAATGCCATCTTCCATGAAAAAGCAGTGACCAACAATGTTGTAAGTGACGTTATTCTCCACCCGCAGGTCATTGGTACCGTGCACGGTCACGCAACGGTTGTAGGTATCATGGATCGCTGCATTCCTGATGTACTGCCCCTTGCCGCCGTCGCCTACCAGGTGCCAGTGGATCGGATAACGGGCCAGCTCCAGATGCTGTCCCATACGGTTCAGTTCCACACCCTCAACAAACATTTTGCTGGTGACCATGGCCATGATATGGCCTCCGAAATGGGATTCTGCCGCATCTTCGGATGCCTGGACCTTGATGTTGCGCGTCAACAACCCTACTTCACCGCGCTCATCCACGCCATAAGTAATCTTGCCGAAGTGCATGTACGCCAGCGGCTCATCCAGCGTGATGGTATTGCCACTGATGGCGGAGATCGTGCGACGCTCGGCCTGCCGTGGATCGTAATCCGTGGAGGCAAGGACAATCTCATCACCCACCTGCCACTGGTCAGCGTCCAGGACGTCGATGGTGTTACTGCCTGCCTCGGCGGTATTGGCCAGTCTGGTCCAGGTATTGGTGCGGTTACCGTGCAGGTTCAGGGTGCCACCCGAGAGCATGATGCCACGGTCGCCCATGCCCATCAGCTGTTCACCTTCAACATTATCGGTGAGGGTAATGGTGGCCTTGTGCGTGTGAGGCCTGGCTTCGGTGCCAATCTCCAGTTCACCGAACACCAGTATCCACTCGCTGCTCAGCGCCAGGTCGGCCTCGTCGGCAAAACTGAGTTTGCCATTGATCGTAAGGCCATTCAGTGCGGGCGGGCTGACATCCAGTATTACTTCCTGATCACTGGCAATCGTCACCTTGTCGCCGGCGGCTGGCACCTGGTTGTTTGGCCAGGTAGCGGGATCGGACCAGCGCATTGCCTGGGCCTGCACACCGGTAGTAGCGCATAGCAGAAAACAGATCGGGAGGACCCGTGATAGTAAGGAAACGCGTGAGTTCATTGCCATTATTTATCCTCTTACTCATGGAACAAGCAGCATCAGCCAGCTTTCAACCAGCCTATAAATAGCATAGAAGCATATATGATGCTATTTTTGGGCTTCGTGAAAAAAGGTGAGAACAGTGAGTACCGCACCTGGCCACAGACTTTGCTACACTTGGCCAGGGTTCCTATTCATCAATACCCACTATACACCAACTTTATTACTAACTTATTACTAACTTATTACCAACTTATTACCAACTAACGTACCAATTAATTAATGCCTGCTATGCCCCATATTCGCCGTTTGGTTCACTCTGTTTTGATAGTGACTGCCGCTAACCTGGCCCCGGCCATGTGTGCTGCCGACTCCGTAAAAGAGACCACGCCGGACATCGAGAACGGCAAGACAACGTTTAATACCATGTGCGGCGTCTGCCATTCGGTGCAGAAAACTGGAGGACCTGTGGAAGGCCCCAATCTTGTCGGGCTTGTCGGTCGCAAGGCTGGCAGCCAGCCTGATTTCACCAGGTATTCAGAGGCGCTCCAGGCGTCCGGACTCACCTGGGACAGGCAGACACTCGATAAATTCCTGGTAAACCCCATGGCAATGGTACCCGGCACCTTCATGCCGATGCTTATTCGGGACAACAAGACCCGTGCCGATGTTGTCGCCTATCTCGCGACGCTGCAGCCCACTGAATAAGTTCGGAGCTTTGGCTTTTACACCTGTTTCCCCCACTACCACCCTGCGCGATCAAACAGCTGCCAGCAGCTGATCGTAAATCTGCAGATCAAAATCACCTGGTAACAGGTCCTCAAGCGCACGGGCCAGATCGCGGGTCTCCTGCAGCATCAGGTGGGTAATACGTTTATTGGTGGCCTCGTCGAGTCCGGGATTAAAACCCGGACTGAGCGGATCGAACGGCACCGCAGACCCCCTGGTGGGCAGATATCGGGCTATCGAGTTGAGCGGCCCCAGCATGATGGCCTGGGCCAGGGCGGCATCAGGCGTGTAACTTCCCCGATAGGCTGACTCAAGCAACAACAACATGCCCCAGTAGTTCATATTGCCCAGCCAGGCCAGGGCCCTCAGGCCATTATCCTCAATACTGTTCGGACGCCCATCATAGGCCGTCGGGTTTACCGGTACCTCATAGCTTGGATAGCGCGCATCGGAAGCTGGCAGTGACCAGATGTCCGGCGTGTCCGTGATCAAGGGGTGGGAAGTTTCATAGAGTGACTGGAAAAACTTGAAATGACCGTGCTCGCCTTCCGCCTTGATATCGCCGATTGCCTGGAACCAGGCGTTGTAATCGATATCGGGGTCGCCGATTTCCTTGAGTTCGGCCAGCGTGGTAGTGATGGCATCGTAAAGCTTACCGACATGATTGGCCGAGATTTCGTTCTCGCCAAGCGTGCCTTTCATCTTGTCAATCAGGTAGACCGAATCACTTTCAAATGACCTTACACGCCCCAGGCGTACAGGATCGGCTTCGCAGTAGGTGTATTTGGCCAGTCGCACCTCGCTCAATGGTGCCAGTTCAAACGGGAACGGGTAAAGATCGCTTTCGTAGGGAAAGTCCTGCCGCGTAAGTACTCGGGCTGCACCCAGTTCAACCAGCAGTTGGTTTGCCCCGCGCAGGTGCTGCATTTCCTCAATGATGACGCCAATCAGCGAATCCGCGCTTGGCGCCGGAGCACCCATGATGCCTGCATAGTCGGGCTTTAACGCATAAGCTCCGTAGAGGTATTGAATCATCAGGTCATGCTCGATCTCGCAGCCTTCCTTCAATAACCGAATCAGCTCGAGATAGGGATCATCGAATGCCCTTTTTACTGTTGAAAATCGGTGCGTCTTCTTCGCGAGCGCTGTACCAGAACCACCGGTAAAACCAAATATGGCCATACTGCGCAATAGTGCCCGGCGTGAGAAATCCTTGCTTGTTATACAAGTTGTTTCCAAATTAAAACCATGAATACAAATTGAAACTGCAGCCTGTATTAGCAAGCGCCTCAACTTCACGCTTGAGATTACTGTTCAGGCTTTCAGATTCAATTTGCCGACTTTCGAGAATACCATGATTTTTGGCTCAACGATCACTGCCAAAGGTGTTGATAGGGTTCTTAATGTGGAAATAATATGAAACTGAATTCAGACTGAAGCAGGTACCTGCATACAGGACGGATCAATCGTTCATCCGATTATGAAATGCTACAATCGCGTCGGACGCAGCACTGGACCAACCGTATGTATAGCACACTCAATCCTCCCATCGAATCCTTCTGCCATACCCTCTTGCGTATGGCCGGCAAACTGCTGATCCTGCTCTTTGCACCGCTCACTCTGGGCGCTGCGGAACCCTCTTCCCAACCTGATCCCATGACCGGTCAGCAGGTATACAACAATGTCTGCATCGCCTGCCACTCCCCTCCCGGTGTTGGCGGGGCACCCGCACTTGGCGATACCGAAGCCTGGTCACCGCGCATTGCCCAGGGCATTGACATACTGAACGACCATGCTTTGAACGGATTCTCCGGCAGTACCGGTGTCATGCCAAAGAAAGGGGAACGTCTGGATCTCTCCGATGAGGCAATCATCAGGGCGGTCAAATTCATGGTCGATCAGGCTGGCCGGTAAACTTCCGGATCAGTAGATTCCAAACAAGCCATGGGGGAGTTATTGCATACGTCCCGGCAGCAGGCACACGAACACAAGGCAGCGAATCTGTATCAGTCGTAATATGCTGGCGCCTTTTTCAATGCTGCATAAGTCGGGGGATCGTGCTGAATCCACATCTGCGCGCCGTTGTCCTTCATAAACTGTTCTATCTTTACCCGTGTACGACGGGTCAGCTCGCCATCCGCATCAAAGGTCGGCACCCGGTCAAGGCTGCGTTCTTCGGGTAAATGCCAGAGATCACCCGACAGCAACAGTGGGCCATAGTTGGGCAGATCAAGAAACAGCATCTGATGCCCAAGGGTATGACCAGGGGCAAACTTGATGACTACACTGCCGTCCCCGAATACATCATGATCAGTTGATGGCAGCATAAGGCGCTTGGCAAATTCCAGGTCCTGATAAGAGTCCGGTGTCAGGATGCCAACATCGTCACCGGCGAACATAACGTCGTATTCCGGCTGCTGCACAATCCACATGGAAGTGTTGGCAAAAGCATTGGCGTTGGCCGTATGGTCTGCATGGTAATGGGACATGGCCATGTAGGTAATGTCATCCATACCAAAGCCCAGGGCAGCCAGCTGGGTGGAGAGTTTTCGCGTGGCTTTGAGGATGCCGTCACTGATCGCCGTGCTGCCATCGCCAGCAATCTGCTCATCAGGGACCTGACCCACATCCCACATCAGTGTGCCATTGGGATGCACGACCAGATAACAGGGCGAAGCGAAACTGCCATCACCGGTAATTTCATCGGCCTGCAGGCCAAACAGGGCCGGATCCATCGGATCAATGGTGCCGCAATCCAGCACATAGAGCCGCAGATTGTCTGACCCCGGCTCAGCCGCAAACGCCATCGAGGCCAGGCACAGAGCCACTAACAGTCCGCCTGAAATTCCTGTCATTTTCCTGCAACTTCCCATGATGACCATTCCTCTTGAGAGAACCCATAAAGCGATATATAGAAGCGATAATAGGACATACACTTAAAAAAGGGGGAACAATTTAACTTTTATTAATCTGCCCCCTTTCGTTTTACCCCCTGGTGCTGCATTTGAACCGGCACCGAAGTCGCCAGTGGTCGAAGAATGACATAATCGACCGATAGTTGACACGTACCCATGGATCGGAGCTGTTACAGCCTGAGTAAAACAGGGTGAACAAGGGCGACGACATCCACGTTTATTTGCAGAGCATCCTTCGGTTATAGTGTGAAAAAAAAATCAGGGAAAGAGACGCTTCTTCGCCATTCGTCAATTTCCCCCGAAAAAGGGTTTGCCAATGTCCCGATATCTCCCCGGCCTGGCCGTGCTAACGATTACGCTATTTTTGTCCCCGTTCATCATCGCGGCCGACCAGCCTGATTTCAGCGGTGCGTGGAACACTTACCGCGGTGGCCCGACGGATGCTAACGGCCCCGACCCTTCCCGGCTCGCCCTGAAACCGGAAGCGCAGGCAGCTGTTGATGCCTATCGTGCGTTGATTGAGGGTACGAACTATGCGCCGGGCAATGCCTGTGTCGGATATGGACTCCCGGAATCAATGCTGTCCTCAGGCGGCGGCTACCCCATGGAAATTATTCAGCGTCCGGATCAGTTGCTGGTTATCAACGAATTACATAACGAAATGCGACGATTTTATATCGGCGATGAAGCGGGAAACCCGGAAGAATTTTTTCGCGAACGCAATGGTTATTCCATCGCCCATTGGGAAGGTGACCGGCTCGTCGTTGAAACCACACGCCTGAAAACCCAGGTCGATACACGCTATCCGCATAGCGATCAGGCAACGGTTCGTGAGACCTATTATCTGGACGAACCGTTACCCGATGGCACGCGGATCCTGGTCGGCGAACTGGTCATGGAAGATCCGCTCTGGCTGGAAGAGCCCTATTCCGCAACAAAGCGCTGGCGCGAACTGAACGACTATCACGTGCTCTCCTACGAGTGTACCGAACCGAAATGGCTAGATGAAATGGAGAGGCTTTACCAGGAAGCCGGACTGGAGATGGTGCAGGACTAGCTAGGAAAAGGGACTCCCACTCCCAGCATAATTAAAGAAGAATCAAAGGGGGTGTCCTGCTATTTCCATTTCCCCTAAAAAGGATTCAGCGTATACCCCTGTTGCTGCAACAGCGCATGAGCCGTGATGGCGGATGGGGCCATGGTGATGCCTGGCAGCAAGTCGGCTTCCCTGATGTCCATCCCCTCTGCCGATTGCCCACACAGCTGTATTGTTACCCCGGCCGCCTGCAGCTGCGAAATGATGCCGGCATTGGGATTCTCGGCACCACGCGCCTCGGTGGTCAGCAAGTCGGCGCCTGCCAAACCATGGACCACGATGGCGGCTGACAGATTCTCTGCCGAAACACCTTTTGCCGTATGCAAATTCACGGAACGTGCCACCATCTCAAATTTACGGTTAACGGCATCATCCGGTCCGGCAGCAGACACATCGAATGCGATTTTCATCTGGGTGCCAGCCAGCAATTCAACACCGGGCACCGGCGCATAGACGCCATAATCAGGCACCGCAGTCCCTGAAACAAAATCCTCCCTGCCGGCCAGGGTTGGCGCAGAGAGACTCAGTAGTATTGAAAGGCAGAGGATTAATCGAATCATGGTGACTTCCTGTATCAAAGGGGTCAGAGTAGTTTGATTTACTAATTGCTGGATCAAGTTACTCTGACCCCTTTGATTCCTTTGATTTTCAGTTTCCGCCGTCGCGCACCGATTCCAGAAAGGCGCGCATCGTACGAGGAGAATGGCCGGTTATCTCGCTATAGTCCGAACTGACAAGATCAAAATCTCCGGCCTCTACGGCTTGTGAAGTGCCCACCATGCTTCTCGAGATCTCCAGCGGGACTCCCCAATTCTCTGTCACATAGTGCGGCCAGTCGACAACTGCGATGGATTGGTAACGTACTGGTCTGTCGAATACTTCTGACATAATGTCTGCTATCTCACTGCCGGAATATGTGCGTTCCATGGTTTCGGAGTAGGTTCGTCCCGAGGGCTCGTCGCGCATCAGCACCTGTGCTGCAGATATACCCAGGTCCGCGCGTGCCACGTAAGCGCAGCGTGCCTTACCACCAGGTCGATGAAGCACACCAGTGGCGAGCGTGTCCTGCAGATCGCTTACCATTACATCCGCGTAAAGCGCGTGCCGCAGGATGGTGAATGCAAGGCCCGAATCGCGAATCGCCTGCTCGGTCGGCAGGTGCACGAGGCGGCTGTGCTCGACCAGAGGCGATTCCGCATTAATGAAACTGGGGTAGACCACGTGACCAACACCTGCGGCGCGCGCTGCTTCGAGCGCATTGAGATTCTGCCTTAGACGGACATCGTTGGTATCGTAGGTTGGAATAAACAACGCCTTGGCGCAGCCCTCAAGTGCGCTTTGCATGAGACCCTGATCAACGAAATCAGCATGCCGCACACTAACACCCTGTGCTGCAAGTTCCCGTGCAAAAGGGGAATCCACATTACGCGTTCCCACAGCAAGTTCTTTACCCCGCCCGGCCGCAAGGATGGATTGAATCACTGCACGAGCAAATTGCCCGTTCGCTCCGGAAATGAAAATCATGGTATGCCTCTGTGTGTTTTTGGTATGAAGTTGAACGTAGATGTGCAGATATTATACAAGCAATCAAAATCAAAGGGGTCAGAGTAACTTGATTCTGTTTCTTCTTGCCTCGGCGGATTTCCTGTCTCCTCCTCGCTTGAAAGGTGGAAGTTCATAACCCAACTGCTGTTCAACCTGCTTCTTGAACTTGCTGTCGCCCAGTACCCACCCCTTGTTGGCCGCCTGGCGTATCTCCTCCAGCGTCCATTCAGAAAGCTGGCTTTTGAACAGGCATTGATAGGCAGTCTGTTGAGATATTCTATTGTTTCCAAGGGCATTATATACGGCATGTGGCGTGACCAGTTTGATAGTCTTGCCCAAGGCATTGGACTGGTAACTGGACCAGGGATACCCGGCGGGGTGGTCAACCATACCGGCCCGAACGGGATTCATTTCAATGTAACGGTACACAGTGAGCAGGTATTGGCCCGAATGGACCAGCGAGGCCTTGAAGCGCCCCTCCCACAACGTACCCGTCCGGCCGTAGGTGGCATTGATGTATCTGACGTAATATCTCCCCAATGCCTGCAGTAAACGACTGGCACTGTCTTTCTCCGTGGGGGTTAACAACAGGTGCACGTGGTTGGTCATCAGCACATAGCTGTGCACTGCAGTTCCGAAGGCCAGGCTGTACTCACGCAGTTTATCAAGATAGATGATGTAGTCCCGCTCTCTGAAGAAGCAGGCCTGGCGGTTATTACCGCGCTGGATGATATGCAGGGGTATCCCTGGAATGAAATGTCTGGATCGTCGGGGCATGGTGAATCCGTTCACATGCACAAAAGCCGTAAATTGCTATCACACTATAGATGGCATTGGGAAAAATGTCAGATCAAGTTACTCTGACCCCTTTGATTTTTTGATTTCATGTTAATGGTTTCAGGAAGGCCAGTTTTCGGCCTTACCTGTGACGAGCCACGGTTTATATTTCACCATAATTGTCTTAAATAGCGGGCTTTGTATGTGATCGAGCAACCATTTATGGAGCGCCGGTAGCGGGAGTTTATCCGACCAGCCGCGGTCAACACCCATGAATTGACGGATGAAGGGGAATATCGCAATGTCAGTGATTGTAATGTTGGAACCAACAAGTTGGGGGGAAGTCTCAAGCCTTGCGTTTAGCGTTTGCAAAAATACCAAACCGTTATCGCGGGCATCGAGGCAATCATCAGGAAACCGATCGGGGTATTTGTAGCGATCCAGTGCTTCCTTAAACGCACCATCATTCCGGGCGATAAGTTCACGGCTCTCATCTGTTTCCATCAGCCAATTATCAGGATCTTTTTGGCACAAAGCCCAACGCATGATATCCAGGCTTTCATCCAGCACTTTGTCATCTGAAATTTGAAGGACTGGCACGGTACCTTTTGGAGATATCTCCAGCATGTGCGCTGGCTTGTCGCGTAATTCAATTTCACGTAACTCCAGCTTTGTGCCGGATTTTTGGAGCGCCATACGAGCTCGCATCGCATAGGGGCAGCGGCGAAAATTATAGAGGATAGGAAGCATGATAGTTATAGGAAGATTAAACGACCAATATCCGGTAGTCCAGCCAGTCATAAAAACCTGAAAACACCGAATTTATGCTAAAGAGTGGGTGTCCTATTAGTTTTCTTGATTCTTAATCCGCTTCGTAGACGACACGACCACCGACCATGGTCATGGTGGGTTGGATCCAGAAAATTTCGTCAGCGGGTACGGTCATGTAATCCCTGTCGAGCACTACGAGGTCGGCGTACTTGCCCGTTTCCAGCGAGCCCATGTTGTTCTCCTGAAAAAATAGCCAGGCATTGTTGCGGGTATGGGCGACAAGGGCTTCCTCACGTGTCAGGGTCTGATCAAGCGCCTTGTTGCCAGCAATATCAATACCGCTGACAGCCCAACCCAGAGTAATGAAAGGCTGGTAATGAGAGACGACTGTGGCATCGGTACCAAGGCCGAAGATGATGTCACTTTCGGCGATGTCGCGAAAGGGTATGCGGACACCACCGTTCATGCCCACGCCGTGGACGGCCAGGGTCATCCCCAGTTTTTTGGCCCGCGCAATGCTGTCCGGGGTAATGTCGTAGACATGGGCCAGGGTCCAGCGCAGGTCATCCATGGGCACGGTTTCATTGAGGGTTTCAAACCGATTCAGCAGATCCATGACGGACCAGTTGCTCATGGTGTGTTCATGGATATGCCAGTCGCCCTGTGCCGCCGCGGTGGCAATTTTCATGAGGTTGTCGATCACCTCATCGGGCCAGGGGCCTTGCTGGGAAGGGAAATCGAAAAAGGGCAGATAGATATGCTCGCCCAGGCCGAAGCGGCCATAGTCGCCATCAAAGGTATTCGGTGTGTTATTGCTGATCAGGTCGACTGCGGCATCAGCACTACCGGCATCATTGGCCTCGTAGGTCAGGGTATGCCAGATTCGCAGGGGCAAGGGACCGGCCTCTGCTCGCTCCTCGAGTACGTAGTCCTCACCTTCCGGGCCACGTCCCAGGCTGTACAACGCAGTCAGGCCGTGGCTGTTAAGTGTGTGCATGAAATCGTCCAGGTTCGCTTCCAGCTGGGCTTCCGGCGTCGGCGCGATCTGCTGGATGAGACTGCCGTAAGGAGGCTGGAAAGTGGCCAACCCCTGTGCCTGATGGCGAGCCCCTTCTGCCGGATCGATACCGACGGCTTCAAGGGCAAGCGTGTTGGCATACACCATGTTATAGCGCTCCTGCAGGAAGAGCGGGTTCTCTGGCGCAACCCGGTCGAGTTCCTTCAGGGTAAAGCCGCCGGGCTCGTCCGCAAACTGTTCCGGGTACCAGCCACCCTGTGTCAGCACCCATTCCCCGGGCGCCAATTCCGCCGCCTTGTCCGCGAGGATCCGCAGTGCCATGCGCCTTGAATTGATGCCATCCAGCCGCGGTTGGCGGTGCCAACGCTGGACTGCGCGCAGGAAATGAAAATGGTTGTCGATGAGGCCGGGAATCACCGTGGCGCCTTCCAGGTCCATGATCTCCGTGTCTTCCCCGGCCAGGGATCGGATCTCGCTGCTACTGCCAACAGCGCTGATTCGCTCACCGCTGACCGCAATTGCCTCGGCGACACTGAAGTCGTCATCCACGGTAAGTATCTTGCCATTAAGCAGGATGGTGTCCGGCGCTTGGGCGACGGTGCAAAAGCTGGTACTGGTGAGCAGCAGTGCGCTGCACAGGTTCAGGCAAATGTTTTTCATTATGGATCCCCCGTGAAACCAACATAGCACACGGCAGGAAAGGCTGGAAGCACCCGAAAACCCTTAGCCAAAAATCAAATTACTCTGACCCCTTTGATTCTGACCCCTTTGATTCGGGTTCAGTGGTCTGTGTTGCTGCTTTTCTTGCCCCTTTGCCACGCTTGGCCAGGGTGATGGTGATGCAAAAATTGCTGTTGGGGGCGAACACCCCATGAAAGCGAGTCAAGTTCACTCTGGGCTTGGGCAACAGGGTCTGCAGGCCGGAGCGACCAGAAAAATAGATCTGTCGCTATTTATCCTATTTTATCGTATTTATGGGCACTCCCGGCTCGTCGGATTTTCCCCCTTCCCGTCTCCTTCACGGCGTACAAAGCCGCATCGGCCGCCTTCAGCAATACTACACTGGTCTTCGCATCATCGGGGTAAAGGGCGACCCCAATACTCACGCCAATGGTCGATAACTCCGATCCCGTTTTGTAGGGCACGCTAATCGCAGCCTGAATTTTTTGCGCCGTATGCAACACAGACTCGTAATCAGATTGGTTGCAAAGTACTACCACAAATTCGTCGCCACCGATGCGAGCTATCGTATCCGACTCTCGGGTATTCTCCTTGAGGCGACTTCCAACACCTTCAAGGACGAGATCACCCGCATCATGGCCGAGTTTGTCGTTGATGGGTTTGAAGTGATCAAGATCGAGGTAAAGGAGTCCGACTTTAGATTTCCGTCGCCGAGCATCCGCCAAGGCGGTCTCCAGTCGGTCGCGCAATAGGTAACTGCGTGAGCGCATCGTGCATCGCCAAGAACTCGACCTTCGCCTCTGCTGCCTTCCGCTCCGTACAATCTCGATTGCTTATTCGATAACCCAGATACCGCCCGTCGTCAGTAACCACCGGAGTGCGTCGCTGTTCGATCCACTTTTCATTTCCCGCTTTGGTGCGGATTCGGTACTCGATACCTTCGGCAGCTTCCAGAGGTTCCGTGTCACCATTGAGCCGTGAGTAAGCGATGCGGTCCTCTGGGTCTATGATCGTTTGGCTCAAATTGGCATCCGCGAGAAACTCCTCCTGCGTATAGCCGGAGATGCGCTCGCAAGATGGCGACACATAGAGTAACTGACCGTTGGAATCGACCCACATTTCCCAGTCGTAGGTGTAGTCAGCAACGATGTGAAATCGCTCGCGCTCTTTTTCGATCGCCTCTTCGGGATAGCCATCATTTGTGTAGTCATGCTCGTAGGGATCAACACCATCGTCGAGCAGTTGCGGCACGGTAACTTGTACAACTTCGATGGGAGTAGCCCACCTGAAAAAGCGCTGAAGCTGGACGCTATCCAGACATGGACTGCCTTCCACATTGACGCTCACTAAGAGCGGTATGGTGCCGACAAGATCTACACGGGCTTCTACAAGCCATCGCCGGGAAGGATTCTCAGGATCTATGCTGAGGAGATCGAGAATCACAGGTAGCCGCACTGCCTGTCCGTTTGGTGCTATCCATGTGCTACTGCGGCCGCTTGCTTTCCTCAACCTTGATGAAAGCCCCGTTGGGCGCTCAGCGCGATTTCGTTTGGCGTTCATTCTGTCCGAGTCTAAATCAAAGGGGTCAGAGTAACTTGATTTCTCACCTAAACCAAAAACCCTTCCCGCGTAATCGGCAACTGCCTAACCCTTCTCCCCGTCACCGCAAAAATTCCATTACACACCGCCGGCATCACCGGCGGCAAAGCCGGCTCCCCCAACCCGGTCGGGTGAAAATCACTCTGGATAAAATGCACATCTATCTCGGTCCGTGCATTCTTCATGCGCAGCAGGTTGTACTGGTGAAAATTATCCTGCTGCACGACGCCGTCTTTCATGGTTATCTCAAGCCCGGCCAGTGAACTGATGCCATCGAACACCGCGCCCTGCACCTGTTTGATCGCGCCGCTCATGTTGATGACCGGCCCGATATCGACAGCCGCCGTGACCTTGTGAATGATAACCTTGTTGTTAGCGTCCACACTGACTTCGGCCACCTCGGCCACGTGGCCGGCATGGCTGAAGTGAAAGGCGATGCCCATGCCGCGGCCGGCGGGCAGGGTTTTGCCCCAGCCGCTTTGTTCGGCGGCCAGCCTGATAACATCCATGGCGCGGCCGGTGTTCAGTGAGCCTGTGCTGCCTTCTTCGAACCAGCGGGGTTCGCCCATCATGTCGATGAGGTGTTCCACCGGATCGCGGCCGGCGGCGTGGGCCAGTTCGTCGATAAAGCTTTGCACGGCCCAGCCGGTGGCATTGGAGCCCGGCGCGCGCCAGGAACCGGTGGGGGTATTGGTGTCGATCAGGGAGATTGCGGCGCGGTAGTGATCGATGTTCAGGGCCGGGAATTCGGCTGCTCCCAGGCGGGTGCCGGCGGTGGCGACGCCGCGCACGGATCCGCCGATCAGGTGAGTCTGCATGGCGACTACCCTACCCTCGCGGCTGACGGCGCCCTTGAAGGCATAGACGCCGCCGGGCCTGTACTGGTCGTGCATGAGGTCGTCTTCCCGGGTCCAGAGCAGTTTGACCGGCACATGAAAACGCCGGGCAATGGCGGCGGCTTCGCAGGAATAATCCTGCAAGCGGCGGCGGCCAAAGGAGCCGCCCATGCGGATCATGTGCAGGGTGACATTTTCAGCGGGAATGCCGAAGACATTACCCATGGAGGCCACGGTCAACTGCGGCTGCCGGGTCGGTGCCCAGATTTCCAGGCTGTTTGTGTCTGCATGGTAATGGGCGGTGCAGTTCATGGGCTCCATGCAGGCATGGGCCAGGTAGGGAAAGTGGTAGCTGCTGGTGAGGGTTTGCGTGAACTCATCATCAAACTGCTCAGTCACATTGCCGGATTCGGTGATCTGGTTTCCCTCAGTAACGACGTTAGTCCATGGCGCATCGGCAATAGCCTGGGCACGGGCAAAGATGTCTTCGTTATCGTCTTTGGAGGCCTGTGACCTGTCCCACTGCACATCCAATTGCTGTTTTGCCTTGAAGGCCTGCCAGGTGGAGCGGGCGACAATGGCCACGCCGTCGAGCAGTTCACCGACATTGTCATTGCCTTCGACCAGGAAGGCATCAACGATGCCGGGCATGGCCTTGATGTGGTCAATATTCGCACTCACTACCCGGCCATAGGTGGCAGGGCATTTTTCATACACGGCATAGAGCATGCCCTGCAACTGGATATCCGAGCCGTAGAGGCTACCGCCAGTGACGATGGTGTGGTTGTCCACGTCGCCAACATGGGTGCCGATGATGTTGTAGTCCGCGCGGGGTTTGAACGCCAGGGTGTCCACGTCCGGCACTGGCTGCATGGCGGCATCCAGGGCCA
>Ga0181558_10002591_pt1 | contig 17019 bp, 21 predicted proteins | sample 011ome_22_FD_133754 | JGI IMG/M metagenome (GOLD analysis project Ga0181558, IMG submission 133754) | Coastal salt marsh microbial communities from the Groves Creek Marsh, Skidaway Island, Georgia - 011507BT metaG (megahit assembly) | ecosystem: Environmental > Aquatic > Marine > Intertidal...
AGGCTTCTTGGGCGCGTTTGGCGGTTTGGGTGCATTTGGTGGCTTGGGTGCGTTGGGAGTCTTCTTGGGTTCCTCGGCAGGCTTCTTGGGCGCGTTTGGCGGTTTGGGTGCATTTGGTGGCTTGGGTGCGTTGGGAGGCTTCTTGGGTTTCACCGATTCGTAAGGTGCAATCGGTGATTTAAATTCGGGCGTGAACGGAATCGGCGTATCGACAAGCGTCACCCCGGCGGGTTCCGCGGCACCAGAAGGTCCTGCTTGGATTGGAGACGGACCATTTGTAGTAGTCGACCCCTTGTTGTTCTCAGGCTCGACCAATTCAAACGCGGGGCACTTGGTTCGTAACATTCGCCCCACCTCTTGGAGACGTTCCTGCAACGCTTTGCAATCTTTCATATCGAGTCACGTGTTATTATTATTATACAATGAAAAAAATGCATTAAAAGAATACCATGTACTCTACCACAAACCAATGACGATTCTCAACATCGAGGACTTGTGCTTTGACAACACCACTTTCGGAAAGCCCGTCAAGGGAAATGGATTTTACTCCATGCGTGTAACACACAACAAGGAGAGCCCGGAACCTATTTTCCTCCAAACGCCCAAAATGACGTTGGCGTCCAACATTCTAGATACGAAATTCGTGGATATGAGGCTTACACACGAAGAGTACAAGAACCACGTTCAACAGATTGACGATACGCTGCTATCGCTCTTAAAGGACAATAAGGACGAGTGGTTCGTGGGAAAGGGGTTGACCGATCAGTTTATAGACACAGGGTACCTACCCTCTTTGAAACGCAACGGCGACTGGCGTCTGAACGTGGTCTCCGACGAACTGGCGGTATACGACGATAACAAGCAACCGTACGACGTGAACGATTTGGTGGTGGGGGACACGATGCGATGCATCGTACAACTGTCCGGGCTCTGGTTCACCAACACCCGTTGGGGAGTGTCGTGGAAGATGATTCAGCTGAAAAAGACCAAAAAGAAGGAAATTCGAAACGAGTACATGTTCCCCGATGAGGCGGACGCGGACGCACAAGATGTCATCGAACCGCCTCCCGGTATGGACGAATAAAAAAAAACTCGAGTTATAATATAAAAACATGTTGAACAAAATGAAAACCAAGTGTGATTGGTTGATGTTGGGTGTGTTCCTGTTGGTGGCGGTGTACTTGTACGTGGAGTACAACAAATCCGCTCGTGAGGCGATGGACGCTCGCTATTTCAAATACATCGACGAAAAGGCGGAAAACACTCCGTCCACCGAACCGGTGTTATACGGGGAAACGTCGGCCCCCGATGCGCCCGTGTCCGCCACCAAGTGCGGCAACTTTGTGAGCAGCGATCTCCTTCCCAAAACCACCGCGGTGGTGAAGGACCCCACGTTCACGTTCGCCCCGAACAAGGACGTGAAACTGCTCATCAAACCCGCGCAGTCGGTTATAGGTGTGAACACCCAGGGTGGTTCGTTGAGGAACGCCAATCTGGATATTCGCTCCGCACCCGCCATCGACAAGAAGGAGGTGAGCCCGTGGTTGAACTCGACGATCGACGCCGACTTGTACCGCCGCCCCTTGGAATAAAACATTAAAGAATTGTATCGATAAAAAGAAATCATGAGCGAGACTTCGTCGGCCACCCCTTATACAGGAGTTCGCAACTTCAAAGATGCTGTTCACGAATGGATGGGGATCCACGATTTCATATCACAATCACAAGCGGAAATTCGGCAGAAGCGAAAACGATTGACACAACTCGAATACTTTATCACCACTTATCTCCGTGACAACGACAAAGATTACTGTAATATAGGGGACAAAGAGGCGTTGTGTGTAAAAACCAAGAAAACCACCGGGGCGTTGAAGAAAGAACACGTCACCTCGTTTTTGAATCGCATGTTACAAAACGAGGCGCAAGCCATCGAATACACGAAACAATTGTACGATATGAGAGAAATTAAAGAGAAGGCGACCATCAAAAGGATACAGCTGGAATGAACGTACTCGTCCTATCGGGAGGAGGACAGGCCGGTTGGGACATGTTAGGTGCGATACATCATATTCAAGAAGAAATACCGTCGTTCAACGCGTACGTCGGAACCTCTGTAGGCGGGATCATCGCCACCTTATGCAGCGTGGGATTTCACGCGGTTGAGTTGTTTGAAACATTACAACACGTTGATATTTCAAACAAACCAAGTCTGGTCCGGTGCATGGAGGAATTCGGATTGTGTGATTCACAACCACTCATGAACTCGGTGACCAAACTATTGGAGGACAAGTGTGGTCCCGAACCGACGTTCAAGACGCACCACGAACGATTCGGTGTCGATCTGGTGATTACCGGGGTTTGTGTCACGACCCAACAGACCGAATACTTTCGATGGGACACGCACCCCGACATGAAGCTCATGGACGCGATTCGAATCACGTGCGCCGTACCGATCTTGTTCGTCCCCGTTAAGCACGACGATCGTTTGTACGTGGACGGGGCGTTAGGAGACAATTTCCCCCTCGAATACGCACGTAGAACATACAATGACACGGCGAAACGCGTGGTCGGAGTGACCGTCCAATCCGCTCGCACGCAATCCACGTGCTTTTTCACGTACGTTGTCAACGTGCTCCGATTCCTGATCGATCGACACCAACCGATCGCCGCGAAAGCACTCTCCGAGGACGAAAAGTGTACGGTGACCATCATCCCCCTCGAACAATCGGTGTCGCGCATGTTCGACCTGTTTCGAAACGTGGAAAACAAACGGGTCCTGTTCGATCACGGAAAAGAATCGGCGCAAAAGCATTTAAAACCGTTGCCGATTGTAAATGAGTAACGATGTTACATGAGCTTCCGATTGATATGATCGAACATGTGACAGGGTATTTGAGTGTGAAACAGCGCGCGACGCTTCGATGCGTGTCCAAATCCGTACAAGATTGCGTCGATATTTCGTGTCCGCATGCGACCCACGTCCTTCGATACGATAAGGACGCCGTATGCTCGCTTTCGCCCGAAACGTCAACTTTCCCGAATTTCGACGTTGAGTCGGAAACGATCGAATCGCTCGCCGCTCGATTTCGAACGTCCAACACGCATCGCGGTCTGAAAAACAAGCTCCGTTTTCTCATACACGCCAAAGAACACGCAAAGGGATGGGTCGATCGTGTCGATGGCGTCACGACGGAACAAGCCAAGATTGCGTCCACCCCGTTCGACCCCAACACGGTCCTCTTGGTCCAAGCGTACGCGGGGACCGGAAAGACACGTACGTTGGTGGAGTTTGCGAAGACCCACGACACCAAAACGATTCTGTATCTCGCGTACAATCGAGAACTTTGCGAGGATGCCAAGCGCCGTTTCGCCGCGTGTCCGCACGTACAAGTGTCGACGATTCACGCGTTGGCGTACGTACACTATCCCGAGTTCGACATGGGCGACTCGCTCACCGTCCGCGCGCTGATGTCCGCCTACCCTGGTGTGAACGCGTCCAACGCCATGGAGATGATTCGCGCCTTCGACGCGTACTGTCACGGTTCGGGGAACGAACACTGCACCGACGTGTCGCGGCGAATTTGGGACGACATGTTCGTCCACAAAACCCTGCCTCTTACCCACGACGCGTACTTGAAACATTTTCAGGTCAATCGACCCACGTTGAAATACGACGCGATTCTGTTGGACGAATTGCAAGATTGTAACGACTGTATCGTGGATATCGTGTGTCAGCAACGAAACACCATGAAGGTGTGCGTCGGAGACATGTATCAACGGTTGTACGGATTTCGAAACGTGGAGGACCCGTACGCGTACATACAAACGCACAAACAACCGACCGAAACCGTCGTCAAACGTCGATTGAGTGTGTCGTTCCGTGTCGGTTTCGATCTCATGTACCACGTCAATTTGTTCTTGGACAATAAGTTTAGCGTCCAAGGATTCGCGCGAGCGCAGTGCGAAAACACGCGCATCATTCCCAAGAGCGATCGGAGCGAACTGGAAATTCGATCGTGGGAAGGACCCGTGACGTACATTTGTCGTTTCAACATCAACGTCATCAAGTGTGGTATCCGTTTCGCGTCCCAAGGAAAACGCGTATACATTTACGGCAAAACGTTTGACTTTGACAAAGAGATGGAAATCGTGCGCGACTTTATGCGCGTCGAACGCCGAGAGTACGATCCCATCGTACACAAAGAATGTCGATACGGAAAGACGCTTCAGCGCTTGTTCGAGGCGTACAACGAACACTTGATGACGGAATGGAGACAGCGTTGGACGCTGTACGACTTGTACGGAGAAGCCATGATCGACCACTGGTCCGCCATGAAAACGTTCGTGACGAACGACGTGACCGACGCGGACGTCATCCTCACCACCGTGCACCAGGCGAAAGGGTCCGAGTTTGACAACGTGTGTTTGCACGACGATCTGTCGCTGAACGTGATCGACTCTCTGTTCGTCATGTATGTCGCCATGACACGAGCGAAGAAACGGCTGCTTCTCAATACGGTGATGACCAATTATTTCGTCAAACAACGAGGACCCGTGTACGCGAACGATCACAAACCATCCGTATCTTCCGAAAAATGCGTGACGTGCAAGAAACTCACCTCTGCACGGGCTTGGTTGGACGTGGACGTGGAAGCGTGCTTCGAATCGTCCACCGATACCCAACTTTACGAGCGCATCGCCATGTGCGACAAGTGCAAACAAAAAACGGGACTTACGAGTCGTCTGGGTTGATCAAACTCATGCGACCGTTTTCGAACACGGCCCGAATCTCGTGCGTCAGCGTGGGTATGGTGGATTTGTACGTCGTGTTGTTTTGTTTCGTTTTCAAGCACAACGTGTTGGCCGCATCGTCCCAACACCACACACCGAACCCTTCGTGGATGTGGTCGGTACGCACGGTGCTCGATTTGGGTAGCTTGAACATCAGTCCGTTGGTGGCGTTGACGACGAATTGCGAATCGGTGGTGGTCGTCGTTCCTTGGCGATCGTTGGTGCCGAACACGAACGTGTTGTCGTGCACTGCGATGGAGTTGAGTCCGCACGCGACGGAGTTGATGCCGATGGTGTGATTTTCCGTACCTCCCAACACGACGCTGCGCGATCCGTTCGCCTCGTTGCCGTCTCCTCCGATACACACGGAATGCTGTCCCAACGCTTCATTTTGCATGCCTCCGACGATGACGGCATCGTTGTATGTGATGTTGTTGATTCCTTGAACGCTCAACAACAGATCACGAAACTCGGACACCAATCCGTCGGTGGCGTTGGGTGCGGACGTTCCGAATATAGGTGTATTACCCGCGAAGAAACTTCGGGTACCGCCGTTCCCTACTTCTGCGTTGGTCACTGCGGTGTCTTCCATGACGGACAAATAGTTGTAGTTGATGATGTTGGCAAAGATCTTGTCTATATACAACGTATTGTCCGAGTCCACCACAAGGGTGTTGTTGACGTACAACTGCTCGGCGACGTCGACGATGCTGTATCTCGCATCGGTTAGTATCTCACTCATCCTGGATCGAGACTTTTATTCTTGTTGTTGTAAGACAGACATATTCTTAATTACTTCAAACTCTTCGACTCGAATATCCTCTTTGATGTTCAAGAGGGTTTTCGTCATGGTCGTGACACTGTTGGGGTAAATCTTATCCGTGCGCATCAAGAGTCCCACCCAATTGTTCGTACCGTTGTACGCACACTCCACGATACCGGGAAGATGATCGCGCATCGATTCGGGAATGTGAATGTAATGGTCGTGCAAACACACCATATACTTGCCTTTCGACAACTTGACAATATACTTGTTTTTCAATCGGAAATTTTGTTCCACCCAAAAGTCCACGGTGTTCTTCTCGCGCGGCTTCCATTTGAACATGTCGTAGTTGGTTCCGGAAATGACGGGTGCGTTTTCGGGTGTGAATATCAATCCGTCGTGTGTGTGTGGAATGGACGGCAACACGTCGCGGGTGTACTCTTTGATATCCGTCAAATTCGCGAACGGCTTGATCCGAACGTGGATGTTGTGATGGTCTCGGATCGTCATACAAGACACGATGGAAGCCGCGCACTTCATGCGCTCGCTGTGAGGAAGTTGCGTCGTGTCTTTTCCACACACGCGAACGCTATCGTACACGAGAAAATCGTATTGATTGGTGTCGTGGTTCTTGATGAGCTCTCCGTCCAACAGGGTTCCAAGGACAAATGCGTCCTTGACGGTTCGCATGTCGATCAAATACATTTCCGTTTTGCGATCAACAAGCACGCAATACATGACGTCTTCGATACAGACGCATTGCATCACATAACGGACACCGTCCGTTTTCGCGCACACCCAATATGGATGGTCGGCTAATTTTGAAAAATGAGCTCGTTCGATCGAAACCGGTTGCGGTCCCGGAAAACCGTCTTTTGTATACTGATTCCACCATGCATGCAATTGTTTCATCAGGCTCTTTTTGAGATCCACCGAAACGACGCGCACCCCCGGACGCTCGGCGAATACGGCACACTCCATTGACTTTGCTTCTTATTTACAAACCACATTGGTCTTTAAGTTTATTTGTAATCGTTTGTACGATTGGTGTGGGTCGTTTATGGTGATCTCGATACTGTTTCGGGAACAGGATCCATAACACGGCGGACACGATGTCTTGCGGACGATGAAGAAAGACGAGATGCGGAAAGTCGTCGATCACGCGGCGAACTTGTTTTCGAACCTTGGCCGTGTCTTGTCGGGACAGACACCATTCGAACGTACATCGCATGTTGAGGTGCGACCACACGTCGTCTCGGAGCGTTCGGTCTCGAACCGACTCTTCGTGCATCACATCGTCTTGAACTTCGAACGTCATCGCGTATACATCGGGAATCGTTCCGAAATCGCGGTCCACCACCGTACCGCATTGGGTGCACACCGTGTCCCCTCCGGCGTAGTCCACCACCTCGGAGTACGGAAATCCGCACCAACGACACATGCCGCGTACGGATCCAAAGTTTTTTTGGACTGCTCAAATCTATATAGCATGCATTTATACTACAGCCCCAACTGCACGCACTGCGCTCGTCTCATGCAGACGTACGATTTTCGCAAGTTTCAATGTGTGGACGTGCACAAATACCGAGTGCCTCCGAACGTCACCTCCGTGCCGACGATTGTCGACGACGCCAACAACGTGTACGTGGGGTCCAACACGTTTCGATTCATGGAGAGCAGCTCCGGTATCCAACCGTACAGTTTCGACGTGACCAACTTGACCAACAAGGGGTTTTCGTATATAGACAAGGATCCGCTCGAGATGTTTTATTGCGAAAACAGTAACTATACGGAAATAAATTAAAGGCTTGAACGGTAGCGAAATGCACAACACATGGATCTCGAACAAAAGTACGTGCTTCGGTTACAAACCGTTCAAAGCACGGTGATTAAAACGTTGTGTGACGTGCTCAAAGAGACGCTCAACGACATCAACTTTATATTCGACGAAACCGGTATGCGTGTGATGGCCATGGACGGTTCGCACGTGGCACTTGTTCATTTGAAACTGATGTCCAAAAACTTTGAACAATATTATTGTCAGAAACGCGTACAAGTGGGGTTGAACATGAGTCACTTGTTCAAGATTATCAAAACCGTCACCACCATGGACTACATCACCTTTTTTATCAAAACCGACAATCAACACGAATTCGGGATTCAGATTGAGAACGCCGACAAAAACACGTGCACGACGTTTCATTTGAAGATGCTCGATATTGACGAAGAGGAAATCAGCATTCCGGATATCGCCATCGAGTCCATGATCACCATGCCGTCCAACGACTTTCAGCGCATGACGCGCGACATGCTCAACATCTCCGACCATCTCATCATGACGTCTTCGTCCGATATGTTGCGCCTCGAGTGTCGAGGCGACTTTGCGTCCCAGGAGACGTGTATCGGAAATTCGAATCACGGCCTTTCGTGCTCGCAAAACGAAGAGGTGACGGGCACATTCTCTTTGAAATACATCAATCTGTTCACCAAGGCGACCAATCTGTCAAACATTGTGGAAATCTACTTGAAACGCGACTATCCGCTGATGTTGAAATACGCCGTCGCCAATCTCGGACAGATCATGTTTTATCTCGCACCAACCGCCGAAGACAATTAAAAGGTTCGATTTCAACAATCTTGTATGAGTATTCATGGATTGTTGTATTTGTTTGGATGAAACGGGGTTCACGGTTCGAAAGGTGAAACCGAAAACGTGCAACGACGTGCTTCTCAAATGCGGACACACGTTTCATCGGACGTGTATCAAGTCGTGGTTTCTGAAAAACGACGCATGTCCAATGTGTCGGAGCGAGTTGCGATTCAATGAGGGCAGCTATTTCAAGTACATGATGTTATTGCACGAGTTTGTGCGTTGTTTCGGACACCCTACCTATTCCAATTCGATTCGGTTTCAGTTCGAATACGACGTGTTTGTGTACCACGACAACGCAAGCCTGATTTTGTTCGTCCACCACACCAAACAAAACCAACTCCATTTTTCGCATTCGACCTTTCAGTCGAAACATCGAATTGGTTTTAAAGGTTTATCACGCTTGTTCTGATTATATCATGCAAGTGACAAAGCGTAACGGAAACAAGGAGGCGGTGTCGTTCGACAAGATTACGCGACGAATCCAAAAGATATCTGCGGAGATTTCGTCAACCATCGACCCGGTACGCATCACTCAAAAGGTGTGCAACTCGTTGTACGACAATGTCACCACCACCGAACTCGACGAACTTTCCGCGGAGATCGCCATTTCATTGAGCACCATCGATCCGCATTACGGCACGCTCGCCGCCCATTTGTGTGTCAACAATTTACACAAGGCGACGTCCGCGTCCTTTTCGGATACGATCGAGCGTCTGCATGACAACAACAAGGTGACCACCGCGTTGCGCGACGTGGTCCGCGCCCACCGCGCACGCATCGAAGACGCGATCGACTACAAGCGAGACTATTCGTTCGACTATTTCGGCATGAAGACCTTGCAACGGTCGTATCTTTTGAAGATTGGTAACAAAATCGAAGAGCGCCCCCAAGCCATGTGGATGCGCGTGTCGCTCGGCATTCATGGAGAGAACGTCGACGCGGCGCTGGAGACGTACGATTGTATGTCGCGCATGATGTTTACGCACGCCACACCGACGTTGTTCAACGCGGGGACGTCCCATCCGCAAATGTCGAGCTGCTTTCTGGTGGAGCTGCAGGACGATTCCATCACAGGCATCTACTCCACCCTACAAGATTGCGCTCAAATCTCCAAGTACGCGGGTGGGATCGGTCTGCACATTCACAAGCTTCGTGCGACGGGGTCCGACATTCGCAACGTGAAGAACGCGTGCACGGGAATCGTGCCGTCGCTCCGGGTCTTCAATGCTACGTCCCGCTACGTGAACCAATCCGGTCACCGTCCGGGATCCGTGGCCGTATACCTGTCGGTCGACCACGCAGACATTTACAAGTTTCTCGATCTCAAAAAGAACCACGGGGACGAGGAGGAACGGTGTCGCGATCTGTTTTACGGCTTGTGGGTACCCGATCTGTTTATGCGCCGCGTCAAAGAGGACGGGATGTGGTCGCTCTTCTGCCCCAAGACTGCGGGGTACCGGCTTGAGAACGTGTACGGGACCGAGTACGACGCGTTGTACGAACAACTCGAAAACGACGGGATGTATGTGAAGCAAGTGAAGGCGCAACACCTGTGGTTTGCGATATGCAACGCGCAGATCGAAACGGGGACGCCGTACATTGTGTACAAGGACGCGGTGAACCGCAAGTCCAATCAACAAAACGTGGGTCTCATCAAGTCGAGTAACTTGTGCACGGAGATTATGGAGTACACGTCGCCGGAGGAGATTGCGGTGTGCAATCTGGCGTCGGTGTCCCTGCCGAGTTTCGTTCGTGCGGACAAAACGTTCGACCACGAGGGGCTTCATCGCGTGGTGAAGGTCATGACCAACAATCTGAACCGTGTCATCGACGTCAACTTTTATCCGGTGGACAAGGCGCGTGTATCCAACATGAAGCACCGTCCGATCGGACTCGGCGTGCAGGGGTTGGCGGATGTGTATCTTCGCATGGGAATCCCATTCGACTCGGAGGAGGCGTCTCGATGCAACATGGACGTGTTCGAGACCATCTATCACGCGGCGATGGAAAAGTCCATGGAACTCGCGCAACAATACGGGCCCTACGACACGTTCGAAGGATCGCCCGTGTCGCGCGGTGTGTTTCAATTCGACATGTGGGGAGATCACGAGTACAAGTGCGGAAGCAAACGGTACGATTGGGACGCGTTGAAGGCGCAAGTCGTGAAACACGGTGTGCGAAACAGTCTGTTGGTGGCCCCCATGCCCACGGCGTCCACGTCGCAGATTTTGGGGAACAACGAATGTATCGAACCGTACACGAGCAACATCTATCTGCGCCGCACGTTGGCGGGCGAGTTTGTGGTGGTGAACAAGCACCTCATTCGCGACCTGACCGATGCCGGCTTGTGGACGGAGACGCTCAAAAACCAAATCGTCGGACAACACGGATCCGTGCAAAACATCGCGGAAATTCCCGACGACATCAAGCGCATTTACAAGACGGCGTGGGAGTTGAAACAACGCGTCCTCATCGACCAGGCCGCCGACCGAGGCATGTACGTGTGTCAAAGTCAAAGCCTGAACCTTTTCGTGGCGCGACCCGATCTGCGAACCCTGTCGAGCATGCATTTCCACTCGTGGTCCAGGGGACTCAAAACGGGTATTTACTACCTGCGCACCATGCCCGCCTCTCAACCGGTCCAGGTGTCCATCGCTCCCGAATGTGAATCGTGCTCCGCCTGAAAAAAAGAAAGAAAGACATCGACCGCACTTTAAGGAAAAATCAACCTTGTATTTTTCAAAGTAACCCCCCAATGCTCGACACCAAGTTTGTGTGGTTCGCCTGCACGGGTCTTCTCGGAACACACCTGACGGTGCTCATGCTCGAATGGTGTTATCGCGAATGGTGTTATCCCATGCACGGATGGGTAGATACGCTGTTCTTGTCGGTCATCACGCGACACAGTTCGCTTTGTCGAGCACTCGATCGAACGATACATACGATAGATTCGGCGATGGAGAACTATGTGTTGTACGTCATCGGTCTGCTTGGATCGTTCTTGGTCAACCAAGTTCGGATGACAAACGAAAATAAAGAAGTTGAACAATAAGAACAAAAGAATAAGAAGTGTCTTTTTTCCATGGATTTGCAATATTGGGGCGCTCACAGCACCAAACACACCACCGAGTGTTATGTGGATTCCACCTTTCGAGACCGTCTTCGATATCCGAACGCGAACGAATACACCGTCGAGTTTGTCGAACCGTTCCGAAACGTGGTGGGGATGGAAATCGTGGACGCACGCATTCCACAAAGCGAGTACGCGATTCACGAACGAAACAATCGGATCGTACTCGTGAGCGCGGCGAACGTCGCGAACACCGTCGTCATTCCGTCGGGAGACTATACGGTTTCCGATTTTGCGGACGCCTTCAACGCCGTCGGGCGTCAATTCTCGAAACAACCGATTCAGTTGCACGTGCTTCCCGTTCGTTCGAAGTTGGTGTTTCGCTCGGTCCTTCCGTTTCACGTGGATCTTCACGCGTCGACCGCGACGTCCGTCTTTGGGTTTGATTCCGAGGTGGGTATGTACCCGACCATACAATCGGTTCAAAATACAGACCAATTCGAGAATATCGAATTTCAAAACACCACCTTGTCGACCGATTCGTTCGTCGAATCCGATCCGCTCAAGGTGTACGAACACACCTTTCCCATCGAAGCCACAGAGATTCCCGAAGTCTATTATATTCAAGAGATTGAAATTCCAGGGTTGAAGTTGATTCTTCCCGAGAACGTCGTGCCGTTCATCCAATTCAAAGTCGAGATTCTTCGTGGCGGAGACGTCATAGGGGCGGTGGAGACGGTGCGCGATCCGTTGTTTCGATTCGATACCGATGTGGCGGTGTTTCCGGAGGACGAGTGTGTCGTGCGCTTGTCGTTCACGCGGGTGGAGAGTTTCGACATTTCCAAGATCCAAATCCCGGTTCACAACGATATCGACACCCCCACCATGGTTCGAAATCACGGAACATCGTTGGTTTCCGAATCGTCGCAATACGATCCGATCCCTTTGTCCGACGAACACCCCGATTTCCAAGGAATTCGCATGCGGATTCAAGCCGAGAAACGTGTCTATTCCGTCATTCCGTCGGGTAAATATCATTTGAAGCCCGATCCGTACGCCGTGTTACGATGCAAAGAAATGGAGCCCCACTTCCCGAACGGCATCGTACGACACCACCACGACATCCATCGCAAATCGTCGTTCATGTTCGGTACCGCAATTCGTTTGTGCGATCCGAACGCGTCGGTGTCGGACGAATTCAAGTCGTCGTCGTCCTTTAGCAAACGTCTCGTGGAGCTCACTCCGATTCACAAATTGACGCGTATGTCTTTTCTGCTCGAAAACGTAGACGGGTCCAAATATGATTGTAACGGATACAACCACAGCTTTACGGTGCGATTGTATTGTATGAACGTCCAATCCAACGTACATCAACAAGGATTTCAACCACAAACGGTGTACCCGGAGGTGGAAGCGGTCAACGAGCGTGCGGAGCTCTACCTCATCGGTTAACGTTTTGGTATCGACGCACCGCGTTTCGAAGTACGTTTTCGAATGGACGGTCACCCACCCCCATGGTGGGTCTTTGATTCGCGCCTTTCGGAATCCATCGGTCGACTTTTCGAAACTCGATCAGCGGTATGTTTTTCAATAGATTCGGATATTGGTTGTAGTACGTTTTGTATCTGGCCATTTGTTGTCTAAAATCCTCGGGGACCGCTTTAGGAGGCGCCGCGGGCGTTCTCGTACGCCCCTTCCAATTCGCGTTTGTTTTGGGAACCGGTGGCGGTGCTGGCGGTTTGGGTGCCGGTGGTGGTGGTGGTGGCGGACCCGGCGGTTTGGGAACTGGTGGTGGACCCGGTGGTGGCGGTGGCGGACCAGCCGACAGTTTGGAAACCATGTCTCTCAACAGTTGAAGCTCGTCTCGAAACGCGGTCACCACCAACTCCATGTTGCTTTTCGTGTATTTGTAGCGCAGACGACCGGTTCGGCGTCCTTGAGTGCGATTACAATGTACGATCACTTGTCCTCGTTTCACTGGATACGTGCGCGTCTTCATTTACACCCGATCCATGAAAGATTTTTTAGTACAAAAAAATAATAACCATGACCCGTTTTATTATTTTTTTGTACTTTTAATGGTATATATATAACAACACATCGTCGAGTACACATACATGGCGGCTATGAAGTTGATCAAACTCACCAAGAAGACGACTCCTCCGTCTCGCAGGATGCACAAGTACGGGTCCATCAAACCTTCCTACCTCAAGTTGGACAAGGCGGTGACCAAAAAGTCTCCTTCTGCGGCGACGAATACACCGACTCCGTCCGCTGCGGCGGCCGTGTCCAACGCGCCCAACAAGAACCTCAACGAGTATAAGAAGCATTTGAAGTTGATGATCAACACCCAATTTTTGAACCACAAGTCTCCCAACTTCAAGGAGAATGTGGTCAAGAACATGAAAAACTACCGTGATCTCAAGAACCCCAACTTTGTCGCGTACAAGAGCGACGCCACCGTGAACCGCGTGGTGGCCGAGATTCGTCGCGAGATGCCCCAAAACACCCAGCCCGTAAAAATCACCTCCAAATCTGAACCGACGATGACGAAGCGTCTTCTCCAGTCTCGTAAGAAGGGAGGTGCGTCCAAAAAGACAGCGTCCAACGTCGCAAAGCCCACGACTAAGTACAGCCGCACTCCGTACCTTGGAAACACCAAAAACAACGCGTCGCCAAAGAACGGATTCAACAAGAATAACTCCAACAACAACAACAACGGGTCGGGGTCCAACTCCAATAACAACAACGGTTCCAACAACAACAAAAACCGTGCCGTACCGGCCAACGTTTCCGTGCGTCGCACCATGAAGAAAAGGTAAACGTGAAAAATCAGTTCGAAAAGTTAAAGATCACTTAAAGGTATAAGCCCCCGAATATTTAAAAAAACGAAGATCCAGAATGACTCCCGACATTCGCGTAACAAACCGCGACGGTATCGTGTACGCCACCGTCATCACCGAAACCCCCGAACCATTTCGCGCGTTCGGACCGTATCACGAAGAGATGGCGGACAACTATCACGTGTTACGGTACCAAGGCTCGAACGTGTTCGATGTGGTCATGTCGACCATGAAGAACATCGAATATTCAGACGAAATGAATCTCATTACGAGGTCCAATTTCGCACCGTTTCGATACACGCTCACCAATTCGTCCGCCATCCCGCCGACACGCGCTCGCCACAGTGATTCTGGGTACGACGTCACGGTGATTTCCAAAGCCAAAACGTTCGGGAAAGTGACCTTGTACGGCACGGGAATCAAAGTGCAACCTCCGAACGGATTTTATTTCGACCTCGTTCCCCGAAGCAGCATTATCAAGTCGGGGTACATCCAAGCCAACAGTGTCGGAATCATCGATCAAAGCTACACGGGGGAAATTATGGTCCCGTTGATGAAGATCGATCCGGACGCACCGGATTTGGAACTACCCGCCAAGATTGCGCAACTCGTCCCTCGTCGTTGGCACGGTCTTCATCCCGTAGAGGACGAAACCGAACTGGAAACCATGCGTGGAAACGGTGGTTTCGGCAGCACGAACAACGTGTGAAAAAAACCATCTCTACATAAAAAAAATCATACCACGACCGACACACCCCACTTGCTTTCGTACGTCTTGATTCGGTCCCGAATGCTTTGTTTGAACGTTTTCGCGAATATCGGGGTATGGACGATAGTTGGATACTCGTTGGTTAAACTTTCTTTCATTTGTGCAATGTAGGCGCGCAATTCTTTTTCGTCTTGTTCCTGTTCGCTCAATTGAAATGGACTCAACAAACCATCGGTGGTGGCGTCGCCCTGATTGGTTAGCCTTTTGCTTTGTTGATACATCACTTCGGTGAGGTACGTGTAGTTAGTAACTGGTTTGGTGATGCAATTTGGAACGAGGTTTCGGAACACGCGTTTGGTGGTGGATTCGCAAAACGTGTCGAGTACGTGTTTGGTCGGTCGCTTCTCCCATCGTCCGTCCCCCACATGGACTTCCGTCGAAATGTCTTTTTTGACTGGTTTTCGTATGGTTTGATTTTCCGGGAAATCCGTGTTGAAATGCACCAGTCTCAAAAGAGTGGCGACGTCGCCGTCTTCGACCACATTCCGAAACGCTTGAGAGTACTTGGTGTGCAGCAGGTTACACAATAGGTCGTAGTTTTCTTGTCCGTACACGTTCAAGTGAATGTTGACAATGGTGTTGTTATGGTTATGTATAATCATGGTCGTCCCTTGTTGATGATGTTGTTGTTGCGGTGGTTGTCGTCGATACATCGTGGTGGATGTTGCCGATGGTGTGGCGGTACTGGTGGTGGTGGTGGTGGATTCGGTGCATCGCTTTTCGTGTCGTGACACTGCCGATTGAAAACGAAACACTTTGCCACACACTCGGCACGTGTTCGAAGGACACCCTTTGCACACCTTGCGATGATTGTTGATGTTTTTTCGAAACATTATTCGCAAACACTGTTCGCATTGAAACTTGTCGTCCCTTACTTTGAATCCAATGGGTACAATATCGATGTTATGATTTACGGACTCAATGTTATGATTTACGGTCTCAATGTTATGATTTACAGCCGAGATGTTATGATTTACAGCCGAGATGTTATGATTTACAGCCGAGATGTTATGATTTACGGACTCCGGATTCTGAATTTTACAGCGTTTTTTTATATGTCGGTTCAAATTTTGCCTTAATGTAAATGATGTTTTACAAAGTTCACACTGTAGCACCATACATGGGGTATGGGTTCTGAACGTTTATTGACAAAATTGGTTTTAAATGGATTACTCCACTAATCCGGATGGGATTAGAGGGGGGGGGGGAGAGACCCCATCAACCCAAACACACAAACCATGTTCGGCGACCTTGAGTTTCAAAAAAAAATTCGATTGTTACTCGGTTGTTCATCACACCAACGGGGTAACATGCGAAGAATCCAAAAAAAGAATACGTCATGATCGTGAATCAATCAATCGCTCGATGCGCAACCACAGGCCGAAAAATGTGTTGACACAAACCACCTCATGTGGTTTGTCAGGTGCTGGAAGGGTGTTTCAAGTGTATTTGTGTAGTGGTATTGTTCTTAGTAGGGTACACCCAATCCGGCGGCGATGTTGGCGCGTTTCTGGTACGCCTTTTTGCCACCTATAAACATACCACCGGTAAGTAGGATGGTGCCGATAATTAAGATCACCGTGGAGTAGGCCATGGTGTTTTGTGTGAACCCCTTTTCGTTGTAAAGATCGAAAACGGTTCCTTTCCTATTCTCGTCCAAGGCTTGGACGGTCAACCAGGCTTGGGCGAACAACATCACGACAAGACATGCAACGATGGCTTTGAGTAGCATAGTCATGGGGAAATGACAGATTCGTTTGTATAGTTCGTACATAAATTTATTTGTCGATGTTGCAGAAACAACACAAAGTCCTCCAAGATACGATACTTCATGAATGTGGGTACGGTGAAGGTGTCCACCCCACACGGATGGGATGTCAAAAATGGATTGAGCAGCGCAAAGGGATCCAATTCGATTGGATCCGAAGAAGGGAACGAATGATCCGTGTTTACAACAAGAACTTCTTCGCGACGCTTCTTTGCCGCTTGACGAACCAAACACCGAGACAAATAGACACCCATTGTGTCAATATGTTATTTTTATTATTTTAATTATATTAAGAAGGATGTTGTCCACCAAACATCGCCGTGTCGCGGTGGTAAAAAAAGCGATATTTCCCGAAGAAGGTA
>Ga0181558_10002599_pt1 | contig 16991 bp, 20 predicted proteins | sample 011ome_22_FD_133754 | JGI IMG/M metagenome (GOLD analysis project Ga0181558, IMG submission 133754) | Coastal salt marsh microbial communities from the Groves Creek Marsh, Skidaway Island, Georgia - 011507BT metaG (megahit assembly) | ecosystem: Environmental > Aquatic > Marine > Intertidal...
AACTGGCCTCCATGGGCGCCGACCTGGACGGCTCACCCTGGTGGGAGGGCAATGACGCCGAAGCCGGACTTCGGGCTCAGCGCGCCGCCCGCACCAAAGCGAATATGACCGCCAAACCGCAGCGCGGCTCCGGCAAGGGCGGGCGAAAGCGCCGCAGCCGCCGCGGACCTTGAGTTAGATTTCCCCGATCTGCTCCATCAGCGCCAGCCGGTCGCCCAGCACCCAGACCTTGTTGATCTTCCCGCCGGCCATGGTGAACATCGCCACGCCGGCATATTCGATCCGCCGGCCCGTGGTCGCATGATCGAACAGCCTGCCTTCATGGGTGCCGGTATAGGTCAGACGGGCCACCGCGCGGTCTTCGGTGACATTGGTTTCCTCGATCGCGTTGTGGAAAGTCGGGGAAGGCATCCCGGATCGTCTGCATATATCCCGCGAAGGCTTCATGACCGGTCACATGCAGACCGATCGACCCGCGGAAATCGATCTTTGGGTCGAGAATTTCGCGCATCACCGCGTCGTCCCAGGTGTTCCACATGACATTGAAGAAGGTCTCGACGAGACGGTGATTGTCGGCGGCAGACATGGGCAGCGCCGCTACTTCTTCTTTTTGCGCTTCACGAACAGATCCGCCATCCAGCTCCGGATATCGAGCCGTTCCTTGTACTTCTGATGGTAGTCCTCGGCCTCCCAGAAGGTCGGGGCCGGCTGGATGGTGGTCACGATCGGTTCCTCATACTTTCCCGATGCGTCCTTGGCAGCCTTCGATTCGCGTGCCACCCGTGCCTGATACTCATCATGGGTGAAAATCGCCGAGCGGTACTGGGTGCCGATGTCCTTGTCCTGGCGGTTCAGCTGGGTCGGGTCGTGAATCTCCCAGAAGATATCGAGCAGGGTTTCATAGGTGACGACCGTGGGATCAAACTCCAGATGCACAACCTCGGCATGACCCGTATCGCCTGTGCAGACATCTTCATAGGTCGGATTTTGCGTGTGGCCGCCGGTGTAGCCGGCCCAGGACTTGTTCACGCCCTCGACCTGATCGAAGATCTGTTGTGAGTACCAGAAGCGGCCGGTCCCGAATGTCGCAAGCGCCACGTATCTTCTGTTCATGTCGAAATTCCTTCTGCCCGTGGGGTCAGCCGCGCCGCCACCTAGGCGGCGGGCGGTTCCGTCAGGACGGCGATCCGTCCGCCGCTCATCAACTCGACCCCTGCGCCCTTGAGGGCGGCATAGGCGGCCCGGTTCACCTCGAAACGGGTCCGGAAGTAGCGTGAGCTCGGCACCCAGTACCGCAGGCCGAGAATGATCGCACCATAGCCGAAATCATGAATTCCGACCTGGGGATCACCCCCCTCAGCCAGGTTCGGAAAATCCTCGAGCGCCGCCGCGATCGCCGAAATAGCCACTTCCGGGTCGCTGGCGGCCGCGATAACGATCTGGGATTCGACGATCCGATGAGTGTCCGAGTTGACCAGAATCTCACCCACAACCTTCCGGTTGGGAATCGTGATGCGCTCCTGATCCTCGCCGATGAGAGTGGTTGCCGAAAGGGTGACTTCGTCAACGACCCCACTGACATCCTGAACCAAAATGGTGTCCCCGACGGTGAAAGGGCGGGTGAGGATGATGACCAGCCCGGCGCCGTAGTTCGAGACCGGCCCCTGAATAGCGAAAGACAGGCCAAGGGCCGCCGCACCGCCCAGGGCGACCAGCGGCGCGATATCGATCCCGAAATTGCTGAGGGTAATGATGACGACGATCACCATCAGAACGATCTTTACCACATTCACGGCAAACCGCGAGAGGGTGACATCGATCTTGCGCCGCTCGCACAGGACGACCACCCGGCGGCTGAGGAACCCGGCGACCTTCAGACCGATCAGCAGGATGACCAGCGCGCCAATCAGCTGCAAGCCATAGGCAATGGCGAATTCCGACGCGACGTCGATGATGTTGCTGATCATCTAAATTTGCGGTTCCATGCCAAATCTCCTTGCGAGGCCGCGATCCGGATCGGCAATTTATCGACATTCGGCCCATGCGGCCATGCCGTCCTTCATGATCCGCACCATGGGCGGCGGCAAAGCGCGGGCGCCGCGAACAGGAACCCCAGAATTCTCTTGAAAACACGCCGCGCCATCGCGATGTAGGTCGGGCATCGCGACCGTCCTGCCGGGCGGGCCCAACGGGACACAGATTCCGGGAGAGATAATATCAGCTATATGGGTTTCCTTCTGGCCGCCATCGGACTGGCGCTGCTTCTGTTTTCGGCAGACTACATGGTGCGCGGGGCGGTCGGCGTGGCCCGGCGAATTGGTTTGTCGCCGCTGATTATCGGTCTCAGCGTGGTCGCCATCGGCACCTCCGCGCCCGAACTGGTGACAACCCTGACCGCGACGCTCGAAGGCGCCCCTGACCTGGCGCTCGGCAATGTCATCGGCAGCAATCTGGCCAATATGCTCCTGATTCTCGGGGTTGCCGCCCTGATGCAACCGGTCACCTGTGCGCCGCGGGTGATCGCGCGTGACGGCTCCATGGTGCTGGTCGCCACGGTTCTGTTTGTGGGTGTGGCCATGACCGGCGTGATCGTCTTCTGGCACGGCCTCGTGCTGCTTGGCGCGCTCTTCGCCTATCTAGCCTATACTTATCAGGCCGAACGCAAATCCGAGGCTGACAGCCTGCACGCCAAGGAGGTCGAGGAGGTTTCGGGTGTGCCCGAACGGGCCTGGGTCGCAACAGGGCTACTGATCGGTGGCCTGATCGGGACCATCGTCGGCGCGCAATTGCTGGTGACCGGCGGTGTCACCGTTGCCGAATCACTGGGCGTTTCCAAAACCGTCATCGGCCTTACACTCGTGGCCATCGGCACCAGTCTGCCCGAACTCGCGATCGTGGTCGTGGCCAGCATGCGCGGCCACACCGATGTCGCCCTGGGCAATGTTCTCGGCAGCAACATCTTCAACCTGCTCGGCATCACCGGCGTGGTCGCACTCGTCTCACCCCTCGAGGTGTCTGCGAGCCTGCTGCAGTTCGATATCTGGCTGTTGCTCGGCGTGACCGTGTTGCTGATCCCCCTGATGCTGACCGGCGGCCGCCTGTCCCGCCGCGAGGGTGCGCTTCTGCTTTTTCTCTACGCGGGCTTCCTGGCGTTTCAGTTCGAGAATGTGCGCGGCCTGATCCTCTAGGCGATTTGCGCACAACCAAATGCCAGACAAGTCACTGTTTTGAAACATTGTTTTTGAAAGCCCGGGCCATCGCACCCATGGCGTTTCAGAGCGATTTTATAAGTGGAAACAGCACGCTGTCTGGGCGCCCATTTTTTGGGCAACCCGGTGAACTCGCAATGATTTCCGGGGTAAGTGACAATCTGCGGCCCATCGCTACACAGACTTATCCACGTGAACGGGGGACAACACGTTTCGCCATTCACCGGTTGTGAAGGCCCCCTTGGCACGGGTATTTAGCTATCTGATGACTGATACCGCCGAGAACCAACCCACGACCGAAACGGACACGTCCGCGCCCGGGAACGGGCTGGACGTGATCCGCGCGCGGTTGCGGACCCTGCCCGAAGGACCCGGCGTCTATCGCATGCTGAATGGTGACGGAGACGCGCTGTACGTTGGCAAGGCGCGCAACCTGAAACGCCGGGTGACCAACTACACCCAGTTGACGCGCCTGCCCTATCGCCTGCAGCGCATGGTGGCCGAGACCGTCGAGCTGGAGATTGTCACCACCCACACCGAGGCTGAAGCGCTGCTCCTCGAATCCAACCTCATCAAGCGGCTGACCCCGCGCTACAATGTGCTGCTGCGCGACGACAAGAGCTTTCCCTATATCCTGCTCACCCGCCACATGGACCGGCAGACCAGAAAGACCGGGGCCGATCCCAATGTACGCAAAGCCCGGAAAGATCTCAAATCCCGGCGTCAAAACCGGGCCGGGCCCGATCCGGCCGACTGGCCGGGCGTGGTCAAATACCGCGGCGCGCGCACATTTCCGGGTGAGTATTTCGGGCCCTTTGCATCGGCCGGTGCCGTCAATCGCACACTCAATGCGCTCGAGCGCGCCTTCCTGCTGCGCAGTTGCTCCGACGCTGTCTTCTCGGGCCGCAGCCGCCCCTGCCTCAAATATCAGCTCAAGCGCTGTGCGGCACCCTGTGTCGGGCATGTCACGGAAGACGACTACAATCTCCTGATCGATCAGGCGCGCAGCTTTCTGACAGGCCGATCCCGCGAGATACAGGACGAGCTTGCCGCCGCCATGCAGGACGCTTCCGACCGCATGGAATTCGAGGCCGCCGCCCGCTACCGCGACCGCATCCGCGCCATGACGCAAATTCAGTCCCATCAGGACATCAACATTGAGAATCTGGACATCCGCGACGCCGATATCGTGGCCGCCGAAGAAAGCGGCGGGCGCATCTGTATTCAGGTCTTCTTCTTCCGGTCCGGCCGCAACTACGGCAACCGGGCCTATTTTCCGCGACACGACAAATCAGAGGATATCGAGGCCGTACTTACGGCGTTTCTCGGCCAGTTCTACGAGAACAAACCGGCGCCGCCGGATATTTTGCTGAGTCACAAGCTGCCCGAGATCGATCTGATTGCCGAAGCACTCAGCGTGCGGACCGAGCGTAAGGTCTCCGCTTCTGTCCCCCAACGCGGCGCCAAGCGGAAGCTTGTCGATCACACCCGCACCAATGCACGCGATGCCCTCGAACGCCGGCTGGCGGAAAGCGCGACCACCCGCGACCTGATGGCCCAGGTCGGCGAACTGTTCGGGCTCGATTCACCGCCCGAACGGATCGAAGTCTATGACAATTCCCACGTCCAGGGCTCTCATGCGACCGGGGCGATGATTGTGGCGGGACCGGACGGCTTCATCAAACCGGCCTATCGTCGGTTCAACATGCGCGGCGCGGCCACGAAGGATCGCGACGGATACAGCCCCGGCGATGATTTTGCGATGATGAACGAAGTCCTCACCCGGCGATTTTCCCGCGCCCTGAAAGAAGACCCGGACCGTACGAAAGGCCAGTGGCCGGACCTTATCCTGATCGATGGCGGCAAAGGTCAGCTCTCATCTGCGGCAAACGCACTCTCGGAGCTGGGAATCGATGATGTGCCCATCGTCGGGATTGCCAAGGGGCCCGACCGGGATGCAGGCCGTGAACATTTCTTCACCGTTGATGGCGATCCGGACGGGTTCCAGCTTCCGCCGCGCGACCCGGTTCTCTACTATCTGCAACGACTTCGGGATGAATCGCACAGGTTCGTGATCGGCGGACATCGACAGAAACGATCACGCGCGATCACGCATAACCCGCTCGACGAGATTCCCGGTATCGGCGCGCGGCGCAAGCGGGCCCTGCTCAACCATTTCGGCTCAGCCCGCGCGGTGTCCGAAGCCGGGCTTCAGGATCTGGAAAAGGTGGACGGCATCAACAATACCGTGGCACGTCGTATATACGATTTCTTTCACACGGCCGCCTGACTCGACGGCAAAACGGATGCACCAGATGACCATCCCGAATCTGCTGACGTTTTCACGGGTCGCCCTGATCCCGTTGCTGATCCTTCTGCTGTTTCTTGAAGGTGTGCAATTCCGCTGGTGGGCCGTCGGACTCTTCGCATTTCTGGCGATCACCGACTATCTGGATGGGTATCTCGCCCGGAAACTGCATCAGCACAGCGAGCTGGGTACGCTGATCGATCCCATTGCCGACAAGGTCCTGGTGGGGGCAATCGTCATCGCGCTGGTCGGCACCGGTGACATCGCACGCTGGGACATCGCCGGGGCAATTCTGATCCTGAGCCGCGAATTTCTGGTTTCGGGACTGCGTGAATTTCTGGCGCTGCGCAATCTGCCGCTGCCGGTCACCAGGCTCGCGAAATGGAAGACAACCGTGCAGCTCGTCGCGATCACACTCTACCTTCTGCCCCCGCTTGGCATCGCCGGGCAATCCGGGATCACATCGGCCGTGTGGTGGCTTGCCACGGTGCTGACGCTGGTCACCGGATACGACTACGTCACAACTGCCACCCGGCGGCTCTCAGATCGCAGTCCGGAGCGCTGACGTGAACGCCGAGACAAAGATTGCGGGCATCGTCGGCTGGCACAACAGCGGCAAGACCACCCTCCTGGTGGCCGTCGTTGAGGAGCTCGTGTCACGCGGCCATCGCGTCTCGACGGTCAAACACGCGCATCACGCCTTCGATGTGGACACGCCCGGCAAGGATTCCTGGCGGCATCGCAACGCCGGCGCGACGGAGGTCATGGTCGGATCCAAATCACGCTGGGCCCTGATGCACGAACTGCGCGGTGCAGCGGAACCGGATCTGGACACGCTGATCGCCCGAATGAGCCCTGTCGATCTCGTGCTGGTCGAGGGCTTCAAGACCGCGCAGCATGACAAGATCGAGGTGTATCGGGACGGAATTGAAGAACCACCCATCGCCTATACTGACAGCCGGGTGGTGGCTGTCGCGAGCGATGTCCGTCTCGAACGCCTTGGCAAGGGCGTGACCCGGCTCAATATCGACGAGCCTCGCGCGGTCGCCGATTTCATCGAACACCATTGGGCGTTGCAGCACCGCACCCCGGCGCAGTCCCCGCAGCGAAGCTGAGCCATGGCACAGCTTTCCGACGATTGTTTTGCCCCCGGTGAGGGACTGTTGCCCGCAGAGACGGCCCTTCAGACTCTGCAGGACCGGCTTGAGACCGTCGTGGAAACAGAAATCCTGTCGCTTCAGGATGCCGCCGGACGCATTCTCGCCCGGGACGTGATTTCCGAACGGGATGTCCCGCCCCACGACAATTCCGCCGTGGACGGATACGCGGTGTACTACAACGACCTGGCCGACAACGAGGATACCGAACTTCCGGTGATCGGCCGGGCAGCCGCCGGACAGCCCCTGGGCGGAGTCATGAACTCCGGGACGGCCCTGCGTATTTTCACCGGCGCCCCGATTCCGGGCGGCGCGGATGGCCCGGACACGATCTATATGCAGGAAGACAGCCGGACCCGCACCGAAGGGGACACGACCTTTGTGATCCTGCCACCGGGAATTTCCCGCGGCGCCAATCGCCGGTCACGCGGGGAGGATGTGCCGGCCGGGGAAACCGTGCTGCGCCGTGGCGACCGTCTGCGTCCGCAGGATATCGGGCTTGCCGCCTCGCTCGGCCTCTGCGAACTCCATGTCTTCGCGCCCCTGACAGTCGGTGTCCTTTCCACGGGAGATGAGGTGTTTGAGCCGGGCGCCAGCATGCCGGAAGGCGGCATCTATGATGCGAACCGGCACGCCCTGATCGCGGTTCTCTCGGATATGGGATGTACCGTGAAGGATCTGGGAATCATCCCGGACCAGCCCGCAAAGATCGCCCGAGCCCTGAAATCCGCCGCCGACACCTGCGATGCCGTGATTTCAACCGCCGGCATGTCGGTCGGAGAAGAAGATCATCTGGCCGCCACGGTACGCGAGATGGGCTCGCTGTACTTCTGGAAGGTCGCCATCAAGCCCGGCCGACCGATCGCCTTCGGGCAGATTGGCCAAACGCCCTTTATCGGTCTGCCGGGCAACCCTGCCGCCATGATGGTCACGTTTCTGCGTATGGCACGCCCGGCCTTGCTCAGGCTGGCCGGGCTCCGGGATGCCAGGCCCCGCCTCTATCCGGTCCGGGCCGGGTTTGCGCACCGCAAGAAAGAAAACCGCAGGGAATATGTCAGAGTGCATCTGGAAGACGGTGCCGATGGTATTCCGGTCGCCCGCAAACACCCGCGCAGCGGTGCCGGTATTCTCTCCTCGCTGGTGGGATCTGACGGTCTGGTTGAATTGCCCGAGGAGATGACCCAACTTTCGGAAGGAACAATGGTATCCTTTCTGCCCTTCACGGAAGTGGCCCGATGAAAATTTTGTATTTTGCCTGGATGCGTCAGCGGACCGGCCTCTCCCACGAAGAGATCGATCTGCCCGAAACCGTCACCACGGTGGATACCCTCGTGGACTGGCTGGAAACGCGCGGCGATGGCTACCGCGACGCCTTTGCCAAGCGCGAGGTGATCCGGGCTGCGGTCAATCAGGAATACGTACAGTTCGACCATCCCGTCGCAAACGAAGACGAGATTGCATTCTTTCCGCCCGTAACGGGCGGCTAGAGAGACCGTCCGGTGATCAAGGTCCAGGAAGAAGACTTCGATATCGGTGCTGAACTTGCCGCGCTGAGCGCCGGCGATACCTCCATCGGGGCGGTGGCGAGTTTCACCGGCCTGGTCCGGGACATGGCGCCGATCGAGGGTGAATCCCACAATATCCGCACCATGACCCTGGAGCATTATCCGGGAATGACCGAGAAGAAGCTCGCGGAGATTGAGGCCGAAGCCAACGAGCGCTGGCCGCTGGCCGCAAGCCTGATCATCCACCGGTACGGCACACTGGCCCCGGGCGACCGGATCGTGTTCGTGGCCTGCGCCTCGGCGCACCGGCAGGCGGCCTTCGATGCCTGCCAGTTCCTGATCGACTGGCTGAAAACCGAAGCCCCGTTCTGGAAGCTCGAAGAAACCGATGGCGGCGGTGTCTGGGTCGATGCCCGTGAATCGGACGATCAGGCGGCCGCGCGCTGGAACAAGGCCAACGACACGTCCACCTGAGTCCTCTCCGCTTACTCGGCGGCAGCTGCCGCCGCGCGGCCGTTCACAAGGTCGTCGTAATCCTGCATCAGATTGCGCGTGATCTCACCCACCTCGAAGGTGTGATCCTCGGCAATCTGGGCAATCGGCGTGACTTCCGCCGCCGTCCCGGTCACGAACATCTCCGAGGCATTGTTGAGTTCCTCGGGCATGATCGGGCGCTCGATGACTTCATAGCCGCGCGCCTTTGCCAGATTGATCACCGTCTTGCGGGTGATCCCGTTGAGGAAACAATCGGGCGTCGGCGTGTGGATCTTGCCGTCGATCACCAGGAACATGTTCGCACCCGTGGTCTCCGCAAGCTGACCGCGCCAGTCGAGCATCAGGGCATCGGAAAAGCCCTTCGCTTCCGCCGCATGCTTGGACAAGGTGCAGATCATGTAGAGGCCGGCGGCCTTGGCATGCACCGGCTGGGTCTTCGGATCGGGCCGGTTGTAGATGGCCCAGTCAATCTTGATCCCCTTCATGCGCGCCTCGGGCGTGAAGTAGGACGGCCACTGCCAGACAGCGATTCCGAGATGGATCTTGCAGTTCTGGGCCGAGACGCCCATCTGCTCCGGACCACGCCACGCGGCCGGGCGGATATAGGCGTCCTGATAGCCGGACTTCTCAAGCGCTTCCCGGCAGACGGCGTCCAGTTCGGCCACCGAATACGGCACCTCGAAGCCAAGCATTCCGGCCGAATCATGCAGCCGCTGATTGTGCGCCGTCAGTTCGAAAATCTCGCCGTTGTAAGCGCGCATTCCTTCAAAGACACAGGATGCGTAATGCAGGGCGTGGCTGAGGTAATGCACCTTGGCATCGCGCCAGGGAACAAACGCCCCATCCATCCAGATCACACCATCGCGGTCATCATATGGAACTTCTTGCATCGTCTGGGTCCTTGATACTTTTGAGTTCTTGATACTTTCGAACGTTTCAACCCTGCCAGGAGACAAATAATTCCGCAACACGGTTGCGTAGCGAAACATTGACCTGTAATTAAGTCAATATGGTTGTCCTTAATTCGAGCCCGGCCCTGCACCCGCTTCGCGAGGAAGATCTGCGTCAGGGGATCGAATTGCTGTTTTATGCCTACCGGGATTTCACCGGTGAGCCGGACGCCATGCTCGAAAAATACGGGCTCGGACGTGCGCATCATCGGGTGATCTACTTCGTGGGGCGAAACCCGGGAATTACCGTCACCGACCTTCTTGCAATTCTGCGGATCACCAAGCAAAGCCTCTCCCGGGTTCTGGGCCATCTTCTGGAGAACGACTTTATCCTGCAGCGCGCGGACCCGGCCGACCGCCGCCGCAAGCAGCTCACCCTTTCCGAAAAGGGCAAGAACCTGGAGCACGAACTGACCTCGACCCAAATGGAACGGTTTGCGAGAGCCTATCGCGACGCGGGACCCGAGGCGGTGGAAGGATTTCGGCGAGTGCTGATCGGAATCGTGGAACCGGAAGACCGGGCACAGGTCCGGCCTGCTGCCATTCGCCCGCAAAACCGCCGCTGACGGCGGCAGCGCAACGGTCGCAGACGCGATATACTCGTCCGGGCCATGGAAGACACTCCCCATATTCTGGTCGTTGATGATGACCGCCGGCTTCGCGAACTTCTGAAGAAGTTCCTGACCGACAGTGGATTTCGCGTGACCACTGCGGAAAGCGCCGGGGAGGCCCGCGAGAAACTTGTCAGCATCCAGTTCGACCTGCTGGTCCTGGATCTGATGATGCCCGGCGAGAGCGGTTTGTCGCTGACCAGCGGGTTGCGGGAAACCAACATGGTCCCGATCCTGATGCTGACCGCGATGGCCGAGCCCGAGGACCGGATCGACGGACTGGAAAGGGGCGCGGACGATTATCTGACCAAGCCCTTCGAACCCCGCGAACTCGTTGCACGCATCCGCTCAATCCTGCGGCGTGCGGGCAATCAGCAAAGTGACTCCGGCGAATTTCAGTTCGGCGAACATGTGTATGATTCCCAGCGTCAGATCCTGACAGGCCCGGACGGCACGGTCGCTCTGACAGGGGCGGAAGCACGCCTGCTTGACGTCCTGGCTGCCTCACCGGGGACTCCGGTGAGCCGGGAAGCCCTCCAGGAACAAAGCGGGATCGGCGGCAGTGCGCGTGCTGTCGATGTGCAGGTGACGCGGCTTCGGCGTAAGATCGAACCCAATCCCCGGACGCCACGCTATCTGCAGACCATCCGCGGACAGGGTTACGTTCTGTGGCCCGACTAAACCGATGACGCATGAGCGCCCATGTCCGCGATGAAAGACATCTTCCGCATGCCCCGGGACCTTCGGCTGTCGCTGAAGCGATTTCTGCCGCGCGGTCTGCTCGCGCGCTCCCTGCTGATTATCGTCGTGCCGCTGGTGCTGCTGCAGATCGTCAGCGGCATTATCTTTTACGACCGGCACTGGTCGAATGTGAGCCGCCATCGCGCCAATGCCCTGGCCGGTGATATCGCCCTGATCTTGGAGCTGATCAATCGGGACACGCTCAACAACAATCAGGCTGCGATCTTCAGTCTTGCCCGCAGCACCCTCGATTTGATCATCGAATACGAACCGGACGCCATTCTGCCCAACACCGAATTCAAACCTTCGGGCAATCTGGAAGTGACGCTGGCGCGCTCAATCAATGAAATCGTGCAACGTCCGGCCGTGATCGACACGACGAGCACCTACAACCGGGTGCTGATCGACCTGCAGTTGCCATCCGGCGTCCTGCGCGTATCGGCCAACGAAGAACGGCTGATCAGCTCGACCACAAAGATCTTCATTCTGTGGATGACCGGGACCTCGCTGATTCTTTTCGCGGTGGCGACCTTGTTCATGCGCAATCAGGTCAGCCCGATCCGGCGTCTGGCGACCGCCGCAGAAAACTTCGGCAAGGGCCGCGACACCCCGAATTTTAAACCCTCGGGCGCAAGCGAGGTGCGCCAGGCAGCCACGGCCTTCATGGCCATGCGCAGCCGGCTCGAGCGCCAGATCCAGCAACGCACGGACATGCTGGCGGGGGTCAGCCATGATCTACGGACTCCGCTGACCCGGATGAAACTCCAGATCGCGATGCTCGATAAAAATGCCGAGATCGAAGAACTGAGCTCGGATGTCGCGGCGATGGAAAGCATGATCGAGGGCTATCTCAACTTCGCCCGCGGTGAAGGCACCGAGGAACGCCAACTCGTCAATGCGGTAGACCTGCTGGAGGAAGTCGCACGGGACGCCGGTCGGAATGGTCCCCCCGTCAAAGTCACCATCACGGACGAGGTCGAATTGCCGCTGGCGCGCAATGCCATGCGGCGTTGCCTGACAAACCTTGTCGAAAACGCCCGACGGCACGGCGATGTCACAGAACTCACGATCCAGCGAAACGGACGCGTCCTGGAAATCTATGTCGATGACAACGGCCCCGGAATCGCGCCGGAAATGCGCGAGGACGTGTTCCGCCCGTTCTTCCGGATAGATTCCTCCCGCAACACAGAGACCGGCGGGACCGGCCTGGGCCTGTCGATCGCGCAGGATGTCGTCAGCGGTCACGGCGGAGAGATCAGTCTGACCGACTCCCCCCTCGGCGGTCTGCGCGTCGCGCTTCGGATTCCGATCTAGAAGAGCTTGCCGCCGTTCGGTACCGGCTTGTCAATGGCCAGCAGGATGACCTCTCCCGCCGCATCGGGAAATCCAAGAACAAGAATTTCGGACATGAACTTGCCGATCTGCTTGGGCGGAAAGTTCACCACCGCAGCCACCTGACGGCCAACCAGAACGTCGGGCGTGTAGTGCACCGTCAACTGCGCCGAGGTCTTCTTCACGCCGATCGCCTCACCGAAATCGAGCCAGAGCTTGGTGGCGGGGCGCCGCGCTTCGGGGAAGGGTTGCGCATCGACAACGGTCCCCACACGGATATCGACCCTGGCGAAATCCTCGAATGAAATCTCTATCGGATCAGGCGGCGTCCGTGGCCATCTGCGGGCCCAGAGGCCGACCGGGCAGGGATGCGAAGGTTTCAACGGCGCGGCGCAAATTTTTGTCCAGCGCGGCCATGGTCTCGGCAAGGCCGGCACTCTCGTCGCGCAGCCAGACCCGCTGGGTGGCGAGCCAGACACCGGCGAGCGCCTTCGCGAACAGACAGCCACGCGCGCCCCGGTCGGGATATCCCGCCGCCCCGGCCAGGAATGCAAACGACCGTTGGCTCTGGGGCAGCAGATGCAGCACCGTCTCGGGTTCGCGTATCGCATCCTCGATGATCGACTTCACCGCCTGCCGGTCCGGCTCGAGGGCTTCAAAACGCTGCATCATGATATCGAGCAGCAGATCGTAGCGCGCCTCGGGGTCCTCCGGCGCGGGCCCCATATCCGCAACGGCGGCCAGATCCACACGGCGTGCGTACATGTTGAGGAGTTCGGCCCGGACAGGGCAGACAGCGTAGGTTTGCGCGGCGGACAATTTGGCGCGCGCGGCAACGTCATCGAGCGACAGCCCACGCCATCCCTGCTCGCCAACGCATGCCAGCATCGCATCGATCAGCCGATCTGAAGGAGTCTTCGGTGTTTTTGCCATCACGGAATGGAATGTAGCGCAATCCGGGCGCGGGAAAAGGCCTATCCCGCCAGTTCGCGCGAGCGCTCGGTGGCGCGACCGATTGCGTCGGTCATCAGCCGGGTGAGCGCGTCATCCCTCATCAGGATGGCGAGGGCCGCCGCGGTGGTGCCGCCGGGGCTGGTCACGTTCTCACGCAGGGTCGCCGCGTCGTCCGGGCTTTGGGCCAGCAGCTCACCACTGCCCGCGACGGTCGCGCGCGCAAGTTGCATGGCGAGGTCTGGTGACAATCCGGCGGCTTCACCGGCCGCCGCCATGGCCTCGACCAGATGGAACACATAGGCCGGACCGCTGCCCGACACACCCGTCACCGCATCCATCAGGGCCTCGTCCTCGATCCATGCCACCTGCCCCACCGCGGCGAGCAGGGATTCGCACATCTCGCGCTGGTGCGCCGCGACATGCGGGTTGGCAAACAGCACCGTGATGCCCCGACCCACGGCGGCCGGGGTGTTGGGCATCGCCCGCACGATGGCCGCTTCCGATCCCAGCAGGTCTTCAAAGGAGGCCACGGTGCGGCCGGCCGCAATGGACAGGAAGACCGTCTCGGGGCCCACGAGTGCGCGATAGGGCGCTGCCACCGCATCCATGACCTGGGGCTTGACGGCCAGCACGACAACGGCGGGTACAAATCCGTCCGGGAGATCCTCGATTGTCGCGCCGACAGAAACACCGGCGGGCACGTCCGGGCCTGCCGGATCGACGACAAAAATGTCCCCCGGCGCGGTCCCGCGGGCAATCCAGCCCGTCATCAGGGCGCTGCCCATCTTGCCGCAGCCAACGAGGAGGATGGATCGGGAACGGCTCATCGAATGTCCGTCAGGCCCGTATTAAGCTTCGCCGACCGTTTCGAACACCACCGAACTCACAGCGGTCTGGGCGCTCTGATTGCCCCAGACAACGTACTGAAAGGCCGGATAGAACCGGTCGAGTTCGTGGAGTGCGATATCAATCATGTCTTCGACCTGTTCGGCGGACAGGGAGCCCCCGCGCAGCAACAGGGCGTGGCGATAGGCCGGCAATCCGTCTTCAGTGCCGACATCGAAATGCCCGATGCCCAGGCGTTCGTTCAACACGGCCAGCAATTCATGAACCGAGGCGCGCCGGTCGGGAGGTGTGCGGACATCGAAGGCGCAGGTGATCTGCAGGGCTCCGATCTCGGCAATCCAGTTGAACATCGCGTGATAGTCGCACCACCGGCCCCCGGCTTCTGCCACCAGTTCGTCGCGCCCGATGCGTTCCAGGGACCAGTCGCGCAACGCGATGGTTTCCTCGACCAAATCGAGTGGATGCATGGTCTGATCGAAGATGGATTGGGACAAATTGCCCATCGGCCACCAGCCTCCTGCGTGTCACCTATTTGCCACCCGAAAACCGAACAACACTCCGAAACAAATACGAAATATTGTGGGTAGGGCGGGCCATAACCACTATGGAAGGTAACCTGTCATGAAGGCGCGCTGCGTCGCAACCATCGCGTCTGTGGACAGTCACGATTTCCCAAGTCGCGCGGTGTCCCGCGCTCAGGCGTCAGGTTCGGACGGCTTTTTCCCGGTTTTTGACTTGGTGCCGGTCTTTGTGCCCGCCTTGGCCGCCGGTTTCCGGCGCGGGGCGGAATCCAGTTTCTTCTCCAGCGCCGCAACGCGTTTTTCCAGGGCTTCCTGTTCTTCGCGCGCCCGGATCGCTACGGCTTCGATGGCTTCGAATTCCTCGCGACGCACCAGGTCCAGATTCTCCAGAACCCGTTCCAGGCGTTGCTGGACGAGGGTCTCGATTTCATCACGCATTCCGCTCGCCACACCGGCCGCACCATTTGTCAGGCGGGCGATATCGTCGAGTATCCGGCTTCGTGTCTGCATCTCGATCTCTCCTTGTCTGAAGTGAAGACTATGCCTGTCGGTATAACGCGGACAAGGCCGATACGTTGCGGCGCGCCGTCGCACACGCCTATAAATCCCGCCAGGAAGGGAGCGGCAGATGTATCTGGTAACCGGCGGCGCGGGCTTTATCGGCTCCAATCTCGTGGCGGAACTGACCCGGGCGGGGCATGAGGTTGCGGTCTGCGACTACGTCGATGAGTCCAACCGGGCCAATCTCGACAAGCGCGGGCCGCTAGAGATCATTCACCCGGATGACCTTCTGACCTGGCTCGACACCGGCAAGGCGGCCCCCCGGGCGATCTTTCACATGGGCGCGATATCTTCCACGGTGGAACGCGATGTCGACAAGATCATGCGCACCAACTACCTGCTGAGCCTGCGCCTGTGGGAATGGGCACGCAATGCACAGGTCCCGTTTATCTATGCCTCTTCGGCGGCGACCTATGGCGACGGCGAGGCCGGCTTCGACGACGACAATGACCCCGACGCCCTGCAGCGTCTGAAACCGCTCAATCCCTATGGCTGGTCGAAGCTTTTGTTCGACCGGGCCGCCGTGCAGATGGCAGCCACGGGAGACGCGCCACCCCAATGGGCGGGCCTGCGCTTTTTCAACGTCTACGGACCGAACGAGTATCACAAGGGCGGCCAGCGCAGCGTGGTGCCCCAGTTCTGGCAGCAGATTCACGAAACCGGCAAGGCACGGCTGTTCCAGTCCCACGACCCGGACTATGACGATGGCGGACAACTCCGGGATTTCGTGCATGTCTCGGACACGGTCTCGGTGATGATGTGGCTGGCACAAACACCGGCGGTCAGCGGGATATTCAACCTCGGCACCGGTCAGGCGCGCTCCTTCGACGATCTCGCCAGGGCCATCTTCGACACCCTCGCCAGGCCCGCGGATATCGACTACATCGCGATGCCCGAGAGCGTCCGCAATCAGTACCAGTACTTCACGGAAGCGCGAATGGACCGGCTGCGCGGCGCTGGCTACGATAAGACGTTCATCTCGCTCGAAGACGGCGTGCGCTCTTATGTCGGCACCTATCTGGAAAGTAATGATCGTTACGTCTAACGCTGACCCCACGGACCGACCACGCCCATGAGCGGCCCCCTGCCCTTTCCCGACATCGACCCGGTTGCGATTGCCATCGGCCCCATCGCCATCCGCTGGTATGCGCTGGCCTTCATCGGCGGCCTGCTGGCGGGATGGGCCTATATGCGCTGGCTGCTGCGCCGGCCACCGGCGACGATGACGGCAGAACAGGTGGGTGACTTTTTCAGCTGGGCCATTGTCGGCGTGATCGTCGGCGGCCGCCTCGGCTTCGTGGGCTTCTATCAACCCGGCTTCTATCTGGAGAACCCGGTCCAGATTCTCATGGTCTGGAACGGTGGCATGTCCTTCCACGGCGGATTGCTCGGCGTCATCGCCGCCATCATTTTGTATGCCAGGCGGCACGACATCAATCCGCTCTCGCTGGGAGACCTTGTTGCCGCGGCGGCCCCCATCGGATTGTTGCTCGGACGCACAGCCAACTTCATCAATGGCGAACTCTACGGACGCGCCACCGACGTACCCTGGGCCTTTGTCTTCCCGAATGGCGGAGATGTCGCCCGCCACCCCAGCCAGCTCTACGAGGCCGGACTGGAAGGGCTGGTGTTGTTCGTAATTTTGTTCGTCATGGCACGGTTCTGTGGCGCGCGGTTTCGGCCGGGTCTGATCACCGGCGTATTCCTGATCGGTTACGGTGCCGCACGGAGTTTTGTGGAGCTTTTCCGCCAGCCCGACCTCTATGTCGGCGATGCCGGTTTCCACGCCGGAGGTGTGACG
>Ga0181558_10002603_pt1 | contig 16980 bp, 1 predicted proteins | sample 011ome_22_FD_133754 | JGI IMG/M metagenome (GOLD analysis project Ga0181558, IMG submission 133754) | Coastal salt marsh microbial communities from the Groves Creek Marsh, Skidaway Island, Georgia - 011507BT metaG (megahit assembly) | ecosystem: Environmental > Aquatic > Marine > Intertidal zone...
CCATGTCGCGCATCGCGGGGAGCTTGATGTCGCCCTCGCGAAGGTAGATACCCTCGGCGGGGACGACGTCGTACACCTCGACGTTCTCGATCTCGCCAAACTCCACGTGCGTGCCCCGCTTCTCCGAGAAGATCGTGCCGGTGACGGCGCCCTTGGGCGCGTCGTACCAGGAGATGTGGCGCGCGTCCACGGAGACGGTGGCGGGCGGGCCCTGGTAGCGCGGCGCGGGGGGCGCCCTGACCGTCTTCTTCTTCGGCGTAGTCTGCACAGCCTCCTCGCGGTACACGCCGTTGAGGCGGTCCTCGGCATCCTTGACCCGGCGCTCGCTGAGCGCGAGCTTGGTCTTGAGCGCCTCCACCTTCTTCTTGAGCGCGTCGTACGCCACCTTGTCCTTGGAGTCGGCGGCGCGCTTCATCTGCGCGAGCAGGTCCAGGAGCTCCGTCTTGATCTCCTGCACCGCAGCCTTGGCGTGCGCGACGTCCGAGGCGAGGATGGAGTCGTGCGCCGACGGCGCCGGCGCCAGCGGCAGCGCGCCCGGCGCTTGCGCCGCCGCCTCGTTGTACGCGGCGAGCGCGTCCTCCGCCTGGATCTCGGCGAGGCGCAGCTTGGACTTGGCGGAGGCCACCTTTTCCTTGAGCGCGTTGTACGCCGCCTCGTCGCCGGCGTCCGCGGCCGCCTTCATCTGCGCGAGCAGCGCGAGCAGGTCCTGCTTGAGCTCGTCCACCTTGTCGTTCGCCGCCGCGTACGCGTGCAACGCCTGGTCCGCCGCCGCCCGCGCCGAGACGTACCGCGTGACGCCGTCGGCGTCCGTGATCTTGATGAACTTGTCGGGGTAGGAGGGCGCGAACGCGGGGGCCATGCCCGGCGCCGCCGCGGGGCCGTAGCCGTGCGACGCCACCAGCTTGATGGCGTCCTCCAGCGCGCTCTCCGCCTCGGCGAGCGCCTTCTTCAAAATCGCAACCTTCGCCTTCATCTCGGCGTACGCCTCGGCGTCGCCAGACTCGGCGGCGGCGCGCTCGCGCTCGAGCAGCTTCAGGAGCTGCGACTTGAGGTCGTCCACCGCGGTCTGCGCCTCCTGCATGACCGTCTCCAGCGCGACGTAGCGCGTGGTACCGTCCGCGTCGGTGACCTTGACGTAGTGCGTGGCCACGCCCGCGGGGCCGGGCGCCATGCCCGGCGACATGCCGGGCCCGCGCGCGCGCTCCGCCTTCACCTTCGCCGCGATGGCCTGCGCGATGGACTCCGCCGTGTCCTTGGCGTCCGAGGCGGCCGCCTTGTGCGCGAGCGCCTTGGACTCGTACGCGTCGCGCGATTCCTTGACGTCGTTGTGGTGCGCCACGGCGGCGGCGAACGTCGCCTTGGCGGCCGCGAGCTTCTTCTCGAGAGCCTCGAGCTGCGCCTGCGCCGCCTTCTGCGCGACGGGGTCGCTGGGGTCGGCGGCGGCGAGCACGATGGCCTCGATGCGCGCCTGCAAGTCGTCCATGTTCTTCTTGGCCACCTCCACGGCGTCCGCGGCGTCCTCCACGACGGATTGCAGCTTCGCCATGGTCTTCTCGTGCTCCGCCTGGTCGAACTCGCTCGAGGTGGCGCGGTACTCGTCCGCGATAGACTGCGCGATGTCCGCGGCGTGCGACGTCTGGATGGACACCACAACCTTCTCGGCAGCCTCCACCGCCTCCTCGGCGGCAACCACCGCGGCTTGCTTGATCTTGAGCTGCTCCTCGAGCTGCGCGACGAGCGCGGTATCGCCGGCAGCCTTCGCCTCGGCGATCTTCGCGGCGATATCGCTGACAGCCGCCTTGGCCGCCAGAAGCTCCTCCTTGGCCTCGTCCACCGCGGCTTCCGCCTCGGCGACTTCGGCGGCGCGCTCGGCGGCGGTGACGCCGGCGGCGATTTCGTCCACGAGCTCCTTGGCGTCCTCCTCGGCAACCTTCGCCGTCGCCTGCGCCTCGATCGCCTTCTCCAGCTGCAAGGTGAGGCTCGCGATGGCTTCGGCGTCGCCCGAGCGGTGCGCCTCCTCGAGCTGCTTCTTGACTTCCTCGACGAACGCGTCGGCGGCGGCGAGCTCGGCGGCGGCGGCTTCCCAGGCGTTCATCGCCTCGGCAGCCTCCGAAGACGCGTCGGGCTCCGCCGCGGTGACGTAGGTGTCGATGACGATCTGCTTCGCCTCCGCCATCGCCTCCGAGGTGGCCTCGACGGCAGCCTCCGCCTCGATGAGCGCCTGCTCGAGCGTGATCAGCAGCTGCTTCGCCGCAGCCTGCGCGGCAGGATCCGACGCGTCCGCCGCCGCCGCCTGCGCGATTGCGATCTGCGTCTGGAGGTCGGCCACGTGCGCGACGGCTTCGGCGTGCGCCTCCGCCGCCTCCGCCCAGACGGCGGTGTCGGCGGCCACCGCCTGCGCCGTCTCCAGCGCCTCGGTGGCCTCCGCGAGCGTCGCGGTGGCCGCCTCGACGGCAGCCTGCGCGGCGGCGATCTCCTCGGGCGTGGTCGCGGACGCCAGCGCCTCCTGCGCGGCGGCGAGCGCCTCCTGCGCCTCGGTCGCCGCCGCCTGCGCCTCGGCGACGGCGGCGACGGCGGCGGCGGCGACGTCCTGCACCTCCTCCACCGTGGTCGCCGCCTCGGCGGTGTCCATGACCACGGAGGACACGGACGAGGTGGTGGTCGCGGCGGTGGTCTCGGCGGTGGCGTCGGTCGCCTCCTCCGCGTCGGCGGAGGTCTCGTTGGCGGCCGCCGCGGCGTAGTCCTCGGCGCGTACCGCGGCGAACTCCTCGGCAGCCTCCGCCTCCTCGGCGGAGAGGGTCTCCGCGTCGGTGAGCAGATCCTTCGCGTCGGCGTCCACGACGTGCGCCTCCACGACAACCTCGGCGTCGGTGAGGTCCACGAGACCCGCGTTCTGCATGGCCTGCATGAACGCGTCCATGTCGATGCTGCGGAGCAGCGTCTTGACCGCCTGGGGCTGGTCGGTGTACACCGCGAAGGTGGCCTTGATGGGCTTGGTCGCCGTCGCGCCGGACTCGGCGTCTCCCAGCGCGGCGGCGGAGGCGGCGTATTCCGTAACCTCCTCGACGACGACGTCGTCCTCGACGACGGTGGCGTCCACCTGGTCCACGATCGCGGCCACCACCTTGACGAACTCGGCTTGGACCTCGTCGGTGAACGTGTCGATGGAGTACCCGGTGAGGATGACCTCCTCCTCGACGTACATCGCCGCGCTGTCCGCGGCGGCGCTCTCGGCGAACTCCGCCGCCGCCTCGGCGATGTCCTCGTCCGAGATGGCCGACTCGAAGGTGGCGTCGGTGATGCCCGCTTCGTCGGAAACCTTGGCGAGGATGATCTCCGCCTCGAGCACTTCCTCCTCGGCGGTGGCGAGCTGCTCGGTGAGAGTCGCGACGAGCTCCTCGTCCACGGGGTCGGCGTTCTTGGCCTCCTCGAGCGCGTCGGTGATGGAGGCGACGGCAGCCACAGCCGCCTCGTGCGCGGCGGTCGCCTCCGCCACCTGCACGGCGGTACGCACCGCCGCCTTGGCGCTGGCGGCGGCTTCGGCGGCGGCGGTCTGCGCCGCCGTCGCGACGGCGAGATCCGTCTCGAGCGCGTCGATGGTGGCGATGGCCTCGGAGGCAGCCTCTGTTGCCTCGGTGAGCGCCGCGGTGGCCGTCTCGAGCTCTTCCTGGAGCGTGGCGATGGCCTTCTCGGCGGCGGCGGCGGCGGCGGTCGCCTCGGCGACGGCGCCCTCCGCCGTCTCGAGCTCCGCCTCGAGCGAGGCGACGAGCGCCTCGTCCACGGGGTCGGCGTTCTTGGCGGTCTCGAGCTTGAACTGGAGGTCCTCGACCGCGGACTCGGCGTCCGCGAGCGCGTCGATGATGGCTTGCTGCTCGGCGATCTCGGCGGTGACCTCGTCGACGGCGGCTTGCGCCTCGTCGACGGCGGCGATGAGAACGCGCGCCTCCTCCACACGCGCCGTGAGCTCGGCAACCTTCTCGGCAGCCTCCGCCTGGGCGTACTCGGCAGCCTCCCAGGCGGCGTTGAGCGCCTCCAGGCCGTGTACGTCCAGGTCCTCGACAGCCTCCGCGGCGGCGGCGGCGTTGATCGCCTTGACGATGGCCAGCGCCTCGTCGGCGGCGGCGCTCGCCTCGGTGGCGGCCGCCTCCGCCGCCACGAGCTGCGCCTGGAGCGTGCTGAGGTTGGCCTCGGCGTCGACGGCGGCGAGCTTCGACTCCGACAGCGTCGTCTCCGCCGCGGCGAGCTCCGCCTCGAGCTTGGCGACGAGCTCGGCGTCGCCGTTGTTCATCGCCTCCTCGAGTTCCTGCTTGAGCGTGTCCACCGCGGCCTGCGCCTCCTCGACCGCGGCGATGGCCTCCTCGGCGGCGGCGATCTCCGCCTCGAGCTTGGCCACCACCGCCTCGGCGGCGACGGCGGCGTTTTGCGCGTTGAGGTACGCCGCCTGCGCCTCCTCGGCGGTGTCGGTGGTCTCGGCGACGATGTCTCCCTGCTCGATCTTGGTCACGATCGACTGCGCGGTGGTGACCGCGGCGGCGGCGGAGGCGACCGTGGCGGTCAGCGCCTCGAGCTGGGGCGTGAGCGCCTCGATGAGCCTCTCGGCTTGGACCGCCGCCTCGGCGCGTTCGGCCAGCTCGGTCTTCGCCTCGGAGAGCGCAGACTCGAGGGCGGCGATTTCTTCGGCGGAGGCGCCGTTCGCCTTCGCCTCCTCCAGGCGCGCCTCCGCCGCCTCGACCGCGAGCTGCGCTTCTTGAACCGCCTCGATGACCGCCTCCGCCTCGGCGATGGAGGCCTGCATCTCCTTGCGCGCCGCCTGCGCCTGCTCGAGCGCAGCCTCCGCCTCGGCGAGGTTGTTGAGGGCACCCACGAGAGCCTTCGCCGCCGTCGCCGCCTCGGCGGCGTCCTCGTGCGCCGCCTCCGCCTCGGCGACATCCTCCTCGATGGCGAGGATCGCCTCGTGCGCCTCCCACGCCTCCGTCTTCGCGGCGGCGAGCTCCTTGCGCAGCTGCTCCACCGCAGCGAGCGCCTCGGCGGCGGCCGCGCCGGTGAGCTGCGCGGCGGCAGCCTCGGCGGCGGCGAGCTGGTTCTCGAGGTCGGCGACGTTCTTGTCCGCAGCCTCCACCGCGGCTTTGGCGGCGTCGAGCTTGAGCCTGAGTTCCTCCACGGCAGCCTTGGTCTTCGAGGCCTTGTACTCGGCCTCCTCCCAAGCCTCCGTGCCGGCGTTGTGCACGACCGGCGCCTCCGGCACGGAGGTGTCCACGGGGAGGACCTCGACCTCCGCCGGGGTCGCCGCCGCGACCGGCGCCGGCGCCGCGGGGGGCGGCGACGGCGGCGACAGGGGCGACGGGGGCGGCGGCGGCGGCGAGGGCGGGGGATGGCACGCGTGCGAGTGCGCGTCGAAGGGAATCGCCGTGCACGTCTCCGTGTCCACGAAGGTCTCGAAGCGGTTGTGCAGGGACACCTGGCACAACTGCTCCGCCTGGCAGGTGGAGAGGCCGCACAAGCCCTTGTCCGCGCCGGAGTCGAAGCGGTCAAACTTGGTGAAGTCGACGTCGTAGGCGCGAGACATCTCCGTCTGGACGGGGTGGAAGCTCTCGAACGCTGAGATGGTCTGCGCGAGCGCGATGTCCTTCTTCATGACGAGCTCGTTGAACGCCTTGACGTTCGCGGCGTACTTGGCGAAGACGATCGCGAACTTGTTGTGCGCCTTGACGAGCGCGTCGAACGCCGCGTCCTCCGCCGTCTTCTTGCGCTTGCACGACTCGGCGAAGCACATGAGCTGGGGGGACTCAACCTCGAGCGAGCGCGCGAGCGCCTCCATGGCGTCGATGGTGGGGTCGCAGAGCTGGTTCCACCACACGAGCTTACGCCCCATGTGGTGGTGCTTGGAAGGCTCGTAGAAGCCCTCCTCGGCTTCCTCGATGGCCTCGGACATGTCGAACCGGTGCGTGTGCGCGAACGAGTTGGTGGTGTTTCCGTCCTCGTCCTCCGGGATTTCGCCGTCGAAGGCGCCCTCCTCGGCGCACATGCGCTTGAGGTCGTCCGTAGTGGAGACCACCGTAGCGTAGTGCGACTCGAAGAGCGCGAGGTTGTGCACGTACAGCGCGTGACCGACGGTGCACACCTGCGTCGCTTCGTTCAGGGAGTTGACCCACTCGATGTAGGCGTTTTCGTACTTCATCTGCGCGTACGCCGCCTTGGCGAAGGGCGCGTCGGATTCGGTGCGGCAGGGAAGCGCGGGCACGTCGATGGCGTCGTACTCGTCGACGCGCGTCACCACCTCGTCCTTGATGGCGTGGCACGTCCTGCGAGCCGTCTCGATGGAGTTGCACAAGCCGCGCACGGTGGGCTCGCACGACCCGAAGTCGCGCGCGCCGGGCGCGCAGTTGGGCGGCGCCGGCATCCCGCAGTCGCTGTTGCAGAATCCCGCCGTGGCGCGATCGGTGCACAGGCTGGTGTCCTCGAACGCGTTGGGCGGCGGCACCTCGCACCCGATGGCCATGAGCAGCGCCTTGGAGTCGTTGTACGCGGTGACCGCGGGGAACGACTCGCGGTTCTCCGTGAACACCAAGTCGTCCCGCCACATCTTCTCGTCCGTCACCTCGTATTCGCCCGAGGGCTTCGCCCCCGGGGCGACGCACTTCTGGTAGTCAGACGCCTTCCCGAGGTGCGCGGTCGTGCTGGCGCGCGGCGTGTTGATGCGCGGCTGGATGGACATTTTCGACAGAAGCTCAATACCCTCCAGGCGGCTCTTCTTGAGCGACGCCAGGGAGTGGCCCTTCGTGGCGAGCACCGCGTCGAACGTGATCGCGCGCGCCTCGTCCGCTCCGAGAGGGGCGGAGTAAAGAGGGGTCTGGCCGGACGCCACGAACGCGAGCGCGCCGAGCACCGCGCTGGCGCTGGCGACGCTCGCGACGACGCGCGTTCGACCGGTCGAGCCCTTTTCCTTCTTTACCCGCGGCGCCCCCTCGGGCCTCGCGCCGTAGCCTTCGCCATCGACGCTCGTCGGGATGAGTGACGTCGCCGAATCGCTCATTTTACCCGGTTACACGCGGTCGTGCCCTGCTTTCGAAACAGATCCGCAAACGATCCGTTACGAAGCGGCAGCCCGTGTGAAGGGCCGCCTACGGGGGAAACGACGTCCCTGACCCTTCAGGGGCGCGTGAGCGGGTGAACGTCGCGGTCGCGATGGACGCGCGCGTTCAAGTGCGTGCGGGGAAGGTCGCGGACGAGGTCTCGGCAGATCCGAGAAAAGCGAAACACCCCGAGAATCGCGACGCGACCGATAATCAAGGATCGATGGTCTGAAACCCCAGAAAAATGCCCGAAGAGGGTTGAACGATTTTATCAAAAGCGTAACGTTTTTTCAGTGATTCGCAGTCATCTTTTTTGCGAATGGGTGTTCATTTTCCCGATTTTCGGATCTTCATCACTGATTGCGCACTGACGCATCGCCTTCAACTGACTTTTTTTGACGCGAGCGAAACGACGAAAAACGAAACCGCGCGACGACGAATGACGGGGTTTCGGACCCGCGACGCGCGGAGACCCCGGGAGTGAAGGCCGAGAAAAATCATCGAGCGAGCCTCCCTGGACGCGCGCGCGGCGTCCGAGACGTACTCGCGCGCTGGGTGCCCGCCGGGGAGAGCCGAAGGTTCTGCCGTTACGGGAGAAAAAAGCCGCTCGCCGCGGGCGCTTCACGTCGACATGCGCGTGGTGCGCGGGACCGAGCGGCGCGCGCCGAGGGAGAACCCAAGGGAGCGACACAGGGTGGACGTTTTCGAGCGGCGAGGCGACGCCACACACGTGGCTTTCATGCGACGCTTTTCATGAAATGGTCTGAGCGTCAATCAAAACAACGCTCTTCTATACATCGCGCGGCGAAGGCGGGGTTTGCGTTCCGCCCGCGTCGCGCTTTTGGTTGTCAATTCATATTTTTTTCCTCTCAGATCTCCACCTCCGGCTCCGTGGTGAAATCCTCATCCGCCGTGAACACGCCGGACACCATCGTGACGTCCAGGTCGTTCAGCTCACCGTCGAACACGTCGACGGCGATGATCCCCGCGGACAACGGCACCTGGTCCTCCACGTAGCAGGTTCCGACGTAGTTATCCCTCCGGGGCGCCATGGTCACCTCGTTGATGAACCCGTTCAGGGGGTTCACCATGCCGTTACCCTCCGCCACCTTGTCCCCATCCACGTACAGGTACATGTACCCGTCGTTGCCCAGCACGGCGACGATGGCGTACTCGCGACCCGTGATGAACTTGGACACGGGCTCCTCCATGGCGATGACAGCCATCTTCGAGCTCCCCCCCGCGGACGCCGAGGGCGAAGCCTGGAACGTCAGCACGTCGTCCTGGACCTTGATCTGGAACTCGTCGCCGTCGCCGTTGCCCATGTGGAACAGGCACGCGCCGTTGTCGGGCGCGCGGATGAACTGAAGGCGGATCGAGACGGAAACCGCCTCGTCGGCCATGTCGCGCATCGCGGGGAGCTTGATGTCGCCCTCGCGAAGGTAGATACCCTCGGCGGGGACGACGTCGTACACCTCGACGTTCTCGATCTCGCCAACCTCGACGTGCGAGCCAACCTGCTCGGAGGTGATGACGCCGGTGACGGCGCCCTTGGGCGCGTCGTACCAGGAGATGTGGCGCGCGTCCACGGAGACGGTGGCGGGCGGGCCCTGGTAGCGCGGCGCGGGGGGCGCCTTGACCTCCACGACGCGCTCGGGCTTGCTGGTGTCCAGCTCCTCGCGGTACACGCCGTTGAGGCGGTCCTCAGAGTCGCGCAGCCGGCGTTCGGAGAGCGCGAGCGCCTTCTTGAGCGCCTCCACCTTCTTCTTGAGCGCTTCGTACGCGACTCTGTCGCCCGACTCGGCGGCGGCGCGCATCTGCGCGAGCAGGTCCAGGAGCTCGGACTTGATGGCCTCGATGGCCTTCTTGGCCTCCGCCACGTCCGAGCGCAGGATGGAGTCGTGCGCGGAGGGGCCGGGCGCCATGGGCTCAATGCCCGGCGCCGCCGCCGCCGCCTTGTTGAAGGCGGCGAGCGCGTCCTCGGCGTGCAGCTCCGCCAGCCGGAGCGCAGCCTTGGCCGCCGCGACTTGGTCCTTGAGCTTGTTGTAGAGCGCCTCGTCGCCCGCCTCCGCGGCGGCGCGCATCTGCGCGAGCAGCGACAGCAGGTCGTTCTTGAGTTCGTCCACCCTGTCCAGCGCCGCCTCGTAGGCGTCGCGCGCCTCCTCGGCGGCGGCGCGCGCCGAGACGTACGTCGTCTCGCCGTCGACGGTGACCTTGATGAACTTGTCGTCGGCGGAGGGGCCGGGCGCCATGCCCGGCGCCATGCCGGGCGCCGCCGCGGGCCCGTAGCCGTGCTCCGCGACGAGCGCGTAGGCGTCGCGGAGCGCCTTCTCGGCGTCCGCGAGCTTCGCCTTGAGCGCGGCGACCAGCTTCTTGTACTTGGCGTACGCCGCGGCGTCGCCCGACTCGGCGGCGGCGCGCTCGAGGTCCAGCAGGCGAAGCAGCTGCGCCTTGAGGTCGTCCACGGTGGACTGCGCCTCGGCGACGAGCTGCTCGAGCGAGACGTAGCGCGCGACGCCGTCGGGGCCGACGATCTTGACGTAGTGCGTGTCCATGCCGGAGGGCGCGTAGCCGGGCGCGTAGCCGGGCGCGGAGCCGGGGGACATCGCGCGCGCCTCCTCCGCCAGCCGCTTCGCGATTTCGCGCGAGATGTCCTCGGCGCTGAACTGCGCGTTCTTGTGCGCCAGCGCCTTGGTCTCGTACGCGTCGCGCGCCTCCATGAGCTCGGTGTGGTGGTCCACCGCCTCCGCGAGCACAGCCTCGGCGGCTTCCAGCTTCTTCTGCAGCTTCTTGAGCATGGCCTGCGCGCGCGCCTGCGCGGCGGGGTCCGAGGAGTCCGCGGCGGCGAGCACGAGCGCGGCGATCTGCGCCTTGAGGTCGTCCACGACTTTCTGCGCCTGCTCCACCGCGTAGGCGGCGTCGTCGACGAGCTTGTCGAGCTCCGCCATCTTGGCTTCGTGCTGCTCGGGGTCGAACACGTCGGAGACGTGCTGCATCGCCTTCTCCTTGGCGATGTCCTTCTTGTGCGAGGTCTGGATGTCCAGCACGGTCTGCTCCGCCTCGGAGAGAGCCTCCTCCGCCAGCGCCACCGCCTCCTTGGCGGCGGAGAGCTGCGCCTCGAGCTCGTCGATGAGCGCCTGGTCCACGGGGTCGGCGTCCTGCGCGGCGGCGAGCTTGGCTTCGATGTCCTCGACGAGCGCCTTGGCGTCCGCGAGGTCCGCCTTGGCGTCCTCCACGGCAGCCTCCGCGGCGGCGAGCTCCTTGGCGCGCTTCTCCGCGGTGAGGCCGGAGGTGAGCTCGTCCACCAGCTCCTTGGCGTCCTGCGCCTTGACCTTGGCGTCCGCCTGCGCCTGCAGCGCGGCGGTGAGCTGCGCCTCGAGGGACTTGATCGCTTCGAGGTCGCCCGAGCGGTGCGCCTCCTCGAGGAGGCGCTTGAGCTCCTCCACGAACTCGTTCGCGGCGGCGAGCTCCGCGGACGCCTTCTCCCAGGCTTCCATGGCGACCGCCACCTCGTCGTTCTCGTCGACGTCGTCGAGCGCGCGCATGTGCTGGTCGATGACGATCTTCTTGGCTTCGTTCATCGCCTCCTCCGCCTCGGCGAGGTCGCGCTCCGCCTCCTCGAGCTGGCCGTAGAGCGAGATGAGCAGCGCCTTCGCCGCCGCCTGCGCCTCGGGGTCGGAGGAGTCCGCGGCGGCCGCCTCGGCGAGCGCGATACGCGTCTTGAGGTCCGCGACGACGGCGAGCGCGTCCTCGTACTTCTGCGTCGCCTTGAGCCAGTCGTCGGTGTCCTCGGCGATCTGCTTGGCGACGTCGAGATCCTCCTGGGCCTCGGCGAGCGCCTTCATAGCGGCGTCCACCTTGGCCTGCGCGGCGGCGATCTCCTCGGGGGTGGTCGCGTTCGCGAGCTCCTCCTGCGCCTTGGCGAGCGCATCCTGGGCGTCCGCCACAGCCTTCTCGGCGGCGGCGACCGCCTTGTCCGCCTCGTTGGCGACGTGCGTCACCTCCTCGGCGGTGTTGGCGTCCTTGGCGCGGTCCGCGGCGGTGGGCACGTTGTCGGGCGACGCGTTGTTGGGCATCTCCACCTCCGTCTCGTTGGCGTACATCGCGTCGCGGAGCTTCTTGAACTCCTCGGCAGCCTCGATCTGCTCCGCGGTGAGCAGCTGGTCGTCGGAGACGTCCGTCTCGGTGTCCTTCGCCGCCTCGGCGGTGGCGGAGTCCGCCACGTGGATGGACTCGAGGCCGTCGAGGCCGCCCGCCTGGAGCGCCTCGAGCCAGTCGGCGAGGGACAGCCCGTTGAGGTACTTGGCGGCGGTGAACGCGTCGATGTGCGTGTACACCTTGAACGGCAGCAGGATCGACGAGGACGGCGCCGCGGCGCCGTCCTCGAACTCTGGCAGGACGACGCGCGATTCGGTGCCATTCTCCCCGAGCGCCGGGAGCTCGTCGTCGAAGTCGGTGATGGTCTCGACGACGATGTCGTCGGCGGTGATGTCGGCGTCCGCGGGCAACAGCAGGCTCGCCACCACCTTCTTGAAGACGGCGATCTTCTTGTCGTCGAACGCCTTCGCGGTGTAGCCGGGGCCGGTGAGGATGAGCGTCTCTTCGAGGTACTCGGCGCCGGTGTCCGACTCGCGGGCGATCTTGAACTCCATGGCGGCGGTGTCGTACGAGTCGGTGTCGTCCGAGTCGTCGGCGGTGACCGTCTGGAGGGTCACCTCCGCCTCGGCCAGCGCCTCCTTGGCCGCCTCGAGCTCCTCGGTGAGGCGCTGCACGAGCGCCTCGTCCACGGGGTCGGCGTTCTTCGCCTCCTCAAGCTGGTCCTCCAGCGAGTCCACGAGCGCAACCGCCTTCGCGTGCGCCTCCGTCGCATCCTTGATGAGGATGGCGGTGTCCAGCGCGGTCTTCGCGTCGTGCACGGCGGCGGTGGCTTCCTCGAGCGCCGCCTCGGCGACGGCGAGCTCAGCCTTGAGCTCGTCGAGGCGCTCCTCGGCGCCCGCGGCGGCTTCCACCGCGTCGGTGTGCGCCGCGATGGCCTCCTCGAGCTCCTCCTTGAGCCCGGCCATCACCTTCTCAGCCTCCTCGGCCGCCGACTCGGCGTCCGCAAGGTCCAGCTTGGCCTGCTCGAGCTCGCCGGTGAGCTGCGCGACGAGCGCCTCGTCCACGGGGTCGGCGTTCTTGGCAGCCTCGAGCTGCGCCTCGAGGTCGTCCACGACAGCCTGCGCGTCGGCGACGGCGTCGATGATCGCCTGCTGGTCCGCAATCTGCTGCGTGAGGTCGTCCACGCGCGCCTGCGTCTCCTCGACGGCGTCGAGCAGCGCCTGGACCTCCTCGATCTCGTTCTTGAGGTCGTTGACGGCGCCCTGCGCCTCCGCCACGGCGTACTCGGCGGCTTCGTGCGCCGCGCGCAGCGCGTCGATGCCGTGCACGTCCTGGCCCTCGAGGTCCTGCTTGTGCTGCTCCGCGGAGATGGCGTCGACGATCGCCTTGGCGTCGTCCACGGCGGCGTTCGCGTCGGCGAGCGCCTCCTTCGCCGCCTCGAGTTGCGCGTTGAGGCGCGAGAGGCTCGCCTCGGCGTCGGCGGCGGCTTCCTTGGCGTCCGCCAGCGCCTCCTCGGCGTCGGCGAGCTCCGCCTCGAGCTTCTCGACGCACTCGGCGTCGCCGTTGTTCATGCACTCCTCCAGCGCCGCCTTGAGGTCGTCCACCACCTTCTGCGCGTCGTCGACGGCGGCGATGAGCGCCTCCGCCTCCTCGATCAGCTTCTCGAGCTCCGCCACCACCTCCTCGGCGTGCGCGGCGGCGGCGACGGCGTTCTTCCAGGCAGCCTCCGCCTCCTCCAGGGTGTCGGTGGTCTCGGCGACGACGTCGCCCTGCTTGATCTTGGTCACGAGCGCCTGCGCCGTGACGACGGCGGCGGCGAGTTCGTCGATGGTCTTGTTCAAGGACACGAGATCCTTCTCCAGCGCCGCGATGAGCTTCTCCGCCTCCTGGGCGGCGTCCTTCTTGACGGCGAGGTCCTCCTTCGCAGCCTCGAGATCAGCCTCGAGCTGCGCGACGAGCGCCTCGTCCACGGGGTCGGCGTTGCGGGCAGCCTCGAGCTGCGCCTCGAGGTCGTCCACCAGCTCCTGCGCCTCGTGCATGGCGTCGATGACAGCCTGCGCCTCCTTGATCTCCTGCTTGATCTCGTCGCGCTTCTTCTCGGCGTCCTCGAGGGCAGCCTCCGCCTCGGCGAGGTTGTTGAGCGCGCCCACGAGCTGCTTGGCGGACGCCGCCTTCTCGACGGCGTCCTCGTGCGCCTTCTCGGCGTCGGCGAGCTCGTCGGTGAGCGCGAGGATCGCCTGGTGCGCCTCCCACGCCTCCGCCTTGGCCTCGGCGAGGTCCTTGCGCAGGAGCTCGATCGCCGCGAGCGCCTCCGCGGCGGCGGCGCCGGTGAGCTGCGACGCGGCGGCGATGGCGGCGGCGAGCTGCGCCTCGAGGTCGGCGACGTTCTTGTCCGCCTGCGCGGCGGCTTCGTACGCGGCGTCCAGCTTTTCGCGCAGCTCGTCCACCAGAGCCTTGGTCTGCGCAGCCTCGGACTCCGCCTGCTCCCAGGCGTCCGTGCCCGCGTTGTGGCGCACGGGCGCCTCCACCTCCACCTCGGTGATAGGGAGGTCCGTCGCGGGCTCCTCCGCCGGGGGCGCGACCGCGACCGCCTCCTTGGGCGCGGGCGGCGCGGGCGGCGGGGGCGCCGGCGAGGGCGGCGCGTGGCACACGTGCGTGTGCGGGTCGAAGGGGATCGCCGAGCACGTGTCCACGTTGACGAACTCCTCGAAGCGGTTGTACAGGGACACCTGGCACAGCTGCTCCGCCTGGCAGGTGGAGAGGCCGCACAAACCCTTGTCCGCGCCGGTGTCGAAGCGGTCGAAGGCGTTGAAGTCCTTGGCGTAAATCACGGAAACCTCCTCCTTGACGGGGTGGAAGCTCTCGAAGGCGGTGATGGTCTGCGCGAGCGCGCCGTCCTTCTTCATGACGATCTTGTTGAACTCGTCGACACCTTCGGTGTACTTGGCGAAGACGATCGCGAACTTGTTGTGCGCCTTGACGAGCGCGTCGAACGCCTCGTCCTCGGCTTCCTTGCGGCCCTTGCACGACTCGGCGAAGCACATGAGCTGGGGGGACTCAACCTCGAGCGAGCGCGCGAGCGCCTCCATGGCGTCGATGGTGGGGTCGCAGAGCTGGTTCCACCACACGAGCTTACGCCCCGTGTGGTGGTGCTTGGCGGGCTCGTAGAAGCCCTCCTCAGCGTTCTCGATGGCCTCGGACATGTCGAACTTCACGGTGTGCACGAACGAGTTGGTGGTGTTTCCGTCCTCGTCGGCGGGGATCTCGCCGTTGTAAGCGCCCTCGTCGGCGCACATGCGCTTGAGGTCGTTGGTGGTGGAGACCACCGCGGCGTAGTGCGCCTCGAAGAGCGCGAGGTTGTGCACGTACAGCGCGTGGCCGACGGTACACACCTCGGTGGCGTCGTTCAGCGCGTTCGTCCACTCGATGTAGGCGTTTTCGTACTTCATCTGCGCGTACGCCGCCTTGGCGAAGGGCGCCTCCGGCTCGGTGCGGCAGGGAAGCGCGCCAACCTCGATGGCGTCGTAGCGGTCCACCGCGGCCACCACATGGTGCTTCACGGCGTGGCACACCTGGCGGGAGGTGATGATGTTGTCGCAGATGCCAACCACGGTGGGCTCGCACGACCCGAAGTCGCGCGCGCCGGGCGCGCAGTTCTCGGGGAAAGGCATGGCGCAGTCGCTGTTGCAAAAGTCGCGCGTCTCGGGATCCGTGCACAGGCTGGTCTCCTGGAACACGTTGGGCGGGGGCACCTCGCACCCGACGCCCATGAGCAGCGCCTTGGAGTCGTTGTACGCGGTGACCGCGGGGAAGGACATGCGGTTCTCCGTGAACACCAAATCCTTCTTCCACTCCGCGTCGTCCGAAACCTCGTACTTCCCGCTGGGCTTAGACCCAGGCGCGACGCATTTTTGGTACTCGGACTTGCCCAGGGACGCGCGCGCCTCGCCGGTGATGTGCTGAGGGCGCACGGTCATGTGCGTGAGCAGCTCGATGGCCTCCATGCGGCTCTTCCGGATGGACGCCGTCGTCTGGCCCTTCGCCGCGAGCACCTGGTCGAAGGTGAGCGTGAAGGGGTCCCCCTGCTGGGAGAGGGTGGAGTAGAAGGAAGTCTTCCCCGACGCCACCATCGCGACGACGCCGAGCAGCGCGCACGCGCTGGCGACGCCCGCGGCGACGCGGGTTCGCGAGGAACCGCGTCCATCCTTCTTCGGCAACGCCCCCGCGGGCTTCGAGCCGTAGCCCGAGGCCGCGACGGCGGTGGGGATGAGCGACGTGGATTCGCTCATCGCGCTCGGGTACACGCTAGTCCTAGCGTCCACGCGAGTGCCCTCTGCCGAACGGATCCGCAAACGATCTGTTCGGTAGACGGCAGTCCGAGCGACGACTACCTACGAAGAAAGCGACGTCCCTGACGTTAGGGGCGCGCTTACCTCTTCGAACGTCGCGGTCGCTTTCGACGCGCGCGCACGAGTGGCGAGGCGCGGCGCGCGCAACCGATGTTCTCCGTTGAAGAAGACTGACTATTGCGTAGAAAAAGCCGAACGAAAATATTTCGTATGGCGTTTCAGTCAGGCGCAGTTTTCTCGGAGGTTACACTTTTCCCAAAAAAAAGGCATAGCTTTGGTTCTACATTTTTCGTATTTTTTCCTCGGCGACGGTTTGAAACCCAAGAAACCGTCCCGACAGGGATCGTCGGCGCGGCCCCCGCGGTCTCGCTCGAGTCGGTCACTCGACCTGCGAAAAAGCCGAAACGTTCCTCGCAGGTGTTTTCGGCACGCGCATTCAGTCAGCCAGCCGCGGGAGGCGTCGAAAAGGACCGACCGAACTTGAGTTTCGCGTCGCGAAGCGTCGGCGGGCTCGACGCGAGCGCGCGTTCGGAAGCGCCGACGGGAACGACCGGCTCGCGTCGCGTCGCGTCCTCGATTCGCGCGCGTTCCCGGGAGCGCGCCGCGTGCCGCGCGAGCGCGGGGACGCGTCGCGCGACCGCGCCCATCGCGTCATCATCATCGCTTCATCGGCGAACGATGGATGCGTGGAAACGCGAGACGCGCGGCTTTTCGTCGGGTGTCCTGGTATCGGACGACGACGCGCGTCGGGGCGTGTTTCGCACACAACACGAATATCACGTGTGCGGCGTGTTTTCGTGATATGGACACGAAACTTAAACTTTCGCGTATTTGAATAGCTTCGCGCTTCGACCCTATTCGACAAAAGACCAAAAGACCAAAAGACCAAAAGACCAAAAGCCTCTCTCCTACATCTCCGGTTTCTTCTTTTCCTGCGGCAAAGGCGCGGTGACCCCGTCCACCCCCCCAGGCGCCTTCGAGCCGTTCTCGGCGCTCGTCTCGTTTTTCCCGTCATTCTTCCTCCGCGAAACGCGCGCGTCGGCGTCGTCGGGTCGCTTCTCGCCGCTCTCGTCGCCGCGCGGCGGTTCGGTCCACATCTGCGCCGTCGGGAACCCGCGCTTGTCCACGGTGGTCCCCCCCGTGGCGCGCGCGGCGACGTTGTTCATCCACGAGCGCGCGTCGCGCTCCCACCAGGACCCCACGTTCTTGGGGGTTCGCGCCACCGTCGCCAGGACGCGTTTCGTGTCGTCGCTCGTCGCGACTTTGCGGCTCGTCTCAATCGTAGCCTTGGTGACGTCGAGGGTCTTGTCCGCCGTCGCCTTCGCGGCGCCACCCAGCCAGCCCAGGATCACCTCGCGCGCGGTAGGGCCGGGGGGTGCCGCGGGACGCGGGTTGTCCGGGTCCGTGATCTCGACGTCCACGATCGGGCCGTCGTCCATGGACGCGTCCGCGCTCGCGAG
>Ga0181558_10002607_pt1 | contig 16971 bp, 9 predicted proteins | sample 011ome_22_FD_133754 | JGI IMG/M metagenome (GOLD analysis project Ga0181558, IMG submission 133754) | Coastal salt marsh microbial communities from the Groves Creek Marsh, Skidaway Island, Georgia - 011507BT metaG (megahit assembly) | ecosystem: Environmental > Aquatic > Marine > Intertidal zone...
GCGCGTTCGTGCGCGCGCACGTCGCGCGCGGCGCCGCGCCCGGCGCCGCGTTCGGTGTGCCCGGCGCGCGACCGCTCGCGTGGACTCTGACCCGGTTCGAGTCATCCAACGCCGCGGCGCGAGCGCGTAAGCTCGAGGATGAACAGGTTCGCGCAGCGGGAGCCGCTCTGGACGCGATCAAGCCGGGCGGCGAGACCGCGCGTTCGGGGACGCTCGACGGCATCGCCGACCTCTCTGGGTTCGGCGCGAACGCGAACGACGCGAACGCGCCTGCCGACGCTGCTGCGTTTTCGAAAAAAGAATCATCACACGGCGGCGGCGCGACGAATGCGCATGGCGGTTCTTTTCCTTTCCAAAATTTCCAAAACCAAAACGCACATGCACATCACTACCCCTCCTCCGTGGTGTACGTGGACACGCTCGCGATGGTGCGTGCGCTGGAGCGCGCGGGCATGGACGCGCGTCTCGCCGAGGCCACGGCGCGCGAAATCGCGAGCGCGACGAAGAACGCCACGGGCCCCTTGGCGAGCCGCGCCGAATTCGAGAAACTCACCGTTTCGCTCACCGCGAAGGTGGACGCCGCGGAGCGCGAGATGAAGTCGCGGCAACGCGAGGCGGAGAGCAGCAGCAGGCACTCGGTGGATGTCGTGACGGTGGAGATCGAGAAACTCCGGTCGGAGCTTCGCTTCGCGCACGAGAAGATCGCGACGTCGCAGAAGCTCGACCTGAACCTCGAACGCGGACGCTTGCGAGACGACCTGCAGCGGCAGGACGATAAGACGGGCGCCATGGAGTCGCGGTTGGATCGGGAGATCTCATCGATGAAGACCACCATCGAGGCGGCGAAGAACGACGTCATCAAGTACTCCATCGGCGCCATCATGTCCATGGCGGCGGTGGGGATGAGTCTCATGAGACTGCTCATGTAGTACACGTAGCGCGAAACATTTTGTCAAATCGCAAGAAAAATCGTGTCATTTGGCTGCCGACACTCTGCTCTCCCTGATGACACTTTTCTCGGCACCGCCGCCCTCGGGAGTCCTCGCCTCGGGATGGGCCCCGACGCCTCCGTGGCCGACTCGGGCGTCGGCCTGGATTTGTGCGAGAAGGAGCAGTCCGCGCTGGCGCGCCGGTACGTGCTGACGCAGCGCCTGGAGACCTCGGAGCCGTGGAGCCACGCCGGCCCGCGGTCCGTCTCGCCCTTCGCGCCGTGCGCGTCGAGCCGGGTGCCGCACATCCTGGACGCCGCGCGCCTGGACGAGGACAGCGTGCTGTGGGACCTCGGGTGCGGCGACGGGCGCGTGCTGCACGAGGCTGCGGCGCGGTACGGGTGCCGCTGCGTTGGGGTGGAGATCGACGCGCCGTGTTTGGCGGAGAGCAAGAAACGAGCGGAGGCGATGGGAAACGCGGTGTCTGATGTGTGTTCGTGGCATTTGCGAGACCTCACCGCGCTTCCCGCCGGCTCGCTCGGGGCGGACGACGCGATGGACGCGAACACGCCGAGTCCCACGGTTCTGCTTCTGTTCATCACCGGCCACGGTCTAAGTGCGTTGTCCGGCTGGCTGAAGCGCGAGTGGGAAACCGCGGCGAAACCGTTCGCGATCGTGACGTGCGTCGAGGCGCTCGACACGTGCGTCGACGTCGCGGGTTTACACGCCGCGTCGGCGGCGGACGGCGGGAACCCTCTGTTCGATCAGGCGACGAACCCGCACGACTGGGCGGTGTACCGCGACGCGACGCACGCCAAGTACGGTGTGTTCGTGACCCCGCCGAGGGGCGTTTCTCTGACTGAGTGGGCGGCGACGAAACCGAAACCGGCGGCGGCGGATCCGGCGGCGGTGGCGCTCGCGACGCCGCGCGTCGCGCGCGGAATCTTCGACGAGGCGGACGTCGCGTCCGTCGAGGCCCTGGTCGAGAAACTCCAGCCCGGTTTCTTTGCGTACGATACCGCTCAAACGAAACCGACGTTTGAAACCGACGTTTCGAGCGCCGACGACGACGCGCTCGCCGCGCGGCTGGGCGCGGCGCTTCTCGACGCCGCGAGCTTCGAAGCTCCGATCGATGAACCTTCAAACGAAGCATCCGCGTACGCGAAGTTTCCGACCACAGATTCGTCCGAGACGAATCTGTGGTCGGAATTTGAGGACGCGTGTCACGCGCACCGGTCGCACCGCGTCGTGCACTTGCACGCTTGTGTCGAGCAGGACGACCCGACCGTAGATGATGCCTTCTCGAAACACGCGCCGAGGGCTCGCGCGAAACTCCTGCGGGCGGCGTTTGAAACGGATGCGCGTTTTTTTAACCTCGCGCGCGGCCGCGCTCTGTTCATTCGGTCCGCGGAGTACCACGCGTACGAAGCCGGCGGCGGCGTCGTCGACCCGGCGCACCGGGACACGGGGTCGGTGCTGACCGTCTCGGTCGTGCTCGAGACGCCGTCTCTGACCTGTTTGCGTGACGGTACCGAGCGCGACGGTACCTAGAGCACGCGACTCACTAAAAAGAAAACAACCGGCGGAGGCGCTTTCTTCACGCGCGGCGGCGATTTCGGGGGCGATTTCGACGAGACGACGTTCGTCGACCCGTCGCCGCCTCTGCGTCGCGGCGACGCCGTCGTGTTCCCCTCCGAAAAGAGGCACGGCGTCACGCCGCTGGTCGGCGAGGGCGCGCGGAGGCGGTCCGTGGTGCTCGAGCTGTGGGAGGGGGGGGTCACGCGCAAAAACAGGCAGGAGTAGGGAGCGTTTCCACGCAGGCGGACGACGCGCGCGTTGTACGTGAATACAATACGTCGTCGGTGTTTCGAGGAAATTTGCGTGACCGTGTCAGCGTCGACACTGTCTGTCCTCTGGAAACAATTTGTTTTGCATGCTGCGAGCGCGTGATCGGGTCCGTGGTGTGCACTCGTCCGCGCGCGCGCTCGTCCCGCCGACCCCGCGCGATGGCCCCTCAACAAGGCGGCGTCGACCCCGCGATGGCCAACTTCCTGGAGGAGGAGAAGCGCAAGGCGATGTTCAACGAGGTGGTGTCGAAACTCGCGGACGTGTGCTTCGACAAGTGCGTCGCGAAGCCGGGGGCGTCGCTGGATCGGTACGAGACGGCGTGTCTGTCGCAGTGCGCGCTGCGGTACCTGGAGACGGGGCAGGTCATCATGGGACGCATACAGCGGATGCAGTAGAGACGCGTACGGTCGTTTCGCGGCGAGCGCGGAGCCCCCGAAAGCGGCTGATCGGAGCGCCGCGACGACGATCCCGAGGCGCATCGATGGTTTCCCCGGGGCACGCAGAGTCGCACTGACGCACGAGTCTGAAAAAAACCCCATCATCATGTAGAGTAGAGTAGACTACCAAATCGACACGGTCTCAAACACTTGTCTTCCTAAAAGAACGCGTCCCCCCCCTCGCCGTCGTCCTGGAAGTCGTCGTCGTACCCGTCGTCGTCGTCGAAGTTCCCGCCCTGCTGGTAGTCGTCCTCCTCGTCCCAGTCGTCCTCGTCGCCGTTTCCGTGTTCCATCTCGTCCTCCTCCTCCTCGCCGTGGGGCTTGGGCTTTCCGACCCGGGACCCGTCGTGTTCGTCGCGCCGTTCCTTCTTCTCGCCGTCGCCGCGCGGCCGCGCGGTTCCCGCGACGCGGCGAGCCTCGGCAACACGCTCGTCCGCGAGCTCGCTCGAGCCCACCGTCAACGCGACTGATGCGTTTCGTTTCTTCCCTACCGGAACCTCGCACGTCGCGTTGTCAGTCACGATGCCCTGTTTGGAATCCTCCGTAGCGTGATGAGATGTATGAGGGGAAAACGTTTTCCCCTCCTCCAGACGCGCGAGCCGATCGAGGCGGCTCATGTCGCCGTCGCCGCGCGCGCGCTTTTTGCTCACCACCTTCGCGGGCGCGCCGACGCCCAGCTCCGCGTTCCACACCGTGACGTTCGGGTCGTTGACGTTCGGATCGTCGTCATCGTTGACGCCTTCGCGTCCGCGCTTGTGTCGTCCCCGGCCGCGCTCCCGAACGCGGCCGTCGTCCCGCGACGCAATCGGCGCTCGTCGGCGAAGCTCCAGCGGGAACCACTTTTTGTTCGTCTCCGCCAGAGACGCGAGTTTCGCCGCGCCCGCGTCCGCGCGCTTCGCCTCGGAGACCGCGCCGCGGTCGCCGTAGCGCACGAAGGTCACCTCCGGGTACCGCTTCGCCGCGGGCTCGGCATCCAGGAAGTAGCACGAGTTGCGCCACGCGCTGCTCAGCGAGCGGCGGTACCGGAGCAACGCGTCGTCGCGCGCGCTCAGGTCCTGCGGCGGCGGTGGCGCGCGTCGCATCGGGGGGAAAAGCGGAGGCGGGCCCTCCGCGGTCGCGCCGGTCACGGCGTTGCCGTCGTCGTCGAAGGTTATCGGCGCGGAAGCGCTGCCGCTGCCACGGCCGCCGCGGCCGCCGCGACCGCCGCGACCGCCCATCGTCGACATCGCGGCCTGTCTCGAGCGCGCGCACTCGAGTGGGGCGGTCAGGCGAAGAATCCCTACGTTTAGTACTGCGTGTTTCACCGCGAATTTTTACGTGTTAGCGGTGAAGACATTCTGGTGGACACTCTCGGTGACGCGCGCCTCGTGCTCTTCGAGCCGGCGACGATGGCCGAGGAAACCAAGTACCAGCTCGCGCCCGCGCTCGCGTCGAGCACGCATAGGGTGCGCTTCCCGATGTACACGAGGGATTCGGTGGACGGACCCTCTCGCCTTCGTCGCTCGTGCGTTTTGCCCAGTCAGCGACGATCCTCCTCTTCTGACCTCGCCGTCCGTCCGACCCGCGTCCTCCGCGTGACAGATTCCGGTCAACCTCGACCTGTGCGAGACGTTACTGAACGACGACTCCACGTGGCCGTGGGTGATCCTGGTGCCGAGGGTTCCCGGGGTGGAGGAAATACACGACTTGAGCGTGGATGACCAGCGGCAGCTGATGAAGGAAATCGCGCTGTGTTCCGGTGCGATCAAACACTACTACGACGTCGACAAGATAAACGTCGGCGCCATCGGATGCGTGTGCAGGCAATTGCACGTGCACGTCCTCGGGCGGAAAGAGGGCGATATCGTCTGGCCCAAGCCGGTGTGGGGAGCGACTGACCCGGTGAAATACGAAGCGGGAGCCGCGGACGAGGCGGTGCGAAAGATCAAGGCGAGCATACTCAATCACGGGCTTTCGGCGGGCATTCATTGAAAGAAAGAAATGACTAGTACATACGTAGACTACGTAGACTACGTCATCACTCGACCGCCTCAAGCGGCCCCCACAGCCCCTTCGGAGACGCAGTCAGGATCTCCACGCCGTCCTCGACCACTAACAGCGTGTGCTCGCACTGCGCGGTCCACTTCCCGTCCGCGGTGACCGCGGTCCAACCGTCCCGCCACATCTTGTCGTTGGTTTTGCCGACGGTGAGCATGGGCTCGATGGTGAACGTCTGCCCTAAAACGAGGGACCCGGCGTCGTTGTTGCGGTGGTGCCTCACGGTGGGCCCCGAGTGGAACTCGCGCCCCACGCCGTGCCCGACGAACTTCTCGACGACGCCGTACCCGCGCTCGTCCGCCAGCGCGTGGATCGTCGCGCCGATCTTGCGAATCGGCGTTCCCGGACCGCACACGTCGATGGCGGCTTTCAGAGAGTCATCCGTGGCTTTCACGAGCGCCTTGACCTCGTCGGAGACGTTTCCCACTAAAACCGTCCGGCTCGTGTCCCCGTGGTGGCCGTCCAGAAACACGGTGACGTCGATGTTGATGATATCGCCATCGAGCAACACGGTGTCGTCCGGAATGCCGTGGCAGATGCACTCGTTGAGGGACGTGCACACGGATTTGGGGAACCCGCCGTAATTCAACGGGCTGGGATACGCTCCGGCGTCGACAATCATCTTGTGCACTTTCTGGTCGATGAAGTCGGTCGTCACGCCGGGTTTCGCGATGGACTCCGCGAAATCCAGAACCTCCGCGGCGAGTCGCCCAGAGCGGCGCATCTTCTCGATCTGTTCCGCGTCGTGAATCTGCGGCGCTTCGTTCATGTCCGGGAGGAACCCGGAATCCGCGTACGGGGGTTTCGCGATGTGCGGAGGGACGTGCTGCTTCGCGGTCACCTTGCCCTTCGTCAAACGCGGGCGGCCCTGGAAGTCGCCCGTCTCCTTCGGCGCGGCGAGGTCGCCGAGCAGCTCCGCGAAGCCCTTCTTCTTGCCGTGCGCGATGACCAGCGAGCGCCGATTCGGCGACGCGTTCGGGGCGGCGGGCGCGGCGGGCGCGACGGGCGGCTTCGCGGCCGCGACCGCGACCGCGCCGCGCGCGCGCGAGGCGCCCGACCGCGCGAAGAGCGCGACGCCGCGGCCGACGGCGAGCGCGCCGGACATCTTTGTGGTGCGTTGGGACGACGACGAAACGCGTGTTCGGGCGCGTCCGGGTGTGCCACCGAGGCGGCCGAACCGCCGATCCCCGCGTCGTCCGTCGCCCACGCTTCGGTTCTTCGCTCTCGTTTCGGATGACGGAAGAGGGGCGGCGCGCGGCGCGCGGCGGTTTCTTCACGTGTGAACGCGTCCGAGACTAAAAACGCACACGTCCACGTGCCAAAAGTTCTGAGCCGCTCGCCCACCGAATCGACACGAAACACGCGGAAATCGACGGCTCTGGAAACTGCGCGAAATGGCGATCGAGCAGTCGCGCTCGAGATCTCTGTCCGAGACGCCGGTCCCGCGGCGACGTTCGAGCGCACTCCCGCCCGCGCGTCGCACCTCCGTGCACGCCGAGTTGACGACGTCGTCACAGACCACGTTCGTCCGCGACGAAAGCAGCCTTCGCGAACCGCGCGACGCGACGATCGTGACCTGTCTCGCTTCCCCGCCGAAAAGACACCGCACGATCCGCCATGCACTTCGGTGGCATGAGACCGCCCAAGGTACGACGCGACCACCGAAAGCGGTGAGGCTCGCGAGGGCTTTCGCGAGACGGTCGGCGTTTTCACGCGTCGCTCGAGCGCGCGACGGACGCTCGGTCGACCGCGCGTCGCGCGCGGAAGCCCCTTTCCACGCGACCGTCCCGACGCCTCGAGAGGCGATCGGCGGTCAACTCGGCGGCCCGCCGCATTCCATCCCGACAGCGTCGCGAGGACGCGCGTCGGCTCGAGCCGAGGGGCACCCGGGGTGCTCCGGGAGCGTCCTCTCGCGTGTGCGCGCCGCGCTCAGCCTCCACGCCGCGCGCGCGCTTCGCCTCGGCGCGCTCGGCGTCCCCGGCGGACCACCGCCGGCCCACCGCTCGAGCGTCCGTGCGCCTCGAAACCGTCCGCCGGCGCCTGCGACGTGCCGGCGCCGGCGTTTCCCGCGTCTGTCCGCGGAAACGTTGTTTTTTCTTGAGAGGCTTTCTCGTTTTCTGAAAACGTTTTCTGACGTCGCTCCAACCTCCTCTCCGTCCTCCTCTCCGTCCTCCGCGCGCGTTCTTTTCGTTTCGTTTTCGTTTTGGTTTTCGTGTCCATCAGGGCGACTCCACTAAGTTCTACGACGCGCTCGGGATCTCGAAGTCCGCGGACGCGGCGGAGATCAAGAAGGCGTACCGCAAGGCGGCCATCAAGAACCACCCCGACAAGGGCGGCGACCCCGAGAAGTTCAAGGAGGTCACCGCCGCGTACGAAGTGCTGTCCGACCCCGAGAAGCGCGAGCTCTACGACACGTACGGCGAGGAGGCGCTGAAGGATGGCGGGCCGGGCGGCGGCGGCGGCGGGAGCCCCTTCGACATCTTCGAGGCGATGTTCGGCGGCAACCCGTTCGGCCCCGGCGGCGGCGGGCGCGGCGGCGGGCGCCAGCGCCAGCGCAAGGGCGAAGACGTCGTGCACGGGCTGAAGGTTTCGCTGGAAGATCTGTACAACGGCGTGACGAAGAAGCTTTCGTTGGCGAAGAACATCATCTGCCCCAAGTGCGACGGCAAGGGGAGCAAGAGCGGCGCCTCCGGGCACTGTGGCACGTGCAAGGGCAGCGGCGTGCGCCTGGTGGTGCGCCAGATCGCGCCCGGGATGGTGCAGCAGATGCAGACGGTGTGCAACGAGTGCCGCGGCTCGGGGCAGACCATCTCCGAGAAGGACAAGTGCGGGCAGTGCCACGCGCAGAAGGTTGTTCAGGAAAAGAAGGTTCTGGAGGTGCACATCGAGAAGGGCATGGTGAACAACCAGAAGATCGTGTTCCAGGGCGAAGCCGACGAGGCGCCCGGCACCATACCGGGCGACATCGTGTTTGTGGTGCAGGAAAAAGAACACGCCACGTTCAAACGCAAAGGCCCGGATCTGTTTTTGGAGAAGGACATCTCGTTGACGGAAGCGCTGTGCGGGTTTAAGACCACCGTGACGCATCTGGACAAAAGGCAGCTCGTGATCGCCACCAACGAAGGGGACGTGATCAAGCCCAACTCGTTCAAAGCCGTGTTCGACGAGGGCATGCCCACGTTCCAGCAACCGTTCAACAAAGGGAAACTGTTCGTGCACTTCAACGTCAAGTTTCCGCAGCCGGGGGATTTGTCGGACGAGGACATCGCCGTGCTGGAGAAGATCCTCCCGGCGCGCCCGGTGGTGGACATCGACCCCGACTTGCACGAGGAGTGCTCGATGCACGACGTCGACATGGAGGCGGAGATGCGCCGGAACAAAGGTGCGGGTCGGGCGGCGTACGACGAGGACGACGACGAGGACGAAATGGGGGGGCAGCGCGTGCAGTGCGCGCAGCAGTGAAGACGCGTTCGAGGGCGCCGACGAACGCTTCGTTCTTCGCGAAAAATATTTTTTGCGTACGCGCGCGCGAATCCAAACGACGCGTCACACGTCGCGAGTTCGGGAGGGGGCGCGCGCGTCGCGGTCCGCCGCGACGTCGGCGAACGGGTGATAGACGCGTTCATACATGGCGCGAGCGTCGAGACGCGTCTGTACGCGAATGAATGACTACATAACGAGTCCCCCTACTACAACGACGACGCGAGTCACGTCGCGCGCATCCGCCGGTAATTGTTGGCGTCCTCGTTCCGGTACATGAGCTTCATTATTCTCGCCGCGGTTTCCTCCACGCCCTTGTGCGTCACGTCCAGAACCTGCCACTCGGGGTGCCTCGCATACAGAGCCTTCGCCAGCGCCAGCTCCTGCGTCACGACGCGCGCCGCCGCGTACTCGCGCGCGCTGGCGTCCCGCGCGCCCACTCCGATTGTCCGCAGCCGGTTGGCGCGTATGCTGTGCAGCACCTCGCCGTCGATGAGCAGGCCGAAGACGCGCTTCGGGTCGACGTTTTCGATGTGCTTCGGAACCAACAACTGCCCGTCCCGCGGCACGAGCGGCAGGTTCGCCACCTTGTACCCGCGTTGGCCGAGGTAGATCGAGAGCGGGGTCTTCCCGGTGCGGGACACGCCGAGAATCAGGATGTCGGCGTCCCGCCAGCGCTCCGGGCGCGCGCCGTCGTCCATCTGCCGAGTGAACTCCACCGCCTCGATCATGCGGTAGTAGTCCGTGGAGAGCACGTCCGCGTCGCCGTGCATCATCGTCCGCGTATTTGTAAATCGCGTCGCGGCGTCTCGGGTGATCGCGTCCAGGTCCGACATCGGCACGCCCGTGCGCTGCATGGCGAGGTGCTCCTCCATGGCGACCAGCAGCGGTCCCCACAGGTTGACGGCTTTCACGCCGAACACTTTGCACGCCGTCGCCACGGCGGTGGCCAACGCCGCGTCCGACAGCGTGTACACGACGAGCGCGTCGTCTTCTCGCGCCTGCTCGCAGATCTTGTACGCGTCGCTGCCTTCGCTCAGAAAGCGGAACACGTACAGGTTCGTGGGCGCCGACAGGTTCATCACCTCGGCGAACTGCGTCAGCGCGGCGCGGCAGGTGTTCGCCGCTGACTCGCCCGTGCAGTCCGAGAGGACGAAGATGGGCTTGGGGAGCACGTCCATGCCGAGATCAACAGTCGTCGAAGAGCTCTGATCCGCGTCCGCGCGCGTCGAAGACGAACTCGTAGACGAACTCGAAGTCTTCGCCGCGGCGCGGTCGCTCGAACTCTCGCCGGCGACGAAATCCTGATTGACGGAGCTGTTCGTGACGCTCCGCGACGTCGAGCGCCGCGCGCTCCCCGCGCGCTTGATCCTGCGCTGCTTGCGCAGGCGACTCAGCGAGGAGGATGCGCGCGCGCGGATCGCGTCCGCCGCGCGCGTCTTGGCGTCCGGACCCGAACCAAGTTCCGATTCGGACGATCCCGACGATTCCGACGCGTCGTCGGAAGGGATGAGATCGCCGCTCCGGGTGGCCGACTTCTTCGCGCCGGCGCCGGCACCGGCGCCGCCGGCGCGAGCGGCGCCATCGGCCACGTCCATCGCGTCCAGCGCGGCACGCATCGCCCTGCGCGCGTTATCGTCGCTCTCCGCCCGCGTCGCGAGCCTCTCGGCCTCGGCGCGCGCCAGATCTGCCAACGTCGCGCGCCGACTCTCGAGGACCCGCGCCGCCTCCTCGACGCGTCGCGCCGACGCCGCCGCCGCGGCGAGCTCGGCGTCGCGCGCGTTGGCGGCTTCCTGCTCCGCCTGCTTGACGCGCTCGCGCGCGAGGTCCAGCTTGTCCTGCGCCGAGAGTGCGTCGCGGTTTAGGGTATCGTCCGACGCGTCGTCGGAGACGTCCGCGCCGGTGACCCGGTCGACGACGCGGCCCTTGCGCTCGCCGCGCACGACGAAGGCGTATCGGTTCATGCTGTACTTCTCCAGGCGAGACCGCACCGCCGACCGCTCGTCCTCGATGAAGCGAGTGGTGGACGTGGTGGTCTGCGGTGCGGCGCGCGCGGAGGACCCGGGCGAGAACCCGGGCGTCGCGGAAGGGCCGTTCGCTTCGTTGGTCTCCGCGATGATGTGCGCGTCGAGAGACTTTTTTTTCGCGATCGCGTTCGGTTTGACCCCGACCGAGCCCGGGCCCGCGACGACGCCGCGCAGCTTCAGGCGGACAGCCATGCGCTCGGCGCGGACGCGAGCCTCCCGGAGCTCGCGTTCGGTCGCGGCGGCTTTTTTTTTGGCGGACTCGTCGCTCGATTTGTCCCCGCCTCGCGTCGCCGCGACAGTCGTCGAGACGCGGCGGTGCGTCATCGGACCGTGTCGGCGTCTCCGAGGTGGCACCGTGGCAGGGACGGTCCGCGCCGACACGGCCGACATGGTCCACGCGGTCGATGCGGCTTCGAACGAGCCTCGCGCCTCAAATGAGAGCGGGCGTCTTCTCGCACGGTCACGCCACGCGCGCGCGCTGGTGCACCCGCCGACGCGTCGTCGCGCCCGATGAACTGATCGTAGCTATCATAGGAAACTGGATACTGCACAGAGACCTGTGAAACGCTCACGCATCCAAAATCGCTCGCTCGTCGGGCGTCACTCCGCGCAGCGCTTCGCGTCTGCGAAAACGCGCGAGATGCACGCCGCGACGAGGGTTTCGAGCGGGATCTTCACCGCGCGTCTCGCGGATACGCGCGCGTTCCGCGCGCGTCGCGCGAAGGCGGTCGCACCTCACGGTCTCGGAGCTGTCTCGATGTCCTCGTCGGCGTCGTCGAAACCCACGCTGTACGACGTCCCGGTGTCCAACAACGGCGCTCGAGTGCGTCTGCTCCTGTACTGGAAGGGCCTGGAGAGTGCCTTCCGCGTCGAGAACCCCAGCGCGCTGGGCGGGCTCAAGTCCGAGGCGTACCTCGCGCTGAACCCGCAGGGGAAGATGCCTCTGCTGGTCGTGCCGTCTGATGACGCGGACGATAGCCTCGCGATCCCCGAATCCGAGGTGATCGCGCAGTACGTCCTGCACGCGTACGCGGACGTCGGGCCGGCGCTTATTCCCGAGGACCCGAAACAACGCGCGCTCGCCGCCCTCGTGACGCGCGTGCACGACGTGTACATCGCGCCGATCCAGGGGTGTATGTACCGGGGTCCGATGCCGACGTCGAAAAGAGCCGAGGACCTCGCCGCCGTCGCGAAGCAGATGGACGTCGTCGAGCGCGTCTTCGCCGACGCCGCGCGTTTTCAGTCATCGAAAAACGGAAACGAGGGTGGTCCGTTCGTCTGCGGCGAATCGCCGTGCTTCGCGGACGCCGCGTTGTTCCCGACGTACGTCTTCCTCGAACGCATCTTGCCGAGGTACTTCGGGTGGGACGACGTCTTCGCGAACCGGCCGCGAACGAAAACGTGGTTCCGCGCGATGGCGCGCGACGAATGCGGCGCGCGCGTGCTCGGCGAGATAAGAGCCGGGCTCGACGAATGGCACGACGCCGGGAGATGGGAGAAAACCGGGGTGCTCGAGGCGGTGAAGGACGACACGTACACGTGGAAGTATTGATGATCCGGATCCCCGGATTCGGATTCGGATTCGATCGTCGTCATGATCCGCCGCGTGGTGTATCAGTAGTAGCTACCGTACGTAGGTTGACGTTTGCGAAAACGTCGACTCGCGAGCGAACCCGATTGCGGGTGACGTACTACATACGAAAGTAATACAAAGGTCCTAAGGTAGTCTATCTCTATTAGCCTTTACCGTCGCTCTCGAACGACGTCTCTCTCCGCGATCGTCACGCGCGCGTTTCGTTCGCGGTTCTTCGAAGCGCGAGCTTCGCGCGGAACGAGCCCGCCAGCTGGCTCTCGTCGCGCCCGGCGGTCCACTTCTTCGACGCCGCCGTATTCGGCGAGACGCTTCGTTCGTTCGCGGAAACTCCTCCGACGCGCGACGGGTCGCGAGTCGGAGGAGTCGTCGCGTCCTCGTCCTCGTCGTCGTCGTCGTCGCCATCCCCGGTCGCGATCGCGTCGAATCGAATAACCGCACTCGCGACAATCTCCGCCGCGCGTTCCTTCTTCAGCTTCCGGAAGTACGCGAAGAACTCCTCGAAATCGACGCGCCCCGACCCGTCCGCGTCCATCTCCCGGAACATCGTCTCGAACCGTTCCGCCGTGCCGTCGTCCCGCCGCAACGCGAGCCGCGTCGGCAAACGTAACGCGCGCGCTAAACTCCCGTCACCATCGGCGTCCGCGCGGAGCGCGCGAATCAAATCGCGAACGTCGATTTCAGACGTTTTTCCAGTTTTTCCAGTTTCGTGTTCGTTCGCGTCATCGTTTGGTTTTCCTCCGGGGCCGGGGCCCGCCGAGGGGCGCCGCGCGACGCCGTCGAAGACGGCGCGGAGCATCGCGCGAAGCGGCGTTTCCCGTTTTCGCGCGACGCCAGCCGCGCGCGCTTTCGCCTTCGCCGCCGCCGCGATCGCCGCCCCCCCGAACCCGAGAAGAACCGGTTCGTTTGATCCTCGAGGAACCGGTTCCTCGTCCGAATAGTATTCGCCGAGCATCTCGGCGACGACGGCGGCGTCCTCCGAGGCGTCCTTCTGCCGTTTGATCTCGCGTCGCGCCGCCGCGCGCCGCGCGGCGGGGTCCGTGTCGCGCGCGCGCATGATCTCCCCAAACTCCGCGCGGTCGATCAGCCCGTCGCCGTCCAGGTCCGCGGCGCCCATGTTCATCAAAGAAGTCAGCTCGTCCGAGGTGACGGCGTCGCCGACGCGCCGCGCCACCTCGGCGACGTCCCGCAAAGAGACGCGACCCGTCCGCGCCGCGTCGAACGCGTCGAAGGCGGCGTCGAGCGCGTCCGGCTCCGTCGCCTCGGCGACGCGTCGCGTGACCGTTTCGATGAACTCGCCGAGGTCGACGCTCCCGCCCCCGTCCGTGTCCATGGCGGCGAGCATGGCACGTAGCCGCTTCGGGTGCGGCTCGAAACCGAGCGCGCGCGCGGCGAACTTGAGCTCGTTCTCGTCGATGTCGCCGCCGCGGTCCGTGTCGACGTGGCGAAACGCCTCGATCAGCTCCTCGATAAACGCCGGGAACAAACCGCGGTCGTCCCAGGCCGTCGGCGGCGGCGGCGGCGGCGGCGGCGGCGGCGGCGCGAGACCGAGGCTCTTTTCGTAGTCCTTCGACGAAGCGACGGACGACCGATCGTCGTCGAACGCGCCGTTTTTTTTAAAAAAACGTGCCGTTTCCCGGCGTTCGCGTCCGTCGCGATCCTCCTCCTCCTCCGAATCCGACGACTCGGACGCGGAGTCGGGCTCAGCCGTGCTCCGGGGCACGCGCCGCGCGGGCGGGCGCCACCTCGCGTGCACGACGGCTCGGCGGAACAGCAGGTCGCGCAGCGACCGAGGCAGCTCGGCGACGTCCATGCCCTGCAGCAGCGCGACCGTCGCCGGCGTCGCGCCGCGCGCGGAAGAGACGCGGACGGTGTCGGCGCCGTACCGAAAAATACACCCGTCGCGCGTCTCGCGCGAGGCGATTGAAAAGTACGTCCGCCCGGCGCCCACCACGTCCACCGAGACGGTACGCGCCGCGTCGCCCTCGCCGCCGCGCGAGGTGGACACCAGCAGCTCGCCGCTGAGCACGAAGCCGAAGTACGCGTCTTCTTGTGTTGGGTTTTGTGTTTTACTGTCCTCGGTGTCGTCGCGATCCCCCGACACGACGGGGAGGGACTCGCCGGGGTCGTACGTCACCGCCGTCAGCAACGTCGCGAGGAACTCGCGTTCCCAGGAACGCAAACGACGCGTCGTTCGCTTCGACTCTTTTTGATTTCGTCCGATTTCGTCCGTTTCGTTTCCGGACATTCGTGTCGTCGTCTCCGTCCGTCGCGCGTCCGATACGTCCGAGACGCGCGTCGGGAAATCACGCGACGTCTCCAACTCGAACGGTGTCAGAGCGCTCGGGTCGACGGTCGTGCGGACCGATTCGTCATCCGACGAGTCGGAGGATGAGATTCGCGCGTTTGTTTCGCGTTTCGCGTTTTGCTTCACTCGGCGCGCGGCGCGCCGCCGCCGCCGTGCGGCGGCGCGTCGCGCGCGCGTCTCCGCGGTTTCCCGCTCCACGGCCTCGCGCTCCATCTCCCAGGCGCGCTCGAAGTCGCGCCGCCTGACGCGCAGCACTCTGGACGAATCGCGACGCGCCCGCACCGTGGTCGGCCGACGTCCGTCAAACCGCAACGCGGTTTCGCCGAACGTCGCGCCTTTTTTTAGCGACGCCACCGCGCTCTCTCGTTTACAGCCGTGTTCGTCCTCGTGGGTCATGAACACGTCGAACGCACCCTCGAGCACGACGCACATCGTGCCGTCCGTCTCCGTGCCTTCGCGCCACACGAGTTGGTTTTTCGCGTACGTCTCGCCGAGAGGGCTCTCGTCGTACGAAGAAAAGAAAGAAAATCTCTCTTCGCGCTCCTCCGCGGAGGGCGCTCCTCTCGCGGTGGACGCCTCGGCGAGCCAGGCGAGCGCGGCGTGCCTCAGCCCCGCGGTGGCGGGGTTCGACTCCAGCGCGTCCGCCACCGCGCGCGTGCACGCGGCGTCGCGGGGACCCACCCCGAGCGCGCGCCGCCGCCGCCGCCGCCGCGTCTCCCACTGGCGCCACAGCCAGTAGTACGGGGCGACGTCCACGTTTTTTTTAGTGAAATCTTCGCCGCTTTGGTCCTCCTCCCGGACGACGTCTTCGCCTTCGTTCTCCGCGAAGAGCGCGAACACGAGCTGCCACGTCCCCTTGGCGTCCCGCGCGCGCGCCGACCGCGCGTCGTGCGCCAGCGCGCGCCACTCGTAAAACACGTGCTTCGCTTTGACTCCGGAGACGCGCACGCCGACGGCGCCCATGATCCGGAACGCGCGGATGGTTTTCCCGAGCGTCGCGTCGCGCGCCGCGTTCTCGGGGAGCACGCCGGCGGCGTCCGCCGCGTCCAGTCGCGCGTGGCTCTCCATGAGCACGCGCGTCGCCTCGCGCGCGCCCGCCTCCGCGGCGTAGTGCAGAGGCGTGGCCAGGGTCCAGAAGTCCTGCGCGCTCACATCCGCGCCCGCCGCGACGAGCACGCGCAGGGCCTCGGCGGCGTCGGCGCGGGCGGCGAGGTGCGCGGGGGAGGCGCCGCGCCACATGCCTCCGATGCTCACGGGCGAGCCGGCTCGGATCAGCGCCGCGACGCACGCGGCGTGCCCGCCGGCGGCGGCCCAATGGATGGGGAAGCTCTCCGTGTGGTCGCGCGCGACGAGGAAATCACCATCGGAGACGCTCGGAGTCCCGATCGGAGACACGGATCCATCAGACGCGTCTGCGAAAAGAGTTTCCCGACACTCGAGCATCTTTTCGAGGATAGCGACCCGCCCGAGCCGCGCCGCGACGTGCGCGACGGACTCGTTCCGGATGGTCCGCGCGTCGAACTCGGCGCCGTACGCCAGGAGCGCTTCGAAAATCTCAAAGTGACCCAGCTCGGCGGCGCTGTGAAGCGGCGTCGCGCCCGAGCGGGAAGCGCGGTTCACGAGCTCGTACGCGGTGCCTTTTTTCTTTCGGAAGCGTATCGGAAGACGTCCACGCGTCGACGTCTTCTCGACGTCAGCCTTCTCTTCAGCCTTCTTCGAGGTCTCGTCCGCGTCTGCGTCTGTCGGAACGTACATCGTTTGGCTCGGCCCGAACATGCCACGCATCTCCGCTTCCTCCGCGAACCGCAGCAGCGTCCCGACGAGCCCGACGTCCCCGACTCGTACCGCCTGGTGCAGAGGCGTGACCCAGGCGGCGTTCTTGGCGCGTTGGTCCGCGCCTCGCCGCAGCAAAACCCGCGCCGCGTCCGCGATTACTTCGCGCGCGTTCGCGACGCCTGTTCGCATGACCGATGATGCGCGCGCCAAACGGTGTAGTGGTGCGTCCCCGGCGTCGCCCTCGTCGCGGAGGTTCGGGTCCGCGCCGGCGCGGATCAAAACGCGCACGGCGCCGGCGCGCGCCTCCGAAGCGGCGACGTGCAGAGGCGCGTCGCCGGTACTCCGCGACCGCCGGTTCGCGAACCGCGTCCGCCGCGCGCGTTTGAAGGCTTCGTCCGCGGCTCGAAGCGTTGCGTCGATGCGTTTAAACGCATCCGTCGATTTGTCGTGTGTAACCGTCAAAGCCGGATCGTTCGACGCGTCTCGCGTGACCACATCCCGCGAGACGTCGTCGCCGCCGCCGAAACCGGTCGCGTCC
>Ga0181558_10002610_pt1 | contig 16950 bp, 16 predicted proteins | sample 011ome_22_FD_133754 | JGI IMG/M metagenome (GOLD analysis project Ga0181558, IMG submission 133754) | Coastal salt marsh microbial communities from the Groves Creek Marsh, Skidaway Island, Georgia - 011507BT metaG (megahit assembly) | ecosystem: Environmental > Aquatic > Marine > Intertidal...
ATTCTATCCCGTTCGACCTCGGCGTGATGATGACTCAGAAAGAAGTCGAGAAGCGTACCGGGAAACCATCGCCGCGCATTCGCGGGCGTGTCCGCGCGATGCAGGGCACCTTCTCTGGCGGAACAGCGGCCAGCCTGACTGAAACAATGAAGGCGGTTGCGCGCAAGCCCACACTACTTGCCGTGTTGCGATCTTCATTCGGCCTTACTCCGGGCTTTGAAGGGGCCGAGCAGCCATCGGGCATGATACCCCACTATGAGAAGGATTTGGACAAATGGGCCGCGCCTTTCGTGATGGCACCGATCAATACCAAGAATGTCCACCGCACCAATTTTCTGGCCGGTTTCCCCTATGGTGAGGACTTCGTTTATGACGAAATGGTGCTGACGAGTCCGGGCGAGGCAGGCAAGGCCGCAGCAAATGCGGTGGCGGAAATGATGAAGAACCCCTTCGGCGCAAAGCCACCGAAGCCGGGCGAGGGGCCCAGCAAGGAAGAACGCGAGAACGGCTTCTACGATGTGCTGTTCGTGGCCGACCTGCCCGATGGCGATACCCTGCATTACGGCGTCAAAGGCAAGTATGATCCGGGCTATGGCTCGACCAGCCGTATGCTGACCGAAACCGGCATCGCGCTGTTATCCTGCGACAAGCCAGGCGGCGTTGGCACGCCGGGCTCATTCCTGGGCGAAGCGCTGGTTGATCGGTTGCAGGAACACGCCGATCTGACGTTCGCAGTCGAGAGCTAAGCTGCAAAGGGAGGAACGGCGTCACGCCATTCCCCCTGTTCGGATCGTTCCGTTGAAGCGTTAGAAACTAAAGCGGACGCTGGCCTTGAAGTTGCGCCCTGCCAGCGGCACGAAATCCTTCGTAAAGCTCGCGTGGCGGCGGCCGATCACATCGAAAACATTGTCGGCATTGAGCACCAGCGTTACGTTCTCGAAATCGGGCATTGGGCGCCAAGCGACAGAGAAGTTCACAAGTGTGAAATTGTCGGTTGGCGTCTCGAATGCGTCGACATCATCCTGCTCGCCAAACCACTGCACTTCGCCGCGCACATCGAAGGCATCGGACTGATATTCGAGCGCACCGAGCAGCTCGACAGGAGGAATGCGCGGGACAGCGGTACCGTCTCCCAGCTCTGCATCGATATGGGATGCGCGCAGATCAGCGATCACGCTGGAGCTGCCCGTGCGATAGAGCGGGAATGACAATTCCCCTTCTATCCCGAAATAGTCGGCATCTTGTTGCAGGATCAGGAAGACCGGCAGCTCATCTTCTTCCTCGCCATTGGCAGATAGATAGATGTAATTGTCGAACCACTGGCGGTAGACCGCCAAGTTCAGATTCGCATCGCCGACCTGGCCGCGCACAAAGCCTTCCAGTCCCCAGGCGGCTTCGCTGCGCAGATTGGGATCGCCGATCTCGAACTGCTGTGTGGCAATATGCGGACCGCCTGCAAAAAGCTCTTCTGCAGATGGCGCGCGCTCGACACGGCTGAAGTTGACGCCTGCACGCAGTGCGTCGTCTGTTTCATAGACAAAGCCCAGTGCGCCGGAAAAATTCGTGAAGCTGCGCGAAACCCCCAGCGGCTCGGACTCAACTTCTGTGAACTCCAGCCGCGCTCCTGTTTCCAGCTGGAATGGGCCAGGGCCGAATTCCTGCAAGCCAAACAGTGCGAACTGGTTGGCGGTATTCGGCGCAACAAACGCCTCTTCGCCGATCGCGGCAAAGTCACGATAGGTGTACTGCGCACCGAATGCGCCGGTGCTAGGGCCCGTATCCGATTGCGCGAGTTCAGCACGCGCTTCGAAGCTCTCGACGTCGAATACAGTACCGACTTCGTCACCTTCGAACTCGGTATGGGTGTAATCGGTATAGCCCAAGCGCACTTTCAGCTTCTCGAAGAAGCCGTTACCCAGGGCGATATTGGCAAGCGCATCGGCGCGCCATTGCTCGAGGCCGATTCTGACGATTTCTTCGCCTTCCGCTTTTCCCTCTCCTTCGCCTTCCCCACCTTCTTCGCTAAGGTGATGGCCAGCGCCAGGGCGACCCGGTACACCGTAGTCCGTGTTGTAATAACCAATCGATGCGCCAAACACGCTGTCACCAGAAAAGATGCTTGCGCCGGCGTTGATCGTGTAGGTTTCTGTGGCCGTGTTGGGAATGACACCGCGTTGCTCAGCCGCTTCACGCAGCTCTTCTGCTTCTTCGAATTCGCCTTCGGCCTCTTCTTCCTCGGCTTCTTCAAGCAACTCCGCGCGAAGCTCTGGCGCTACCTGAAATCCGCCGATCTCCAGATCATCCGAATTGCGATAGCTGCCATCAACATGGAAAACGAAGTTCGGGCTCAGCGGAATGTCGAGTGACCCGGCGGCATTGCGCAGATCGCTGGCGGTGTCAGCCACGATGAGTGCATCCAGATGAAACGGCTCGCTTGGCACACGGCGGGGTATGCGCTTGTCGATCACATTGACCGCGCCGCCAATCGCCTGATTTCCGAACAGCAGCACAGCCGGTCCGCGAAGAACTTCAATGCGTTCAGCCGTCAGCGGCTCGATTGTCGTCGCATGGTCGGCCGATGTGTTCGAGACATCCGCTGTGCCCAACCCGTCAACCAGTATACGGACCCGCTCGCCTTGAAATCCACGCAGAACCGGACGCGAGGCGCCTGGCGAAAAGCTGGTGGCAGAGACACCCGGTAGTTTCGCGAGGACTTCGCCAAGCTGGCCATTGAGATTGCGCTGGATCTCTTCGATTTCGATCACGGAGGTTCCTGCCAGCACGTCAAGCTGCTTCAGCCCTTCTGCGCTGACGATGATGCCACTGGTAGTATCCAATCGGCCATCGTGGAGGTCATCGTCTATGCGCTCTTGCGCTCTATCTTCGCAGGTCTGAGCTTCGGCACAATCAGCGACCGCGGGCGCTGCAATCATGCTGACCGCCAATGCAATCGATGATGAAAGGGTTGGGAGAGGAAATTTCATGTCTCGGATCTCTTTCAGCCTGACATAGCGCTACTGTTATGTTGTAACATTGCATACAACAGCTCGGCGGTCACGTACAAGTTGCAAATTGAAAAATTCGGCCCAGCGGATGCTGGCGGTACTGTGCTCATACTTTTCAGTCACAGAAACGACAATCGCGATTATGATCCGTTTCAAGGGGTCCGGAACCAAAGTTGGAAAGGTCCACTTCTCTGGGGACCGGTTGATAAAAAGAAAATACGACAGGCGAGGCGATAATTTATCGCAAGCAAAGAATTTGCGTTAGGCAGGCTATTCGAGTTAACTGCGTCATCCTTTTGAACGTGCCTGACTATAGAGTGAAAAATGAAACTTCGCCAAATTACCTTTTCTGCGGGGATTATAGCCTTAATTCTATCGAGTGCGACCTCAGCACAAGAGGTCACTTAGAATCCCAGTTTTGGATCGACTAGTTTAGATGCTGGGTTCAGACCTGACCCCTACACAGTAAACTTAAGATCGGGCGGCAACATCGATGCAAAAGACTTGGGCGGAGATTGCGCCGGCTGGATTGCAGATGCCCCAGATTATCGCCTCATTTATAAAGCTGGTGCTTTGCCGTTGATCATTACCGTGGAATCCGATGTAGACACCACACTTATCATCAATACTCCGAATGGAAATTGGCTTTGCGATGATGACGGCGGTGGCGACCTTGACCCTGAGGTCAAGCTATCAAAACCTCAAAGCGGACAGTATGATATTTGGGTTGGGACATACAACAACAGCAGCGTTGAACCTGCGATCTTGAATTTCTCTGAGGTTGAATAGCAAGGAAGCGAAAGCTTTAACGGCTCGCCCTAGGTATATTAAAACCAAAGATTATCACACGACTTGTTTGCCCGGTCGCTCGGGCTCGTTTTCATATTCATTCCAGCATCACTGCTTATTGAACTATAAACATGTTCGTGGTGAGATCTTCAACAGAACCGCAAACCTCTGCCATTTCCTTAAAAAGAGATTGCCAACGCTCGTCAGAATTTTGCCAAGTCATGGCCTGTTCCATTGAATTTTTTGAGGTATGAACATCGATAGAAACCAATGCCCCATCCTGGTGTATCGCCGGTGCAGCTGAGTATGGATGAGGAGATGCATCTCGCTCATAAGATATCATTGTTTTAAGAAGAGAAAGTCCAATTTCCGTATTGGCGCAGGGCCAGTGGTATACGATTACGATTTGGCCGGATAAAGCTGCTGGCGCCACCCGATTAGCCGTTTCATTATGACCGGAATGTGCGTGATCTTCAGCATTCGCGACGCCTGACATGCTCATACTTGCCGCTATGGCAGCTACCGCCGTGATTGCCATCTTCGGTGCTCGAACCATCTTAATTCCCTTCCAGTATTTCCGTGATCGATTAGCATGGGGTGGCCACAAATCAAAGCAAGAGATATCCCAATTTATCAAGATGAGTTGCATGTGAGGTCCTCTACACTGCCGAAGAAGCCGAGATCCTGTCTAAACCCTCAACAACTACGACACTACCTCGATGCCTACTAGCCGCCACCATGACAAAAGATTTTGCCTAGCCCTAATGTACCGCCTCACGCTAAACCCGAAGCCGGTCAACTATAGCCATTAGAACCCCAATTTAAGCCGTATCCTACCTTAATGGGGCACGTCATTTGTGACTAAAGTGACGCCGCCCACTTGGACGGCGCCTTTATATGCGACTTTGGCTTTGAGAGCTTAGCGGTTTGGACCTCTTGCCAAGGTAGCGTTGTATACACGCTCGCTGTTACATTCCATGATAGGATTAAACGTTTGGAACGCACGCATCCATCCACCTTCGTTAGCTATTATGTCCTCGAAGCGGCCCTTCTCTTGCATGTCAGGAAACCATGTGGAGATTTTAACACCGTATTCATTATCAGGGTCTTCCCCGGCCCCTGGCAGATGGTAAGCAACGGTCGCCTTTACCTCGTTCTCGTCGAGATATTCAAACCACGATTTCTGTACGGCGAATAAATCAAGCACAGATTTTCCATCCTTGAAGGTGCAATCAGTAAAGTCCACGACCGCCGTGCTGCTTGGCGTAGGAGGCTGTGGCCGCACAATCATGCTGGTGCTGAGTGATTGGGAGCCGCAGGTCCAAACCTCATTGAATTCAGATAGAAGTTCTCCGCCATTGGCGACCCAGTCGTCCTTGGCTTGACCCATTGCTTCAGCACTGGGGGATGCACCAAACCAAAACGCGGTCCTCCCGCCATTTAACTCGGAGTGATAATGAGGCGTTAGGACCCAAGCAAAATAATTGTTGAGGTCTTGTTCATTTGACCAGCTGTTCCATTTGGAAACCACATCCATCAGGTCCACAAGAGATTTGCCGTCATTATACTGGCAGGCAATAGTCTCGACTTTGCCCCAGCTAGGTGCGGACATGTGGTCGTCTGCAGACACTGGTGCTGCTAACATTGTTGCAGCCACAGCCGAAGCCGCCAAAAGATTTATTTTAAGTTTCATGTAAGTATGCCTCCCAACACTTCGCAAAATTCAAACTAATTTTGAAAATCGTAGTACCCCTCCAAAGGGATCATCAAATGATCAAAGCCGGTGCCCTTAAACATCAAATAGGGCGCGCCGCTGGTAAAATCAGTAGTGGTATTCGCGATAGTAGAAACGTCTGCAGGCATCATCATAAGATGGGGACCGCTAACGATCCAATGCGCCGGATTAGCTTCTTCGATAGACATAGCAGTGTGGTCGAAGTTGTCTGCACCCATGTCGCCATGGAGCATCCACATCCAGCCATCTGTCTCTAAGGCAGGTTGTTCGCCTGCCATATAGGCCTTCATCCAAGCTTGAGCCGCTTCATCCGAGCAAGCCGGGACGGCCTCCCGAACAGTTGCATACCCAGTGTCAGGCATTGGCATTGGACTAGCTGACTGGCATGTCCATCCGTTGGTGCCTTCTTGCAAAACCGTTCCATCAGGTGCGATAACAGTTGCGTTGTCTCCGATGAATGAAGGAGCCGCTGTAGTAAGCGCCCACAAAATCCATTCACTTTCATTGTGCGCCACAGCAGGCTCCCCCGTACCTCCCGGAGCTTCTGCATTGTTAGCAGAGCACGCGGCAAGCAGGGTCGCACCAAACGCAAGGATCATCTTTTTCATGTGAGATCTCTCTGACTTTCTCTATCCCAATATTTGCTACGGAATGAAAATTATTTGGAAAACGAGTTGTGTGAAAATGAGCTGATCTACTTAGAGATTTAGTTCGGAGACATCGAATCTCGCTGTCTTATTGACGAAATCAATTTCACCAATAGCAAAATTAAGTTTACCATTTGATACCGCATCGAAAGTATAAAGCTTAAATACCTTTCCAGCTTTCACCCAAACACCTTGAAGGGTAGCCGTTACGATCTCTTCTCCATTTTGCGTCCAAGCGAACCCTGTGAATTCGCCCATGGTGTCTAAATTCTGTTTGTTCGTAAAATCATATGACAAATAAACGCGGCCATAAGGACCTGCCTCTCCAGACAGCGAGGCTTTGAATGTTTCCGCATCGACATCCACAGCATCAATTTCGAATTCAGCCACGAATTGCTCATTAACATCAAATGATTGCGCCAGGGCCGCAGAGCCCGGCATTACAGTTAAAAGCAAAGTTCCAAATATAAATGATAGAAACCGCATTTGACGCTCCTTTATTCAAGATCTTGAAATTTATGAATGTATCTAGTTTTATTTCTAATCGATTCGGGATGCTAAGATCTAAATATTTCATGTCAATGAGAATTTTTGTGTTCAATTTTTGATTATTAAGGCAGATAGAAAATTCTTGATAGTGATTTTTTATCTGTATATATTGATGCGACATAGAGAAAAGAATTATATTTTACAAGGATTTAGCTATGAAAAAATTCTTTTTGGCCAGTTTATTCATTTTGGCAGCGCCTGCGGCAGCTAGCGGTCATAGCGAACTTGGTTTGGAAAAGCGGCAACCAGACACAGCTTTGAACGTAACGTCAGTTGTTTTGGGTCAAGAGGTGACATCGATCAGTGCCGAAGGTGACATGGAGGGGTATGGGAAAGTTTATGCCACTTACCACCTTACATACGATCCTCAGAGGACCAGTGGTACTGTGGACGGTCAAGGACGAGGGTTCACCGCTGATGGATTTGCATCCGGAAGATTTCAGGGGTTCTGGCAACTAGTTGACGGTGTGGTTGTAATGCGGAATGTCGTGAAAATTACCGATGATACGATGAATTTAGACGTAATCAGATTTAATCCGCTCTCAAGAGATTTAATCGTTCAGGCGTACATCTTAAAGTAAATCGAAAAGGCCTGCTCTAGCAGGGGCCTTTTGCGCTGCCGGAGGCGAGCCCATCGCCGGTCACTGCGCCGTGTGAAACACAACGGTAGCGAGTGGGTCTCCAAATACGAGTATTGCGACCGAGCGATTTACAAGAACAGATCTGGGAAATGGGTCGAGCGGCCGACTTAGTTCACAACTGCTTCGCTGACTAAATCGAGGAATTTGCGAAAGTCGTACTCTGCATAATATTCAGCTCCCGAACCCCGCGGCAAACTAGCAAGCCAGTTGCTTTGTTGCGTTGCGTCGAGATCCAAGAGCATCGAACGCTCGCCCGTAGCATTTAGGATCGGCTCATATAAGCTTGATCGAACGACGACAATTTGACGCTCGACATCAACTGCTATCATCTGACCGTCAAAGCCAAGTGCTACGATAAAACGTCGACCACTTTGGGTGTCAGTGAACCAAAATTGGGAAAAATAGAATGCCTGCGGTTGTTTAGCGGCCTCGACGATAGAGTCGATATAGCTTCGCGAAATCACTTGTTTACCGCCGTATGAGCCCCGATTGAGAATTAACTGCCCCAAGCGCGCAAAGTCCCTCGGCTTCGCATCAAGGCAGCAGTAGCTGAGGATATTCCCCGCTCTCTCTTGGGAATTATCTGTCCACCATTCCGCGTCCATTCCAATTAGTGAGAATAGGTTACGCTCAGCCCATTCAGAAAGGTGATCGCTTTGCCCGCGAGAGAGAACCTCTCCTAATATCATGGTATCACAATTAGAATAAACCCATGCTCCATCTGGATAGGGAGCTGTGCCGTTTTGCCACCATGGGTACTGGTTTCCAGGCTGTGCCAAACCTCTGGTAAGGCATGGTGTCATTTGATCATCAACCCATATTAGGTTGCCGCCATTTGCATACTCTGAACCGCACTCGTTCGCCTGCCTGCTCGTAGGATCAGAGCAAATCGGAACCAGTCCAGAGCGCATATCAAGAACATCTCTCAGAGTTATGCTTGATCTTGCATCCGTTGCTAGTTCATTCAGATATAGCCCAGCGGTGTCTTGGGTAGATCGGACAATCCCCTTATCAATGCCAATTCCCAAAAGTATCGAGGTGAAGGATTTTGCTACCGACCAAGATGTTGCAGGGCTATCTTTGTCGCGATCCCCATACCTACTCACCAAATCAGCAGCAGAGAGTTCCACGATCCTAGAAGCTGCAAAGTCTGCTTCCTGCTGTGAGATGCCGCGATATTTTTCGAACGCAATTTTGCCGTTTTTTACTACGATAAAGGCTTGTCCATAGGTTCCGTCTCGAAGCGCGAGACTTGCTGCCTCCTCTAATTTTTCTGAGGAAAGACCAACCTCTTCCGGGGTCACCTCTTGCCACGCCAGTGGGTCTGGAGACGTTGATGCGATTGGCGCTGGCTGTGGGCTTTCGGAGTTATCTTCTCCACCACAAGCAGACAGAGACAGGAATGCAAGCGCTGAAAAAAAGAGATTTCGACACCCCCGATCCCTTAACATCACCTAACCTCCTGATCGCACAAAGCTAACTTGAAATTTAAACTTTAGATAATCCCCCAGGGCAGCGGTTTCCATCTCGAAGCGATGCTATCCGGATATCCGTATATGATCCGTATATGGTTTATTTTAGGATTTTTGGAGATAGGTTTCGTCTAAACCCTTGAAATTATGGAGCGGGCGAGGCGATTCGAACGCCCGACCCCAACCTTGGCAAGGTTGTGCTCTACCCCTGAGCTACGCCCGCTCACTGACGCTCCGCAGATTCGGCCAATTGGCATCTCTCTGCTGGGGAGGCGGCGCGATTAGCAGCGCTAGTGCGGCCCGGCAAGCGGAAAATGCTAAGCTTGCACACGCGGCCCATCGCCGCCAATGTCCCCCTTCACATTTGCGCAGCATTCCCCACATAAAGGCGGCGTAGGCGGAGCGGTAAATGCTCCGTACCAACCGTATCAGGAGCAGTTACCTTGGCAAGCATGAGCCTCAATCTTGAAGAACAGAAAGCTGTCGACCGCTTCAAGACCAATGTCGTGGAACCGTCGATGACCAAGCTGGTGATCGTCGATTTCTGGGCCGAATGGTGCGGGCCATGTAAGCAGCTGACCCCGGTGCTGGAGAAAGTTGCAGCAGAATACGCGGACAAGGGCGTTGTGCTAGTCAAGGTTAACGTCGATGAAGAGAAATTCATCGCATCACAGTTCCAGGTCAAATCGATCCCCACGGTTTACGCCATGTTCCAGGGACAACCGGTGGCCGATATGACGCCGGCACGCACCGAAGGCCAGATCAAGCAGATGCTCGACCAGATTCTGGCACAGGTTGCGGTGCAAGCCGGCGCTGATGGTGAGCAGCCACAACAGGATGTCAGCCAATTCATAGATATGGCAGAGCAAGTGCTTGCCGACGGCGATGCTACGCGGGCTGTGACCATCTTTGCGCAAGTGGTCGAAATGGCACCCGACAGCGTCAACGCCCACGCCGGTTTGATTCGTGCATTGATTTCTGCAGGTGAAGCGCAACAGGCGCAGCAGATCTTTGATGCACTGATGCCAGAGATTCAGAATGATCCCGGCCTCACGCCGGCCAAGAATGCGCTGGAACTGTCCGCAAGCCAGGTCGATGACAGCGAGCTGGCTGCACTGCGCGATGCTGCCAGCTCTAACCCCGATGACATGGATGCTGGATTTGCATTCGCCGAAGCTGCTTTTGCTGCCGGCCAGCGAGACGAAGCCGCAGACACGTTGCTTTCCTTGATCGCCAAGGACATCGAATGGAATGAAGGCGCCGCCAAGGCGAAGCTGCTGCAGATATTCGAGGTGGTTGGCCTGGAAGATCCGTGGGTTGTCGCCAATCGCCGCAAGCTTTCACACATCCTGTTCGGCTGAACCTGAGTGAGCGTGCGGCTTTCTGTCTTTCCCTTACCGGGCGTGATCCTTTTTCCGGGATTGCAATTGCCGCTGCATATATTCGAGCCGCGCTATCGCGCGCTGGTGGGTGACGCGCTCGTTCGCAACCGTCAGATTGCCATTATCCAGCCGAAGAAGCCGGTGGATGGCGCACCGCTGTACGAGATCGGCTGCGTAGGCCGCATCGGCGAGATCGAGGCCATAGACGACGGGCGATATAATCTCGTGCTAGAAGGGCAAGCGCGCTTCCGCGTCATTCGCGAGCTTGATGTTACAACCGCTTTCCGACAGGTCGAAGCTGAACTGATAGAAGAAGACGAAGACGCTATACTTTCTGCCGTCGAGCGAGCCGGTTTTGAACGCGAGGCACGACGCTTTGCCGATAATCAGGGGTACAGTGTAGACTGGAGCTCTATCGAGCGGCTCGACAATGAATCGTTGATCAATGGCGTGTCGCAGATCGCGCCATTTGATCCAGCGTCAAAGCAGGCGCTGCTCGAAGCGCCGGATATACCCGCAAGGTGCGAACTGCTGATCCAGCTCATGTACTTCTTCGGCCGCCGCGATGGTGACGATGACCGGGTAACATTGCAATAAACAACTGAACTGCAACCTCGAGTTGCGTTTCCAGGCTTTGCACCTGCAGCAAAACTAACTATTCGGTGAGTTATGAACGTCGTAGCTTTTCCTACCAAAGGCGAACGCAAAAGGCCGCGCATTGTCGCTAACGCGGCTGAGCTGCTCTGGGAACGTAGCTTTAACGGTGTATCAGTTGACGAAATCGGCAGCGCAGCCGGGATTAACAAAGCAACAGCTTATCGATACTTTGCTGACAAGGGCGAACTTGCTTTGGCATCCGCGCGCGACCATGGCATCCGCACGCTTGAGGAAATGTTCGAACACAGCTTCAGGCAGCATTGAACGCCTGACCAACGCCTCGCAGCGATTTACAATTACGCCTATTTCGCAAATGTAGAAATGAATAAGGCCAAGGACGACGTTCTTGGCTACCCGATTATCGGTTTAGTCTTGGAGCTGAATTTTGAAATGCCTCAGATCCGCGATGAGGCCGCGAGCATCTTCCTGCAAATCGAAGGTCATATTGAAGAGATTGCACGCGACGCGATCACTGCAGGACGGGTGATCGGCTCTGCAAAGGTTATCATACGCTCTCTGATGCAGCTCCTCCAAGGCGCATTTTCGTCATCTCGGGTAGCTTCCGAGCCTGAGCAGATTCTCGATCCCGGCCACACCTCGCTGGCCATCATCGGATACCCCGAAACCCGCGTCCAAGCATTGGATTACGGTTAACTACCACCCTAATCGTCGAGTCAGTCCGGGCAGCCTGTCGAGCCGAAAACTTTTGACAGGTGCGGATTTCGGGGACTTTTTGTCCCGACAACTGAAGTTTAAATGCCGAAGCTGCCCTTGAGGCCATCGATGACATATTGCGCGGCAAGTGCGGCGAGAAGCACGCCCAATAGCCGTGTGATTACCGCCTCTACCCGGTCTCCCAACAAGCGGATCAGTGGCCCCGCAGCGACCAATGCCAGCGCGGTAATCAGCAGAACGACGCCAAGCGCGGCCATCACCGCCAAAGTCTCTTCCGTGCTGTTCGCCTCATTTTGGAGCAGCATGATCGCGGCAATCGCGCCCGGCCCCGCCAGCATCGGCATGGCCATCGGGAAAACCGACACATCTTCAAATTCGGGCGCAGCTCTCACCTTCTCAGCCCGTTCCTCGCGGCGCTGCTGGCGTTTCTCGAACACCATTTCGAATGCAATCCAGAACAGCATCAAACCGCCCGCTATGCGAAAGCTATCAAGCTGGATGTGCAAAGCGCCGAGCAGTTCTTCACCAAATAGCGCGAAGAACAGCAGGATTATCGATGCAATTGCAGTAGCCCGCAACGCCATATTGCGCGCCATTATGGGCGGCGCGTTCTTCGTAAGACCCGCATAGATTGGCGCACACCCGGGCGGGTCAATCACAACAAACAACGTGATAAAGGCGGATATAAATAGCTCTATCATCATTACTCAGCTGGCGATGTCAGTTCTTCTTCAATCGCGGTTTGCCACTCTCCCTGATAGAGATACTCGGCCATAATATGCTTGGTGCCATCAGCTTTGTGCTCCCAGCGCCAACGCAAGGTGCCATCGGGTGACATGCCGCCGCCTCCAGGGTTGTCTTCAGCCAGCAACATCGCTAGCGGGGCCGGAACTGCCTCACCGTGTTTCGGGCAATCAGCGATCATGCCTTGCACTGAATCGATAGCGTTCACGATGATCGCGCCCTTTTCCAGATCCTCGATTTCGCGCTTGGCAGGCTGGGGAACATCCGGGCCATCCACACCGTAGATCCAGAGGTATTCGCGTTCTGGGCCACGCTCCCATACGGTCACATAGTTGCCAACGATACCCTGCGGTTCTTGATAGCGGCCTTGGCTGACCGCCAGTGTCGCATCGCAGCTGATCACAACCGCCTTCGGTCCCCAGGCTACGCTGGTTTCCGGATCACCGCCCAGGGTACCAAGCATTGCTGCGGCCGAAACCGGGCCATTGCGCCCGTGATAGACAGCGCCGGGCGCCGCAAACTGGCCCGCAGCTGTGTATTGGCCGAGTTCCTTGGCCGCGCGTGCATATTCGAGCTCTCTTGCAACGACCTTGCTCGGTTGCGCTTCGCCTGGCGCACCCCGCAAGGCGCGGTCAATCACGTCCGGGCGCGGTCCGCGCGGTTGGTTTCCAGCACAAGCACTCAATGTGAGTGCGAGCATCAGGGCTGCGGCAATTTTCATAGCGATTCCGGCACATCGAGGCCCGCGTTGCGGTAAGCCGCAACGAGCGTGTTCCTCAGCAACACAGCAATTGTCATTGGACCGACGCCGCCGGGTACCGGGGTGATCGCACTCGCAACTTCGCTCGCACCGCCAAAATCGACGTCCCCGACAAGCCTGCCCTTTTCCTTACCCGGTTCTGGTGGCAGTCGATTGATCCCGACATCGATCACCGTCGCACCGGGTTTGAGCCATTCGGCCTTGACCATTTCTGCTCTGCCTACCGCAGCCACAACGATATCTGCGCGGCGTACGACAGCGGGCAGATCCTTGGTCCGACTGTGCGCTATCGTCACTGTCGCATTAGCATCGAGCAACAGCTGCGCCATCGGCTTTCCGACAATGTTGGAGCGGCCAATGACAACCGCCTCAAGGCCTGACAGATCACCCAATCTGTCTGTCAGCAGCATGATACAGCCAAGCGGCGTGCAAGGGACAAACCCTTTCTGCCCGACCGACAATCGGCCTGCGTTGATCACATGGAAGCCATCGACATCCTTGTCGGGGCTGATCGCGGAGATGATGGCTTGCTCGTCCAGATGATCGGGCAGCGGCAATTGCACCAGAATGCCATCGACGGCCGGATCATTGTTGAGCTGTTCGACCAGCGCGAACAAGTCTGCCTCACTCGTATCATCAGGCAGACGATGCTCGAAACTCGCCATATTGGCGGCGAGCGTAGCCTTGCCCTTGCTGCCAACATAAACCTGGCTTGCGGGGTCATCACCGACCAGCACAACTGCAAGTCCGGCCTTGTAGCCAGCCGCGGCTTCAAATTCGGCTGCCATCACCCCCACACGCTCCCGCAAGTTCGCAGCGAAGGCTTTTCCGTCAATCCTTGTCGCGCTCATAGAGTTGGCACCTAAACCGCGCTGCGCACGACCACCATCAGGATCTGCATCCCTATGATCAGAACCAGCGGAGAGAAATCAATCGCACCTGTTTGCGGCAAGACATTGCGGATCGGGCGCAGCACCGGATCCAGCAAGCGTTGGATCGAATTGTAGAATGCCATCAGAAAATCGTTCGACGCATTCACTACATTGAAGGCAAACAGCAACCCGATGATAAATTGTATGATGATCAGCATGATCAGTGCTGAAGTGAGGATCGAAAGTATCTCGTAAATGACAAGCATCTATCGTCTTTCCGTTGTTTGCGTCCCGCAATGCGTGTTACACAAGTAATACGCCTACGGCCAGTGTTTCCAGCCCATTATCCCGGTATCTTGCCCAGCTAGCCGATTGCTCAGGCGCGCACCAGTGTGCCCGCACCGCGCGCTGTGAAGAATTCGAGCAACATTGCATGCGGAACGCGCCCGTCGAGAACGACCGCCGCTTCACAACCAGCTTTTACCGCTGACACGCAGGTTTCCAGCTTCGGAATCATCCCGCCGAAGATTGTGCCGTCCTCCTTGAGGCTGGCGATGTCAGCCGGCGACAAATCGGTCAGCAAGGCGCCGCCTTTGTCGAGCACGCCCGCTACATCGGTCAGCAGCAACAACCGCGCTGCGCCCAGCGCCGATGCAATCGCGCCGGCCATGGTGTCCGCATTGATGTTATAGGTATTGCCTTCAGCATCGGCAGCGATAGGCGCGATCACCGGGATCATGCCCGATGCAACAGCGGTGTCGATAATTGAGGTATCGACATGCTCGGGCTCTCCGACAAAACCCAAATCTACCGCCCGCTCGATATTGCTATCGGGATCGCGGGTGGTCCGTTCCACCTTTTTCGCGCGGACAAGATTGCCGTCCTTACCGGAAATTCCAATTGCTTTGCCGCCAGCGCTGGCCAGCCAGCCAACCAATTGTTTGTTGATCGCGCCGGACAAGACCATTTCAGCTACCTCGGCAGTCGCCTTGTCAGTGACTCTCAAGCCGTCGACGAATGTGGATTCAACGCCTAGCTTCGCGAGCATCGCGCCGATTTGGGGCCCGCCGCCGTGCACCACCACAGGATTGATGCCGACTGCCCTGAGCAAGACGATATCCTCTGCGAAATCACGCGCAGCCTCCGGATCGCCCATCGCGTGCCCGCCATACTTCACCACGAAGGTACGGCCGGCATAACGCTGAAAATAGGGCAGCGCTTCGATCAGCACTTCCGCCTTTGCCAGCATGTTGGAATCGCTACTCGCGCTCATCGCGCTTCTCCTGCCCTGAAATTCGCTTGGGTGACCTAGCTTTGCGCTTAGCTGTTTGCAGAAAAAGTGCAAAGCATGATCATAGCCAGTAACTTTTCATAAGGGGCTGGCGAATTGCCAGATGTCTGTCCCGTTTCGGGATATCGTGACTTGAAGATACAAAGGAATGATACCACGAAAACCCAACAGATCAAAGGTGGCTTTGCAGTCGCTATGGCCGCTGGTCTTGCTGCGGCACGTTCGCCAGCAGCTAAAAATGCTGACACTAGCGCATACGCGACCATCGTGGCTGGAGAAGCAACCCAAGTCGCTGTTTCTGACGTCAGCTTTAAAAGCGATGGTAAGCCCGACAAATGCTAAGGCAACTCGCTAGCCCGCCAGATTGATTGCGATGCCAACCCCGGCACATGCTACGCTGGCACCAGCACTGTCGATCACCTTTCGGGCAGGCGAAAAGAGCAAACCGCCTTCAAACCATTCGGTTGCGCTTAGCTCTCTCGGTTTCGATGTGTTCAGCTTATGCGGATCGCGCATGCGCCATGAGTAGTGCTAGAGCGTTCACGAACCGTATTTTCGATGCGCGCACGTGTAGGTATTCACAGTTGTCGCTAGGTGGGTGTTAGATGAACCGAAATAGCCCCGCCCCTGACAAGACCGCGACACAATTTCCAACTGAACTGGCATTCGAATGTTCAACACATTTCTTTTCGGACTTTCGTGCCGCGCCCGGCCTTTCCTTCACTCCGCCGCTTGCATCCCTTCGGCACCTTCGAACATATCGGGGCCGTTATCGACTGACTCTTCGTCGTTCGTGGCTTTTGCCTTCTGGCGCTTGTCGAAGTTTGACCACACGTCCTGCCAATTGCCTTTCGTTGCACCCTTCGAATATTCGGTTGCGCGGGTTTCAAAGAAGTTTGCATGCTCCACGCCGTTGATCAGCGGGGCGAGCCACGGCAGCGGGTGATCCTCCACCATATAGATCGGCTGCAGGCCCAGCTGGCCCAGGCGCCAATCCGCAATATAGCGGATGTACTTCTTGATTTCCTTCGCGGTCATCCCGCTAACCGGGCCCATTTCAAAGGCGAGATCGATGAAGTTGTCTTCTAAACGCACCGACTTCTGACAAATGTCGATAATGTCTTCTTTCACCGCCCTGGTGTAGCAATCGCGTTCCTTCACGAATTCGTGGAACATGCGGATGATGCCTTCGCAATGCAGGCTTTCATCGCGGATCGACCAGCTGACGATCTGCCCCATGCCCTTCATCTTGTTGAAGCGCGGGAAGTTCATCAGCATGGCGAAGCTCGCGAATAGCTGCATGCCTTCAGTAAAGCCGCCAAACATCGCAAGCGTGCGGGCAATATCCTCGTCCGTGTCAACGCCGAATTGCTGCATGTAATTGTGCTTGTCAGCCATTTCCTCATACTCGAGGAAGGCGCTGTATTCGCTTTCAGGCATGCCGATCGTGTCGAGCAGATGCGAATAGGCCGCGATATGCACTGTTTCCATATTGGAGAACGCCGTCAGCATCATCTTGATTTCGGTCGGCTTGAACACGCGGCCGTATTTGTCGTGGTAGCAATCCTGCACCTCGACATCGGCCTGTGTGAAGAAGCGGAAGATCTGCGTGAGCAGATTGCGCTCATGCTCGGTGATCTTCTGCGCCCAGTCACGGCAGTCTTCGCCCAGCGGCACTTCTTCCGGCATCCAGTGGATCTGTTGCTGGCGTTTCCAGAACTCGTAAGCCCA
>Ga0181558_10002621_pt1 | contig 16921 bp, 16 predicted proteins | sample 011ome_22_FD_133754 | JGI IMG/M metagenome (GOLD analysis project Ga0181558, IMG submission 133754) | Coastal salt marsh microbial communities from the Groves Creek Marsh, Skidaway Island, Georgia - 011507BT metaG (megahit assembly) | ecosystem: Environmental > Aquatic > Marine > Intertidal...
TGAGACCACAAAATAGAGGTAACCGATGGCCGGACTGCAACACTCACTGGCGCTGAGAAAAGATCTCGATCAGCGCGCGCGCGAGCGCTTTACCTCATCAATGCGGGCGTGGGTTTTAACCGATCTCGCGGGCCAAATGCAGGCTGATTATGAGAAAGCCAGTCAAGACACTGGGCAGCATCACGACTCGGGCGAGGCGGTTCATCAATTTCTGAAAGACCGCGATCTTTTTAAGTGGTACTCGAGCTTACGTTGCGCCACACAGGAACTGGTTTGGCAGTCCGTACTGACTGCTATCGCCGCAGACCCCGAGTCCGTCGCGCAGATCAGTCCTGGAGCTGAGGCGACAACTGGAGGTTCGCTAACGCTGGATGCGGATATGCCGATACCCGATTACACCGACTCTATGGATGTCCACCTGATGCCCGGCAATTATCAGGGCACCGATGGCAGCGGCGCCGAAGCAGGCGTTGTTTACGACAATGGCTTGGAGGTCTTCTCTTTTGGCGTGATGGGCAAAAATCTCGATGATATTGGGCACTCCATGGCCAACTACACGCGCCTCAAGTGGCCAGAGATAAAACCACAGTTAATTCTAGATGTCGGCTGCACGATCGGCCACAACACCTTGCCATGGAAACAGACCTTCCCAGACGCGGAAGTGCATGGATTAGATATTGCCCCCTCCTGTCTGAAGTACGGGCACGCCCGGGCAGAGGCGTTTGGCGTCCCCATCCATTTCCGGCAGGCCGGATGTGATGCCCTGCCCTATGAGGATGACAGCGTTGATATCGTGTTTTCCTCGATGTTCCTTCACGAACTGCCCACCCATTTGATCAGGGCTTTCTTTACCGAGGCACACCGCATTCTTAAATCAGGAGGGGTACTCATTAACATGGAACTCCCCCCTAATGACGCACTCGGCGCCTACGATGCGTTTTACCTCGATTGGGATTGCTTTTATAACAATGAGCCCTTTTACAAGGAGTTTCGGGATCTGAGCTACTCTGCCCTGTGCACCGACGCGGGCTTCTCCGCCGAAGACTTCTTTCAGGCCACCATGCCCCGCTTTACCTATGTCAGCGAGGCAGAGTTCGCAGCTGCATGCGGCACGGACGCCACCTTTGACTCAGACACTGGCAGGCTCTCCGATACCATCACCTGGTATGCCTTTGGTGCGCAAAAGAGCGCCACGCAGTGAGCAATGATAAAAAGGCCGTCAAGGCAGGCCGCCCTGCGTTTTTCTCGGACCCGGAGATTGACCGGTTACTCGCAATCATCGTTCGTCTTATGACGGAGCATTCGGTGTTAAGTGAACGGGTCAAATCCCTTGAAGCACTGTTAGCGCAATCCGGCGTGATTCCTGAGGATGCACTGGAGAACTTTGAGCCCACAGAAGCACTGGACGCCCAGTGGGCCCAAGCGCGATTTGCGCTGATAAAAGACGTGCTGGAGTCGGGCGCTAATATTAAAAAACAATAAGAGGAAATAGATGATGGAAGGGCTGTGGTTATACCTGCATATTTTATTACTCGTATTTTGGGTGGGCACCGACGTTGGCGTTTTCATCGCCGCACGGTGGTCGGAGCGCACGACCCTGAGTATTGAGACGCGGCAAACGGTCCTGCAACTGGGTATGGTTTTGGATCGACTCCCGCGTTCAGCGCTGACCTTGATTATCCCATCGGGCTGTCAGCTCGCGGTTTCAACGGGCTGGCTCGCACTGTCAGGATCTGTACTGGGGGGAATGTGGCTTGCGGCCGCGGTGTGGTTGCTGATTCTCTGGCGCGGCTTTCTCTCAGCAGACCCACAAGTTCAGGAACAGAGCGCCAAAATCAACTGGGTGCTGAACCTGGTGCTGGCTTTGGTCGTCAGTGCCACCGGTGTGTACCTCCTCACCCAAACCAATACCCCCGACTGGCTCGCACTCAAGGTGCTCGCTGTGGGCGCCATCTTCTGTGCAGGAGTGCTGCTCGATTTGCTCTTTAAACCCGCCGTCGATTTGTTCATTGCGCTGGGCGCCACGCCTGACGATGAAAACTTGAACGCCGCGTACACCCGCGCGCTTTCACCCGTCTATAAAGCGGTATTAGCCATATATGCGTTTGCGCTGATTGCCGCTGCACTCGGGGTATTCAAATGACAGCTGCGCCGCAAAGAAAAAGACCCTGGATGCGAGGATTAGGTTACCGCATCGTCTCTCTATTCTCGGGGCTCCTCTTAAGCTCAGTGACGCTGGCCGACTTTGCCAATGAGATCGCGGCCGAGGGCGGCAAGTGGGCGCGCTACTATGAGCAAGGCGATCTCGATGGATTAATGACGCTCTACGTAGACGACGCCATCGTCGCGCTACATGGGCAGCCTGCACTATTCGGCATTGCGGCCATACGCGAGTACTTTTCGACCCGCATCGGTAAGGCAGATTCGACATTTGAGCTCCAATACGAGCTCAGAGAAACCCATGGGGAAATTGCCTACATCATCAGCAAGTATTGGCTCAAGGCGGTCGATAACGAAACGGGGGATACCTACCTTGATGCCGGTAGGTCTTTGTTGGTTTACAAAAAGCACGAAGGGCAATGGAAAATAGCAGCTGATATCGATCAGGCAACACCTGACGTCAGTTGGCCTGCACCTTCTGGGCTCAACTGAATAACACCCGCTGATCGCCCACCGGACTGCTAAACCCCAGAACCCTCACAGTACACAACATCTCTGCACGGCCCGTCGGCTTTTTTCAGCGGTCAAGAAGCGACAAATAATCTGCGCCCGCCCATAAAGCGGCTAGTCGACATCGACAATCTCAAACCCCTGGGTAGCGGTTCGCCATTCAAGGTGGACGTCGTAGGGGGTTTCGGCAAGGGACGCGTCTTTCAGCCAGATCTGGACATCCGAGACTTCGGACTGCGTGCCATCAAGGCTGACCGCGTCACTCGCACCGATAAATGGCGTGTCAAACCGCGTTACCGCAAGCCGGGAGGTGCGCTCGGCGTATTGCCCGTTGGTATTGTATGCCCTCGCGGTAATCGTGTGCTCACCCGGTGTCATATCGCTATAGTTCCAGGCCAGCGAGTAACCCGACTCATCAGAGTCGGGTTACTCGGGATACGCATCGCCCACGCCCCGCCGCAGTTCACCACCTGGTTGCATTGCTCGGCTCTCATCTAACCTTCACATCATCCGTATATCATGGGCAGTCCACTCCGAAAGGCCAGCGTTACAATGTCAGAGCACAATCTCTATGCGATATATGACGCTGATGGCTCCGTGTTTGGCGAACTGGCCTATTTATGGGGCAAGTGCACCGGTAGCTCTCAATGCGCCCTCTGTGACCTGTCCCATGGCTGGAACCCCCTTGGGCGACGCGCCTGGCGTCAACGCGGTGGGCTGGCACGATCCCTCAATTGGGTTCACCGGGACGAGTTGCCAGATCATGTGTTGAATCAGGTCATGGATCAATTACCCTGCGTGATCCTCGATCGCGACAAGCGCATAGAAATCTTGGTTTCCAGAGACGCGTTGGCGTCGTGCAATGGCGATTTTAATGCGTTCACGCAGTTGCTGGAGCGGGCGTTGTCGGCGCTACCTCACTAAACAACGACCGCACAACCAAGGCGATGCAACACGCCAGCGAGCTACCACGGTGGGAACCACACACCGATATCGACACAAGACCCGCCCATGGCCCGAAGCGAGTACTCAGATCAATCGCTGTGCCGGCAAGCCGCTGTCTAGCAGGTAGGACTCCAGCTTTCGATACAACTTGCGATAGCGGAAAAACGGCACCTTGGGATACAAGTGGTGAATGGCGTGATAATTCTGGAAGACCCAAAGCAGGGTCATGAGGGTATCCAAGCCACGTCGCGCCTGATACACCGTCGTCGTTTTCATGCGCTCTTGCTCACTGTGGGGGTGGTGCACAATCCAGGCAAACAGCGTTGTCAGAACGGCGTTACCGATAAGATGTCCCAATAGTAAGGTCACGAGTGTCACGCCGAGATCCGCGCAATAAACGATGAGCAATGCGCGAGTGGAGAGAATAACAAGGTATTCAATCATAACGACGCGCTTTTCGGCTGCGGTGAAGTGCTTGAAGGTCGCGGCAAAGAGCCATTCCTTGGGTATTCCCTTAAACCACATCGCGACGAGTGCCGGCAGTGTGTGCGCAGAAAAGGCCATGTCCGGATCGTCTTCAGGATGGTTTGTGGCGCGGTGATGCTTGAGATGACCACGGCGATGCCCAATAAACGAAACGCCCAATAAGTGGGCAGCGATATAACCCGCCCACTCATTAACCCAGCGCAAACGGATATTCATGCCCGTGACTGCGCCGTGCACAGCTTCATGTAGCACCGTGTAAACCGCATACGCACAAAGCGCGATGCCCGCCACAATCCACCAAGAAAAATTTGGATCAGTGAACAGATGCCAGAGGCAGGCGCCGTAGACCGCCACGCAAAGGGTCAATAATGAGGCGGTTGGCCATGCAAAGCCTCCGATATGGTCAATGACGACCGATTGCGCCTGCTGTTCACTGACGACCACGTGGTGCCCCCTCAAGCCGAAGAGCTAAATATAACAACAGGCTTCAGGATAGCGCGGGCTATCTTGGAGCTTGTTGCAAAAAGTGACAGCCTCAGAGCGGTGTCACTTTTTGCTGAACGCAGGTCGCAATAAATCGAGTTGGCAAGGGGACTCTGTAGGTTCAAAGTGCCGCCGCGTGCTATCGCGCCACGCGGCATTGGCGGCTTAAGCGAGAGTGCGTGTGCATGCGGCCGTGAAAAAACGTAGATTATTCCCCTGACAAGGAGCCAGCCACGATGAAGCCGCCTTCAACCACACGTCTTGCCACAATCGATGATCTGCATCCACTCGCGCTGCTGTTTGACCAATACAGGCAGTTTTATAACTGCGCTTCGGATATCGAAGCCGCAAGTGAGTGGCTCGAGACCAATATGCGGCTAAGCCGCTCAGTCATTTTCGTCGCGCATGCCGATGATCAGATGCTGGGTTTCACCCAGCTTTATCCCGCACTTTGTTCGGTCGACCTAGTGAATTACTTCGTACTCTACGACCTGTTCGTAATGGCAAATATGCGCCAGCGAGGTGTGGGTCGATCACTCATGACCGCAGCCAGCGACTGGGCAAAGCGGCAGGGGGCTGCGAGACTGGACCTAGAGACAGCGCGAGATAACGCGCCCGGACAAGCCCTATACCGCAGCCTGGGATATGAAGCAGACGAGGTCTTTCTTAAATTCAGCCTCGAGTTGAGTGCCTAGCGTCACAGGGGCGCAATGCTTTTGTCCACCGCGTGGCAATCTGTGGTGCCCCTCCCGCCGCCTATTCACCTTGCCGCTTGTTAGCCAGTGGGCACCTCGTTGAAAGGAATACCCTTATCGAGGCGAGGCTCTTGGGGCAGACCCAGCACGCGCTCGGCAATAATATTGGCCATGATCTCATCGGTCCCGCCTGCAATCCTGAGGCCGGGCGCTCCCATATAGGCTCTCTGGATTATACCCGCCTTAACCGCAAGGTTTTCATCCGCGATCGCACCGCTGGCGCCGAGCAGATCCATCAAGTAAGACGCCATCGCTTGCATCTTCGGGGCGCCCACTAATTTGCCGATGGAATTTTCGGGGCCGGGTAGCGCGCCGCGGGAGAGCGCTGTCAGTGACCGATAGCCCGTGTACTTCAGCCCCGCTTCCTGCACATACCAATCCGCAATCTTGGCGCGCACGGCCGCGTTCGACAGCGCCGGCTGACCGTCTATTTCGAGATCCTCGGCGACCGACATCGCCAGCGAGACATCCATCTGACCAAAGCCGCCGCCGATCGCGGCACGCTCGTTCATGAGGGTGGTCAAGGCCACTTGCCACCCCTGACCCACCTCGCCCAGACGACAGCCATCAGAGACTCGCACGTCAGTGAAATACACCTCGTTGAAATCAGCATCACCCGTAAGCTGTTTGATTGGTTTGACCTCGACACCCGGCGCCTTCATGTCAATGTAAAAGTAACTCAACCCTTTGTGCTTGGGCACGTTGGGATCAGTACGCACCACGATGACGCCGAAATCAGAATAGTGCGCGCCCGAGGTCCAGATTTTTTGGCCGTTAATAATCCAATCATCCCCGTCGCGCTCCGCCCGGGTGCGCAAAGCAGCGAGATCGGAACCCCCCGCCGGCTCTGAAAACAGCTGGCACCAGACCTGCTCACCGCTGGCCAATGGGGGCAAAAAGCGGGCTTTATCCTCCTCGCTGGCCCATGCCATTAATGTTGGCGCGATCATGCCCTGACCAATCAGAAAAAAGTTGGAAGGCAAGTCGTAACGCGACTCTTCCTGCCGCCAAATCACCTCTTCGATGGGCGATGCGCCTCGACCACCGAACTCCGACGCCCAGCCAATACAGGCCCAGCCCGCATCATATTTGCGCTTCTGCCAAATCTTGGCCTGCTGCAACGGCGGCATAGCCCGAAATGCATCATCCGTGGGTACATTCTCGGCTAGCCAGTTGGCTGCTTCTGTGCGAAAACGCGCTTCTTCGGGAGTATCATTAAAATCCATGTCTACCTCCTCACGCTGCAGCGGCTGAGCGACAGCTTAATGCCTCGACCAGCCTGTCCTGCCAGACCGACTCGCTCCCCACCACCAAGCTCAGCAGCTTGGCCCGCCGATAATAAAAATGGCAATCAAACTCCCACGTAAAGCCCATGCCGCCATGGGTCTGGATATTTTCCTCAGCGGCAAAGGTCGAGGCCTGAATAGCGGCAACACGGGCAGTCGCAGCAGCAAGGGGCAGCTCGTCACTCTCTTCGGCCAATGCCCAAACCCCGTAATACGCATTGCTTCGCGCCAACGTGTTTTTGACATACATTGCGGCCAGCTTGTGCTTGATCGCCTGATAGGAGCCAATCGCTCGGCCAAATGCATAGCGCTGCAGCGCATAATCCCGCGCCTGAATGAGAGCTGATTCCGCGACCCCCAACTGCTCCCAGGAGAACATTACCGCGGCGCCATCTAGCAAGCGATCCCATTCCCCCGGTTCCAGCGACCTGTCGCCCAAGCGTTCTGCACCCGCCCGCTCAAAACTCAGATTGCAATGACCACGACTGCCGTCGAGGGTCAACACCGGCTGCACGGTGACGCCTTGCTGCTTGAGTGGCACCAGGCATAACTCCAGATCTGCTCCCGAGCGCGTCAGCACCACTGCCACATCCGCTACCGCCGCATCGGGGACGGCGGTTTTGTAGCCCGTGATGCAGTCGTCTGCGCGCTGTGTAGTTAACTGGTCTAAAGTGAGCCTTCCAGGGCGCTCGGCCATCGCAAACGTGGCCACGCACTCGCCGCTCGCCAATTGGGGCAACCAAGTGGATTTTTGGCTCTCGGTGCCGAGACGATTAATCGCCTCCGCGGCCAAATAGACCGAGCTGCTGAAGGGCAATGGCGCCACCGCGCGACCCAATTCTTCCGCGATGACCGCCAACTCATAGCAACTCAGACCCAACCCGCCATAGGCCTCGGGGACAATAGTTGCAGTCCACCCCAATTCGACCACCTTGCTCCAGAGGGATTGATCCCAGTCCGCATCTCCATCGAGTACTGCCCGGACAACTGCCGTCGAGCAATGCTCCGATAGAAATCCTCTGGCCTGCTCTCGAAGCAACTGCTGTTCTTCGGAAAATTCAAAATTCATTATCTTTGCCTCAGACGCATCGCTGTAAGGTTAGCAGAAGGCGCGCACAGCGATTACGCTGCCGACAACAATTGCGGTGCCTGCTCTCGGAGGCGTTGATACTGCAAAGGCGGTTTAAAACCCAGCTCGGCGCGCACCGCGTCAAGGGGCTGCGCGAGCCTCTGCTCCCAATTAATCTCGGCCATCCAAACCGCGTTTCGCGCAATATCCGCCCCTTCTTTTGTCAGCAAACGAATATCAAATTGCGGCACCTCCCGGAGGTACTTCCACTGCCCTATCCTGACGATAAAGCGAATACCGCGATTGGGGGTTTGCGTGGTCATAAAGGACAATAGGCTCAGCTCGCCGACGGGGTCTCGGCCGTAGCCGGTCATGACATGCTGCAGGTCGTGAATATCTCTCAATCGGTCAGCGAGCCAGATCTCATCTGCCGATAACCCCCGATAAAGCTCGGAGCGCGACGGGGTCTCGCTGGACGCAATCAGCCCGTCTGCCGATAGATTCTCAGCGTGAACAAAGTTGTAGTAGACGCGCCCGATTGAGCCCTCAGGCAGACTTTGCAGCCATTCTCGGTTGTTGAGCCGAGTCACGATGTCGGGCTTCTCCATTAGCAGCGCCAGGCCCCGCTCCGATTGGCGCAGTCGCCTGACGGCAGCACCCAGGCTGTCGCCCTTTAAGGCCTCGATGATGTGAAAGACCTGACTCGTATCATCCGGATTTTTCAGCAGCTCTCGCATGGCGCGCCAGGCCTTCAGGGGTGCGACCCGCTGGCGCGCCAGAATGGCTTTTATTTCCCTCATCCTCGTCCCTTTAAAGCGCCCTGATGCTTCGTGTCTCTAGCGGCCTTGATTTTGTCATCCATTTCGTTGCAGCAAAACACAGGCGCCTTCAGGGCCAGTAAAGCATCTCCGCATCATGCCACCACCACAAAGAGAGTAGCGGTGATTACTGCACCCAACAACGCATAAGGCAACTGGGTCAAGGCATGTTCATGGGTTTTGCAGCCCGCGCCCTGAGCAGACAAAACCGTAGAGTCGGAATAAAAGCAGGCATGGGACCCGAAGCCACTGGCGGAAAAAAGTGCGCCCATCACCAAGGGAATGCTGACATCAAAGGTCTGCGCTAACGGGAAAGCAATTGGCATGGTGATAGCGATTACCCCCCAATTGGACCCGGTGGTGAAAGACAGTAATGACACGGTGACGAAAACGAGCACTGGCAACAGGTCAGCCGTCATAAAGGGTGACACAGCCTCGATCACATAGGGGGTGAGTCCCAAACGATCATTGGCCTCCACAAAGACAAAAAGCGTCAGAAGCATGGCAAGCACCGGCACCATCGACTTGACTCCGTCCACACAGGTGTCGAATAAATCGAACAGCGGCATCACACGCCAGAGCCCATAGTGCACAAAGGTAATCAATATCGCCGCAATCACTCCGCGCAATAGGTCAATGCTGGGGAAAACGGTGAAGAAAACCAGCGCCAAGATCGGGAAAAAGAAAACTGTCATGCTCTCTTGTGCACCCGCCTCTACCGCCAGCGCATTATCCTCATGGATGCCCAGATCGCCTGTGGTCTCTGCGCGTTGCTCTGCGCGACGCATGGCACCCATCAGAGGGATCACGCCCATGGCAACCAGCGGCACAATCAAAATCGCCACAATGGGATAGAACATATAAGGAATGGCCTCGACAAAAACCTGCAGTCCCTCTCCTTCGCCCGCGACGCCATTTTGCTCCAACAGGCTCGCAAAGTAGGCGCCCCAGCTCGACAGGGGAACGAGCAAACATAGGGGTGCGGCGGTTGAATCGACGACATAAGCGAGCATGGCGCGGGACGTGCGAAAGCGATCTGTCACCGCTTTCATAGTCGCGCCCACGGTCAGGGAGTTTAAGTAATCATCGAGAAAGATCACCAACCCCAGACCCCAAGTGGCAAGCAAGCCGCCTCGCTTGGTCTCGATGCGGTCAATCAGCGCGCGCCCAAAAGCATGTGAGCCACCCCCTTTCACCAAAAGGGCAATAAAACCGCCATAGAGGCCACAGACCAGCATTACCCAAGCCACATCCTCGGTCATGAGCACCTGCAAGGTTGCCCCAGCCATAGCATCAAGGAACGCCGCACCCTCAAGAATAATGAAGGCGAAAAGAGCGCCCGCAAGCACGGACTCCAGCGTGCGGCGACTCCATATTGCCAGCGCCAATACCAGCGCCGTTGGGAGAAAAGTCACCAAACCGTAATCCATCGTCAAAAATTATCCTGTCAAACTTTGCTGGGGCGCATGCGAGTCGCATTATTAGCGCATCAAACCCCAAGGTAAACGAGTACTTGGGGCGACAGTTTTGGGGTTTTTACGCTTGGTTCGAGCACCACCATAAGTGTAAGGTTCAGGATTTGAATGGGCGGCAATCTTCGTCCAAGGTCAATTCCCGTGTCACTCTCCAACTTACTCAAACAAATTGCTGATTCGGAGTCGGGTCCCGAAACCTGCGCGCTCTTCGATTTCGATGGAACCCTCATTTCTGGCTACTCGGCAACCGCCTTTCTGCGAGACCAGATTGCGCGCGGAGAGTTATCCCCGGCAGACCTTGTCCAGCTTACTCAGGCTGCCACACGCTTCGGTATTGGCTCTCTGGGGTTTTCGGCCCTCATGGCTGTTCATGCACAGTATCTGGCGGGTCGCTCAGAGGAAGAATACATTGCCAACAGTGAGCGACTCTTCCGGCGCGCCATCGCAAAACTGATTTACCCAGAGGCGCGACAACTGATTGAGGCGCACCGAGCCAAAGGTCACAGCATTGCGATTATCAGCTCGGCGACGCCCTATCAGGTGCTCCCCGCCGCAAAGGATCTGGGAATAGACAGCGTGTATGCGACTGACCTCGAAGTGATCGACGGCCGCTTCACGGGCGGCGTCGTTACACCGACGTGCTTCGGCGAGGGTAAAGTTGCCGCCGCTGAAACATTCGCTGAGGCCCATGGGACGTCGGTTGATCACTGTTTCTTTTATAGCGACAGCACTGATGATATCGCGCTGTTGGAGGCTGTCGGTCGTCCTGTTGTCCTCAACGGCAGCAAACAACTCCGGGGCATCGCCACCGAGAAGCACTGGCCCAGCGCTGACTTTGGCAGCCGCGGCAGTGCCTCCGGTGGCGAAATAGTCAGGTCACTGGCCGCCACGGGTTCTTTGGTGGGTAGTTTTGTGATGGCGCTCCCGCTCTATTTGCTCAGCGGCTCTCGTCGCGACGCGATCAACTTTTCTATCTCGCTGTTCGCCGATACGGCAAGTGCCCTGATTGGAATGGAACTCGATGTGCGGGGGCGAGAGAATCTCTGGAAAAACCGCCCCGCCATTTTCATGTTCAACCACCAAAGTAATGCCGACATGCTGGTGATGGCCAGTCTGGTTCGGCGCGATATCGTCGGCATCGGCAAACGAGAGCTAAAGCACCTCCCTATCATCGGTCCGCTGATGGGCGCATCGGGTGTTGTATTCATTGATCGGAGCAACCGTCAGGCGGCGATAGACGCCATGGCCCCCGTGGTGCAAACCATGGAAGCGGAGCGCAAAAATTTAGTGCTCGCGCCAGAAGGAACCCGAGCGCCAACCCGCAAACTGGGGGCGTTCAAAAAAGGCGGCTTCCATATTGCCATCCAGTCGGGCCTCCCCATTATCCCCGTCGTGATTCATAACTCCGGCGACATCTCACCCAAGGGTGACCCCATCTTCAGAAGCGGGACAGTGCACGTCGATGTATTACCTGCAATTGATACAGCCACTTGGTCAGTCGATACCATTGATGATCACGTTGCTCACGTACGGAATGCCTTTGCCAGGACCCTAGGGCAACCCGAACTCTCGTCAAAAGAGACAGCGGAATTACACCAAAGCACGCCCGATGACCTGAAGCCAGAAGTTCGCGGACAGCGAAAAAATCAGCGCCGCGCCGCGAGGCGGCCCTCTACTCCGGAAGAAACAGAAAACTTCCGTGACCAAAAACAGCAGCCGGCGCTCGCTCCCGAGCTGCAATCCCTCCTAGACCTGGAAGAGCACGAGACGCCGGCCACGAGGCACTGAGTGAACTCGGGTCCTCTCCTGCAAGTACATGCCCGTGCAACACGCCTTGGGATCTCAGATGCTTTCACGGACTAATCCTTGGCCCGACGGTGAAACACCCGTCATTTTTCTACTGGACGCCCGTGGTCGCTTTGACAGAAATTGGTTAACGCGAAGCGTTGCGGAACATCGGCCGACCGATCGTGCGTCAGATATCGTAGCGCTCGATCTGCGCGACGATCGCAAATCTCTCTCTATCGAAGCGCTCGCCATCGCGATAGCCGATCAGCCCCATGCGATCGTGGCTCCACTGAGGCTCAGCTGGACGCGTCCCGATCAAATCACCCAGAGGAGACCAAGGCTAAGAGACATCTTAACCGGGAGCGATGGCAATCCGCCGCTCTGGCTTGCACGCTCAATCGCGTGGCGCCACCCAGACAGGCTGCACTTAACGATCGGTGAGCCGGGGTCGCTGTCCGAATTGAGAGCGCGGTTTCAATCCAAAACCGGTTTGGTGCCGAGCGAAGCGGCCGAGCCTTTTGCTGTGTTCGTTGCGCGACAAGCTGCCATTGTCATGGATATTGCAGAACGGCAATTGATCGGCGGGCGCTACAAGGTGCCGCGCTATGTCCGACAAAGCATCCGCAACAACCGAGGCTTTAAAACTGACCTTGAATCAATCGCCGAAGCCAGCGGCAAGCCTATAAAGGTGGTTAAGGCCGAAGCCCGTGAATACCTGCGGGAGATGATATCGATCCCCACGCGATTCTGGCTCGATGTCTGGGCCAAGCTGTGTGCCACTGGCCTCGGGCTGGGATACGACAAAACGCTGCAATATAACGCCCAAGATCTCGAGAGGATCCGGCATATCGTTCGCAACTATCCATCGGCGCTCCTGTGGACGCATAAAACCTATATTGATGGCTTTGTTGTGCCCAAAATACTTTTCGACAATGACTTCCCGATGCCGCATTTTTTTGGCGGCGCCAATTTGAATATCCCGATTCTGGGGTTCTTCCTCAGACGGGCCGGGGCCATTTTCATCCGCCGCAGTTTTCAGGACAACGAGATTTATAAACTCAGTCTGAAGCAGTACATCGGCTATCTCATGGAGAAGCGCTTCCCCATGACGTGGTCTTTCGAAGGGACGCGCTCGCGGCTCGGGAAGCTGATGCCGCCCAAATACGGGCTCCTGAAATATGTCCTCGAGGGCGCACATCACGCCGGTGCCCGAGACATTCACATCATTCCGGTGTCAGTCTCCTATGATCTGGTGCGCGATGCCGAAGAATACGCGAGAGAACAATCTGGCGTGCCAAAGGCACCCGAGTCTGTCGGTTGGCTGGTGCGGTACTTGCGGAGTTTGGCGCGACCGATGGGGCGCATTCATGTCGACTTCGGAGAGCCGGTGCGGCTCGATGAGGCACCGCTACCTGACGATCAAATCGCCATCTCAAAAATTGCTTTTCAGGTTGCGGTCGAGGCCAACAGGGTCACGCCAGCCACCTTTCCGGCGGTTGTCTCGGCCTCACTGTTGGGTGCGTTTCCGCGCGCGCTGACCGAGACCGAGGTCATTCGCGAAGTGCGCGACATCACCCGGTGGGCAACCGCGCGTGACGTCCGATTATCGCCAGACTTCAACCTCAACTACGCGGATAATATGCCGGCGTTGCTCGGCAATATGATCGATGAAGGCATCATTACCCGTTTTGATGGCGGGCCCGAGACCGTCTATGGCATCGCAGAAGGTCAAGCAGCCATCGCCAGCTTTTATCGCAATACCATCGTCCATTTTTTCCTTCATCGCGCCGTGGCCGAGTTGGCGCTGCTCGCGGTCAGCGAGACAGCCTCAGAAGCGCCCGCGATGGATCGTTTTTGGGCGGAGGTCCAAGAACTCCGGGACCTGTTCAAGTTCGAGTTTTTCTACCCAGAGACGCAAGCGTTTGAGGAGCAGATAGTTGAAGAGCTCAGCAGTGAGATGCCTCAGTGGCAGGCGCTTCTCGCCAGCGACGCCAACAACGCCCGCACCTTACTTAATGCGCTGTCACCAAAAATGGGGCATCTGACGCTGACGATTTTTGCTGAAGCCTACAGTATTGGAGCAGACATTTTGTTGCGGTTTGGGGAGGAGGCCGGCTTTGATCAGGAAATGTTTATTGATCAATGCATGAGCTATGGCAAGCAGGCATACTTGCAGCGAAGAATCAGTAGTGAGGCATCAATTGGAAAACTGCTCTTTGCCAATGCCTGGAAAATGTTAACGAGCCGGAACTTGGTGGACTCACGCGAAGCACTCAGGGCTCAGGCCGAGGCCCTCAACCAACTGATCCGGCGGCTCGAAGTGATTCGCGCCCTCAGTATCGCGCAGCGCGGCGCCGGCACCTTAAGAGATGCTGCTCGTGAAGCCCTCTAAACTCGCAGTCCTTGGCGGCGGATCATGGGGCACCACCACTGCCTCCGTTATCAGCCGCAATTGCCCGTCTGTACTGTGGGCAAGAGACGCGGCTATTGTCGATCAGATCAACAGCGAGCACCGAAATAGGCGTTATCTGGGTGATGCGAGCCTCAACCCTAAACTGACAGCAACCACTGATATCGGCGAGGCGGTCAGGGGCGCAGATGCGGTGCTTATTGCGGTACCCAGTAGCCACTTTCGGGAAGTACTTGTAAGCGCGGCGCCGGATATCACTGATGGCGTTCCGGTTATCAGCCTGAGCAAAGGCCTGGAAAAGCAGACCCGGATGCGGATGACGGAGATTATCCGGGATGTCTCGCCTCGGTGTATTTCCGGCGTGCTAACCGGGCCCAATCTCGCCCGGGAAATTGTGGCCGGCCAGGCCGCTGCCAGCGTTTTGGCGCTGGAAAACCACGACGCTGCGTTGGCCCTCCAGAGCACGCTGAACTCTGGCCTGTTTCGCGTCTATACCAATGACGATGTGATCGGCTGTGAGCTCGGTGGCGTTTTGAAAAATATCATCGCCATTGCGGTCGGCATGGGTGACGGTTTGGGCGCGGGCGATAACACCCGTGCCGCGCTGATAACTCGGGGCCTGGCGGAAATGAGTCGCTTGGGTCACGCCCTTGGCGGAAGGGCCGAGACCTTCGCCGGGCTGGCGGGCATGGGCGATATGATCGCTACCTGCACCAGCCCCCAAAGTCGAAACCGCCATGTGGGTATGGAGTTGGCCAAGGGCCGACGCATCGACGACATTATCACCAGCATGCACATGGTTGCCGAGGGTGTAAAAAGCGCGCCGACCGTTATTGAACTGGCGCGAGAGAACCACATTAGCTTGCCAATCAGTGAGGATGTGTATCGCGTGATCATCGGGGAGTCCAACGCCCGCGGTGTCTACCGAGGATTGCTGCGGGTCGCCGCGGGAGCAGAGTCGGATCCGGGTTAGGCCTCTACTTCGGCGACTAAGCCCCTTCTGATTGTGACTAATGCCGTGGCGAGGCACGGTCTTTTTGTCTACGCTTCTAGCACGTTGATCTGCTTCAGATGGACCTGCTGGATGATGAGTACACCGGTATTCGCCCGCCTGCTCAGAAGGCTCATGATCGGCCTTTTCTGCGCCTGCCTTCTTGGCTGTGCGACCAGCCCAACCGGCAGAAGTCAGTTCATTCTCATCTCTCCCGATGCCGCCATCATCGAATCAGAGACGGCTTACCTAGATACCGTTCGTCAGCTCGATGAGGAAGACAAGCTGGTTAACGATCCGCTAACAGTGGCGCGGGTCGCCCGCATCACGGGCCAATTGGTCTCCATGGCCGTCGCCGATTACCCCGAAAGTGCCGACTGGAAATGGAGCGTCGCCATTGTTGACGACTCCGAAACCGTCAATGCCTGGTGCATGGCGGGTGGGAGAATGGCGGTGTACACAGGTCTCTTTGACCAGCTCCAACTCACCGATGACGAGTTCGCCCAAATCATGGGCCACGAAATTTCCCACGCACTCGCAAATCACACCGCCGAGCGAATGTCGCGGGCGATGGCGACCACGCTGGGCGTCGCTATGATCGGCGCAGCCTCTGATAACAGCGGCGCAGCCGTCGCGGGCGCGACTGCCGTGGCTACCGTCGCCCTCACACTACCCAACAGTCGCGAAGCAGAAAATGAAGCCGATATCATGGGTATGATTTTGGCTACCAAGGCGGGTTTTGATCCCGAGGCGGCGGTCACACTGTGGCAAAAAATGGGTGATCTCAGTGATGACCGGCCGGCCGAGTTTTTGAGCACGCACCCGGCACCTGAGAATCGACAGGCGGCGCTGAATGCGATGATTCCCCACATGCTCAAGATCAATCCGAGTCGTGACAAGGCGCCGATTCACCCTGTCACCATTGTGCAGTAAGAGTCGACTCCTTACCTTACGGTATGCAAAAAATGCAGGTGGTCCTCATATTGGTTGAGGATATCGACGATCACCTGCTCCTCTGACCACCCCATCACGTCATAGTCCTGACCACCCTCGGTAAGATGCACTTCGGCTCGAAAGAACCCCGGCGCGCTGCCTTTATCGGTGGTCGTGTCGGTGGTCGTGTCGATAGCCACCGCAATCGACACATCCGGCAAAGGATGATTGCGGGCACGCACCTCGTAGCAGAAGTCATCCTCGCCACCATGGGCAACCTCCAGTCGAACCGACAACGCGGCTTCATCAGCAACAACCTGAGCAACAACACCACGAGCGGCAAGCTCAGCGGCGAAGGCCTGCATCGCAGGCTCTACCGTGTCACGCTGAAAACGAAGTACGGTTTGATCATCCGGATATTCCAATAGCACTCCGAGCCGGTCCCGCCAGCCCTCGGCGGCAGTAGCAGGTGGCACGTGCGTTGAGTGGGACTGACGCTTGGCGCCATCAGCGAGTAGCGCCCGGCCAAAACCCCAGAAGGCCCCAAGCAAGGCAATTGCAAAGGGCAAGGCACTGGCAATCGTTGCGGTTTGCAGCGCCTGTAACCCCCCGCCAAGCAGTAATAGCGAGGCGGCCAAGGCGATCACCAGAGTCCACAGCGTACGCTGCAGGGCGGGCGTATTGTCCACCCCCTTGGCACTCAGCATGTTGAGCACCATCGCGCCGCTGTCTGCCGAGGTGACAAAGAAAATCACGATCATCAGGAGCGAAATCACGCTCAAGGCTTTGGTGGCGGGTAAAAATTCCATGAA
>Ga0181558_10002628_pt1 | contig 16901 bp, 22 predicted proteins | sample 011ome_22_FD_133754 | JGI IMG/M metagenome (GOLD analysis project Ga0181558, IMG submission 133754) | Coastal salt marsh microbial communities from the Groves Creek Marsh, Skidaway Island, Georgia - 011507BT metaG (megahit assembly) | ecosystem: Environmental > Aquatic > Marine > Intertidal...
CCTCGGATTGATGGACTTCGAAACGGCGGGCGAAATCTCGGGCAGCCGTTTTGTCATCCTCAAGGGTGCGCTGGCCCGCATGGAACGCGCTCTGGCGGATTTCATGCTGGATGTGCAGACCGAAGACTTTGGCTATACCGAAGTCAGTCCGCCGCTGCTGGTGCGTGAAGATGTTCTCTATGGCACGGGGCAGCTTCCCAAATTCGGGGACGACCTTTTTCGAACCACCGATGGATGCTGGTTGATTCCCACCGCCGAGGTGCCTTTGACCAACATGGTCGCCGGCAAGATCCTGGATGAAGACGAGCTTCCCTATCGTGTCACGGCTCACACGGCATGCTTCCGCGCGGAAGCCGGGGCAGCCGGGAAGGATACACGCGGGATGCTCCGTCAGCACCAGTTCTACAAGGTTGAACTGGTTTCAATCGTTTCGCCGGACGAATCCGAGGCGGAACTCGAACGGATGACCGGATGCGCGGAGGAAATTCTCAAACGCCTCGGAATCGCCTACAGGGTGGTTGTCCTGTGCAGTGGTGATACGGGCTTTGGTGCGGCCAAGACCCACGATCTGGAAGTCTGGATGCCGGGCCAGGATACCTATCGCGAGATATCGAGCGTTTCGAACACCCGTGCGTTTCAGGCGCGCCGCATGAATGCCCGGTACCGGCCCTCGGGTGAGGGGCAGGGGCCCGAACATGTTCATACGCTCAACGGCTCCGGGGTGGCGGTCGGTAGAGCATTGATTGCGGTCCTTGAGAACTATCAGAACGCCGACGGTTCCATCACCATTCCCGAAGCGCTGCGCTCCTATATGGGCGGGCTTGAGGTCATCCACGGCGATGCATGAATTTCCCAAGCGCCTCAACAAGCTCCGAATTCTTGTTTCCAACGATGACGGGGTGCGGGCACCGGGCATCAAGGTTCTCGAACGGATCGCCCGACAGATCACCGACGATGTCTGGACCTGCGCTCCCCTTGAAGAGCAGAGCGGTGCCGGCCATTCGTTGACCTTGCGCTATCCACTGTGGTTGCGGCGGATCGCAACCCGCCGCTACGCCGTCGAGGGCACCCCGACCGACAGTGTGCTTGTAGGGGTGCACCACGCGCTCAAGGATCGCAGACCCGATCTGGTGCTTTCCGGGGTTAACCGGGGCAGTAACATGGGGGAATTCATCACCTATTCGGGCACCTGTTCTGCAGCGATGGAAGCCACCATCCTGGGCGTGCCGGCGATTGCCTTCAGCCAGCAGACCGATTTCGATCGCAGCAACACCCATTGGGCGACTGCTGAAAAGTATGCTCCGGATCTGATTCGCAAACTGCTTCGGGCGGGCTGGCCGAAACGGACCTTCATCAACGTGAATTTCCCCGATTGTCTTCCCGATGAGGTCGAAGGCGTCGAAGTCACATCCCAGGGATCACGTCCCATGGGAGATTCGCTGGTGGAAAGCCGTCATCCGCGCGGAGGCCGCTACTTCTGGGTCGGTGCCTTGCCGACCCACAGTTCGGGTAAGAAGGGCACCGATCTGGCTGCGGTGGAAGCCCGCAAGATCTCCGTGACCCCGATCAATCTGGACTTTACGGACCGTCGGGCGATGAAACCGCTCGCTGCGGCACTCACCCCAGGTTCAGGGAAATGAGCACGCCGGCTCATCGCGCCCGGCTGGTGCTCGGCCTGCGAAGCGCGGGCATCACCAACACCGCGGTGCTGTCAGCCATTGAGAGCGTGCCGCGCGAACTGTTCGTTCCGGAAACCTTTATCGACCGGGCCTATGAGGACACGGCCTTGCCGATCGGCTATGGTCAGACCCTCAGCCAGCCGCTGGTAGTGGCCACCATGATCCAGGCGCTGGATCTCAACAGTCGAAAGATCCTTTTGGAAGTCGGGACCGGATCTGGCTATCACGCCGCAATTTTGTCCCATTTGTGTCGCCGGGTGTACACGATCGAGCGTCACAGGCCTTTGCTGGCGGAAGCCCAGAAGCGGTTTGAAGCGCTCGGACTGACGAATGTGACTTCCATGGCAGGGGACGGCATGAAGGGATGGCCTGAACAGGCACCATTTGACCGGATCAGCGTGACCGCCGCTGGCGACGAGCCGCCGCAATCCCTGCTCGACCAGTTGAAGGTGGGCGGGATCATGGTGATGCCGGTGGGCGGCCAGAACCGTGTCCAGCAGCTGGTCAGGTTTCGCCGCACCGAAGAGGGGTATGAAAGCGAAGTCATCATGGACGTTCGCTTTGTCCCGTTGTTGCCCGGCGTTGCGTCCGAAACAGGAACTTGATCGTGAAACGATCTGCGGATATCACGCGGATTGGCCGCATGTCCGCCTGGCTGCTTCTTGCCACGGCGATGCTCACAGCCTGTGCCAGCCCCGGCGGACGGGCACCGGTTGTCGATCGCAGCTATGACAACAGCACGGCGTCCGCGCCGCAGACCGGAGGGCACCTGATCCAGCGCGGTGACACCGTCTATGGTATCGCGCAACGCTACGGTGTTTCCACCCGCGCGCTGATCGACTGGAACACGCTTAGCCCACCCTACACACTGATACCGGGCCAGCGGCTGCGGCTCCCGCAGTCCCAGGGCTATGTGGTCCAGCGCGGGGATTCGGTTTATGCGATTTCCCGCCGGTTCGGCGTCGATATGGCCACGCTGGTGCGCACGAACAACATGCAGCCGCCCCATACCATTCAGGTGGGCCAGCGTCTGCGCCTACCGGCGAACGCCAGCCAGGCCCGGCAGACCGCTGCTGGACAGGTGCAGACGGCGTCACTCCCGCCGGTCCGTCCCGGGACACCGGATACACGCTCTGACACGGTAACGGTCCGGCCCCTGGACAAGCCGCAACCGCCGAAGCCGGTTGTCACCGTCGCCAAGCCGCCACCGCGGGCCTCAACCGGGTTCATCTGGCCGGTCGAAGGCCGGGTCCTGTCGTCCTTTGGTGCAAAGGAAAACGGGTTGCACAACGACGGTGTCAACATTGCAGCCCCGCGCGGTGCGCCGGTGCGGGCCGCGGACAACGGTGTCGTGGCCTATGCGGGACAGGAAATTCGCGGTTTTGGGAATCTGTTGCTGATCAAGCATGAGGGCGGACTGATCACCGCCTATGCGCACACCGACGCGATTCTGGTGGAACGCGGGGACAAGGTCACCCGCGGACAGGTGATCGGCAAGGTCGGTACCACGGGTGGTGTCGATACACCCCAGCTCCATTTTGAAGTGCGGCAGGGCACGCGCGCGGTCGACCCGTCGCGATATCTTCCCGGCTAGCCGCTAATCCCTCAGATCGATCGGCTTGCCAAGGCGGCCGGCAATCTCCTGTACGAACTGCCAGGCCACACGGCCGGAGCGCGACCCGCGGGTCACAGCCCATTCCTTGGCCTCGGCGCGAAGCCGATCGGTCTCGATATCGAGCCCGAAATGGGTGCAATAGGCTTCGACCATCGCGAAGAAAGTGTCCTGATCGGTGTTGTGGAAACCCAGCCACAGCCCGAAACGGTCCGAAAGGGAGACTTTCTCTTCGACCGCTTCGGAGGGGTTGATCGCCGTCGAACGTTCGTTCTCGATCATGTCCCGGGGCAAAAGGTGACGCCGGTTTGAAGTGGCGTAAAACACCACATTCTCCGGACGGCCTTCGATACCGCCTTCCAGCACCGCCTTCAGCGACTTGTAGCTGGTGTCGGTGTTGTCGAAGCTCAGATCGTCACAGAACAGGATTGCCTGCCGTCCGCTCGCCCGAAGGATGGCGAGCAGCGCTGGGAGCGTGTGGATGTCCTCGCGGTGAATCTCGACCAGCAGGAGCCCGTCGGGGACCTCGGCATTGATTTCGGCATGGGCGGCTTTCACCAGACTTGATTTCCCGGTCCCGCGCGAGCCCCAAAGGAGGGCGTTGTTTGCGGGAAGGCCGTTGGCGAACCGCCGTGTGTTTTCGATCAGAATATCGGCCTGCCGGTCGATGCCCTGCAGGAGCGTCAGCGGTACCCGGTTCACGGCCGGAACCGGCTCCAGATATCCGCCATCCTGACCTTCGGCATGCCAGACAAAGGCATCGGCTGCGGACAAATCGCTCTCGGCCGCAGAATCCGGCGCAATTCGTTCAAGGGCTTCGGCAATCCGTGTGAGGAGAGGGACGAGATTGGGCTCGCTCATCGGGCAACTTCCAGTCTGGTGTTGAAGGCGGGCGGACCCTATCGGGCGAAATGCCGCATTTCAAACGCATTTTCGCACCACAGCTACATTGCAATTCGACCGCGCGCCGCTATCATCCGGCGACTTTGAGCCACACACCCTGGAGGGGACATGTTTATCACGCCGGCCTATGCGCAAGCAGGTGGCGGAGGAGATGCCTTCGCATCGTTCCTGCCAATCATTCTGATCTTCGTCATTTTCTATTTCCTTCTGATCCGTCCGCAGCAGAAGAAGATGAAGGCGCACCGTGCCATGCTCGGCATGGTCAAGCGCGGCGACCGGGTGCTGACCGGCGGCGGCATCATCGGGACCATCACCAAGGTCAAGGAAGAGACCGACGAAGTGACGGTCGAGATCGCCGATGGCGTGCGCGTGGATATCCTCAGGGGCACGATTTCTGACGTGCTGAGCGAACCCGGCGGCGCAGCCAATTCGAACCCGCCGCCAGGCGGCAAGGGTGGGCCGACCGTGGTCGGTCCGGGCGCCAATGACGGCAAGCCGGGCGGTTTGCTGGGCGGCCTGTTCGGCGGACGCAAGTAAGCACAAGCAACAAGGCGCGACGTTATGGTCAACTATCCGCGTTGGGCGATGATTGTCACGGTCATTGTCGCGCTGCTGGGCGTGATTTATGCGGCCCCCAATTTCCTGTCCTCCGATGAGGAAGCAGTTGCAACATCCGGGGTCCTTCCCACCAAGAAAATGAACCTCGGACTGGATCTGCAGGGGGGAGCGTCGCTCCTGCTGGATGTCGAGGTCGAAGTGGCTGTCCGCGACATGCTCGAAGCCGTGGAATCCAGCGTTCGCCGCGAACTTCGCAGCGAACGTGTCGGCTATACCCGGCTTCGGGTCGAGGACGGGGCAATCCGGTTCAGTCTTCGCAACTCTGCCGATTCCGAAAGCGTTCGCGACCAGTTGCGCAACATCGAGGAAGGCTTCGAACTCACTGTCGAGAACGACTCCAATTTTGCGCTCAGCATGACCGAAGACGCCGAGCAGGAGCGTATCCGCAACGCGCTCGAGCAGTCGATCGAGATCGTTCGCCGCCGTGTTGACGAGACCGGTGTGTCCGAGCCCACCATTCAGCGTCAGGGCGAACGCCGCATTCTCGTGCAGCTTCCCGGCATCAAGGATCCGGAACGCATTAAGCGTCTGATCGGCAAGACGGCGAAGCTGACGTTTCATCTGGTCGATGAATCCGCAAGCCTTCAGGATGCGCTGAATGGGCGCATTCCTCCGGGCTCACAACTGCTGTTCGGCCCCGAAGCGGAGGGACGTATTCCTTATGTGGTCCGCAGGACAGTCGAGGTTGGTGGCGACCGGCTCGTCGATGCCCAGCCGGCCTTCCAGGACGGGCAGCCGATCGTGTCTTTCCGGTTCGATACTGCCGGCGGGCGTTTGTTTGGTGAACTGACCCAGAACAATGTCGGGGTTCGCCTTGCCATCGTGCTTGACCGCGAGGTTGTGAGCGCACCGGTGATCCGCAGCCCCATTTTGGGCGGAAGTGGCATCATCACGGGTCAGTTCTCGGTCCAGGAGGTGAATGATCTCTCGCTCGTGCTGCGCGCGGGCGCGCTGCCCGCACCATTGTCCATCCTGGAAGAACGCACCGTCGGTCCGGGATTGGGGCAGGACTCAATCGAGGCAGGCAAGATCGCCAGCATGATCGGGCTGGCGGCTGTGATCGTCTTCATCATTGCGAGCTACGGCCTGTTCGGCGTGATGGCGGCTGTGGCATTGCTGTTCAACCTGTCTCTGATCGTGGCGTTGCTTTCGGTCCTGCAGGCTACACTTACCCTGCCGGGCATCGCGGGTATCGTGCTGACCATCGGTATGGCTGTGGATGCGAATGTCCTGATCCTGGAACGAATAAAGGAAGAGACCCGGAACGGGCGAACGCCGATCTCGGCCGTGGATGCCGGGTACAAACGGGCGCTCACCACTATCATCGATTCCAATTTGACGACCCTGATTGCTGCAATCCTGCTCTTCCAGTTCGGCTCGGGGCCGATCAAGGGCTTTGCGGTGACCCTGTCGATCGGGATCCTGACCTCGATGTTCACGGCACTCATGCTGACGCGGTTGTTCGTTGTCGTCTGGCTTCGTCGTCGCCGTCCGCACACCTTGTCGATCTAGGGGCGCCACATGTTCAAACTCAACATCGTCCCGCAAAACACCAACGTGAATTTCGTCGGATATCGGCGATTTTCCTATCCCCTGTCCGCCATTCTGATCGTTGCGTCTATCGCAATGTTTCTGGTGCAGGGCCTGAATTTCGGTATCGATTTTCGCGGCGGTATTCTGATCGAGATCAAGACCGAAGGGCCGGCAGATGTCGAGCAGCTTCGCCAGGATGTCGGCGGTCTTGGCCTTGGTGAGGTGCAAATTCAGGAATTCGGTGCGCCGGACGATATCCTGATCCGTGTCCAGCAACAGGACGGCGCCGAAGAGGAGCAGATTCAGGCCATCGAGGTCATCAAGAACGCGCTTGGTGACAATGTGGCCGAGTATCGGCGGACCGAGTTCGTGGGGCCGACAGTTGGTGCGGAACTGATCGAGTCCGCGATCTGGGCCGTGGTGCTCGCGATCGGAGCGATCCTGATCTACATCTGGTTCCGCTTCGAATGGCAATTCGGTGTGGGGGCCGTCATCGCGCTGACCCATGACGTCATTACGACAATTGGTCTGTTTGCGCTGACCCAGTTGGAATTCAATCTGGCGACTGTTGCTGCGATCCTGACCATTGCGGGCTACTCGATCAACGATACGGTGGTGATCTATGACCGTGTCCGTGAGGAACTGCGCCGGTACAAGAAACTGGACATGGATGCGCTGCTGAACCTGGCGGCCAACCGCACCTTGTCGCGGACCTTCATGACCAGTGTGACGACCCTGATTGCACTGATCGCGCTGGCGATTTTCGGCGGCACGATCATCCGGGACTTTGCGCTGGCGATGATTTGGGGCGTTGTGATCGGAACCTATTCCTCGGTGTTTATCGCCGTGCCTGTCCTGCTGGGGCTGAAGCTCCGGCGCGACAGTCTCTCTCTCGAAGAGCCGGGTGAGGCGGAGGACGGTGCGGCTTCCGAAGCCGATACCTCGCCCGAAAAATAGTCGTGGCGAGCGATCCAACGGGGCAGGCGGCGGCCTATCAGGTCGTCGAAGCCTATGGGCCCGGCCGGTTTCGCATTTCGGGAGAGGTCTTCAACAGTTCGGTCCTGGTGCTTCCCGAGCGAACCGTGGCATGGCCGGTTGCGTCCTTTGAGGAGCTCGGCGAACATCATTTCTCGGACATGATCGCTGCGGCCAAGGGGATCGAAATCCTGCTTCTGGGATGTGGTGCGCGTATGCAGCTTGTACCGCCGTCTTTGCGGAACGCATTGCGCGCAGCGGGCATCGTTCTTGAACCGATGGACACCGGTGCCGCGGCACGAACCTTCAATCTTCTGTTGTCCGAGGATCGGCGGGTTGCCGCTGCGCTGATCGTCCTGCCTGAAGATCAGTCATAGGCAAAAAAACGGGGCCCCGAAGGGCCCCGCGTCAAATTTCTGGATCCGATGCGTTTAGAACGGCGGGTTCTGAAACGCGACCATGCCGTAGAGCATGGGGATCGAAAGCAATGTGTTGGTCCGTGAGAACAGCATCGCACGACGTGCCGATGCGGGTTTCTTGTCCGCGTCGGCCTCGACAATGCCGAGTGCAATTTTCTGATTGGGCCAGATCACGAACCAGACATTGAAGGCCATGATCAAACCGAACCACATGGCAATCCCGAGCAGAGCAGTCGGAAGACCGCCGCCCGTCGTGCCAATTGCCAGGGCGCTGCCGAGATAACCGCTCATCCACGCAAGCAACAGACCAAACAGAACGGTTGAAGCGGCACTCCAGCGGAACCAGAACAAAACAGCCGGCGCAATATGCTTACCGATCGCCGGCTTCATCTCATCGGGAATCTTCGGCATCGTGGGAACCTGAACGAAGTTCAGATACCAGAGCAGACCGATCCACATGACGCCGCTGACCACATGAAGCCAGCGAACGAGATGCAGTGCAAAATCCATATCCATCTCTATATCTCCGTTCTTCGCCTAAACCGCGATTGCCTGTGCCACGAGAACCATGATGACGGTCAGCACGACCCCCATCACAATTGTCATGTGCAGTGATTCCAAAGGATTTTTCATTGTTTTCCCCTCTATGATTATCCGAATCACACTATAGCAAAGTCGCCGCTCCGGATATATGCAGTACGTCATGGCCTTTTGACCCCAATAAATACGCACATATGCCCCTGACTCAGAGCGAAGAGTACTGTCTCGACGAGGTTCGGAGACTGGATCACGACCGGTATCTCACAACTCTGTTCTTGCCAGCCGAAACACGTGCCGATGCGCTGGCGCTTTATGCCTTCAATCTTGAAATAGCCCGCACCCGCGAAATCGTCAGCGAACCGTTGCTGGGGCAGATCCGGTTGCAATGGTGGCGGGAAACGATCGATGGCATCTACGGCGGCACTCCCCGCGAGCATCCGGTCATCGAGGCGCTGGTCACGGCATGCCATCGCAATCGTCTCGACCGCCAGGCGCTTGAGGCGCTGATCGATGCGCGCGAGAGCGATCTGGATGATTCTCCGCCCAGCGATCTCGACGCGCTCATCTCCTATGCCCGGGCCACGTCCGGGGGACTTTCCGAACTGGTTCTGGATGCAATGCACGGGGGTGATCCGGCGCGAAAGGCGGCCGGACAGATCGGAACGGCCTGGGCTCTCGTCGGTCTTGCCCGGTCGGTGGCGTTTCATGCGCAATCCCGGCGGCTCTATATCCCGGATGAGCTGCTTACGGCGTACGAGGTTGAGCAGCGTCGTGTGTTCGACCTGAAACCGACGGCAGGTCTCGGACGGGCTGTTCGCCGTATTGTCGAGAAAGCGGAGACCTTGCTTGCCGAAGCCCGTGCGGCGCGCGTGAACATTCCATCTGCACAACGCCGGGGCCTGCTGCTTGCGACCCTTGCCGACCGCCACATTGCCAATATGCGCAAAGCCGACTTCGATCCTTTTGCATTTTCCGCGGGAGAACCGGCGCGCCCGATACGGCTTGCCTGGAACGCCTGGCGCGGCCGCTACTAGATCAGATGTTTCGTCTGAAACGCCCGGATAATCGGCATTTTCGGCTTGAATATCCTCTGTGAGATATCAGTTCTCTGGTAGGCCCTATCGGGCTGAGCATCAACGGCGAGAACCAAATCGATTTTGGTGCGTTTTATGTTTGTACACATCACAAAAAGAGCTCTTTCATGACCCTTGAACTTCCCGATCTGCCCTACGCGTATGACAGTCTCGCCCCTTACATGTCGGCGGAGACCCTCGAATTCCATCACGACAAGCATCACAATGCTTACGTGACGAACGGCAACAAGCTGCTCGATGAAAGCGATCTCAAGGACAAATCCATCGAAGAGGTGATCAGGGCCTCCTACAACGACGTAGCTCCCGGTGGCTTGTTCAACAACGTGGCCCAGCACTGGAACCATGTGGAATTCTGGAACTGGATGAAGCCCAATGGCGGTGGCGCCATTCCCGGCGATCTGGAAAAGAAGATCAACGAGGATTTTGGCAGTGTTGATGGTTTCAAGGACGAGTTCGTTCAGGCCGGCGTGACCCAGTTCGGTTCAGGTTGGTGCTGGCTGGTGCTCGGCACTGACGGCAAGCTGAAGGTCACGAAAACCGCCAACGGCGTGAACCCGATCGCCACGGGCGACGGTACGGCTCTGCTCGGCTGCGATGTCTGGGAACATTCCTATTACATCGACTACCGCAACGCCCGCCCGGACTATGTGAAGGCGTTCGTTGACAGCCTGGTGAACTGGGAGCGCGTCGCCGAGATTTTTGAATCGGCCAGCTAGTTCAACCGCCGGAACGAAAAAACGCCATGCCCGGCTGCGCGCACGGCATGGCGTTTTCTTTGATGGATACTGTCGGGCTTACTCGGCGGCTTCGCGCCCGTCAGCCTGACCCGCTTCGAAGGTGACGCCGATTTCGCGCAGTTTTTCGAGCATGTCTTCGCCGAATTCAGCGGCCAACCGATCCGCTTCAACCTGCGGATGGTCAATGTCGTTGAAGGCTTCTTCGGAATCGCCGTTGATCCAGACCAGCAGATGAGCTGTCTGGTCGCTGATATTCTCGAACCGGCGCACGACGCCCGGTGGCACGGCAATCATGTCCCACTTGTCGAGCTCGATCTGGTTTTCGCCCTCGTCCCCCCACTGAATCTTGAAGCGTCCGTCCAGGCACATGAACGTCTCGCGCGTAAACTGGTGGGCGTGAAGCAGGGGGCCATCTCCGGGCGGGCATTCGGCGATGATCACGCTCATCTTGTCCTGGGTGATGACGGCTGGCTCCTGCGCCATCGGACCGCCCTGGTTTTCCGGCGACATCAGCAGATACAGGGTGCGCGCGGTCATGGTCTCATAGACTTCGGCGGGGATGCCCACTTCGGAATCATAACTGGTGCTTTGCGGTTTCAGCTCCTTGAAGCGCGCGATGCGGGTTTTCATTTCCTCTGGGGTGAAATTCACCGTTTTCATTTGTCTCTCCTCTTTTCCATGGCCCGGACCGGTATGGGTTTGCCGGTCTCCCGATCCGAAAAGGCCGGACTCGCCGTAAGCTCTATTCTATCGTTTCGGTATTCATTGATATAGATCGTCGATCTTCCTGTCCGTTTGGAAAAGTTCAGTTTACCTCCGGGTCCGGCGGCCCCTTCAGTTCAACCGTGTTGCCCTCGGGATCGAGGATATAAATGCTCGGGCCGGTCCCATCCGCCCCGTAACGGGGACCAGCCTCGCGAATGGTCACGTTGTGAGCGGCAAGATGCGCGCGAATTGCATCTTCGTCGAAACCCCTGATGCGGATCGCGAAATGATCGAGGTTCAGAGCTTCCTCGCCCGGCGCGGCTCCGCCCTTGCGTCCCAGTTTGCCATCGACCGTGACAAGATCGACCAGATGCGCGCCAACGCGTATCTGCAACAGGTCGAACTCCTTGTTGTGCCGGTCCACCGTGCCGCCGATCACGTCACAATAGAACGCCTTCATGGCGTCCAGATCGACACAGCGCAAAACCACGTGATCGAGACCAATCATCTCAAACGGGGGTGAGTTGCTCATGACGTTTTCCTCCACCCGCGCAACCGTGCCACCACAGCCGGACCGCCATGCCGTTCACTTGCGGGAAGCTCCGATTTCAGCACATCCAGAACTTCGATATCGAGCAGATCCTCGAAATCCCCGCGCAAACGGTCTTCGGTGAACATAATGTCGGGGACCTTGGGGCCGCCCCGTCCATAACCGATATGGTCAGGCGCAAAACCTTCCAGCAAAAGCAGACCGCCGGGTTTAAGAGTTTGCACGATAATCCGATGCACCTCGGTGCGTTCGTTCGCATTCACATGCAGAAAGGCGAGCACGGCCACATCATAGGCTGATTGCGGCGCATCCCAGTCCCGAAGGTCGAGAGCCAGGGCCTCAATATCCACGCCGCGCGCCGCGGCCAGCCGTTGCGCCTTTTCAACACCAATGGGTGAGGCGTCGATGGTCGTCACCTGCAGGCCCCGTTCGGCCAGCCAGACGCCGTTCCGCCCTTCCCCGTCCCCGGGGACCAGAGCCGTCATTCCGGGCTGGAGCAGTTCGGCATGCTCGGCCATCCACTGATTGGGGTCGTGACCGAACACATAATCGTCCTCGGCGTAGCGTTCATCCCAGAACGAACCGGGTTCTCGTCCCGGATGGCCACTCATTCCGCGGCCATCGGCGTGTCGCCGTCCCAGGCCGCAATATCCGACAAGGCGCGCTGCGCCATCAGGCGCCGACGCATCAGCTTACGCTCGTTGCGTTTGACCTCGGCCAGCGCACCGTCATCCAGGGACGGAAACAATCCGAAGTTCACATTCATCGGCTGAAAGGTCTCCTCATCGGCACCGCCGGTCACATGGGCGAGCAGCGCGCCATGGGCCGAAGTCACCGGCGGCAGTTCGAGGGATTCGCCTCGTCGTTCCGCAGCCGCGAAACGCCCGACCAGCAATCCCATGGCGGCACTTTCCACATAGCCCTCCACACCCGTGACCTGTCCGGCAAAGCGCAGACGCGGCATCGCCTTGAGGCGCAGGGCGCTGTCGAGCAGGCGGGGGCTGTTCAGGAAGGTGTTGCGATGAATCCCGCCGAGCCGGGCAAACTCCGCATTCTCCAGGCCCGGGATCATCCGGAAGACCTCCTGCTGCGGCCCGTATTTCAGCTTCGTCTGAAACCCGACCATGTTGAACAAGGTGCCCAGTGCGTTGTCCTGGCGCAGCTGCACCACGGCGTGGGGCCGGGAACCGTCATGGGCGTTGGTCAGGCCCACCGGCTTCATGGGGCCGAACCGAAGGGTCTGGCGACCGCGTTCGGCCATGACCTCAATGGGCAGACAGCCTTCGAAATAGGGGGTGTCCTTCTCCCAGTCCTTGAATGCGGTCTTTTCGCCGCTGATCAGTGCATCGATGAAGGCCTCGAACTGCTCTTCATCGAGGGGACAGTTGATGTAGTCCTTGCCGGTCCCGCCGGGGCCCGGCTTGTCGTAGCGCGACTGGAACCACGCCTTGTCCATGTCGATGCTTTCCGCATGGACGATCGGCGCGATCGCATCGAAAAAAGCGAGGTTGTCTTCGCCGGACAAGTCGATGACTGCCTGGCTGAGCGCCGGAGAGGTCAGGGGGCCGGTCGCCACAATCACATTGTCCCAGTCCTCCGGCGGCAATCCTTCGACTTCGCCCCGGTGAATCTCGATCAGCGGATGGGCGGCAAGGGTTTGTGTGACCTGATCGGAAAACCCATCACGATCCACGGCCAGGGCGCCCCCGGCGGGCACCTTGTTTGAATCGGCTGCCGCCATGACGAGTGAGCCAAGCTGGCGCATTTCCGCATGCAGGACGCCGACCGCATTGTTCTCGGCATCGTCTGAACGGAAGGAATTGGAGCAGACAAGTTCCGCCAGCCCTTCGGTCTGGTGTGCCTCGGTCTTCCGGTCCGGGCGCATTTCATGCAGCAGGACGGGCACACCGGCCCGGGCAAGCTGCCAGGCTGCTTCGCTGCCGGCCAGGCCGCCGCCAATGACGTGAACGGGTTTGAGAGTGGAACTGGTCATGTTCAGGACATAGCGAGCCGGTTCGTGGAAGGCAATCACTACCCGCAAAGTGATTTGACGGCACAAACAATCCGGTGCGAGGCTGTTTGCACACAAGGGGAGGGCCTGTGGATGCGGAAACTCGTTCTGGCCGGAATGGCCACCATTCCGATGTTGCTGGGGACGCCATCCGCTCATGCCGACCCGCAGATGCTGGGAGTGATCCAGACGGCCTCGGCGGTACCACTGCAATGCTCGGGAGACACCTGCGCGGCCGAACTCACCTCTATTTGCCTGCATGAGGCGCGACCGACGCCGACCCCCGGATATCCCTATACGGCCCACAACCCGGAGGCATTGCGCGTGACGGCGCGCCGCCCGGGCGGCACGGCACTGGTGTTGAACCCGTCTGATGTGTTGCGTTTTTCCGCGGGTCGGGGCTTCACGACGGTGCGGGTCAGCTCGCCGAAATACGCTCTCGAAGCCTTGGGCGTCTCAGGACTCACCGTTTCCGTGGTTGACCCGTTGACACTCAGACCTTCGCAACCTTCGGCAGCTGGTGAACCCTTGACGCCATCGGACATCGAACTCGGTGCTGGACCGCTGCGCGCCACGGCCATCGGGATCGTCGATCAGGATACCGATACGATGCATGCCAGTGAAGTTCTGGCCCGGATGATTGATGTTCTGCCACGTCACGGAAAATCCCCGACGGCATTGCGAACGGATGTCTGGAACTCCGTAGCTGTTCCCCATGCCGATCAACTATCGGAGACCGGCCGGCATCGGGCGAAAACAGCTTACAACCGGTGCTATCGGCAAACCCGGATCGGGGACAAGACCCTGCGGGGCTGTCTCGCCGAAGTTCACGATGATTTCGTGCGTGACCTCAACGTCGATTACTTGGACGCGTTGAAGGCGGGCAGCTAGGAGGGAGTGTCTGACCGGCTGAAGAGGAATTCCTTATGAAGTTCGGATTGTTCATGTTGCCCTGCTATCGCGAGGGTGTGTCGTCATCCCTGGCCGATTTCTACAATGAAATGTCGGAACTTGTGGTGCAGGCGGACCGGAGCGGCTGGGACCGTGTCTGGATTTCCGAGGATCATTTCCACTACTAAGGCGGCGCGGCCCCCAATCCGGCAGTTCAGCTTTCGGCCTAGGCGCGCGAGACCGAAAATATCCGACTAGGCCCGGCGATCTCCCTGATGCCGCTGCGCAATCCGCTCCACGTGGCCGAGGATTATGCCGTTGTCGATCAACTCTCGGGCGGGCGGCTCGATTTCGGAATTGGACGCGGCTATCTCCCCCACGAATTCGAAGGGTATGGCCTCGATCCCGACGACGTCAGCGCGATGCGCGAGGAGGGCTTCGAGATCATTCGCCGGGCGTGGTCGGGGGAGACCTTCGCGCATAACGGTGCGCATTACAGCTTCCCCGAATTACGGTTGCATCCGTTGCCCGCGCAGAAAGAGGTGCCGATCTGGGTTGCCGCGTCACGAACCCGGGACAGTTTCGAGTGGGCGGGGCGGGAAGACCACAACATCATACTCAACCAGTATCCGGTCTCGCCCGAGGACGCGCGTGAACGGTTCGGCTGGTGTCTGCACGCTTGGGAGGAGGCCGGACACCCGAAAGGGACTCACGAAGCCATGATGTCGGTGTTTCTGCACATTGCCGACACCGGAGTAGAAGTCGTCGCCGAGGCAAAACGCGCCGTCCAGGAGCACGCCAACCTGTTCCGGCTGCTGTTCTCGGGCGATCAGTGGAACGAAGACTATGCGGGCGATGAAAGCGCGTTCGAGTTTCTCGCACCCGATGGCGATATCGCGAAGATGTTCCGCGAACGCACCTGTATCGGCACGCCCGAACAGGTGATCGAGCGGATCGAGCGCTATCGGGACTGGGGCCTTACCGAGATGTCCTTCATCGTACGCACCGGCGAACTGAGCCAGGACAAGGCTCTCGACACCATGGCACGCTTCAACGCCGAGGTGGCGCCGGCGTTTCGTCGGAAAGAAGCTGCCGAGTAGGGTCCTAGATACCGTCGATGATCATGAAGTTGTCGTCGGCCGCGGCCAGGCGAAGCGGCAGGATTTCCAGATACTCGGGTGAGTTGTACCAGGTCTGGGCAGCCTCCACGCTCTCGAACTGCAGCACGATCATGCGGGACGGGGTCCAGTCGCCCTCCTTGATGTCGGACGGCGGGCCCGCGACCAGAACCTTGCCGCCGTATTTCTTCAGGGTCTCGCCGACCTTGGCGCCGTAAGCCTTTATGGCTTCGTGATCGTGGACATTCGATTCTGCAATGACGTAACCGGCCATGGGGCCCTCCGGGACTGGTGATGATGTCACGCCAGCCAAGCGGGCAGGGGGTGAACCGCCAATCGATCTGGCGGACAGGCACCTGTGCCGGACTTAAATCCCCTCGACGAAAATCACGCGGTCGTTGGACGCCTTCTGGCGCAACGGGAGCGCGGCCTGATATTCGGGTGAGTTGTACTAGGTCCGTGCGGCCTCGATATCCTCGAACTCCAGGATCGCAATCCGCCTGGGGGCCCAGCCACCCTCGACAGTGTCGATCTCCGACGTGCCAACCACAAGTTTCGCCCCGTACTGCTTTAGCGTGGGCGCGACCTTTTCAAGGTATTCGTCCATCACGGTCTGATCGTGCACGTCCGTATCGAAAATGGCGTAGGCGGTCATGGGCTTGCTCCTTTCTCGTTGGCTCAGACTTCTTCATGCACCTGATAGCGCGCGAGCAATGCGAAAACGGCGGTGCCGCCGATCACGTTGCCGATCAGTGTCGGGACAATCGAACCGAAGACCGCTGCACCTATGCCGAGCTCGCCGTGGAACACGAGGGCAAAGACTTCGACCGACCCGGCGATGACATGTGTGAACTCACCCAGTGCGATCAGATAGGTGAAAAACAGAATCACGAAAAAGGCCGCCGCGCCCCCTGACGGCGGGAGCATCCAGACAATGGCTGCGATCAGGATTCCGGCCGGCACCCCGCGCAGCAGGGCCTGTCCGGCGGACAGTTCAGCAACATGTCTGGAGATGCCCAGGACAGCCTCGAAATAGTCCGGGATCAGGACATTGGTGTAAATGATGAACGCGGCAGCGATAATCGTTCCGACCATATTGGCCAGAAACACGATCGACCAGAGCCGCAACACCGGACGGCAGAACCGTTTCGGGTTTTCGCTCAGCGGCATGATCGGCGTGATGGTGTTCTCGGTGAACAACTGCATGCGGCCGAGAATGACCATCAGGAAACCCGCGCTGTAGCCGAAGCTGGCAATCAGCGTTCTCCATGAGGCGTCGGGCAGGCGCGCGAGAAAAAAACGCTTCGCCCAGAACCGAAAAGTTGATCAGGATGCCGGCAGCGATACCCGACCAAACCAGCGAGGAGTTGGGACGAAGCAGCTCTTCCTCGCCATCGCGCCGAATGACCTCGAAAACCTGTCGGGCCGCGAGCCGTGAGGCACCGAAGACTTCTTCCTCCTCGCGTTCTTCCTGTTTGTCTTTGGTCTCGGCCATCGGCGATCCTGTGGTTCGGAG
>Ga0181558_10002632_pt1 | contig 16891 bp, 12 predicted proteins | sample 011ome_22_FD_133754 | JGI IMG/M metagenome (GOLD analysis project Ga0181558, IMG submission 133754) | Coastal salt marsh microbial communities from the Groves Creek Marsh, Skidaway Island, Georgia - 011507BT metaG (megahit assembly) | ecosystem: Environmental > Aquatic > Marine > Intertidal...
CCTTCCATCCTGAGCTACAAAGCTCCAAAGAAAATTTGAAAAACTTCCCTCCTCCTCGGTTAATTTGAGATAGGCTTGTGCATTGGTAACAGCAGCGCGAATCTTTAATTTGTTTCTCACAATTGCTTCATCCTCCAGAAGTTCCTGAATCTTTGTCTCTTGATAGTGAGCCATGATTTCTGGAGTTAATCCATCAAAAGCACGGTAGTACCCTTCTTTTTTTCTAAGGATTGTAATCCAACTCAAGCCAGCCTGTGCTCCTTCTAAAATCAATTGTGCAAATAATTCTTTGTCATTATAAACAGGAACTCCCCACTGTTCGTCATGATACCTGACATAAAGCGGATCCTCTCCACACCAAGAGCATCGCTTCATCTTGTTATTGGTTTATTTTTTCTAACACGCTTGGAGGAATTAACTTACTCAACATCTGTTCCTGCCCTTCTTGCAACTCAAAATAAGACCAAGTTTGTTGATTATCAGAAGACATCGCTATTATTTCTTTTTCAGAATCGATAATAATTTGATTCTTTTCTAGATCTATCAATACCTCTTCAGGGCTGTAGGTTTTGTACAACTCAGTTTTAAACATCTCAATGTTCGCCATTAATGTCTGCGACAAAGTCATTGTCAGTACTCCCTCATACATCACTTTGCAATATTGATCGCCATTATCCTCTACAATAGTTGAAAAAGAAGTGGGCGTAGTTTCTTCTACTCTCATCTCCATTCCAGATTCGTACAAAGACCTAAACATGTCTACCATGGTTTGTTTGGGTACAATCTCAAACAATCGCGGATTTGTCATGGAAAGCATATTTTCCCAATCGCGAGTATTCATGTAACCAAAATAGGTGTCCAAATCTTGATCAAATTTGCTTAGTAATTCTGAATTTTCTACTTGTGTGGTTGGCGAAGAACACCCCCCCAAAATCATCGAAAAGGTCAGTAAAAGGACCCCGTATTTTGCAGTTAACTTCATCTTATTTTCGTTTTGAGGCAAGCAATGTATTTTTCAAAAGTGAAGCTATAGTCATGGGGCCAACGCCTCCAGGAACTGGAGTAATAAATGAACATTTCTCAGAAACTTCGTCAAACTTCACATCACCTTTTAGGCAATATCCTGATTTTTTGGACTTGTCGGCAATTCGTGTAATTCCCACATCAATTACTACAGCATTTTCTTTTACCATATCGGCCGTTACAAACTCTGGCTTACCAAGAGCAACAATTAAAATATCAGCCATAAGTGTAAGCTCTTTTAGGTTTACCGTTCTACTATGTGTAAGAGTTACGGTACTATTTCCCGGATAAGAATTTCTTCCCATCATTATACTAATAGGCGCACCCACAATGTTGCTTCTACCCACCACTACACAATGTTTTCCTGACGTTTCGATGTTATATCTTTCAAGCAATTGTAAGATTCCAAAAGGTGTTGCAGGTAAAAATGCAGGTAAATTTAATGCGGTTCGACCTATGTTTTCTGGGTGAAATCCATCCACATCCTTCTTTGGATCTATTGCTTGAGTTACCTTTTTCTCACTGATATGATCAGGCAGGGGTAACTGCACAATAAAACCATCTATTTCGGGATTGTGATTCAATTTGTCAATTTTATGGAGCAACTCCGCCTCAGAAATTGTATCGGGAAGTCTTACTAGCGTGCTTTCAAATCCTACACGTTCGCACGCTACCACTTTGGCATTTACATAGGTTCTACTAGCTCCGTTATTCCCAACGAGGACTGCAGCTAAATGAGGAATCTTTTTTCCTTTAGATTTTAAATAATTCACCTCTTCTTTGATTTCGTCTTGAATCTCAAGTGAAGTTTTTTTACCGTCAATTAGTATCATTTTGTTAGTCTTTTATGGTCATTGAATGTTTTGGCTGCTAGTCAAAAACGAAAAACTAACGACCGAACTTTCCTGACTCTATCACATTCTTCCCTTTTGTAATTGCTTCATTTGTTTCATCATACCCATCATCCCCTTTTTGTTATTCATCATTTGCATCATCTTACTGGTATCTTTAAACTGTTTAATCAATTTATTCACTTCCTGGATACTTTGTCCACTTCCTTTTGCGAGCCTTTGTTTCCTGGTTCCGTTCAATACTGTTGGGTTTTCTCGCTCGTGCGGAGTCATAGACAAGATGATTGCCTCAATTCCTTTGAATGCATTCTCATCAATGTCCGCGTCTTTTATTTGCTTTCCTACACCGGGAATCATTCCCATCAAATCTTTTACGTTCCCCATTTTCTTAATTTGCTGGAGTTGACCTAAAAAATCATTGAAATCAAATTTGTTTTTCGAGATTTTGGCTTGAAGTTTTTTTGCTTCCTCTTCATCAAATTGTTGTTGCACTTTCTCCACCAAAGACACAACGTCTCCCATTCCTAAGATCCGGTCTGCCATTCTGCTTGGATGAAACACATCCAAGGCTTCCATTTTTTCTCCAGTTCCTATAAACTTGATTGGCTTATTTACTACTGACTTAATTGAAATCGCTGCCCCACCTCTGGTGTCACCATCTAGTTTTGTTAGGATTACCCCTGTAAAATCTAGTCTTTCGTTAAAGGTTTTGGCAGTATTCACAGCATCTTGACCGGTCATCGAGTCCACTACAAATAAAATCTCTTGAGGATTTATTGCTCTTTTTATTTCGGCAATTTCTCCCATCATTTTTTCATCCACTGCCAATCTTCCAGCAGTATCCACAATTACCGTATTAAGTCCATTAGACTTCGCATGAGCAATTGCAGCCTCGGCAATTTTTACCGGATTTTTCTCTTCTTTGTTTGAGTATACTTCTATTCCCAATTGGTCTCCCAATACATGAAGTTGATCTATCGCTGCTGGACGGTAAACGTCACACGCTACCAAGAGTACTTTCTTCTTTTTCTTCTCGGTTAAGAACTTGGCCAACTTACCTGAATGAGTAGTTTTACCAGATCCTTGAAGACCTGCCATCAAAATTATTGAAGGATTGCCTGTGACATCTAATTCTACATTTTCGCTCCCCATTAATTTGGTTAGCTCTTCGTTGGTAATTTTTATCATCAATTGACCTGGTGAAATAGCGGTCAATACATTTTGCCCAAGGGCCTTTTCTTTTATCGTAGTCGTAAACTCTTTAGCAGTTTTGTAGTTCACATCGGCATCTACCAATGCTCTACGAATCTCTTTCACCGTTTCGGCCACATTAATTTCAGTAATTTGCCCCTGCCCTTTTAATACTTTAAAGGCTCTCTCTAACTTATCAGATAAATTATCAAACATACTTTTTATTTTTTTCTCAATTTACTTTCAATTGCTATTAGAACTTTTTTCCTCTCGCTCTTTTACAAATATAATTACATTTTTGAAGGAACTTCAATTCCTAACAAGCTCATCGTGAAATGAACCGTATCAGCGACTTTCTCGGTTAATAAAAGTCGTAAATTCTGTTTGTCCTTATTTTCCTCTTTAAAAATAGAAACGGACTGGTAGAATGAATTGTACAATTTTACTAACTCGTACGTGTAATTTGCCACCAAAGCTGGACTGTAGGTTTTGCCTGCCTCCTTAATCATTTCAGGCAACTCTAACAAATGTTTCACAATATCTATTTCACTTTTCTCTGCCTCCGTATCTTGATTAAATTTAGCCAACACACCTCTCTCTTTGTGAATGATTGATTGCGTTCTTGCATAGGTGTATTGAATAAATGGTCCGGTATTTCCATTCAAATCAATGGATTCTTCTGGATTGAACATCATTGATTTCTTTGGATCAACTTTCAATAAATAGTACTTTAATCCTCCTAGTCCTATTTGTTGAAACAATTGACTGCGTTGTTGATCGTTCAAGTTTTCAATTTGTCCTCTTTCTTCGGTAATTTCCTTGGCATCGTTGATTACCTCAGCCATCAAATCATCAGCATCTACGACTGTTCCCTCTCTCGATTTCATTTTACCAGTTGGCAAATTTACCATTCCGTAAGATAAGTGAAAACATTCTTCGGCAAACGGATAACCTAATTTCTTGAGTATGGTAAATAATACCTTAAAGTGGTGTTCCTGTTCGTTTCCCACCGTGTAAATCATCCCAACTGTCGCAGGAAAGTCATTAAATCTTTTGACAGCAGTTCCCACATCTTGTGTCATATAAACCGAAGTACCATCCCCTCTTAACAATAACTTATCGTCCATTTTTTCCTCGGATAAATCACACCAAACAGATCCGTCCTCTTTTTGGTACAGCAACCCGTTGGACAACCCACTTTCTACAATATCCTTCCCCAGAATATACGTGTCACTTTCGTAATACAATGAATCAAAATCTACTCCCATTGTGTTGTAAGTGACATCAAATCCTGCATAAACCCATGAGTTCATCATTTCCCACAACTGAACAACTTCCTCGTCTCCCTCCTCCCATTTTTTCAGCATTTCTTGAGCTTGAATAAGAATTGGAGCTTGTTTTTCTGCTTGCTCTTTTTCCATTCCTTGGGTCACCAATTCTTTAATTTCTTCCTTATATCTTTTGTCAAAAGCTACATAATATTTTCCAACCAACTTATCTCCTTTCAATCCGGTAGATTCAGGAGTTTCTCCCTCCCCGAATAATTGCCAAGCCAACATTGATTTACAGATATGAATTCCTCTATCGTTTATTATTTGAGTTTTTACCACATCGTGTCCGTTGGCTGCTAAAATATTAGCAACAGAAAAACCTAAAAATATATTCCTAAGATGCCCTAAATGAAGTGGTTTATTGGTGTTGGGTGAGGAATACTCCACAATGTATGTTTTGTTGGATTTTTCTCTCACTCCATAATTGGGTGTGTTGAGTATTTTGTGGAACTCGCTTAGCCAATAGGAAGTACTTATTTCTAGATTCAAAAAACCTTTTACCACATTAAATCCTTCAACGAAGCTTAGCTCATTCGTCAAAAACTCCCCTATTAATTTAGCTGTTTCTTCTGGGCTCTTTTTAGAAATTCTTACTAATGGAAAAACTACCAGGGTAATATCTCCTTCAAAGTCTGATTTTGTCTTTTGAAGTTGAATTAAATTTCCCGAAACATCGGGATAGAGTTCCTTCAGTTTATTTCCTATTATTTCCTGCATGACAATGGATTGTAATTAGAATCACAAAGATACGATTTGTAAACTACTTTGAGCAAAATAGAACGCAAGGATTTACATCAAAAAAAAATCTCCTTTGCAACTTTTGCAACGGAGATTTTTCTATTTCAATCAATGAAAGTTTATCTAAATAAAGATACTGGGAAGTTTTGTGTAACCTCTTTTCCTCCGTAAAACCCTTGAAGAACCACAAAGTACGTTCCTTCGGATAGTTTTGCTCCGTTTTGGTCTGTTCCATCCCAAGTAAACTTGGCATCTTCTGATTCAAAAACTACTTGACCCCATCTGTTGTATACCCTTATGTTGAGAGCATCATAACATCTGTCGTAGGCATCCTTTTTTAGATAGAAAAGATCGTTAATTCCATCCTCATTTGGCGAGAATACATTTGGTACATTGTAAGAGTATGGGTCTCTGTTAATTGGTATTGACACTCTTCGTGATACGGTATCTTTACTTCCATCACAACCTAAAGAATAACCTAGTACATCAATATGGAAACTATCTACACTTAAGATTTCACAGTTGTTCACATCCCAACAGAATCTAGCTCCTACTTTTCCTATTCCTTCAAACGTGGTTGAATTCAGTTTTCTTACATTAGAAACATGGGTAGTGTCAATAGCTCCGGTGGTTGCATTTTCCCATTCGAACACCCACACACCACCTGTTTGAGCAGGCAATGTTGCTACAGCACCAAATTGATAAGCATTCGAATTCAATTGCAGATAAAAAGTATCAGCTCCATTTGGATCCTCTGCAACAAAATCTACGCATTTTTCTTCGTCAAACTGAAAAGCACTTCTAGGAGCAAAGTTTTCCAACACAGGCTTTATGTTCGTTCTGCAGTTTAATGCAGCATATTGAATGTCTCGAACAGTTTCTCCAATCTTGATACCATTTCTGTACTCAACAACTTTCACAGAAATAACATATTTTCCGAATTGCGCTGGTCTTGCAGTTACAATTCCGGTGGAAGAATTAATGGTACACAAACTTCCAGGTCCTAATATATTTCCTAAATTAAATCCAGCATTCCATGCTAAGAAGTTAGGCGAACAACCAGTAAATGTATTAATTGGATTCACTAAAAAATAGGCTAGACTATCTCCATCCGCATCAGTACATGAAAAATCAATTTGTTTATCTAATCCTATACAGAAATAACCATCCGTGGGATAATCTACAAACAAAGGTGTAGTGTTTCCTCCTGGGATTGCTGGAGTTGGAAATTTAGTATACAATCCTAAATTATTCGCAGATACATTCACAACATTATTTCTACAACACAATGACCAAGTAGACATATATCCATTCGGGTTATTTGCCAAAAAAGCGATACTTCCTTTGTAAATATGAGTTTCGACACAAAGACCTGGAGGCGTATAACATTCGTCACCAAAATTGATAGGATAAAAAGTATCTCTTACGGCAGTTACGTTAGTTGCAGTGGCACAAGTAATTTGATCTAATATAGCAATTGAATAACTGTTTCCCAGAGTTGCAGCTCCTGGTTCACAATATCTAAATAGACGCATAATAACGTCATAAGAATTTGCACCAGTCTGGATGTATTGGATGTCTCCTCCTACTCCGTGGGATGTATTTCCGGCAAAATTAATGGTAAAAACGAGCGAGATTAATAAAAGTATTTTTTTCATTTTGTTTGGATTTAGTGTTTCTTTTCGATACTAAAGTAAAATCAATTCTCTTGAATTTTCTCACCAATTCATGAAAGGCTACATTTTTCTCATAAACAAAAAATCCCGCTTCATAATTGAAACGGGATTTCTATCAAAGTCTTTAATTTTTGTTACCTGAACAAACTTATTGGGAAGTTTTGAGTAACCTCTTTTCCTCCGTAAAACCCTTGAAGGACCACAAAATATGTTCCTTCAGATAGTTTTGTTCCGTTTTGGTCTGTTCCATCCCACGTAAATTTAGCATCTTCTGACTCAAAAACCACTTGTCCCCATCTGTTGTATACTCTTATGTTGAGAGCATCATAACATCTGTCATAAGCATCTTTCTTCAGATAGAATAAGTCGTTAATTCCGTCATCATTTGGTGAGAATACATTTGGTACGTTATACGAATAAGGATCTCTCTGGATTGGCACCGATACTCTTCGTGAAACGGTATCTTTACTTCCATCACAACCTAATGAATAACCAAGTGCTTCGATATAGAAACTATCTACACTTAAGATTTCACAATTGTTCACATCCCAACAGAATCTAGCTCCTACTTTTCCTATTCCTTCAAATGTGGTTGAGTTCAGTTTTCTTACGTTGGAAACATGTGCTGTGTCAATAGACAAAGTTGTGGCATCTTCCCACTGAAAAACGTATACTCCTCCAGTTTGAGCTGGCAATGTTGCTACAGCACCAAACTGCGTTGCGTTTGAAGTTAACTGAAGGTAAAAAGTATCTGTTCCGTTCGGGTCATTTGCCACTATATCAATACATTTTTCTTCGTCAAATTGAAAAACGCTTCGTGTTGCAAAGTTTTCTAAAACAGGCTTAATGTTAAATCTACAGTTCAGAGCAGAATATTGAATATCTCTCACTACTTCACCAATCTTTACTCCTCCTCTAAATTCTTCACACTTTACGGCTACCACATATAATCCAAGTTGGGCAGGACGCGCTGTTACAATTCCAGTTGCTGGGTTAATCACACACATACTTCCTGGTCCTAGAATATTCAAAAGGTTGAAACCAGCATTCCATGCAGTTAAGGTAAAAGGTCTTGCTCCACCTGCTGCAGTTGCATCGAATGGGTTAATCAAACTATACCTTAAACTATCTCCATCAGGGTCTGTACATGAAAAATCAATTAATTTATTGTTTCCTATACAGAAATAACCATCACGTGGATATTGCACAAAACGGGGGCTTGAGTTTCCGCCTGGAATGGCTGAACTTGGTCCACTTGCGTACCAGACATTTCCTGTACTGGCAACATTCACAATCGGACTATTTCTACAACAAGTTGTCCAAGTTACATAAACACCATTTGGGTTGGCAGGAATAGAAACAGTTCCAGAATAATAATGAGCTTCTACACAAAGTCCTGGAGGTGTATAACATTCATCTCCAAAAACCAAACTCACAGTGGAATCTTTGTTCGCAGTGAACGTGGTAATTGTCGCATTGGTTACATTGTCAAGAATTCTTGCACCTGTGAGTGAGGTTGGCACAGCAATTCCTGTACAATACCTGAAAAATCTGAATACAACCGTATACTGGGTTGGACCGGTTTGAATAAATCTTGTATCTCCACCTACACCATGTGAGGCGCTAGACTGAGAGGCAAATCCTATAAAAAGGGTAAGTACTAATAATAATTTTTTCATATTGCTAATTTTGCAACAAGATAGTGAAAAAAATAAAAAAATTGAAAATAAAAACTTACAATTAATTAACATCAACCGTTGAAACCTTCGTCAGGAGTTGCTTTTCTTCTAATATATATTCACTTCTCGCTCCAGTTCAATGCCGTATGTCTCCTTCACAGAGTCAATGATTTCACTTGAAAGATTATAGATATCCCTTCCTTCACTTTCTCCATAATTTACGAGAACCAATGCTTGGTTTTTGTGAACACCGTATTCCCCAATCGTTTTTCCTTTCCAGCCTAGCTGGTCTATCAACCATCCTGCTGCAATTTTTTCCTTTCCATCTGGCTGAGGATAGTGAGCAATTGATGGAAACTTATCTAGTAAGACTTCAAATGACTTTTTATCGATGACGGGATTTTTAAAAAAACTCCCCGCATTTCCAATCTCTTTTGGATCTGGTAATTTGCTAGTACGAATGGCAATTACTGCATCGCTAATTGCCTTTACCGAAGGTTCAGTCACGCCCATAGTATCTAGTTGAGCTTCAATCGCTCCGTAACTGGTATTAAAAATAGGTTCCTTTTGCAATCTAAAGGTCACCGAGGTGATGATATATTTTCCCTTATGGGTGTTTTTAAAAATACTTTCTCTATATCCAAAATTGCAGTCTTCATTTTCAAATTCTTCTATTTCGAGCGTTTGTAAATTCAAAGCTTGTAATGAACTAAACACATCTTTTATCTCCACTCCATAAGCACCTATATTTTGCATAGGACTGGCTCCTACATTCCCAGGAATTAGAGATAAATTCTCAATACCTCCCAAGTTTTTATTTACACAATGTAAAACAAATTCATGCCAGTTCTCACCCGCTCCCACTTGAATAAACACCTCTTTTTCTGTTTCTTTTAATGTGGTTTTTCCAAGGATTTCATTTTTCAATACAACCCCTTCAAAATTTTTGGTGAACAACATGTTGCTTCCCCCTCCCAGAATTAACTGTGGTTTGTTTTCAACTCTTTTGTCCGATAAAATTTCTTTTAATTCTGTTACCGAAGAAAATGTGCAAAAAAGTTCTGCCTTAACTGGCACTCTAAAAGTTGTATACTCTTGAATAGATTTATTATATTCGAACTGAACCAATTTTTTGTGTTTTAATTATTAAGCGAAAAATACAATTTTTTTTATTCAATGAGACATCCACTGCGGTTTTTCGTACGTTTACACTAATAAGGTTATAAAAGTTCTGCATGAAAAATTTTGCTTACTTCTTATTCATACTCACTTCCTTTTTGCTATTTCCGGCAATTGGGAATGGACAGCATGGTGAGCATACTTTTCTGTTTAAAGAAAATAAAGGACAGTGGAATTCAAAAGTATTGTTCAAAACCAATCTTCTTGATGGTGCCATGTTTCTCGAAAGACAGGGAATTACTTATCATTTTGTCGACAAATCATACATCAGAGAGAGTCACACGAACAAAAACTACGTGCTACCCAATTCAATTCATGGTCATGTTGTGAAAGTTAACTTCGTGGGAGCAAAGAAAAACCCACAAATCTTTCGTTCACGAATTGCTCCTCATTACGAAAATTACTTCGTGGGAAACGATTCCTCAAAATGGGCCTCAAACGTAAGAATATACAACGAAGTAATATATTCAGAAATGTACCCAAATATTGATTTTAAAATCTATGAAAAGTCCACTAATATGAAGTATGACTTCATAGTAAAGCCAGGCGGAAACACCAGAGATATTACCATTCAATATACTGGAGCAGACAAACTTTTTGTAGAAAACAACAATTTATATATACAGACCTCTCTCACTGACATCATTGAAAATAAGCCCTTCGCTTATCAACTAATTGAAGGAGAAAAAATTGAAGTTCCTTGTTCTTTTAAAGTTAAAAAGAATAAAGTAAAATTTTCGTTTCCAAAAGGATACAATAAAAAACACACTTTAATTATAGATCCGTTTCTTGTGTTTAGCTCCTACTCAGGCTCTACCTCAGATAATTTTGGATTTACCGCTACTTATGATACATTAGGACACACTTATGCTGGCGGTATTGTTTTTGGAACAGGATATCCGACAACAGTAGGAGCCTACGATTCAACATTTAATGGTCTTTCTACTACTCCGGTAGATATGGGAATTTCCAAATTTAATTTATCTGGAACTGGATTGCTCTACTCCACCTACATTGGAGGTTCTGGTGATGATGCACCGCACAGCTTGGTAACAAACGATGCAGGCGAGTTATATATTTTTGGGAGTACTAGTTCAAATAATTTTCCGACTACGGTAGGATGTTATGACAATAGTTTTAATGGCGGAACCAACTTAAGTTTCTCATTAAACGGAACTGGGATGCAATATTTTCTTGGGTCAGATGCCGTTGTGGTAAAACTAAATTCTACTGGAAGTGCTTTATTAGGTTCTACTTACATAGGAGGTTCTGGAAATGATGCCTTGTCTTTGTTTGGAGGTTTAAATAGAAATTATGGAGATGAATTTAGAGGAGAAATTATTTTAGACTCCTCCAATAATTGCATTGTGGCTACCAATACTAATTCAACTAATTTTCCTGTCGTGGGAGGATTAACCTCTCGGGGAGGAAATTCTGATGGAATTGTGATGAAATTAAATTCCACTCTTTCGACGTTAGTTTGGAGTACTCATTTAGGAGGTTCTCTGATAGATGCTGCCTATGGAGTGCAGCAAGATGCTGCTGGAAATACATTTGTTGTGGGAGGAACAACAAGTACGAATTTGACCTCTGCACAAAATACACATAGTGGCGGAGTAGATGGCTTTATCGCCAAATATAGTCCCACTAACGCCTTGCTTACTACCCGGTATGTTGGGACCAGCTCCTATGACCAGAATTATTTTGTCCAATTAGATAGAACGGACTCAGTATATATTTATGGGCAATCTTTAGGAGTGATGCCCGTGTCTACAGGAAAATACAACAATGCCGGAAGTCATCAATTTATTCAAAAATTTAACAATAATCTCACAACGTTAAATTTTAGTACTGTATTTGGAACTGGAAATTCTACTATTGATATTTCTCCTTCGGCATTCCTGGTAAATGACTGTGGACTTATATACATGAGCGGTTGGGGCGGGTCAGTTAATGGAGTGGGTTCCACCACAACAGGAATGCCAGTATCACCCGGTGCTTTTCAAACTTCTACAACAGGGAGCGATTTTTACTTAATGGTATTAGACAAAAATGCGGTAAGCCTAAATTACGCCACTTTTTTTGGAGGAAATATTACAGCCGAACACGTGGATGGTGGAACTAGCCGATTTGATAAAAAAGGAAACGTGTACCAAGCCGTTTGTGCAGGTTGTGGAGGTAGAAATGACTTTCCAACCTCCACGGGTGCCTACTCCACCACAAATGGCAGTACGAATTGCAACCTTGGTGTATTTAAATTCAATATCAACGAAATAAAAGCAATTGCGAGCGTTCCCTCTGTAATTATTTGCTATCCAAATGCAGCAATATTTGGTAACAACAGCCGAAATGGAAACACATTTTACTGGGATTTTGGTGACGGTACAAGCAGCACAGCCTTTGCTCCTACTCATAATTATTCCTCGGCTGGAGTATACAACGTGGTTCTTACCGTTTCTGATTCCACTGGATGTATAAAGCCGGACACAGCCTCGGTTACTGTCAATGTTTTTGATCCTGTTTCAGCTGTCATTACCCCAGATACTTCTATCTGCCCCAACACTTCAATTCAATTAAATGCATCGGGAGGATCAAACTATGTCTGGAGTCCTGCTGCTACTTTAAGTAATCCCTTCATTTCAAACCCAATTGCCTCTCCCACAGTTCCCACTACTTATCAAGTAATCGTAACAAACCCTTGCGGAACTGATACATCTTGGGTCTCTATTGGGATACACTCAATTTCAACCTCCACTTCTAAGGATACAACAATCTGCCGAGGAGATACCGCTCAGCTTTTTGCTTCGGGAGGTGGTGGCTACAGTTGGAATCCCGCCACTAATTTAATCAACGGAAATACTGCCACACCGAGTGTTTTTCCAACCACAACGACTCAATATAACGTAGCCATAACTACTCAGGAGGGATGTCCTGCTTCTGACAGTATCCTCGTTTCGGTAATCGACATTCCTCAACCTGTTTTAACGGACGATGATTCTATTTGCAAGGGAACTTCCATTCAACTCTTTGCTTCGGGTGCAGATTCTTATTCTTGGTCTCCGATAAAGGACTTAAACACCACAACAGGACAAACGGTAACGGCAACTCCTTCGACCTCCACTAAATATTTCGTAGATTTTACAAATCGTTGTGCCACACTGCGCGATAGTGTTTTTATTTTTGTAATTGAGCCTGTTGCTTTAGCTTCTCCAAATGACACAATTTGCTATAATGAAACCGCGCAAATATGGGCAACAGGTGGGGTTTCTTACAGTTGGTCTCCAAGGTCATCGGTAAGTTCTCCCACGAATGATACCACAGTGGTAACTCCAGAAACACCAACTACTTATCAAGTGATAGTGACGGATGCAAATGGCTGCAGAGATACAGCATTTACGACAATACAATTTTCTCCCGTTCCTTCCGTGTATGCGGGTGAAAACCAAATAATAAATTTTGGTGAGGTGGCAAATTTGGAAGCTACTAGTTCTGTTGGAACATTCTTTTGGACTTTTCACACCAGTTTATCAGATACGACTAGTAAAATAACTACTGCTCAGCCTTCAAACACTACACAGTATGTGGCAAACCTCATAGATGAATACGGGTGTTTAGTTTCTGATACGGTAATAGTCTCGTTAGAAGGTAGTTTGTACGTTCCCAATTCGTTTTCACCCAATGGCGATGGAAAAAATGACGTATTTCAAGTTAAAGGAGAGGACATTACCGAATTTAAGTTGTTTATTTTTAATCGTTGGGGCGAACAAGTTTTCTACTCCACTCGATTAGATAAAACTTGGGATGGTACCTACAAAGGAAAGTTGTCTCAAATAGATAGTTACGTATGGAAAATCGTGTACTCCGATGCCAACACCTCTAGAAAGGAAATATACGGCCACGTAAATTTGATCAAATAGCACCTTTCTGTTTACCTTCTATAATCAAGTTTAAACATAGAAAAGAGGCAATTCCTATAGCTTCGGAATTTCCTGTAAATAATCGTAAGAATTCTCCTCAAAGTTAATTTCACAAATAAAATGGTTCAATCCATTGGTAACAATTAAATAAGGTACCCTCAACGTCATATTGTATGTGGCAATTTGGGCAAAAGTTGCTTGAGTTATTTCAACTGCGGGTGCTTTACATTCAATCAATATCTTAGGTTTGGCATTCTTATCGTATACCAAGGCATCGAATCGCTTGATGCGATCATTTACCTTTATTTGCTTTTCTATTTTAATATAGTTCTTGGAATACCCATGATGGTTCAAGAGAAATTGAACAAAGTGCTGTCTCACCCATTCTTCGGGTGTGAGTACCACGTTTTTTCTCCTTATTTCGTCAAAAATAAAAGTTTTATTACCAGACTCGGTAAGTTTTACTTCGAAAGAAGGAAGATTTAACTCCATATTTTTCAAAAGAAAACCCAATTAAAAATTATACAATGGTTTGCTCTTTGGATACTTTACTTCATATTTTATCTTGAACACTTTGGTATCGCCCGAAGGGATGGATTCTCGCCAAGTCAATTTTCCTGTTTCTGTCTCCTTTATAGCTCCTGATATTTCTTTTACTGATACTTCTATACTTTCGTCACTCGAAATTGGAACTTGATCTTCAAGCATTAATTGCACCTCCAGTTTTTTCTTGTTTTTCACAGTAATTTGAATCCCCATGTCTACTTTCTTTTTTCCTCCTAGCATGGCATTACGACTAAAATCTTTTATTTTTTCTCGCTCTATCACAATACTTTTGTCAATACCCAAAATAAGACTCAACGTATCTTCAGCCGAATTTGGATTGAGGAAAGTTGTCCCTACAAAAGTTCCCTCAAGGAACAAATTAGCGGACCCAGGTAGAAAATTGTATTGCTCCCATTCTTGAATGTTGGCAATTAAAAATACATTGCAATTATACTTGGGTGCGGAGTAATACAAATAATTTGCCTTCATGTTAAATTCTTCGATAGCAACAGCTGCTTTCCCATTATTTCCGCTAATAGAATAAGGAACGGAAATAGAAAACTCTCTGCTCACCATACTTTCGGTGGGAACCGTATACTCTGCACCAGATTTAGAATCATAAGACAATTCGGCTGCAGTGGCATACACAGTATTGGACTGACTGTAAGCTAAGTCTTTTCGCTTCGAATTTCTCATGTGACTCTGGAACCTCAACACCCATGGGTGTACAGTCGGCAACACTCCGACATTTGTTGGACTTGTGGTCGAAAGAGTCAACGCAACATTTTTCCAATCTACCGAAGAGTTTTGATAGATTTTTGCCTTGCAAATTGCTTTTACTTCATCTCCTATTCCCCCTGTTCTTATTTCATAAAAAGGAGTCCATCCAATGCCATGAGCCACATATTCTAGCTTTAGAGTAACGGTTTGTGGACTGTTCGATAAGATATCCATACTCATTACAGTCCCATTGGATTTATACCCCATTTTTGTAAGCTTTTCGCTGAGCTCGTTTCGTTTGGTTCTGTACTCGGTAACTTGCTGCTGCATTTCATACACGAGAGAATCCAACTTATTTAAATGATTTCTGTAAAACTCAGTTAAATCTAACATGTTATCCAAGTTAAATCCACTGTTGGTGCCGTTTGCACTTTTGTTATACAAAATAGCGTTTTTTTCATATTCCAGGTTTTGTGCTTGTTTGCCAGTAAGATTCTCTTTTCTTTTAAGCTCCTCTATCTCATCTAGCAACGAAATAATTTCTTTTGACTGCATAGATTTGGGCATGGGCTCATTTCTCACAAAAGTGGACAAAACAGTAATTCCACCGGTACCAGAGACCTGAATCGTAGGACTCATGATTTGATTCTCTAATCCTATAAATTTCACCTGATTGTTTCCCTTCTCCAGCTTTACGCTATGCTCTCTGGTAATTTGAGCTTGATTAGAAAATATAGTCGCTTTAGAAACCTCGGAGACGACATTAATCTGACCAAAGGTAAAGGAGAAACTAGCAATTGAAAAAATGATGGATAACTTTATGGAGTTCTTCATTGTTCTGAATATTTTTTTTGTCATTTTTATAAAAGTAAAGATAGCATCTATTCGCTAAAATCCAATAACGACCGAAGTTCAAAAAAAGTATTTTCCATGAATAAACCATTAATTCTTGTAACAAATGATGACGGAATCACTGCACCTGGCCTCAAAGCCTTGGTGGAAGTAGCAAAAAAAATAGGAGAAGTTTTTGTTATTGCTCCAGATAGCCCTCAATCGGGAATGGGGCACGCTATTACAGTAAATTATCCTATCCGTATGGACAAGAGTGATGTTTTTGGAAAAATTCCTGCATACACCTGTTCTGGAACCCCTGTGGATTGTGTAAAAATAGGGATATTTCATGTGTTAAAAAGAAAGCCTGATTTGGTTATTTCAGGAATCAATCATGGCTCCAATGCTGCGAGCAATGTAATTTACTCAGGAACAATGTCCGCGGCTGTGGAAGGAGCAATTGAAAACATTCCGTCCATCGGGTTTTCGCTTGATGATTTTGCCTATGAGGCCAATTTCTTGCCCGCCCAACATTTTGCTCGAGTCATTATACAAAAAGCTTTAGCCTCTGATTTTCCTGATTGTATTTGTCTGAATGTAAACATTCCCAACCTCCCTATAGAAAAACTAAAAGGAATAAAAATATGCAGGCAAGCAATGGCTTTTTGGGAAGATCGGTTTGACGAACGGGAAGATCCACTTGGTAAAAAATATTATTGGCTCACCGGAAAATTCAGAGACCAAGAAGGTGCAGAAGATACGGACATGGCTGCATTAAAAAACGGCTATGTTTCCGTTGTTCCGGTGCAATTTGACATGACTGCCCACCACGCAATAAGTCGTCTCAATCAATGGAAAATGTGAGGCGTTAAATAAATCGCGCAACTGTGAAATTAATAATTGACTCGGCAATTAGGGCAAACTAAGCCGTAATTTCCTTTTTTCAATTTTATACCTTCAATTTTGTTTACCAAAACATTTTGTATAAAATTGTGGTTGGCCTGACCGTTGTTCACATCAATTTGATGGTCTTGGTATAATTCTCTTATCACTGAATCGTATTCTTGGTTTCCCCAACAATTAGGGCATACTCCTTCTGGAGTTTCATTGTTTGTTTCCTGTGCCGTTTTCTTAAAAAACGCAATTAATTTCTCTATCATAGTAGGTATTTTAACTACTTAAATGGAACTCTTTCTATCAACTTACACC
>Ga0181558_10002633_pt1 | contig 16881 bp, 13 predicted proteins | sample 011ome_22_FD_133754 | JGI IMG/M metagenome (GOLD analysis project Ga0181558, IMG submission 133754) | Coastal salt marsh microbial communities from the Groves Creek Marsh, Skidaway Island, Georgia - 011507BT metaG (megahit assembly) | ecosystem: Environmental > Aquatic > Marine > Intertidal...
CCAGAATGGTTTAAAAAATGGGAGACCACAGGCCTGCTTCAGTTTGAAGATAAAAATGGCGATGGTCGCATTCAGTATTACAACGATAAAAATACCGACTTTGCCGAAAAGGCGAACGAATATGGGTGGAATGGTAATGAATTGGTAAAAGTTGATCGAGACATTATGGTGCTTGCAAACCCTGAGATTGCTAACTTGCCAAATTGGGTTGTGGCGTTAGTAGTGGCTGGGGGCCTAGCCGCAGCTTTGTCGACCGCCGCCGGATTGCTATTGGCAATTTCTTCCGCAGTTTCCCATGATCTTATGAAGGGGGTATTTGCCCCTAATATTTCTGAAAAGACTGAACTGATGGCGGCTAGAATTTCCATGGCTGTTGCAATAGCGGTAGCAGGCTATTTAGGGCTAAATCCGCCAGGTTTTGCGGCTCAAGTGGTTGCTCTTGCCTTCGGCCTGGCAGCGGCATCCATATTTCCTGCGTTAATGATGGGAATATTTAATAAGCGTATGAATAGTCAAGGAGCCATTGTTGGGATGGTGGTTGGTCTCTTAAGTACGTTGACCTATATATTCGTCTTCAAAGGCTGGTTCTTCATTCCCGGGACAAATAACTTAGCGAATACGGCTGATAATTGGCTTTTAGGTATTCAGCCAGAGGCTTTCGGTGCTGTGGGTGCTCTACTTAATTTTGGTTCTGCATGGATCGTTTCGAAATTTAGCGCAGCGCCGCCAGCACATATCCAAGCGTTAGTCGAGGATATCCGTGTGCCTCGAGGTTCAGGGTCGGCGACGGGCCACTGATTTAGGTATTCCCAAAGGATATCGTTAGGTTGATTTCCCGTCTGTTGACACTCGTTAGTTTTTGGATTAGAACCAGGCTGTGTATTAGTTCTAACTACTCTAGTATACGGGCTTAATTCCGTGGGTAAAATAAACACAAAAGATGTGCCGCTATGAAGCTTAATAACCACGAGTTTGTGAATAAGTTGCTGCGCAAATTTAATAGCCATTCTTATGGCCGGGTAGAATTAATTTCGATTGCGGTTTTTTTCATGCCGATCTTTTTTTTAACGGTTAAAAGCTGGGTAACAACCAGTCTATTCTTGCTTTTTTTCGTCTGCTGTTGGCCGGTTATTAAAAATCCGACACATTACTTTTGTAGCCGAGGCAAAGAGTTTTGGATATTGCTTGTATGCCTGATCATGCCATTTTTGTCCGAACTATTTGCTCAAATTGGTAGAGGTGAGATAACCGGCTCTAGTTTAGATGGCCCTTCGCGAATGATTCTGGCGGCTGGTATTTTTGTATTTTTATCCAGCTCTAATTCGGTGAAAATAATTCAGAGTCTGAGTTATGGCTCAGCTCTAGGTACGATCAGTGTGTTTGTTTCGCTAATCTTTTTTCCTAATTATTATTATGGTGCGCGAGCTGCGACTTACTTTGTAGATCCTATTACGCTCCCATGTTTTGTGATCGCCTTGCTTGGACTGACCCTCTTCTGGAGTAGGAAAGTATTTCCGGGTTATATTGACCTATTTGTTAAGGTTCTCCTTGCTTTTGTCACTATATACATCGTGGTTGAGTCTCAATCGAGAAGTGCATTTGTAGCACTAGTTTGTTTGCTAACTGCTTACCTTACTTATTTCTTTCGCCATTCGCTTAAAATTCAAATTATCGGGCTGGTAGGACTAATAACTGGATTTACAATCCTTTATTTTATGTCTGGGATAGTACATCACAGAGTTAATGAATCTGTTTATGGAGTATTGGCATTTTTATCTCAAGATGTTTATGGTGTTCAGCAGACCTCGAGTGGCCATAGAATTGTTTTAGGGCTTATAGATGTCTATCTCATAAAGATTAGCCCATTCTTTGGTGTCGGCGATCGGTCGTCATTGCCTCCGTATGAGGAGTTATCGCTAGTGATTCCGTACTTGAGCAGGCTAATTTACGATATTAGAGTCTTGGCCGGCTCTCATTCTGAATTTTTGGCGCTGCTGGTTCGTCAAGGCTTATTCTTTGGATCCTTAACATTATGCAGCTTATTTTTCTATCCACTTTACCTATTTATATGGAAATATCGTAAATTGACGTTTGTTACCGGAAGTCCGTTAGCAGTTGTTTTAGGCATAGTTATTCCTATCTCGGCGTCTTCCCTCACGATTCAAGTTTTCAATCTGAAAATGACTATAACTTTTTACGCAGCTTGTTTGGCTATCTTCTTTGCGTATTTATGTTCGCATGTTGAGAGAAAGTCCGTTGATGACCCTTTATAGCTTTTTTTATTTAGGGGATCTATTTCAGGCTCGTAACTTTTAATGTAAACTCCCCCAACAAAAAATCATTTTCGCATCGTGCGACAAGTGCGAATTTTTAATTAGGCCAAGTAGCTCAGTTGGTAGAGCAGAGGACTGAAAATCCTTGTGTCGGTGGTTCGATTCCGCCCTTGGCCACCAATTTCAAGCATTTAGCTCATCCAAGTTCGGATTATTTGTAAACTGTTTGATCCTCTCTGCCATTGGTTGAGGCTGATTTGGACATAGCGAATATTGTCTTTAGTCTGTTCTGGATGCCTTTTGGGCTCATCTTCTAGTTTAAGTGGCTACTGATGACGCATCAAGATTATCGGTCTGGCGCACCCTAAGCGGTAAAAAGCTTAGCGAACGTGCTCCAATGACCTTAGAGCCGATTTTTTAAAATCGAATGGATCCTCTAAATGAGTCGATGGCATGTTTTAATTATGATGTTGATTAAGCTGGTTTATTAGTAAGCACGGCTGACGGTTCCATCTGTTAATTTCGGTAAGAGCGAATTTAGAGCAATTGAAGTGTTTTCCAAAGTCATGACGACTCAGCATATCTGCTTTATTATTAGTATAAATATCCTAACTTTTTTGGTGTATTATCAACATCACTGGAGAGTTAGTAAGAAGTTGGTCATCTCCGACACGAATCCTGCGCCTATAGAGCAAGAACATTGTTGTAGCTCAGGTAAAACGCATCAGGCTGAATTTTTTAGTTTAATCTAATGACTGATTCCCAAAAAACCATCGACCCGATGCTGCGCAGTCGGGCTACCCTAAGACCTTTCTACTAATGAAAATTGCTATAGTTGGCACGGGTTACGTCGGCCTTTCTAACGCCGTCCTGCTCGCACAACGCCACGAGGTAGTTGCTCTTGACGTAGACGCCAGGAAGGTAGCGATGCTTAATCGCAGTGAATCTCCTATCGTAGACGCCGAGATAGAGGACTACCTTCATCGTAAGCCACTTGATCTTCGAGCCACGCTTGACAAGAACGCGGCTTATAAAGGTGCTGAGTTGGTCATCATTGCTACGCCTACCGACTATGACCCGAATACCAACGCTTTCAATACAGAATCGGTTGAAGGGGTGGTTCGAGATATTATGAAGGTCAATCCTGACGCGGTGATGGTGATCAGGTCCACCGTGCCGGTTGGCTTCACCGCTAAACTTAAGACGGATATCGGCTGTGAAAAACTTATCTTCTCGCCCGAGTTTCTTCGCGAAGGCCATGCCCTCTCCGATAACCTCTACCCTTCGCGAATCGTCGTTGGTGAGCAGTCAGCGCGGGCCGAGACCTTTGCCAGGCTACTGCTTGAAGGAGCGATTAAGCAAGGCGTGCCTGTGCTTTTCACCAACAGCACGGAGGCTGAGGCAATTAAACTTTTTGCCAACACCTACCTTGCCATGCGTGTAGCCTATTTTAATGAATTGGATACCTACGCTGTCTTGCGTGGACTGAACACCAAGCAGATCGTTGATGGCGTGAGTTTAGACCCACGCATCGGCAACTACTACAACAATCCGTCTTTCGGTTACGGTGGCTATTGCCTTCCAAAAGATACTAAGCAGTTGCTCGCAAATTACAGCGATGTGCCGCAGAACTTAATCAACGCTATCGTTGAAGCCAACAATACGCGTAAAGACTTTATTGCGGATGAAATTATCAAGCAGAAACCTAAGGTCGTGGGTGTCTATCGCCTCATCATGAAAGTTGGCTCAGATAATTTCCGTGCTTCTAGTATTCAAGGAATAATGAAGCGTATTAAGGCCAAAGGGATCGAAGTGATAGTGTATGAGCCTGCCCTAAATGAAACAGAGTTTTATAACTCCCGCGTTGTGAATGATCTAAATACATTTAAACAAGAGTCGAGTGTCATAATCGCTAACCGAAAAACTGAAGCCTTATTCGATGTGGCCGATAAGATTTACACTCGCGATTTATTCGGAGCTGACTAAATGAAAGTACTCGCCACCGGCGCCGCTGGCTTTATTGGCTCCGCCTTGGTCTTGAGACTTCTAGAGCGCGGCGAAGAAGTCATCGGCATCGACAATCATAACGATTATTACAGTCCGGCTTTGAAAGAAGCGCGTCTTGCTCGGCATGAATCGCATCCGAATTATACCCACGTGCGAATGGACCTGGCCGATCGTGATGGTATTGCTGAATTGTTTAAAACTCACAAGCCTCAGCGCGTAGTTAATCTGGCAGCGCAGGCCGGCGTACGTTACTCCCTCGAAAATCCTTTGGCGTATATAGATAGTAACCTTGTTGGTTTTGGGCATATCCTTGAGGGCTGCCGCCACAACGGAATCGAACACTTAGTATACGCTAGTTCCTCAAGTGTTTATGGAGCAAACACCTCCATCCCCTTTTCGGTGCATGACAACGTTGACCATCCTTTGAGTCTGTATGCGGCGACCAAAAAAGCGAACGAGTTAATGGCGCACACTTACAGTCACCTCTATGGATTACCGACGACCGGTCTCCGCTTCTTCACCGTTTATGGACCCTGGGATCGTCCGGATATGGCGCTCCAGAAATTTGCGCAGGCCATCAAGAAGGCTGAAACTATCAAAGTCTTCAACCATGGTAAACATTGTCGAGATTTCACCTATGTCGACGACATCGTTGAAGGCGTGATCCGTGTTCTTGATCGACCAGCATCACCAAATGCTAAATGGTCCAGCGACAATCCTGATCCTGGTACCAGCTCAGCGCCGTGGCGCGTTTACAATATTGGTAACAACCGGCCTGTGAGCCTTATGGACTATATTGGCGTTCTCGAAAAAGCACTGGGTATCGAGGCCAAAAAAAAGTTCATGCCGATGCAGCCGGGCGACGTACCGGATACCTGGGCCAATGTGGATGAACTCGTCGAGCAGTTTGATTATCAACCAAAAACTTCGGTTGAAGATGGTATCGCTAACTTTGCCGCATGGTTTGAGGACTTTTACCAATAACTAAATTACCACGTTCGTGAAGTTTCGAAAGTTTATTTCTTTTCAACCAACCGCTCTTTGCCAGTTTTTACAGCATTAAGAAAAAAAATTGAGAAGATGCCAATCATTCCTCCCGATGCAACCGATGTTATGAGGATTAGAAAAGATCGAGGCGATTTTTTTTCGGGCACTGTAGGGTTTTTAATCGCAAGCACAGGTGCCCCGTTTTCTACTGAAGTAATAAATCTACTCAGCAAAACAGCCATTTCGACAGACTCACTATTTGCCAGCGTCGAGATCTTAAAGCGTGAATCTAAAAATGTTAGTTCATCTTTTGCTCGGCTAACGTACTCTCTCTCTAACGCATCATTGATGTAATTAGCATATTTGAAAAAATCATCCAAGGTGGCAAGTTGATCGGTCTGTATGTTAATGGAGTTGATTCCGTTCTTGTTAGTTGCAAACCTCGCTAATAGTTTACTTTCATTCCTGGACAGAACAACTCCATCGATAACTGCTGTCTTTTTGAATTTTTCAAATACTAATGGGCCGCTACTATTATTTTTTTTCCAATCATCAAATATGTCGGCTGAATAAAATTTTTCTTGAAAATCATCTACGATCTCATCGTTTTCATACAACACAGGATGCGTATCAACGTTGTAAAAAAGTTTAGACTCGAAGGCAGGGTCCTCCATGTAAATTAAGCCACCCCCAATCAATACCGATATTACCAAAGAGGTACCGATAAGCCGTCTCCCATCCCATAGTCTTTCGAAAACCTCAAAGAGATCTAAACCTTCATTGAGCGTTGAATAGTCCTTGTCCACTTTACTCCCCAGCTATGATTTTTGTCATCCATAACGATACCATGATCCATCGCGCATAAATCACAATGCTTTGATTTTCCGCGTTTAACGCGTCGAATCACTAACAATAGTGGGGTGCCTTCAAGCCTCTGCACGTTCAAGGTGCGGTTACACCAAGTTTCGCTCGACGTTGACCCACAGGGTAGCCTCAAATGTCGCAAGTGTGATGGGTGTATCCTGAAGCGCCCACCGCGTGCATTATTGAGCACCAAAAAATCAACAGGTCCGCCAGAAGCGAGAAGTTGCGCAAATAAGATGAGTTTTCGTTTCTTGCGTGCCGTCACTAATAGCCGCTCGAGCACCAAGTGTTTCCCGGGGCACTCACGCTTATCCTGTGGGCTCAGTCAGCGGCTCAAACCTAATGCTGCCCGCCTGAATCGCTCGTTCTGTGGTTTTGAGATGGGCCTGTCGGTTGGTATGTTGTGGAGGTGCTCAGCAATGGATTGCGTAGTCTATCCGCGGCGGATCTCAAGCGTCTCAATCATCATTTTTTTTGCTGTCATCATTTGTCATGAAAGGCGATATTAAAGCGTCAATCGCATTCGTAAAGATGTTTAACATTAATTTTTTCTCTTTATTGTATATTTCGATAGCAAAGCAGATCTGCAACACGGATCGAAGTCAAATGCCCCTCGAGCTCAAGTAGATTGTGTGGTAAAATTTTTATGAGAAATTTGTGATCGCTTCTCTGCTTGAAATGGTTTAGCTTTCCGAGTTTTTTGCAATTTAGGCTCTCGACCTTTTTTTACTCAATGGTGGACGCTTTGGCGGTAGCGTGTCTGAAGGTCTGAGGTGCGCCCCGCTGTCTCTTGATAAAAACGACCTTTCGCGGATTGAAACACGTTTTATTGACAGGCGGCCTGGGATACATCGGCTCGCGCACAGCCGGTGTCTTGACTGAAGTTGGCTATGAGGTGTCCTTTATAACAATCTTTCGAACAGCAAACGGCATGTACTGGGTCGATTGAAGCCATCAAGAACTCTGTTGTCAGCAGATGCCTAGTATTTGACCAGGCTTGTTAGTTCACATGTGAAATTCCGGAAAATTAAACTGGTTTGAATACCCTAAAAAAACTCTTTGACCTGTTAACAGAACCCGAGCGTAAGCGCGCGGGATTGCTCATGGGTATGATCCTGTTGATGGCGTTCCTGGATATGCTGGGTGTGGCGTCGATCCTGCCGTTCATGGCGGTGCTGGCCAACCCCGAGTTGGTGCAATCTAACGCGGCGCTTAACTTTGCATTCAACCTCAGCCGCCACATCGGCATCCACGCCCCCGAGCAATTCTTGTTTGCCCTCGGGGTGATGGTGTTTGTGCTGCTAGTCACCTCGCTGGTCTTCAAGGCGCTCACCACCTATGCTCAAACCCGCTTTGCGCTGATGCGCGAATACAGCATCGGCAAGCGCCTGGTGGAAGGCTATCTTCACCAGCCTTATAGCTGGTTTTTGAGCCGCCACAGCGCAGATTTGGGCAAGACCATTCTATCGGAAGTTGGTATGGTGATCGGCGGAGGTATGACCCCGCTCATGACGTGCATTGCACAAAGCGCGGTCGCACTGGCGCTGCTAATCTTGCTCATCATCGTCGATCCGCTGCTGGCACTCAGCGTTGGCGTGGTGATGGGGCTGGCCTATGCCGGCATCTTCGCCTTCATGAGCGGCTGGCTCAAACTCCTCGGCCAAGCGCGCATTGATGCCAACCAAGAACGCTTTACCGCCGTGAGCGAAGCCTTCGGCGCCGCCAAAGAGGTGAAGGCGCGCGGGTTGGAGCAGGTCTATATCCAACGCTTTGCCAAACCTGCAGAAATCTATGCCAAAGGCCAAGCTACGGCGCAGGTCATCAGTCAGCTACCGCGTTTCGCGCTGGAGGCCATCGCCTTTGGCGGCATGCTGGTGGTCATCCTTTACCTCATGGCCAAAAGTGGCAGTTTTACGGCCGCGCTGCCCATCATCGCGCTCTATGCGTATGCCGGCTATCGCCTCATGCCCGCGCTGCAAAATATCTATGCCGCCTTTACGAAGTTGCGCTTTCACGGCCCGGCGATTGATGCTCTTTACCAAGAGCTCAGCAACTTGCAAGCTGCGAACGTCCGGAAAGACCCCATTACTCCGTTGCTGTTCAGCCAAGCCATCACGCTAAACCACCTCAGCTACCGTTACCCCAACGCCCCGAAACCGGCGCTCAAGGGCATTGATCTCTCCATTCTCGCGCACGATACGGTGGGCATTGTCGGCGCCACCGGCAGTGGTAAAACCACCATGGTAGACGTAATCCTCGGCCTGCTTGAGCCGCAAGAAGGCGCATTAACGGTCGACGGCCAGGTCATCACCGCAGCCAACCGCCGCCAATGGCAACGCGCCATGGGTTATGTGCCCCAGCACATTTACCTGGCCGACCATAGCGTGGCTGCCAACATCGCCTTTGGTGTAAACGCGAAAAATATAGATCAATCAGCCGTCGAGCGCGCCGCCAAAATCGCCAACCTGCATAATTTCGTGGTCAACGAACTACCGCAAGGCTATGCCACCACGGTCGGTGAGCGCGGCGTGCGCCTCTCGGGTGGGCAACGCCAGCGCATCGGCATTGCCCGCGCGCTCTACCACAACCCGCAAGTGCTGATTTTGGATGAAGCCACAAGTGCGCTGGACAACCTCACCGAGAGAGCGGTGATGGAAGCGGTGAACAACCTCGGCCACGACATCACCATCATCTTGATCGCGCATCGCCTCTCCACCGTGCGACGGTGCGACCAGATCTACCTATTGGAGCATGGTAAGGTGAAAGCGCAAGGGACGTTCGAAGAACTCACGCAAGCCAACGAGCGATTCCGCGTAATGGCGGCTTCGCACTAATCACAACTGAAGCAATCATATGTTAGAAAACTCCTCCATCCTCATCACTGGCGGCACAGGCTCTTTCGGGCATGCCTTCGTGCCGATGACGCTAAAAAAATATGACCCGAAGCGCTTGGTGATTCTCTCGCGCGATGAGATGAAGCAGTGGGAGATGGCCAATCTCTTTGGTGATGATCCGCGTGTCCGCTTTTTCATTGGCGATGTTCGTGACAAAGACCGCCTCTATCGAGCGCTAGATGGTATAGATTATGTTGTCCATGCGGCTGCGACCAAGATTGTTCCGACTGCAGAATACAACCCTTTTGAGTGCATCAAAACCAATATCGATGGTGCGATGAACCTTATCGATGCCTGTATCGACCAAAATGTGAGGCGCGTGGTAGCACTTTCAACTGATAAAGCCAGTAGTCCAGTCAATCTGTATGGCGCAACGAAACTAGCTAGCGACAAACTTTTTATTTCTAGCAATTCTTCCTATGCGGCTGGACACGATACGAGCTTTGCTGTCGTGCGCTATGGCAACGTCATGGGTTCGCGCGGTTCGGTGATTCCGTTTTTCACGTCGATCAAAGATAGTGGCGTGTTACCGATTACCGATACGCGTATGACGCGCTTCATGATCTCGCTTGAGGACGGGGTGGAACTGGTGTGGCACGCCTTCGAAGATATGGTTGGTGGCGAGATTTATGTCAAGAAAACTCCATCGATGAAAGTCACTGATGTTGCGAATGTGATTGCACCCGACGCAAAACAAAAAATTGTCGGCATTCGCCCGGGCGAGAAGTTGCATGAGCAAATGATCGGCGCGGAAGATTCCTGCTCTACCTACGAGTACCCCGAGCACTTCAAGATTCTGCCGCAGATTAACAACTGGGCCGAGGACCAAAAACGAATTAAGGATGGCGTTAAGGTCCCCGAGGGTTTCGTCTATGCGAGTGATTCTAACCCCGTCTGGATGAGCGATGCTGAGTTACAAGCGTGGATTGACACCAACAAAGATTCCATCGGTAAGATTTAACGCCATGATTCCATACGGTCGTCAAGACATCACCAAAGTTGACATTGATGCGGTAGTGAAAGTTTTATGCTCGGATTTTCTCACCCAAGGCCCGATGGTGCCGCGTTTTGAGGCGGCCGTTGCGCAGTATTGCGGTGCACAGCATGCCGTTGCAGTGAATAGCGCTACGAGCGCTTTGCATGTCGCTTGCCTCGCGCTGGATCTTGGGCCCGGAGATTGGCTGTGGACGAGCCCGAATACCTTTGTGGCTAGCGCTAATTGTGCGCTGTATTGCAGCGCGAAAGTCGATTTTGTCGACATTGACCCTTACACCTACAACATGAGCGTGAAGCGCCTGAAGGAAAAACTTGAACAGGCTGACAAAGAGGGTCGACTCCCCAAAATTGTCATGCCAGTGCACTTCGCCGGCCAGCCCTGCGATATGTCAGAAATCCATGCGCTGAGCGAACAGTATGGCTTCAAGATTATCGAAGACGCTTCGCATGCCGTCGGCGCGTCATACAGCAATATCAAAGTGGGTTACTGCACTCACAGCGACATCACCGTCTTCAGCTTCCATCCGGTAAAAATTATTACCACGGCCGAAGGCGGTATGGCGATCACCAATGACAACGAGCTGGCAAATCGCATGCGCCGCCTGCGAACGCACGGTATTACCAGCGATAAAGTACTGATGCAGCCGCGCCCAGACAATGAGATCTGGAACTATCAGCAAATTGAATTGGGCTTCAACTACCGCATGACAGATATCCAGGCCGCATTGGGGTTGAGCCAAATACAACGTTTGGATGAACTTGTAAGCCGAAGGCATGAAATTGCTGAAAGGTACAACACGGAGTTGAGATCATTGCCGATCTCTACGCCTCATCAGGCGTCTGGCACATACTCCAGCTATCACCTTTATCCGATTCGTGTCAGTGAAGCCGAAAACGGAAAGACACAACGACAAGTTTATGATGCGCTTTGGCAAAACGGTGTCGCGGCAAACCTGCATTACATTCCGGTTCATCGGCAGCCGTATTACGAAAAGTTAGGGTTCAAGGCGTGTGATTTTCCTGAGTCTGAACGGTTTCATCGAGAAGTGGTCAGTATTCCGATGTATCCAACGCTTGAACCGCAGCAGCAAGCGGCTGTGATTGCAGCGCTGGCCAAGGCACTGAGTTTATGAAGCTCTGCATCATCCCGGCCCGCGGTGGTAGCAAGCGCATTCCCCGTAAGAATATCCGAGACTTTTGCGGTAAGCCGATGATTGCATACGCCATTGAGGCAGCTAAGTCGTCAAATTTGTTCGATAGCGTAGTTGTTAGTACAGACGATAGCGAGATCGCAGCTATTAGCGAATCTCATGGGGCAGAAATACCCTTCATGAGACCAGGTGAATTGGCGAATGACTATGCAGGGACGGTTGAGGTGATCGCACATGCAATCAATGAATGTGAAAAAAATGGTCTGAAACCCGAAACAGTCTGTTGTATATACCCGTGTGTGCCGCTTATTCAATTAGAAGATATCCGCAGTGTTTTAGTTCTACTTGAATCAAATTCGCATGCTGACTATGCGTTTCCTATCACTGAGTTTCCCTCAGCAATTCAGCGTGGTCTGAGAAGAGAGGATCAGGGCTTAATCTCATCTTTTTATCCAGATTATGAGAGTGTGCGTTCACAAGACCTCGAACGCGCTTATTACGATGCTGGACAGTTCTATTGGGGGTACCGGAATAGTTGGCTAGAGAACAAGGGAATCCACAGTAGTGCCGCAGGCTTTTTGATTCCCAGTTGGCGCGTAGTTGATATCGATACAGATGACGATTGGAGCAAAGCAGAACTCATCTTCAATCTTATTAATACTAGGAACAAATAATGACTTTCAAGACTGAGCAAGAAGAATTTTGGGCGGGTGATTTTGGGGATGACTATATCGACCGAAACAAGGGAGATAAGCTTTTAGCCTCAAACCTGAAATTTTTTTCAAAAGCATTGGCGAGAGCAACCAATATAAATTCTTGCATCGAATTCGGTGCCAACATCGGAATGAATCTTCGGGCGCTCAAGTTGCTTCACCCTGAATTAAATTTAAATGCGATCGAGATTAATCAGCAAGCTGCTAGGCAATTATCAGAAATAATCGATAAAGAGAATGTTTTTATTGGCTCGATATCTGATTACCCAGCTGATCGGGATTTTGACTTGTCATTTATAAAGGGTGTCTTGATTCACATTAATCCAGATGAGTTGAATGCCGTTTATAAAAAGCTAGTAGATTCAACAACCCGTTTTCTATTAGTTGCTGAATACTATAACCCTTCTCCAGTAGCGATACCTTATCGCGGTCATACCGATAGATTATTTAAAAGAGATTTTGCTGGTGAAATTCTAGATCAGTATTCTGAAATGAAATTGATTGACTATGGTTTTGCTTACCACAGAGATATTGATTTTCCGCAGGATGATATTTCATGGTTTTTGATGGAAAAAGAATTTGAATGACAGTTTCAATACTTGATTATGGCTTAGGAAATTTGAAATCACTTTCATGGGCTTTGGATAGAATTGCCTGTAACCACGTTATTACAAGCAACAAGGATGAAATCCTATCGTCGACTAAGATTATCGTGCCAGGTGTAGGTGCTTTTGGCCAAGCGGTTGAAAATATTCACTCATTAGGGCTATTTGACGTAATCAAAGAAATTGCTGCTAACAAAGAAAAACGGCTCTTCGGCATCTGCTTAGGGATGCAAATTTTTTTCGAAGGTAGTGATGAATCACCTAAAACTAAAGGACTGTCATTACTAACCGGCAGATTCGAAAAGCTAGATGCAAGCGTATCTTATGTCCCACATATGGGTTGGAATAATCTTGAGTCAGGACACAAATCAAACTTAAAGTATTTGGGCAATCTTGATGAAGATGCAGATTATTATTTTGTGCATAGTTACGGTTTGATGAATACTAATCAACTTAATTTTGCTACTACTGATAGAGGCGGAAAATCGTTTGTTTCATATGTGGAGTGTGAAAATATAACTTGCGCTCAATTTCACCCTGAAAAAAGTCATTTAAATGGCTTGAAATTATTGAAAAATTGGGTTGAATCTTAATGCTTAAGAAAAGAGTAATTCCTGTTGTGCAATTAATGGGGAACACGGTTGTTAAAACCGTAAATTTTATGAACCCAAGGCAGGTAGGTGATGCTACCGCTACCGTAAAAGTTTTTAGCGCTCGCAGCGCTGATGAGTTGGTATTAATTGATATTGAGGCATCGAAATATAGCAAGCAGCCAAATTTTGACTTCATTGAATTCGCAGCAAAGAATTGCTCTATGCCCTTAACTATTGGCGGTGGAATTGATTCTTTCGATACAGCAAAAAAAATTTTTTCAGCGGGTGCGGATAAGGTGTTGATTGGTAGCCTATTGCATGAAAAACTAACAGAAGTCGAAAAAATAGCAACGCACTATGGCCAACAAGCGGTTGTGGCTGCAATTGACTGCAGAAAAGACAAGGCTGGTTACATTACATATTCGTCATCGGGTGGTGAGAAATCAGTTTCCTTAGAGCGACACTTTAGCAATGCTGTTGAGTGCGGTGCCGGTGAGATTCTCTTAACTTCCATAGATCAAGAGGGGTTGATGGAAGGATTTGACCTCGAGTTGATTCAAGAGTCAGTAGAATTAAGTTCTTTACCAATAGTAGTGAATGGTGGTGCCGGCAATGCTCAAGATTTTGTCGAATGCATGAAATTTGATATCAGTGGTGTGGCAGCTTCAAGTGTTTTTTTGTGGGAAGGCTTAACCATAAAAGATATTAAATCCCCCCTCAGGGATATCCAGATTCCGCTTACAAATTTTTGAAGTAGATAAAATGAGATACTGTAAAAAATGTTTGTTTCCTGAAACAAAGCCAGACCTTTACTTTGATGAAGCAGGCATTTGTGATTCGTGTCGTTCAGCTGAAAGAAAGCATGGAATAATTAACGCTATCGATTGGGATGATCAAGCTTCAAAGTTTGAAAAGCTCGTAGATGGGGCCAAGAAAAATAGGAAAGGTATCTATGACTGTATAGTGCCTGTTAGTGGCGGTAAAGATAGTACATATCAAGTTTTACAAGCTAAGAACAAGCATAGAATGAAAGTGCTTGCAGTCACATTTGATCAGTTTGATCAGACCGATGTGGGAAAACACAATATCCAAATGCTACAAGATATTGGTGTGGATCATATTCACTTTACGCTTTCACCGAGGGTGGTTAAAAGTCTTGTGCGTAAAGGATTCGAGTTAGTTGGTGACCCTTATTGGGTAAATCATGTCGGAATTTTTACAGTCCCTTATATTTTTGCGGTAAATTTTAAAATTCCCTTAGTGATATTTGGTGAAAACCCACAACTTGAATACGGTGGACCTGAAGCCAGTAGAGATTCGTTCATCATGGATAAGCGATGGAGGCAGGAGTTTGGAGGTATGCGTGGCCTTAGGGAGTCCGACATGGTAGATTTGGATATCTCTGATGCTGATCTTGCCGCGCTAAATTTTCCTGATTCTGATGATATGGAATCTGCCGGTGCAATGGGTGTTTTTTACGGTAGCTTTTATAAATGGGATATTGGTCTTCAGTTACCTAAGGTAGAGGAAATCGGGTGGAAAAGATTGCCGAATCCGCCTGAGGGTTCCTGGGTAGATTACGAAAACTGTGATATGAGGTTTATCGATATTCGAGAGAGAATCAAGTTTTTGAAATTCGGTTACGGCCGCGCGACAGACCAAATTAACATCGAATTACGCAATGGAAGGATCAGTAGATCCGAAGGGCTTTTGCTTGCCAAGGACTTGGATGGGAACGTCTCAAGGGAGAATGAGGATGCTTTTTGTGAATATATTGGCATCGATAGGGGGGAATACCTATCCATACTAGATAGTTTTGTTAATAAAAATATATTTGATGTCATTGACATTGGCGTTTACAAACTAAAAGAAGAAAGGTGTTAATAGATGCTATGTGCCTTCAGGGTAGATGCATCCTTTCTCATCGGGTCGGGACATGTGATGCGCTGCCTTACTCTTGCACATGCGTTATCTGAGCTGGGTAATAAGGCGCTCTTTATCTGTAAAGAACACGATTCAAACTTAATCGATAAGATAATCGATTCACGTTTTGAGGTCAAAGGGCTTCCTATAAACTCGTGTAATCATGATGGTGCGCCTCTTGCGCATGCTGAATGGTTGGGTGGTACACAAGATGATGATTCAGAAAAAACGATAGCGGCAATTAATTCAGTTGAAGTCGATTGGATGGTTATTGATCACTATGCAATTGATGAGTGTTGGCATAAAAGAATTCGACCTCATGTTAAGCGCATTCTTGTTATCGATGATCTTGGTGATCGGAAACATGATTGCGATATTTTGTTAAATCAGAATCTAGGTGCTACTAAAGAAAAATACCAAGAAATGGTGCCTAAGGATTGTGAGCTTTTGCTGGGACCTGAATACGCATTGCTTCGTCCAGAATTCGCGCAATGGCGTGATAAAAGCCTTGAAAGAAGAAGGCATGTAGCAGAGCCAAAAAATATTTTGGTCTCGTTAGGCGGTGTTGATCCACAGAATATTACAACTGGTGTAATAAACGAGTTATCGAAACTTTCTGCTCTTGCTGATGCAGAAGTTAATGTGGTTTTGGGTAGCCAGTCACCGCATATCAATGCCGTTGAAATGGCGGCAAAAAAAGCTTCCCTTAAGATTAACGTGCATGTCGACTCTATAAAAATGGCGGAGCTGATGAGTCAGGCGGATTTGGCAATTGGTGCTAGTGGGTCTTCCTCTTGGGAGCGGTGTGCTCTTGGGTTGCCAACTATTAGCTATGTGATTGCGGATAATCAGAGATCCCTTGCTGAGGAATTAGCGAAAAATGACGTATCAATGATGGTTCAGTCAACTAAAGATTTGCCCAAGGCTATTGGCGAGATAAAAGATTCGCTGAACGCTTTCTCGCTATCGTCAGCAGGATTGATAGATGGTATGGGAGCTTCAAGAGTAATAAATAGTTTGTTATTTGGGCGCTTCAGAATTTTGACCGACACCGAAGAATTGGTTGCAATAAATCTAACTAAATTATCTAGATTGCAGCTTATTGATGTGCTGGAAGTAAGAAACCACCCTGTAGTAAGAAATGCTATGTTTTCTAGAAAAGAAATAAGCCAAGAGGAACATTTTTCATTTATCGAAGAGCTCTCTAAAAATACATCTAAACAGTTTTTCGCAATTTATAATGGTGGTGGCTTAATTGGTGTTATTTACTTTACGGCCATTAACTGGGGGTTGCGTGAGGCAACATTTGGGATCTATGCAAACTTAGAAAGAACGATTAACTGTGCAGGTAACAAATTGATGTCAGTAGCTGAGTCTATAGTTCGTAAACTTCATATTAAGTACCTGACACTTCAAGTTGATTCAGAAAACTCAAAAGCAATAGCGTTATATGAAAAATGGGGTTTCGTAAGAATCGAAAGTTTTGAAAAATGCGGCAGAATCTTCCTTGGTTATAAAGGTGGATTATTGTGAATGATTTATACCTTGTTGCTGCAGTTGGGGAATGGAATCGTAAATTATTCCAATCGAATACAAAGAGTGACAAGGCCAAATGGGACTATGTTTCATCTCCAGAAGAATTAAAAAATTATCTTTCAGAAAATAATCCAAATTACATCTTTTTCCCTCATTGGCGTTGGATAGTACCTCCTGAAGTAGTGAATAAATACAATTGTGTCTGTTTTCATATGACAGATCTGCCCTTTGGACGTGGTGGATCACCTTTGCAAAATCTGATTATTCGAGGGTATAAAGAAACAGTCCTTACCGCTGTTAAAATGGATGAGGGTTTGGACACTGGCCCCATATACTTTA
>Ga0181558_10002640_pt1 | contig 16859 bp, 10 predicted proteins | sample 011ome_22_FD_133754 | JGI IMG/M metagenome (GOLD analysis project Ga0181558, IMG submission 133754) | Coastal salt marsh microbial communities from the Groves Creek Marsh, Skidaway Island, Georgia - 011507BT metaG (megahit assembly) | ecosystem: Environmental > Aquatic > Marine > Intertidal...
ATAGAATTTAGATATAATAGTAACCAACAGATTGCTACAAAGATTAAACCGTCATATTTAAGAAACTTTACTGCAAGTTACAATCCTTCTGGTATGGGTATGCACGAAGATGGTAATTTCCTAGAAACAGATATTACTATGTCTTTCGTAGAAGATACGACACTCAGCAGACAAGATATCAATAACGGATATTAAAATGTCAAATTATTTTAAATTTTTTCCAAAAGTATTTTATAAGTTCGGTGATGAAAACGATCAGAACATCGCTCAGAATCTTACTGCATATATTGATCTTATCGATCAAATAAAAGATGAAATTTCTTTTTATGAATCTTTTACTATACTTGACGGAGATAGGCCAGATATTGTATCTCAGAGTTTATATGGAACTCAAGATTATCATTGGACGCTTTTCTTATTAAATGATAATTTACGAGAGCAAGGGTGGCCATTGACAGAACAAGAAATTGCAGCAAAGGCTGAACGAGTATATCCACACCGTGTTCTAATTACCGAAGAGGAAATAGCTGAATACTTTATTCCTGGTAGAGTTATTACAGGTACAAATAGTAGTGTAAGCGGAACTATTTTAAAAAGAAACCTTGATTTAGGCCAGATATTTGTTGAATCTGATACAGCATTCGATCAAACTGAACCGGTAGAAGTTTTAATAGAAGCTGGTGAGCCAAGAACGGTAGTATTAAAAAGTGAAATAGTTGAATATAATGCAGTACATCATTATGAAAATTCTTCGGGTGTATGGGTTGATATTGATCCTTATGCCCAGGTAACAACAGGATTAATTCCAGTTACATATAAGGAAAGATTACAACAACAAAATGAAGATTTAAAAATTATTAAGATTATTAAGCCGTCAGCAATCGAAGGCATAGTAGCTGAATGGAAAAAGTTGTTGAGGGACTAATATGGCCATTGATCAGTCCCAGTATAGGATAAAAGAATTTATTATTTCCTCAGATAGATTTCCAGGCCAAGATTTGGAAATTAATCCTGTACTTATCTCCGAATTAAATATATTCGAAAATATAGAATTTCCATACTTAACAGGAAACTTCCTTTTAAAAGACGATAATGGTATTCGTAGCTCTTTTGGGATATACGGAAACGAGGAAGTAAATATTACTATTGAAGGACCTGTTGGTTCTGATATAGAATCAATTACTAAAACATTTATGATTACCAAGGTAGAGGAATCTTCTAAAGTAAATGATAGAGAATCTATGGATCTCTATACAATTATTGAAAAGCATGCCTATTTAAATTATATACAAAAGGTAAGTAAAAAATTCGAGGGTAAAGGCGAAAAGATTATTGAAAGAATTTTATATAATTATTTTAATATGGATTATGAAATAAAATCTTCTTTACCTTCTTTGCAACCAGCATTTCGTTATATTATTCCTGATCTTACCCCACTTGATGCAATTGAAATGATAAGAGATCGTATTACTTCCCCACAGGGAACGCCATACTTTTTTTATTCAACATTAAGAAGTGATAAACTAATATTAAATGATTTTGAAACAATTTTTTCTACTAAACCCTGGAATACGTTTAAAAAGGGATTTGAATATATCTATTCTTCAACAAATACAAATACCTCCAAGGGATCTCGTCCTCAAGATTTCTTTTATATTAAAAACTGGAAACCTCTTAGTTTGGAAAGTGTATTAAATGTTGCTATGGATGGTGCATACGGTTCTAAGTTTCAGGTTCTTGATTTAACAAGTGCAGGTGCATATGAGTTTTTATATAATTCAGTAAACACATTAGAAAATCTTTATTATACAGGTAAGATCCCTGGTACTATACAAAGAAACTTTAAAGATCAGGCTCTTACCGTTGATGATAGCCTAGTAATAGGTAAAACTGAAAACGATGAAAAAAGTGTTGGTGATTATACTTCTCGTTTTTATTCTACAATAGCTGCATCTCGTATTTTCGATACGATTAATGGTTATCATGATCATTCTGAAGATGCAGGCAAATATCAAAAAAAGATGGAAAGTAAATCTCTTAGAAATATTATGCTTAGGAGCGTGGTAAATATCGATGTTGCTGGCGTACCTTATCTTCAAGAAGAAAGAGGTATTGGTAACTTAATTCGTGTATTAGTACCTCTTAGCTCTAGTGCAGATAAAGGTGAAGGACTAATAGATCAAAAGCTATCCGGAGATTATTTGATCTATCAGCTTAGACACGTCTTTACTAATGAAGGATCTCATACCGCTGCTATGAATATTGTGAAAGTGACGAACAGAGAAGGAATTGACGTATGACATTATCTATTCCAAAAGAGTTCTATGGTGATAATGTAAGATGGTTTATTGGTATAGTAGAAGATATTAGAGATCCTCTTAATCTCGGCCGTGTTCGGGTTCGTGTCTATGGTATCCATGACGCAGAATTAGAAAATGTTAACATTACTGATTTACCATGGGCATCAGTTGTTGTTCCTATTACTGATCCTGGTGTAGGTGAACTAAGTAATCCGTATGGAATACGTCCTGGTGCACAAGTATTTGGTATGTTTATGGACGGTAAGATTTCACAAATGCCACTTGTATTAGGATCCATTCCAAATCGACAGAATCTTACAGTAGAAAATAAATCAGAAGATACGGTATTTGTTCCTCTAGATAATCCTGATCATAGACTCCAAAAGGGTGCAAGAGAAGCTAAAATAGCAAAGAAGCCGATACCAATATTAAAAGGTGGTAACGAAGAAAAGGCATTTAACTTTCTTAAGTCTTTCTTTGAAAGTTGCGGATCCAGATATGCTGCTCAGAATGCTGCAGGATTTGTTGGTAACCTTTTACACGAATCAGGTGCTGGATTACCTCCTAGTTCACAAGAAAGAGGACCAATATCTGGTAGAGGCGGTTATGGTATAGCACAATGGACAGGACCAAGAAGAGTATTCTTTGAAAATAACTTTTGTACAAGTATCGAACCGCCAACAGCAGTTGACGATTTCGAAACCCAACTACAGTACATTGTATATGAATTAGAAAATACCCATAAGAATGTTTTAATAGGATTAAAGAAATCCTCAACGGTTGCTAAATCAACAGAGGTTATTTTTAAATATTATGAAACACCGGCAGTTGCAGTTGATTATATTAGACAAATAGATGATAAGCCACCAAAATATCAAAAAGAATTATCTAGCTCAGAAGTAGTTGCAAGATATAATGATGAGCTAAATGAAAGAACAAAAGACGCAAGGCATGTATTTGATACTTACATGACAGGTTCACAGGCATGACGACAAATATTGCAGATCTAAACCGGGCGATGGAAAACGCCTTACGGTCTTTAAATTTCGAAGACACCTCAACTAATACAACAGCTGCAGCTAATAAGATTAGCGCTGCTGCCTCTACCACACTATTAACTGCTGGTGAAACAAAATCTGGACAAGAAACATTAACGTCTGATCTTGGTGCACTAGGAGCTGCATTATTAGATGCTGGTACACCGGTATTATCACAATTAGTTGAAGCTATGCCTGATTCCAGCAGCAGTGATCTTTCTTCTATTAGTGGCGTAAGTACTTCTAATCTATCGAACTCGTTTACTCATGTTGTTGCAGGTTCACCATCAACCGAGGGTGTAAAAGCACAACTAGAATCTGCTGCATCAAAGGTGAATAATACAATATCTAATTCAGATCTTCGTGGTGCAATGGAGGAAGTAGCTGAATCAGAATTTGTTGACGACGTTGCAGAAGTTGCTGAAAAAGTATATGATGAATTAGCAGATACAGTAACTACAGTAGGTACAGAATTTGTTAGAATCTTTGATGATGTTCTTGCTGGCGGTACTACTCTTGCCGGTGACGTTGCCGCTGGGTTATCTGCTGGTGCTTCTGAACCATTTTCTAGTAGTTCTACACAAAATATGATTAATACCCTTGACGCATCTCAACCTGTTGCATTTGCACAATTAGGATTAAGTGGAAATAATGCAATTGAAGTAACAGAACTATTATTTGATAATCGGATCGATTTGGCAACGGATAGAGCACAGGCAATACCAGGAAATAATAATCTATCAGAAGCAGAAATCCAAACAAGGTTAAGTAATATACCTATTCGTATTTCTGAACAAATTACACCACCAATAAGTACTAAAAATGTTACTACTTCGGTTTCAGCAACAACAGAACCATTTAATCCTACAGCAGCATCAGAAAAAGGTCCGGTAGTAGGTGAAGTAACATCCGTAAGAGATAATTTCCTTCAGAGCTCAGAAAGATCCCAACTTACATCTTGGACTACTGATAATGGAAGAAGTTCTTCTACACCAGCGTCATCACCATCACCAGATATTGAGAATACTATAATAAGTGGTTCTAGTCCAGGAAGAAGGATTCGTAGTTATCAAGAACTTAATCTTTCAATGAAAGGTATTAAGAGGGAAGTTACCGAGATGGTAATATATCAGAGATTTGCAAATGCAAATCCTCTTTCTTACTGGGACTTCGATGCTGAAATGAAATATCACGAAACTCTTTTCCGTCAAAGAGGCGGTAGTTTCTTACAGGAAATTGGTAAGCCTACTATGCACATATATGTTGATATGCAAGGAAATATGTTTGCAGGATCTCCTTTTCAGAGGGGAATAGAATTTGGAATTAGAGACAGACAAGATCTTACAATTAAAGTTATGTTCTTTTCTCTTCTATTTGGTCGTACAGACGAAGCTTTATCGCACTTTGTAAAAAGAGCAAAAGACGATAATATTGGATTTACCCCGCAGCAATCTTCAACACTAAAATCAATTGTAAAATCATATCATGAGACATTCCCGTATGGAAGACTTTTCTATGCAGATGTAGAAAGCGAAGATGGATATCCTGAATCTAATTCTATAACAAATTTAGGTTCTTCTACTGTATCTTCAATAGCAAGAAGCTATAATATTCAGAATTACGGCACATCAACAAAAGTTCTGACAAAATCTGAATTACAAGCTGCTGCAGTAGCAGCGGCAGGAGGTTAACTTGGCAAATAATTGGAATCCGGAAAATGAATTTGATACCTCTACAGATCTTGGTGGCGGATCATCTAAAAGTAAATTAGGATTTAAAGATCCTACCGGAGCATTTAATTTAATAAAAAATGCAGGATTAAGTAATGTTAGTCCTAAAGCTTTAAGTGGTGGCGAGACGGTAGATCTACAAGGTCATAACGGATTTGTCTATATTGATAACTTTGGTGAAGAAGCTGAAGCTACAAATAACTATCATATAAGAACTCCTGGTGGTCATGTTATAGAACGTAATGATACCAGTGGCCAGGAAAGAATTCTATTAAAACATAGTTCAGGTGATACACTTATTAATATGTGTCCTGCTGGTGAAATTATTATTAAATCAAAATCAAGAATTGATGTAGTAAATGGCGATCATTCTTTTACAGCTGAAAATGGAAAGCTTACTTATAAAGGTAATCTTGAACTAGAAGTAAAAGGCGACTTTACAGTTAATGTTGATGGTGAATATAGAGTTAATTCACAAGATAGAACAGAAACTGTTTACGGCCCTTTTAAGACTACAGTATACGGTAATAAATCTGATATTATTGAAGGCAATGTTGCTAGACAAGTAACTGGTATTACAACACAAACAAGTTTATCAGGATATAATAATATTGTAAAAGGACCTAGTCGACATGTAGTAGAAGGTGCTATGACGCATAATTCAAGCGAAAGTATTGATTTTACTGCTGATACCCAGATTGATATATCGACACAAACACTTAGGCAATCTGCTAAAACCCTCAATATATTTGGATCTACTGGTACTATTGGTGGTGAAAGTATTATATATTATGCTAAAAATTATTACGGAACTAGTGCACTATTTACTGCAGGTGTTGAAGCACCGTGTTTTATTGGTGATTTAACTGGTAAGGCTGATAATGCTAACCAAGCAGATTTTGCTACTACTGCTGGACAAGCACCTCTTGGCTCTGCTGGTTCACCTGGTTCTAATACACACGTTGCTAGAAATACTACTGCAACCGCAGAACCAACAGCAGCAAATGTTGGAAACTATTTAACAAAATATGGAATCAAAAAAGTAGCAGTAGATCCAAATAATATTATTTTAGGATATATTAATCTATCTACAAAGCAAGGGGGAGTAACGAATAGATCCTTAGATATTAAGGGCGTACGTATGCGTATGGCTGATCCAGCCCACCGAGCTAATTCTAAATTTACTGCATACAATATTGCACAAGGTAACTTATCATCTGATCATATAAGAAAAACAGCAACTCAGGTCGGAAGAGTTAGAAGTGCTAAAAGGATAATTGTAAAAGGTAGCACTCCTATTGGTAATATCTCTCCAGAAGGTAGTGCAATTAGGCTTATACAAAATATTGCACCCGTACGTGATTTACTCCTTCCAGTAAGTTTACAGGCATCTATTTCTGGTGGTATTACTAGTTCAACACAACTAACAAAAAATATTAGGTTAGGTAGATTTTTATCAGCCGAAGGTTTTTCAGCTACCCTACCACAAATAGTTCAATCAGGTACCGATACACAGCAAGTTGCTAGAAACCTGGCTCACTTTGCTACTATTCTACAAACCTTTAATGATAATGTAGAAGACTTTTCCGGATTTGAATTATATGTCACTGAAGGTGTTTATATACCTTACAAAGATGAACAGTATACAACAGCCGGTCCGCTTGATATAGCAAGAGAGGGTAGAAGAATAGTTTTTGAGGTTCGTGATGAAAGTGGTATGGATCTAGAACAGACCTTTGAAGCCGCTACTTGGTTAGCAGCAAATACTGCCTTTGAAGAACTTACTCTGGATTATGATACGTATAATGGACCAAATAATTTGAATGCGCGCATCGTTATGACAATTAATAATATTCCTAGTACATTTATCCAGACATTTAATAAAAAAGTAAAAACTTCTTTTAATAATGAGATTCAGGCAACCAATGAAATAATGGAGATTCTTCCTTTATAATTGATATAAATAGATAAAAAGAGAAATAGAATGGCAATTGTAAGAAGATTATCAACAGATGACGCTAATTTAGAAGCATCATCCGTATTTGCAAATAGGGTCAAAAAGTATAAAGATATTGACCTTGCATTTGCAAATAAAGCTTCTGGTGAGATCTATAAAAAGTCAGATGCTGCTGCAGTAAAACAGGCAGTATCGAATCTGTTACAAACAAATCATTATGAAAAGCCATTTCAACCCTTTTTCGGAGGAAATTTAAGATACTATCTTTTTGAGCTTGCTGATGATAATGCAGCTTATGACGTTTACCAGAATGTTATTCGTGTTATTAATTTATATGAACCAAGAGCAAATGTTTTAGAAGTAGATGTTAATGCTCAACCGGATAGGAATTCTTTAGACGTCAAGGTTACATTTGAAATTGTTAACACAGGCGAAGTAGTAGTCGTATCAACAAATATTTCGAGGCTAAGATAATGGCAACAACAATTAGATCAACCTCTCTTGATTTTGAATCTATAAAAAATAATTTAAAAACTTATCTTATAAATCAAGATGAATTTACTGATTATAATTTTGAAGCTTCTGGGCTTTCGAATATACTTGACGTTCTTGCGTATAATACCCATATCAATGGTCTTACAGCAAACTTTGCACTGAATGAATCTTTTATTGGTACAGCACAACTACGTAGTTCACTAGTATCATTGGCTGAAGGTATAGGATATATTCCTTATTCACGTATACCTTCTTCTGGTATTATCAATCTTTCTCTAGATCTATCAGGCGTAGCTGGTCGTCCTGGAACAATTTCAATTGCTTCTGGTAAGACGTTTACTGCATCGGTTGATGATGTTACCTATACTTTCCAAACAAGAGAATCAATTTCAGCCCAAGATGATGGTAACGGATTATATAATTTTGTAGATGGTAATAATAATACTGCTATTAAGATTTATGAAGGAGCAGTTAATACTAAAACCTTTATAGCTGATGCGCCTACACAAAATGCAATTTATATTATTCCAGAATCTGCAATGGATACTTCAACTGCAGTAGTTCGCGTGTATGCTACTCCATCCTCATCTTCGTTTTCGACATATACTAATATTATTAATGCTACAACACTTTCAGCCTCTACTACCCTTTATATTTTAAAAGAAACACCAAATGGTTATTTCGAACTTTCATTTGGCGATGGAACAACATTCGGGGTAGCACCAGTAGCTGGCGCAAAGATAGAAGTTGAATATCTTATAAGTTCTGGACCGGCGGCAAACGAAGCTACTGGATTTGCTAGCGGTGTAGATTATAGTTTCGGTGGTACTGACTATGCCTTTTCCGTTACTACAGCATCAGCTTCATCTGGCGGTAGCTTAAAAGAATCTATGGAATCTATTAGAAAAAATGCTCCGTTCCAGTATGCTTCGCAGAATAGAATGGTTACAGCTGTAGATTATGCTACTCTTATACTTAGAAACTTCGGATCATATATTAGCGATATTAAAACATGGGGTGGTGAAGAAAACCTAGAAGCAAAATTCGGAACGGTATTCTGCTCAATTGTTTATAATAATGATGTTGATGCAGGAACTATTACTTCTCTCCAGACCCAAATAACGGATCTTACAAATCAGTTAGCAATACTTTCATTTGATATAGAATTTATTGATCCTGTTACAACATTTATTGAAACAGAAACCTTCTTCCAGTTTAATCCTAGATTGACGACTCTTTCCTCAAGTGCAGCTAGGTCATCAGTAGATAATCAAGTTTCACAATATTTTGCAACTAATATTGGAGATTTTGATCAGGCATTTAGAAGATCAAATATCTTAGCAGATATCGATGAAATCAGCCCCGCTATTCTTTCAAGTCGGATGAATGTTAGAATGCAGCAAAGAATTACGCCAACACTCGGTGCATTAAATTCAATTACGCTACGTTTTCCTCAAGATATTGCCCGTGAAGATGTTGAAACTTATACTATTAGTAGTTCACCATTTATATTCGAAGGTGAAAGCTGCGTATTAAGAAATAGACTATCATCAACAACATTAGAAATATTTTCAAATACCTCAGCTACTGTTTTAGTAGATAACGTCGGTCAATATAATGGTCCAAACGCAACGGTGGCCATCACCGGATTTAGACCCGAAAGTATTATTGGTGGTGTGAATTATATTAAAATAAAAGCTGTTCCAGCAAACCAGAGTGCTGTAGTACCAAATAGAGAAGAAATACTTACATACGATGCGAATGAATCATTCTCAAGGGCCGTTGTAACGAGTGCGACTAACTAATGACACATAGTACATTTACAGATAAAGATAATGGTAGAAGAAATCTTTCCTTGTTGGATCAAAGAGCCGTAGAAAAGGTTCTTCCTGAATATTATCGTGAAAGATATCCAAAGCTAATTACTTTCTTAGAAAAGTATTATGATTGGGCAGATTCCGATGTTTCGCCATCACACCATATATCAGATCTTTTTATAGCAAGAGATGTAGGCCAAACACCTGATGCTTTATTAGATTTCTTAGAAGACGAACTACTCCTCGGTCAAGAATACTTTGGTGGATTTTTGAATAAAAGAGCAGCAGCTAAGATATCTAATATTTTCTATAGATCTAAAGGTACAAAATATTCTATTCAACAATTTTTTAATGCTTTCTTTGGAATAGATGTTGATGTAGAATATACTAAATCCCAGAGATTTATTGTCGGGGAAAGTGAAATTGGATTTGACTCTCAAAAATTTCTTACTAATGCAGAACTATATCAAGTATTTGCTGTATTAATTAAATCGGAATTACCTCTATCAGAATGGAGAGATGTTTATAAACTATTTGTTCATCCTGCAGGTATGTATCTCGGTTCACAACTTCAAGTTGTAAGTGAGGCCGAAGCAACACTAAGTACAGATTCTGCACTCGATGCAGGTATTACCTTCGGTGCTATTACACTTGGTTCAGCATCTCTAGTAACAAGTGCAATTGCTGATACGACCGGTATCGTACTAATTGATTCTGCAGGTGGTGATAGACTTAGACAAGATAACAATGCAGAGCCAATTACGTTACAAACTGCATTTGATCTAGGATTAACAATAGGTCAGGTTGATAGCGCATATGATGATATCGGTGAACTTATGGATACTAATTCCTTTAGACTCGACGAAGATTCAGGTGACGCTTCAGTAATGACTATCGATAATACAATCGAACAAATGGATGAAGTAAATTACAAGTATTATGATAGTACCGCTTAAAATTTATATAAATAAAGTTAACAGTTTATTTGGATTAGCACATGACTAGACAAGTTATTAATACAGGCGCTACGGCGAATGATGGAACTGGCGATACTCTAAGAGTAGCTGCCACGAAGATCAATCAGAATTTCGTAGAATTATATCAGGCCTTCGGAAGCGATTCGAATTATATTACAACGGGTATTCTATTTGATAGTACCGGAATTATTTTCGAAGGTAGTACTGTTGACGCCTATGAAACATATTTAAGAGCGAGCAACCCGACAGCAGGCGATGTACTTATTACTATGCCTGATTCAAGCGGGGTATTAATTGTTGATTCTGCAGAACAAACCTTATCAAATAAAACATTACAAGATCCTAAACTAATACATCCTGATGTATATGATTCTGCTGGTGCACCATATTTCTATGCAATTGTACCAGGATCAGCGCAGACAATGCCAGGTAAAATCGTAAATGTTAATTTACCAGTACTTTCAGATAGCGATACATTTGTTACAAATACTTCGACATCAACTTTGACAAATAAGACAATAACTAGTCCCGTTATAGACAATCCAATTGTACATGGTGGCATCAGGGATTCAGCAGGACTAGAATTAATTACATTTACAAGTACAGGATCAGCAGTTAATGAAATAAGAGTTACAAATTCTGCCACAGGTACTGGACCAATTCTTACAGTATCTGGTGATGATACAGATATTAATTTACAGTTAACCACAAAAGGTGCTGGAACAATTCTATTTAATGACCCGCAAAGACTTGCTAGTGAAACGCTTACAGGATCTGGTGCTATCAGTGTTGCTTTACCACTAACAATTATAAATTCTGGTGCAGGTACGGCTATGACTCTTGCTGATGGAACTGCAGCAGGTCATATGAAAAAAATGCTAAATATAGGTGCTGGTTCATCAACTGTTACACCAACTAACTTAGGAAACGGATCGACATTTACATTAAATCAATATGCTTCGATAGATGCTATTTGGCAGGGATCAAATTGGTATTTGGTAGGACTTGATTCATCTGGTGGACTTGGAAACAGAGTGATAGTGGCTTAAGAGGAAAAAATGGCAGCAGTAATTAATCAACCGGTAAAATTGTTATTAGCTCAGAAACTCCTAGCGGAAGATTCTGACAGTAACCTGTATATTGCTATTGGGCGTAGTAATGATTGGGACAGTTCAGATACTGCTCCAAATCCTATTCCTACTGAAAGAGAAGAAAGAAATCTAAGACTTGCTATGCAATCTATGAAACAGGTTACCGCCTCTTCTTTGATAGTTCCTAGAAATGTTTGGGCATCCGGTGCAATTTATAGCGCATATAATGATAACCAAGAAGGTAATGAACCAGATCAGCCATATTATGTTATGACAGATGAAAATCAGATATATATCTGTTTACAACAGGCTAAAACGGACGCAGGCGTTTCTAAAATATCTACGGTCAAGCCAACTGGTACAGCACTTACACCTTTTGAAACAGCGGATGGATATATTTGGAAGTTTCTATATACAATTGATGCGCTGAACGCAGCAAAATTCGTAGCTGCTAATTTCCATTCTGTAGAATTCGTTGAAGACTCTGCTCTTTCAGGAGCATTATCAGCTACACAACTAGAACAACTAAGTGTTCAAAATAATGCCAATGATTCTCGTGAGGTACTTGGTGCAGTAATGACGAATAATGGATCAGGTTACGTTACAGCACCAGCCGTAACAGTTATAGGTGACGGATCAGATGCAAAGCTTCAAGCTACAGTAAATGGCGGACAAATATCAAAGCTAGAATTATTTGATTCTTCAGGTGTAATTACTACAGGTTCTGGTTATAATTACGCAGAAATTTCAATTGCACCACCACCTAGCGGTACACAGGCAACAGCACGAGCTATACTTGGTCCTAAATCTCCTGCTGGAAAGGGTTTAGGTAATGATCCAAGGGTCGATCTTAGGGCAAGAGGTGTTATGTTTAATACAAAGCCAAATGGTGCTGAAGGCGGCGACTTCTTGATTGATCAAGATTTCAGACAGATTGGCATTCTTCGTAATCCGACTTTATTTGATTCAAGCGCGCCCGGAAATTTATTTACTGAAGCTACAGCAAACGCGCTTTTTAAAATGCAACTTTCATCAATTGCTGTAGCGTTTACTATAGATAATACCATGGAAGGCGGTACATCTAGTGCACAAGGGATTATTGATAAAATAGATTCTGATATCATATATTATCATCAGGATGAAACAACAGGATTTACCCCATTCGATTCTGCAGAATCTGTTACAGAAACAACTGGTTCTGGATCAGGGGTTATCCAACATCCTAGATTAGTTCCGGAAATAGATCCATTCTCAGGTGATCTTCTCTATATTGATAATAGAGCAGCTATTACAAGAGCAGACGGACAAGAAGACGATCTTAAAATAGTTATCCAAATTTAACGGTGTAAGAAATGCCAAATATTTTTAATTCAAATACATTTTCATCAACATATAAAGATGATTTTCGTGATAGTGATAATTTTCACCGTATATTATTTAATAGCGGTAGGGCACTACAAGCTCGTGAGCTTACACAATCACAAACAATTACACAGGAAGAACTTGCGAGACTCGGTCGTTTTCTTTTCAAAGAAGGTGCTGCAGTTAATCCAGGTGGATTTGGTATTTCTTCCCCGGAATTCATAAAACTAAATACATCTGTTAATGCTCTTCCTTCTACACCAAGTGATCTTGTAGGAGTTGAACTTACATCTGATGGCGGTATTAAAGTAGAAGTACAAGAAGTATTTGAAGCTACTGGATCTGATCCGGCAACTCTTTTTGTAAGATATACTGATACTTCTTCTGGTACGCCGGGAACATCAACAATTAGAGTTGCACAGGGCGAAGATTTATCAGGTGGTGGATATACACTTACTATTGGATCTACTGCAACTGGCCAGGTAGCACCGATTGTTGGTCAAGGTAAAAAATTCCATAATGCTGAAGGTGTATTTTTTGTAAAAGATCATTTTGTATTCAGTCCTCCTCAGTCAATTACAGTTTCTAAATATTCTAATACGCCTGATGCTAATTTAGGATTTCTAGTTACAGAAGACGTTGTTACTGTAAACGATGATACTGGGCTTTATGATAATCAAGGCGCAAGTCCTAACCTTTCGTCTCCAGGTGCCGACAGATATAGAATTCGTCTTACACTAGTCGATCAAGCTAATGTAGATTCTGATCAGAATTTCATTGAAGTAGCTAAAATGGAAAGCGGTCAAATCGTTCAACAGATTGAGGCTGAAGACGATTTATCAACATTGGGTGATATACTTGCTACAAGAACTAAAGAAGAATCTGGTAACTATATTGCAAAACAATTCCAGCTTACCTTTGATACTGATTCTGATGATAATGACTATTTAAACTTTAATGTTACACCAGGATTAGCATATGTAAATGGATATAGAGCTGAAAATCCAACGTTTGCACAGGTTGCTGTTGAAAAGCCAAGAGGTACAGCTACTGAAAACAACGAGGTTTCAGCAGCTAACTTCGGTAACTATGTTCTAGCCTTAGGTGAAGATAGCGCTGGGGGAAGAAATAGTTACGGTCTTCCAAATATCGGTCAGTTCGAACAGTTTGATTTAAGAAATCAAGTACAATATGGTGGTAGTACAATTGGTACTGCACGTATTAAAGCCATTGACGAAGAGACCGGTGGGAAATATCGTGTTTACCTCTTTGATGTTTCTATGAATGCCGGACAGGCATTCCGTAGTATACGTTCTATCGGCACCTCATCTACAAATTATTTTAACGTCGATACAACTGGCGGCGTTAAGAGATTCGATACAACTGTAGCTCTAGATAATCTGATATTTGATTTACCAGGAACTCGACCAAGATCTATTAGTGATATTAGTTTAACAGTACAAAGATTTGGTACATTTACAGCAACTGGTAGTACTGTTAACCTGACATTATCAGCAGCTGATGAAACATTTGCAAATACTACTGATTGGATTGTAGCTGATTCGGCTATCAATACAGGATTAAGTATTGGCGGTGCTGGTACACAGGCAGCTACGATTACAGGTGTAGCTCCAGGCGCAACAGTTGATGTTGCCTACTATGTAAACAAAGCAGATGCTACCGTAAGAACAAAGACTTTAAATACAGGTGTAACAGAAACTATTACACCAGACGGAGATGACAATGTTATCTTCTCAAATGTTGATATCTATAGAGTAAACGAAATTAAAGATGGTTCTGTAAGTGGCGATGATATTTCAGACAGATATATTATTGATAACGGCCAACGAGACGATTACTACGCTAGAGGTAGACTAAGACTACGTGGTGGTGCAGCAGCTCCAGCAGGTGACGTTTATGTAGATTATGATCACTTTAGTCACGCTGCTTCAGGTTCATTCTTTGCAGTTAATTCTTATACTGGTCAAGTAAACTATGAAGATATTCCTAACTATACGTTTAGAGATGGAACATCAGTTAATCTAAGAGACGTTCTTGATTTCCGTTCATCTGTTAATTCATCAGGTACCTTTGGAAGTGGTGCACGTATTAATGAAATTCCACAAAATACAGATTTGATTACAACAGATGTTGAATATTATCTTCCTAAAAATGCAATATTGGTAATTGATCCAGACGGTCAATTAACAGTAAGAGAAGGTGAACCAAATATTAATCCGCAGTTTCCTTCTACTTCGGGAGATGAGCTAGAACTATTTAGAGTTCAGATGAATGCCTATACTGTTAATGACAGTGATTTAGTATCAACTAGAATTGATGCTAAAAGATATACAATGTCAGATATAGGAAGATTAGAAAAAAGAATTGACGACCTAGAAGAACTAACTTCACTTTCACTTCTTGAGTTAGATACAAATTCATTTAGCGTTCTTGATTCAGCTGATAATGATAGATTTAAATCTGGTATATTCGTAGATAATTTTACAGATCACAGTAGATCATTAACTACTGCAACCGATTTTAGAGCAGCTATTGATCCTCAGGGTAAAATTATGAAGGCAAGGGCAATTGAAAAGAATGTACCTCTTGCTTATGATTCAGCGCAGTCGTCTAACGTTATTCTAAAAGGCGATAACATATATTTGAATTATACCCACGTAACTTATATTAATCAGCCTAGAGCCTCTGGAACAGAAAACGTCAATCCATTTGCCGTTGTACTAAACAGAGGTAAAGTCCGTTTATCCCCATCTTCAGATACATGGAAAGAAACTAGATATAATCCAGATAGAACAATAAGTGGTGGAACTAATATTATACAATCGGATAATCTTTTGGCTAACCAACAAATTTGGAACTGGGCAGGAACAAGTATTAGCGATGTTAACCTAAATGGTGTTATAGTAGGCCAAACCCTTGCTAACCAAACAACTGGAGGTGCACCAGGTACTACCCTAACAACTGGAAGTATTTCGGTTTCAAGTATTGAAACGACTCGCGAACAGATAGATGATAGACAAGTTTCTAGGGTTTCTATACCATTTATGAGAAGCGTTAAGATATACTTTAAGGCACAAGGACTAAGACCAAATACACAATATTTTGCATACTTTAATAAAAAAGCGATGGCAAGTTGGGTTAGAGAAGAATCTTTCCAGACAATAGCATCAAATGTTGTCGATTATGGTGATCAATATGCAAATGCAACAGGTCATCCGGATGGATCTACAAATTTGATTTCGGATGCAAATGGATCAATTACAGGAACATTCTTTTTGCCTTCTACAAGTAGCCTGAAATTTAGAACAGGCGAAGCAGAATTTATGTTATTAGATGTTACTAGTTACGATCCTGCAAATTCATTATCACGTGCATCAACGTCATTTTTATCATCTGGGGTACTTGAAACAAGAGAAAGAACGTTCCTTTCAACAAGACATGTTACCCTTACTGGTGCTGGATCACAAAGACGAATTGCTTTACCACCACCACCTCCACCACCTCGGCCAACAATTGTGTTTGACTTTGACAACAACGATGATGGTGGTGGTGATGGCGACGGCGATCCATTGGCACAAACTTTCTTTGTAGGAGAAAGAACCGGTATTTTTGCAACAAAGGTAGATATCTATTTTCAGTCAAAGCCTGCAGCAGGCCTTCCAGTATTTGTAGAACTTCGACCTGTAGTAAACGGCTATCCGTCTGCTTCTGAAGTATATCCAGGATCAACCGTTTACTTAGCACCATCCTCAATTAGTACAAGTACAACTGCTACAACTGCTACAACCTTTGAATTCGATGAGCCTGTTTATCTTCCAAACGGTGAACATTGTGTTGTTATTGGAAGTGATAGTAATGCATACAATGTTTTTATTGCAGAAACATATGCTTTTGAAATAGGAACAACTGAAAGACGTATTGCTAGTCAGCCAAGTCTTGGATCTCTCTTTAAATCACAGAATGCAAGAACTTGGGAGGCAGATCAGACAAAAGATCTTACCTTTAGACTATATCGGGCTAACTTCGATACAGCCGGTGGATATGCAACTATTGAAAACGTAGATCTTGCCCC
>Ga0181558_10002651_pt1 | contig 16810 bp, 17 predicted proteins | sample 011ome_22_FD_133754 | JGI IMG/M metagenome (GOLD analysis project Ga0181558, IMG submission 133754) | Coastal salt marsh microbial communities from the Groves Creek Marsh, Skidaway Island, Georgia - 011507BT metaG (megahit assembly) | ecosystem: Environmental > Aquatic > Marine > Intertidal...
CAGGTGTGATTTGCGGTTATCGAATTGAAGAATTGGACAATGCATTGACCAAGAAAGTCAGGTACCTGGACAAGCTGGTGGATGATCTGGCAAAAGGGAGAAAAATGGAAAAAATTTTAAGAACCTAAAAATGAAAACGCTCCTCCTATTTTGTTTTTTCGCATTAATGAGCTTCGCCAAGGTCCAAGCGCAAGAGAAAAATATCCTATTTCAAGAATTGAAACACCAAGACAGTGTCTTTTTTGAACGGGGATTCAACCGCTGCGACCTAGACTATTTGAAAAATCAGGTAGCAGGGGACCTGCGCTTTTACCACGACCAAGGCGGGTTCCAGGACAAAACTAAATTCCTGGAAAATATCGCAAACAATATCTGTGGTTCCCCTGCCCAAAAGCCTATCCGGAAAGTCGCTCCCGAGAGTTTGGAAGTATTTCCGCTTTATGCATCGGGCAAAATCTATGGAGCCATCCAAACAGGCGTGCACCACTTTTACATCCGAGAGAAGGAAAAGAAGGATCGTTGGACCAGTACCGCAAAATTTACGCATCTTTGGATCTTGGAAAACGGAAGCTGGCAACTGACAGAGGTACTGAGTTACGACCACCAAAGCACCAGCCCTCCTCGATCAGAAACCAATTAAACACTTGCTGGACTTGTTGATGTAAGGCTTATTTTTCTTGCCCATTTTTTTCCTATATTATTCAACTAATCAAGCAGACCATGGAAAAACTCAACAAAGAAGATATCCCTCAGGAGGCCTTTGACCTCTACGACTACTACTGCCACAACAAGTTAGACCGACGAACCTTCATCGAGAAGCTTTCCGTCTATGCTGTTGGGGGTATTACCATTACTGCCTTACTGGGAAGTATGATGCCAGACTATGATACGGGAAGAACTGTTGCTCTAGACGATGAGCGCCTTCAAAGTTCGGACTACCTGATGTACGACTCTCCTAAAGGAGGAGGACAAATCAAAGCACTCTTATCCAAACCTACGGGTAAGGGAAAATTTCCTGGCATCATTGTGGTTCACGAAAACCGAGGGCTCAACCCCTACATCGAGGACGTAGGACGAAAGTGTGCCGTGGACGGATTTATTTCCTTGGCCCCAGATGCCCTGACTCCACTTGGTGGCTACCCTGGTAATGACGACGAAGGCCGTACTATGCAAGCCAAGCGTACGCGCGAAGAAATGCTAGAAGACTTTATCGCAGCCTATGAATTCCTAAAAACACATCCTGACTGCAATGGAAAAGTTGGTGTGGTCGGCTTTTGCTTTGGCGGCTGGATCTCTAACATGATGGCTGTTCGCATCCCAGACTTAAAGGCCGCGGTGCCTTATTACGGAGGACAACCAGAAACTGCAGATGTAGCACAAATTCACGCACCACTCTTGGTTATCTATGCCGAATTGGATGAGCGCGTGAATGCTGGTTGGCCTGCTTACGAAGCAGCCCTAAAAGCCGAGGGCAAAACCTACGAGATGATCAACTATCCGGGTGTAAATCACGGGTTTCACAACTACAGCACTCCACGCTACGATGAACCCGCAGCAAAAGCGGCTTGGGAAAAAACCATTGCCTTTTTCAGAAAAAATCTAAACTGAATAAAGGAGGCCTCGGCCTTCTTTATTATTTTCTATTCTTAGTCAAATTGGAATATTTATGAGGCTACAATAGGTACCTTATTATTGGTTTAGAACCTATTCAAAATAGGATGTTTTCTCAAGTTTTTTTTACTCTAAAATCAGATGCAAATCTTCCTTACTTGATCAGGGAAATCGGGAATTCAGAAGAGATAATTAAATGATGCGCATTACTTTAGCTCTATTTTTACTTTCTCCAAAAACAATCCTTCCACATAAAACTGCCAATCGGAAAACTTCAGGGCCTGATTGGCTAAATGTCTGTGGTGGTCCTGGTCTAAAATGTAATCGGCAGGTTTATGGATCTGTCGGGTTTTTCCATAAACTTCCTCTACTTTAGATTGAATGGATGCCCATTCCTCGCCCATTGCCAAGAGTTTGGCTCGAGCCTGTGCTCTTTTCTCTCCACTTGGCTCGTCATAATCCGCGAGGGTCAAGATTGCCTGATTCGAAAATTGAACCACCTGGGCCACCTGCTCATACACGTCAAGTTGATATGCATTACGTAGACCAGATTTTTTTGCCAACTGGATTTGCTTTATTACTTGATCGACTTGAAGCTTACTTGCCTCAGCTTTGGTAATTTTGTCCATGTATTTTTGACTCCATGCCCCAGCAGAATCCAAATTGGGAAAAGGAATTACTGCCTGATGAATGGGATCTTCTAGTTTTCGAAGATTATTTCGGTCTCTTTGGTTATCCAATAAACTATTTTTCCAATCCGCCACTGGACCTTCCAAAGCATTGATAAACTCATGCTCTGCAGAGGCCAATGCTGGCCCAAATGCTCGTTGACGATAAGCCTGGTGAAGTTCATCGCCTGACCTTTTTTCCCCAGCCCAAGTGTATTCAGCAAAAAGAGATATCCCTCGCTGGTACAACTCAAAATGTGGAGAATCATCATCCCAAAGGGTAAGTAACAAGCCATTCGCTTTATTTCGAATGGAAATCAATGCAAAATCTCGAATGTTATTGGTGTTGCTTTGATCCAATGGCATGAGGTTCCAACGCGTTTGTCCTGCGGTAGCACCCATGACATTAAACCCACGATCCGTAAACCAATTCATTGCCTTGATATTTCCTGGAGATTCCGGCATATTATAGTTCCAGCGCATGTACACACAGTTTTTAGGAAACATGTCAATGTATTTATTCAAGTTAGGCTCATTGACAGCCCAGATACTATCGACTTGTACTGCCGTCAATTTCCTATTATAAATAGATCGGTACACCCCCGCATTTTGCAAGGGCATATCATCCCAAAAGATGGGTGTCAATCCCTTTTGCAAAGCATAATCGCTTACACGATTCAACCAGATTAATTGAAGTTCTAAAGGGGATTTTCCGCTATTTCTGCCAGTAGTATGTACTTCATCCCCTCCAACATGGAGGTAATTGGCATGAGGAAATGCCCGAAGTGCATCTTCGTAGAGGTCAAACTGAACTTCGTAGGTTTCCTCATTCAATGGATTAAAAGCCCAATCACTTTTTGGATCATCACGCAAATGCGCGTACTCCTTGTGCTTCAGGATAAATGAAGCATGTCCCAAGCCCTGTACCAATGGACTAATCCGTATATTTCTCTTCCTAGCATAATCACTGATTGCTTGCCAGTCTTCAATTGAAAAAGCATCCGATGCCCCAACTACTGGTTGAAGTTTATATTTCAGTTTGTCTTCAATTTCCACTATTACTGCATTAATCTTTTGTGCAGCAAAGCGATCCATTAATTCAAAATAATATTCTTTTTTCTCCAAATGATGCTTCACATCCAAATGTACTGCACGGTAATCAAGGGCGGGGGCATCATAAATAACACAAAGGGGGAGGAAAGTATTTTGATCATTGGCATCTTGAAGCAGCTGATCCAAAGTCATTAGTGCGTACCAAAATCCAGCATTTGTTGATGCTTTAATTTCTATATTTTTTGTTGCAACTGAGAGGGAATAACCTTCAGCAGGAAGCTGCCCAATAGAGTCGAGTGTAAAGGTGAAAATCTCATCCTTAAATTCAGAAAGGAGTTTCCCTGATATAAAATGATTTTTGGCACTTTGGAGGTTCGACTCCAAATCTGACCCTTTCAATTTTGACTCTCCGCTGATAGTGAAAGCTGTCGGACTTGGTAAAAGCATGAATTGCACCTTAGCATTTTTATTAGGCTGACAAGCCATGAATACCAAAAGGGAAAAGAAAAAAAGTAAGATTGAATTACGCATCAGTTGGGCTTGGTGAAAAGGTGATTTACAATGCTTTAATGAACCAAATTTTGTTCTAGCCTATTAAATTAATGGAAAATTGAACTTTTACCTAAGGTTAAAAAATCAAATGCCTTTTCTAGTGACTTAGGATTTAAATGAACTTAATCCACTTGATTTCAATGAAAAATTTGATTGGACTCCTAGGGAGTTCAACTTCAATCCAAAAATCAAATTTGAAAATGTGGAGAAATAGAATTAAGGGCTATTTTTTTTGAAATACTCAATTAACCATGGTCTTAGCTTATTTTATCCTTGGCTATTACCGCATATACTTCTAGTTTATTTTATAGAAATCTCTCCCATCCAATAATTAAAGGATATATAAATAACCATCTATCCTTTAAATCACCGAAATCGTTTGGTTTTCTGCATTTTTCCCTAATTTTCAATCCTTGTGAATAAAACTTATTCTAAAAAATACTTGTCCGCCTAAAAAAGCCCAAAATGCTCACGCTAGTTATTCTTCTTTTGGTATTGGCTTTGATCTTACTAGCAATCATTCGCTATGAGATTCATCCCTTTCTCGCTCTATTTGGTGGGGCTATAGGGTATGGTCTGTTGGTAGGCATGGACCTTAAATTGATTCTTCAGTCCATCACAGAGGGATTTGGCGGAGTAATGGGTAGTGTAGGTCTCTTGATTTTGCTGGGAGTGATTCTCGGTACCTTTCTCGAAAAAACAGGAGGCGCCATGGTCCTAGCAGAGAAAGTGTTGTCCTGGGTAGGAGAAAAATCAATTAATCTTTCTTTGATGCTCAGTGGCTGGGTACTCTCGATTCCAGTATTCGGGGACAGCACCATCTTGATGATGAATCCCATCGCCAAGTCACTGTCCGCTAAAAGCTCGGTTTCCTATGCGGCCACCATTGTTGCCGTTTCCTTGGGCGCTATGATAAGCCATTCCTTAGTCCCTCCTACCCCAGGACCCATTGCTACTGCAGGTATCCTAGGAGCAGACCTAGGGCTGGTGATTCTTTATGGGACATTTATCTCCCTCCTCGCGCTAATTCCAGTACACTTTTTTATAAATAGATGGGTTTCCAGAATCCCCCTTCGCCCAACAGTAGTCTCCATAAACCAAGAGATCTCCCATCAAGATCGTCCCAAACTAGTTGCATCCCTACTCCCAATCCTGAGTCCCTTGGTTTTGATTTTTTTTGCTTCCATAGCAAATTATCCCTCCCAACCCTTGGGTGATGGCAAATTGAAGGAACTTATTTCCTTTCTTGGAAGTCCAGTAATCGCCCTATTTATCGGAGCCTTGCTGTCATTTACGCTACCCAAAAAATTGGATCGTAAACTTTTGGCCGCTACAGGCTGGCTAGGGGAGGCACTCGTTGCAGCTGCTCCTGTAATCTTCATTACTGGTGCTGGAGCTATATTTGGTAAAATGCTTCAAAACTCTGGAATCGGATCTTCGGTAACTACGGCATTAGAAGGTGCCAATTGGGGTCTTTTCCTTCCCTTTCTCTTAGCATTTGGACTCAAATGTGCCCAAGGATCCACCACCGTAGCCATGATCACTACTGCTTCCATCGTAGCTCCACTACTCAGTCCTCTAGGATTGGATACCGATATTCTAAAGGTTTTTACCACACTTGCTATCGGCGCTGGCGCCCTAGCAATTTCCCATGCCAATGATTCTGCATTTTGGGTAGTTACACAACTTTCAGGTATGAGTACCAAACAAGGAAACTTATCCCACAGCCTAGGAACCCTCATTGCTTCCATCTCTGCCATGGCTGCACTGTATTTGATAAGCCTCATCGTAGTGTAGCTACCACCTTGGGATAAATAAATTTTGAGTACACATTTTTCAAAAGAGCACTCCATTCCCTGTGCATTCGTACCTTTGTATAAATTAATCCCATGCTTTTTTCTGACTTAGGTCTAACCACTGCCCTACTGAAGGCTATTCAACGAGCCAACTACGATACGCCCTACCCCATTCAACTTGAGGCAATTCCGGTAATTCTCCAAAAAAAAGACCTCCTCGCGCTAGCCCCTACCGGTTCAGGAAAAACTGCTGCCTATATCTTGCCGATCCTTCAACATCTCCTGCAGCAAGAAGCTCCACGCGACCGACAGGCACCCGTCTTGGTGCTTGTTCCTACCCGTGAATTAGCAATACAAGTAGCAGAAGTGACCGAAAATTTCAGCCGTTTCCTCCCCCGACGCATCAAATCTCTAGCCATCTTTGGCGGAGTCTCCATCAATCCTCAAATGATGAAATTGGGAGGCGTTGAAATACTTATTGCTACCCCGGGTAGACTGGTTGACTTAGTTGGCCGAAATTCCGTTGGCATTGGACGCCTCCAAACGCTGGTAATTGATGAAGCAGACAAACTTCTACAAATGGGTTTTCGCGAAGAAATGGATCACCTCCTGGAACTGACTCCCAAAAAGAAACAAACGCTCCTGTTTTCTGCAACCCAAGATCAGGAACTCGCTTCCCTTATCCATCAACTCCTCAAAAACCCTGTTGAAATTCAAGTTGCACCCACTGACTTCACTCCTGATGCCATCCATCAGGAAGCCTACCGCGTAAGTCCGGAAACCAAAGGGCCATTTCTCCGCCAACTCATTCAATCTGGCGATTGGAAGCAAATTCTAGTATTTGCCTCCTCCATCCGCACAGCGGATAATATGGTAGTGAAGTTGGTGAAAAATGGCATTCAAGCAGTCGCATTTCATGGAGATAAAAGCCAGGGAGCACGCACAGAGGCCCTAGCCAAATTTAAGTCAGGGAAAACAAGGGTGCTTGTAGCCACCGACTTGGCAGCACGAGGAATTGACATTCAGGGATTGCCGCTAGTGATCAACTACGAACTCCCCCGCTCCCCAAAGGATTACATCCACCGCATCGGACGTACAGGCAGAGCAGGATCTTCTGGACACGCCATTAGCCTAATTACCCCAGAGGAGCAACACCACTTCAAAGTCATTCAAAAGAAAATGGGTAAATGGGTTACCTTGGTCCCAGCAGAAGCATTTGGCCAAGCAAGCGATTCAACGAACCCAAACGAGGAGTCAGCGGGCTGAGAACTTAAATAAACTCCCAGACACTCTTGTATTCGCCATTTTCCTCTACGTAACGAAGCAAGGCATCAAAAAATTCGTGCTGCGCCAAGGTACTACTATCCCCTACCAAGATTAGTTTCCTTTTGGCACGAGTGATTGCCACATTCATCCGGCGCTTGTCAGACAAAAATCCAATTTCCCCGCGCTCATTGGAACGGGTTAAAGAAATCAACATCAGATCTCGCTCTTGTCCCTGAAACCCGTCTACCGTATCAATGGTAATCAAGTCGGAAAAAGCCTTTAGGTTGGGAAAGGTATAGGTGTCGAAAATCAAGTGACGTAGACGCCGAACCTGTGCAGAGTAAGGTGCAATCAATCCTATAGTCCAACCTTTTTCCTTAAACAACCCAAAGCCAATCCGGAGGATCGTATCGTTGAGGTACTTACAGGCAAACTGGGCTTCTTCGGGATTGAAGGTACTCAAACTTTCCGCCTCCGCTTGTTCGCTATAACCCGATCCAGCCGTATCCACCCACTCCATTACAGGTTCATCTGAAGAAAAAGCATGCGTCTCCGTGTTTGCGGCTGCTTGGAGTTTTCCCTCATAAAACTGCTGATTCGAAAAACCCATAATCGTAGCCGGCATGCGGTACTGTACCTGCAGCAGCTGGGCTGCTTGGGAATGACGCTGAATCATTTTTTCAAACAAGGTAGTGGATAACCCCTGCCTAGCCGCATCGATAGACTTGATCGTGGGCGGCAATTGGCAATGATCTCCAGCAAAAACCACCCGCTTCGCCTTTAATATCGGTATCCAAGTTGCCGCCTCTAATCCTTGGGCAGCTTCATCGATACAAACGAGGTCAAATTGCATTCCTTTGAGTGCATGCGAACCCGCACCCACGAGTGTAGAGGCAAAAACTTGCGTTCTTTGAAATACATCCGTTCGAATGTATTCTTCCAACTGTTCAGCAGCCTCCCGAATTCGGCTGACCTCCTGGTACATCAACTTTCGCTGTGCCCGTTCCTCTGGACCAAAATTTCGTTTGTATTGCTTTGCAAGCTGTAGGTAGCTCTCTGTTTCTTTTCGTAATTTTCGTAGATCCCGGTAGCTCTCATGCAAGGCAATCTTCGCATCGAGTGTCTGGTTCAAGATCTTTTCCTCAACACGCGCAGGATGTCCGATACGAAGGGTGGCTATCCCTCGGTCGACTAATTTTTCCACCAACAGATCCACTGCTGCATTGCTAGGCGCGCAGACAAGCACCCGTTGGTTCCCACTAACGGCACGTTCAATGGCCGCCAATAAGGTGGTGGTTTTGCCCGTGCCTGGAGGGCCATGGATGACTGCAAAGTCTTGTGCATCTTCCACCTTTTGACAAGCCAGTACCTGACTAAAATTTAGATTTGGTAAAGTGAGGACAGGTGCTGCCTTAAATTGGGGACTGAGTTCCCCATACACCAAATCTCGAAATCTCAGCACTTGGGGATGGTCGGCAGCTATTACTTTTTTTAAGGCCGATTCCATTTCCCGGTAGCTCGCCTCATCAAATAACAAATCCACCCCAAGTCTTCCTGACTCCATCCAATCGGGTACTTCATCCGCCTGAAGTGTGACTGTCAACGTATCTTTTTTGGCTTGATTAACCACCCCATTGACTCGGAACTCCGGGCTATGGTAGCCATCCTGCGTAGAAAAAAAAGAAACAGACTTTCCTGAACTGAAGGAAGAAGGGTAATTGGTATCGGTCCGCTCCAAATCAATGATAAGCCGCTCACCCATTCCAATCTTCGTTTTTTTAACTAGGATAGGATGCCATGTAATTCCCTCCTTTTTTTTGTCAGCAACCGAAGTATGGAGAAATTTTTTCTTATACTGAGCCAAATCTTCCTGCCACTCTAGTTTGAGTAACTTCAGACCTAGCTTGAGTTCGTCGAGGGAATTACGCATGAATGATTGTACTTTAGCCTTGAAACTAGGGAACATCCCTAGTGTTTGCTTATCCTAGATTTTAAATGAATTTTCTTGCACATGCGTATCTTTCTTTTGGTCAGGAGGAAATCCTAGTCGGTAATTTTATTGCCGACTTTGTCCGAGGAAAGGAGATGGAAAAATACTCAAAAAAAGTGCAACTCGGCATACACCTACATCGGGCCATCGATACCTATACCGATTCGCACCCCTTAGTCAAGCAGGTCCAATCCTTCCTGATTCCTCGTTTTGGGCATTATTCACGGGTGATTAGCGATGTGTTTTTCGATTATTTCTTGGCCAAAAATTGGAATAATTATTCAGACATCCCCTTGGAACAATTTAGCCTAAACGCTTACCAAGTCATCTCTTCCTATCCCAAAGAGCTCCCAGAAGCTTTTCGCCGGATGTTTCACTGGATGCAAACTCAAAATTGGTTGTATTCCTACCGCGAACCTGCAGGCATTCAAGCAGCTTTGGATGGTCTGAGCCGTCGTGCCCGATTTGATTCCAAAATGAATGAATCCACCCAAGTGCTTTGGGAAAAAGAAGAAGAAATTGAGGTGATTTTCTTCGCTTTTTTCGCGAATTTGGAGACTTTTGCCTCTACAACCCTTGCAGAACTAATCCAATCCCATGATCCTGCTTAAACCCAAGCTATCCACCTACATTTCCTTGAGTGCAGTTGTCTTAATTCTACTCCTGGGACTTATTTTGACCCTAAGGGATTTCACCTACAATAGAAGCTTTGGCCTTTGGTTTTACCTAGTGGCCTGCTCAATCATCACCTTGGTGATACTCATGCTTCTGGTCAAGATGATGGCTGGATGGCGATTTATTTCCGTAGGAAAAGACCAGCTAGTAATCAAACTTCCCCTCCGTAACAGCACCAAAGCCTATCCTGTCACGGAAATTTTAGCTTGGGAAGAGGAATCCGTCCTTGCCAATAAACGAGAATTCAAACAAGTGACACTGGTATTTCAGGATAGGAATTCGATTTCGGTTTCCAACCATGAACACGAATCCTACAGTGAATTTATCAGCTATCTCAAAAAGAAAGCGCCTAAACAGCTGGTGAAATCAAAAAAAACTTGATTATGTATGGCTAGAATTAAAGTAGTATACTACCCTAGTAAACTAAAAAACCGAGCTATATAAAACAGCTCGGTTTTTTTATTAAAGGTGTTTCTTTTTTTGCTTTAGTATTTTTCCGTGTTAGAAAGAGTGACTAAAGAGAATAAGTTTTGAAATCAAAACAATTTGCTGTCGACCGAGGACAATCAATAGGTAGCGAATTAATTTACTCCCACTCGATGGTTGCAGGTGGCTTGGAGGAAATATCGTACACCACGCGGTTGACTCCCTTTACCCGATTAATGATATCATTGGACATCTTGGCAAGGAAATCATAGGGTAAATGAATCCAGTCAGCAGTCATCCCATCGACGGAACCTACGGCACGAAGTGCCACTACTTTCTCGTAAGTACGCTCGTCCCCCATGACACCTACCGATTGGATTGGGAGCAAGATGGCGCCTGCCTGCCAGACCTGATCGTACAAACCATGCTCTTTCAATCCTTGAATAAAAATGTAATCAACCTCCTGCAGGGTCTTCACCTTCTCTTCAGTGATATCTCCCAAAATTCGAATCGCTAGTCCAGGCCCAGGGAAGGGGTGTCTGCCAATGATTTTTTCAGGAATCTCCAAGGCACGACCCACTTCACGAACCTCGTCCTTAAACAAGGTATTCAGCGGCTCTACTACGGAAAGCTTCATGAAATCTGGTAGACCGCCCACATTATGATGAGATTTGATGGTGGCCGAAGGTCCTTTGACCGATACCGACTCAATCACATCCGGATAGATGGTGCCTTGGCCAAGCCACTTCACGCCATCAATCTTGTGGGCTTCGTCATCAAATACTTCGATAAATACCCGACCAATGGCCTTTCGTTTAGCCTCTGGGTCGGTCAACCCAGCCAAGGCATCGTAAAACCGCTGCTTGGAATCTACCCCAATTACATTCAAACCAAGGTGCTTGTACGAATCCAACACCTCCTCGTATTCGTTCTTTCGCAACAAACCATTGTCTACAAAGACGCAGGTCAGCTGATCTCCGATCGCTCTATGAATAAGAGTAGCTGCCACAGAGGAGTCAACCCCTCCAGAAAGGCCCATCACTACCTTATCTGCTCCTATTTTTTTCTTCAAATCTGAAACAGTGGAATCAATAAAGGTATCAGATGTCCAGTCCTGGCTACATCCACAGATTCCCACCACAAAATTTCGAATTAGGTTTTTCCCTTCCACAGAGTGGGTCACTTCTGGGTGAAACTGGATGCCGTAGGTAGACTCTCCCTGCACCTTGAATGCAGCCACACGAACAGATTCCGTGCTTGCGATTACTTCAAATCCCACAGGAACCTCCTTGATGGTATCTCCATGAGACATCCATACTTGTGAGCCGAGGTTCATTTCCTTAAGTAAATCCTGATTCAGATCAATTTGATCAAGGTTGGCTCGACCATACTCTCTGATAGTTGATGGCAATACCTCTCCTCCGTACTTGCTGGCTAGCATTTGAGCCCCGTAGCACACCCCCAACAAAGGCAATTTACCCCGAAACGCATCTGTATTTAAATCAGGAGCTCCTTCGTCACGCACCGAGCAAGGTGACCCTGAAAGAATGATTCCTTTGATGTCGGAAGTGATTTCAGGAACTTTGTTGTAGGGGTGAATTTCACAATACACATTGAGTTCGCGCACGCGTCTGGCAATGAGCTGGGTGTACTGGGAACCAAAATCGAGGATGAGGATTTGTTGAGCCATGCGCAAAGGTAAGCACTGCCAACCGCTTGCTAAAACCAAAGGTGAAAATTTTATCGAATCCCTACTTTATGTAAAGATTTCCTTGTTTTTCAATAGGCTATTTAAAAATAAATGAAAGAATACGAAGAATAGTGGGAAAAGCTTGGAACTATAGAAATAAAGTGTGCCAATAGGCTCAACCCCTATTCTTTTTCTTCTTCCCCAAAGAGAGTTTGAAGTGAAACGGCATCTATTCCTTTTTCTTCCTGCAGAAACCTTCCAAAAATAGCCGTGCTTCCATGCGTTAAATACACTTTTTCGGCTTCAGTAGCATGAATGGCCGAGATCAAACCCTTCCAATCTGCATGGTCTGAAAGTACAAATCCCCGATCAAGCGAACTTCGTCTTCGAATACCGCGAACATTCATCCAGCCAGAGCAATTCGCGGTACGGTAAGGAGCGAATTTCGTAAGCGAAGGGCCATTCATAACTGCTGGGGGCGCAATAATCATTGCTCCTTTGTAAGCAGACTTGGGCAAATCTTGATTTACACGGATGTAATTGGGCAAGGCTAATCCATCTGCTACCAAGGCCTCGTTGGTATTGGCAATCACTCCGTGCATGTAAATACCTCCAATTTCAGGCTGTAGATGGCTCAAAACACGTTGTGCTTTACCTAGGGAATAAGCAAAAATAATGGAATTAAGTCCTTGCTCCGCATTGCTCCTCCACCAATCGTTGATTTGGTTGAATACTACTTCCTGCGGTTCCCAGTCATAAATCGGCATCCCAAAGGTACACTCAGAAACAAATTCATGGCATTTGACTGGTTCAAAGGGAGTGGAAAGTCCATCATCCTCCACCTTGTAATCTCCGCTTACTACAGCCACCTTTCCTTGATATTCCAGACGTACCTGAGCCGAACCGGGAATATGCCCAGCTGGATGCAATGAAATTTGTACTCCCTGAATTTGAATGGGTTCATTATACCCTAGGGTCTGCAAGTTGATGTCCTTGCCTAGGCGCAACTTCATCACTTCTCGCGACTGGTGGTGCGCCAAGTACTGCTTCATCCCTCTGCGCGCATGGTCTGAATGGGCATGAGTAATCACTGCATTTTTTACCGGCCGCCAGGGGTCAATAAAAATATCGGCGGGAGGACAATAAAGTCCAGAATCGGTGAGTTCAAGAATAGTCAAGAGTTGGTAAATAAATCCATACTTCCGATCACAATCAACTTAAATTTTGGAAGGATAATGACTTGGTTTTGCGTAAGAAAGCCTTCCCAAAGATTGCCCTTGGTGGTACTCGTCCAATCCTGTGACTGCAACAGTTCCCAGAGCATCGTAGTCCAGCGTACCGTCTTCCCTGAGACCATTTTCGGCCACATAGACCTGCTCGATTCGTGCAAGGACCAGTACAGTTTGGTTAATCTGGAGGGTTTGTACTTCTTCGAGTAGGCAGGCTAATTGAACAGGGCTACCTTCAACAAATGGAGCGGGAAAATTTGCCTTTCTTTCCTCCTTCAATCCTGTAGCGTCAAACTCGCTTTCTCCCCAATTTGCGGTCGTCCAATGGGCCTGGACATGCCATTCCGGAAGAACTTGGTTGAGCGTAAAACTTCGAGTAGCTAGAATATTTTCCAAGGTGTCCCGCTTGACAGTGTGTGGACGAAATAAAACCCCAATCAATGGGGGTGCCGCTCCCAGATGAATAATCTGCGAAAAAAGGGCAAGATTAGTGATTCCTGCTTCATTTTGGGTGCCAATCAATAGCAGAGGCTTGTACCCGGGAAGGCAATTGATTAGATTTCTTCGGTAAGAAGCATCCAGTTGGGCTAATTGCTCCGAATCAAACTGCCGCATTAGGTCAACACTGCTTCCTCAATGGTATCACAATAGGCGATATCCAGCTGATCTATGATATGGTCTGGGTACTGGATTAAAATTTGGGCTTTGGCGATTTGAACCATTTTTTCAAACCATTTTTCCTCAGGCAATATTTTGCGATGCGTTTTCAATCCATACCCTAACATTTCTTTTTTCCAATGAACAAAATACCACTCCATCGTGGGTTGATGAAATGCACGCAAGGCACGCTTATCAAAAATAAACTTGGTATAATCTCCCTTTTTAATCAAGTTCCCAATTTCACCAAATGCCTCCTGAAAATCTTCGATAGGAACATAATCAGCAAGTAATTCACAGATTAAAATCTTTCTATCGGCATTACTCCAAACTTTAGCATAACGCTGCTCGTAAGCTAGGTCAAAGTCCATAATACCAGAAAAAGTTGTGGTCTCGTTCATGTCTAGTAGGATAGAATTAGTAAATAGATTTTTTCTGCGAAGAAGTGGCTTGAGAAACTTCTTCCTTGACCTCGGTCAACCGGATTTCCAAATTGGAAGCATATTCCAAAGTGGTCCGCATCATATCTTGTTGGGATTGAATTTGTTCTTTGAGGCGAAGTAGTTCTTGATTGACCTCCGCCAATTGTTGTTCGTAATACAGCTTCAGCCTTTCCTTCTCCAGCTGGGCCTTTACCAGTTCTTCTTTAAAAAGTAGAAATGATTCAGGAGGTGTCTTCATATGCACAAAACTTCTTCTCGGGACCGTACCCTAATAAAATACAACTAAATATATAAAATTGTTTAAAATTATTTTAAATGTGACATTCCTCCATCTATATGCAGGATTTGTCCTGTCATCCATGCTGCTTCACTGGACAACAAAAATAGGGTAGCAGCCGCAATATCCTCGGGATGGCCTACTCGGCCCAAGGGATGTCTTTTATCAGAAGCCTCTTTTTTCTCAGGGGTAGAGAGCAAAGCTCCAGCAAGAGGCGTCTCTGTAAGCGAAGGCGCAATTGCATTGACTCGGATTTTACTAGGTGCCCATTCTGCTGCCAAGGAACGGGTCAACCCCTCAATGGCACCTTTGGCTGAGGAAATTCCGGAATGAAATCCCATGCCAGTTTGTACTGCCACCGTACTATAAAGCACCACTGCTGGAGAAGTTGATTTTTTTAAGCCTTTCAAACAAGCTTGAAGAAGCCGAACGGCGCCATAAAAATTCACCTCCATTTCCTGTTTGAAGTCTTCGATGGAAATTCGATGGAAAGGCTTAAGATTGATGGTTCCAGGGCAATACACCAGCCCATCAATGACTTCGGGTAAGCCTGGAATTTCTTCAAAATCAGTCGAAAAATCCAATCTAGTGGTTCCATCACCACTTTTTGAATACATAAAAAGTGTGGCTCCTTGCGCCGTTAACTTTTCGGCAACTGCCTTGCCTATACCGGAGTTACCTCCTACAAGTACGATGTTCTTTCCCCTCATGGTTTCGGTGTTTTTTGTTAAATCTATTTGGAACAAAAATGTTTTGCAAAGCCATAAAAAAACCCTGTTGGTAACAGGGTTTTTAGTTGGCTTAGCTTTACTTAATTTACTTGGAATGCATACAAAAGTATGTTCTTTATTTCTTAAGACTTAAGTACTTCAAAAACTCATTTCGACTTTGTTCGTCCGATTCAAATTTTCCAGAGTAAAAAGAGGTCACTGTTGAACTATTGGTATCGTTAATGCCTCTAGAACTCACGCACATGTGGTAAGCATCCATGATTACCGCTACATCTTCGGTACCCAAAACTTCTTTAAGCTCGTTGCCAATTTGCATCGTCAACCGCTCTTGAACCTGGGGTCTCTTGGAAAAATATTGCACGATCCGATTGATTTTTGAAAGACCGATTACATTTCCATTGGAAATATATGCTACATGGGCTTTACCAGAGATGGGTACAAAATGATGCTCACAATGAGAAAAGAAGGTGATATCTTTCTCGACCAACATTTCTTTGTACTTGTACTTGTTTTCAAAAAGCTTGGGTTCAGGCTTATTTTTAGGATTGAGCCCTGCAAACACTTCCTTTACATACATTTTAGCTACGCGGTGAGGAGTGCCTTTCAAACTATCATCACTGAGGTCAAGCCCCAAGATGTGCATAATCTCTTTGAAATGCTTTTCGATTAGCTCCACTTTAAGCTCATCGTCCATCTTAAACGCATCATCTCTCAAAGGCGTTTCAAAAGATGTTCCTACGTGCTCATCCCCAAGATCCTCCAAAGAGGCACTCAAGCCATTAATTCCCATTGTATTCAACATAGTTTCTTTCTGTTTCATAGAGTCGTACGATTAGTTCGTATTTCCGATCAATTTGCTCCCTCAAGATATTCCAGATGACTACTGCAAGATTTTCAGTAGATGGATTGAGGGTTTTGAATTCAACGGTATCTAAGTTTAAGTTTTTGTGGTCAAATTTATTTAGGACATGTGTTTTAATCAGGTCGCTTAGCACCTTAGTATCAAATACATATCCTGTATCAGGGTCAATTTCTCCTATCAATTGAACAGTCAAGTTGTAGTTGTGACCGTGGTAATTGGGATTGTTGCACTTACCAAAAACGGCTTCGTTCTTTTCATCAGACCAAGTCGGATTGAAGAGTCTGTGGGCAGCGTTAAAATGCTCTTTTCTAAAAATAGATACTTTCATTGGTATAGAAACAGAAGAATTTTATTTTTTGTTTAATTTATAAACAATAAAAATTAAACAAAAAATCAAATCCTTACAGGTCAACTACTTAAATTAACAGTTTGTCTTAGTTAAGGTTCCTTCTAAAATTACTCTACCTTAAAATCTTGGTATTTTCTTCCTAGCTCCCAGGAAGCTTTCAGCATCTCCAGGAAGGCACCCATGCGGTGCAAAGGTATCAAATTTGGTCCGTCGCTGAGCGCTTTGCTAGGCTCGGGGTGTGTTTCAATAAAGAAACCATCAATGCCTGTTGCCGCAGCAGCTCTAGCCAAAATCGGTGCAAACTCTCGCTGCCCGCCACTGCTTCCACCCATTCCTCCGGGCTGCTGCACCGAGTGGGTGATGTCAAATACCACAGGAGCAAACTGACGCATGATGGGCAGACCTCTCATGTCTACGACAAGGTTGTGGTAGCCCAGAGAAAATCCACGTTCAGTCAAACAAACATTTTCATTTCCAGCACTACGAACCTTATTAACCGCATAGGCCATGTCTTCAGGAGCCATAAACTGTCCTC
>Ga0181558_10002658_pt1 | contig 16770 bp, 14 predicted proteins | sample 011ome_22_FD_133754 | JGI IMG/M metagenome (GOLD analysis project Ga0181558, IMG submission 133754) | Coastal salt marsh microbial communities from the Groves Creek Marsh, Skidaway Island, Georgia - 011507BT metaG (megahit assembly) | ecosystem: Environmental > Aquatic > Marine > Intertidal...
ACGGTGCCAGAAGAGGCAATCACGAAGTTATGATGCGGGGAACTTTTGCTAATATTCGTATTCGCAATCAACTACTCAATGACGTAGAAGGCGGCTACTCAATTTTAGAACCTGAAAAAAAACAAATGAGCGTCTACGAAGTTGCTATGGAGTACCAAAAAAGATCTGAAAACATTGTTGTTTTTGCAGGTCAAGAATACGGCACAGGCTCTTCACGAGACTGGGCTGCCAAAGGCACAAAACTACTAGGTATCAATGCAGTTATTGCAGAGAGTTTTGAGAGAATTCATCGATCTAATCTCGTAGGTATGGGTGTACTCCCCATTCAATTAGATGGAATTAGTTTAGCTGAATTAAAAATTACCTCCTCAGATTTAGTAGATATTGAGTTATCAGAAAATTTAAAGCCACTACAAAAAATCAGGATTACTTTAAAACAAAATGGAACACATAAATCTATCTTTGGTATTCTTAGAATAGACACTTTAAATGAACTTGAGTACTATAAGTCCGACGGTATTTTGAATTTTGTTCTTCGAAATATCTTAAAGTCTAACTAATAGAAGGATTTTCGATTAGTTTTTTGACAGTTACTAAAAAAGTAACTGCTTGCTTTCCATCAATCAAACGATGATCATAGCTTAATGCAATGTACATCATCGGACGAATTACAACTTGATTATCAACAGCAATAGGTCGGTTAATAATTGAGTGCATTCCTAATATGGCACTTTGTGGAGGGTTGATAATGGGTGTGCTCATCATCGAACCATAAATACCTCCATTAGTAATAGAAAATGTCCCCCCAGATAGATCTGCCATAGAAAGTTTATTGGTATTTGCTTTTTGAGCTAATTCGATAATATTTTTTTCTATTTCTGCATTTGAAAGGGAGGCTACATTTTTAATCACTGGTACGACTAAGCCCTTCTCTGATCCGATAGCTACACCGATATCATGATAGTTTTTATAAATGATCTTATCCTCAAAAATTTCAGAGTTGATTTCTGGGATCTCAGCAAGCGCTTGAGAGCAAGCCTTTAAAAAGAATGACATAATCCCTAATTTGACACCATGTTTTTTTTGAAAGTTGTCTTGTTCCTTTTTTCTTAATTCCATAATTGCAGACATATCAACTTCATTAAAAGTTGTTAAAATGGCAGCATTGTTCTGAGCATCCTTTAGTCGTCTTGCAATCGTTTGTCGAAGTTTTGACATGGGGACGATTTTTTCCCCTTTGCTATCATGTGGTTGATCGAAATTTGGAATATCATCTTGTTCATTTTCATGAGATGTGGGATATAAATCTTCTGAAATTTGTTTTTTATCAATAGTTTTTTCTTCTTGAATAGGCTCAGCTGGGGCTGATTTTGATTTGACTTCTTGCGTTGTACTCTCACCTGCTCCTTCTGAATATTCAGCGATAACTTCTCCCACTTTAACTGTTGCGCCCTCCACTACTAATATTTTGGACAGCACTCCGTCGGTTTGTGCAGGTATTTCTATGGTAATTTTTTCGGTTTCTATTTCTGCTAGGTTATCACCGGATTTAAAACTATCTCCTTCTTTAACAACCCATGCCGTAAGAGTTCCTTCAATAATTGACTCGCCTAATTCTGGGACTTTTACATTGCTCATTTTATTCGTAGTCCTCAGGTAAATCTTTGAACTTCATAAAACTTACACCAGTTTTTGCTTTGATAATAGATTTAATGGAAGATTGCAGAGCAAGTTTTTTAATCATGTTTTGATTTGCATTATGTCTTTTTGCAATGCCCGTAGCTGGAGCGGCTGATCTCTTTCTACCAACATAATGAATTTGTTGATCTAATTTATTTTTAGATAAAATATGTCTGATACGACTTTTAACAAAATCCCATGGCCCCATATTTTTAGGTTCCTCTTGAGCCCATACGAAGTCACAGTTTTTGTGATTCAGTATTACTTCTGTCATCGTGTCATATGGGAAAGGATATAATTGCTCTAATCGAACAATTTTTACATTTTTAATTTTATTCTCAGTTCGAAAATCATCTAATTCATAATATATTTTTCCAGAGCAAAATATGACACGTTTGGTGTTTTTGACATCCTCGTCAATTATTCGATGAAAACTAGTACGGCCTGTAAATTCATCTATATTTGAAACATTGTTGGGGTGTCGAAGAGTTGATTTAGGAGTGAAAATTACTAAAGGCTTTCTAAAATTTCGATGGATTTGTCTTCGCAGAGCGTGAAAATAGCTCGCTGGAGTAGTACAATTCACAACTTGAATATTGTCCTCTGCTGCCATTTGTAAAAATCGTTCGATACGAGCACTAGAGTGTTCCGGCCCCATTCCTTCATGGCCGTGAGGAAGAAGGAGAACAATACCGCTCATTTGCATCCATTTTCGCTCACTTGCTGCAATAAATTGATCAATAATAATTTGTGCGCCGTTAGCAAAATCCCCAAACTGGGCCTCCCATAAAACTAAAGTATTAGGATCTGCTAAGGAGTATCCATACTCAAATCCCAGCACTCCTAACTCAGACAAGAAACTATCAATAACTTCAAATTGTTTTTGATTTTTACTAATGTTATTCAGTGGAATATATCTTTCTTCATTTTCTTGATCCCAAAATACAGAGTGACGCTGACTAAATGTGCCCCTGCCTGAGTCTTGTCCTGCAAGTCTCACTCGATACCCTTCTGTTAGTAGCGTTCCGAATGCTAATGCCTCTGCAAAAGACCAATCAATATTTTTTCCAGATTTTATTGCCTTGGATCTTGCTTCATTAAATTTTTCTAATTTTGGATGAAGATTAAACTCTTTGGGCACTATAGTGATTTTTTTTCCTACTTCTTTTAATGTGCTTTCAAGAGCAGATGTTTTTCCTCTTCTTAATGTATTTTTAGGAGCCCTACTTAATCCACTCCATTGGCCTCCCAGCCATCCTTTTGTTTGGATTTTATAATCTTTAGCTTTTTCAAATTTTGTTTCTAGATCCTGCCATATTTTATCTTGAAGAAAATCTAATTGTTTTTTGGTGATAACCTCTTGCTCTAGAAGTTTTTCTGCATATATGCTTGCAACATTTTTTTTCTTTTTGATAGTTTTGTACATTATAGGCTGAGTGAATGAAGGCTCATCACCCTCATTATGCCCGTGTTTTCTATAACAAAACATATCCACCATAGTATCTTTTTTAAAAGTATTTCTAAATTCTGTAGCTGCTCTAGATGCTAAAACAACCGCTTCTGGATCATCTCCGTTTACATGAAAAATAGGTGCTTGAACTATTTTTGCAATTTCAGAGGAATAGGGCGCTGATCGACTATATTGCGGGCTTGTCGTAAATCCAATTTGATTATTAATAATAAAGTGTATTAAACCACCAATACGGTATCCATTTAATTGAGACATAGTAAATGTCTCCGCCACAATACCCTGCCCCGCAACTGCTGCATCCCCATGGATTAATAAACCAGATACTTTTTCATTATCTTTATCTTGAATCATGGTCTGTTTTGCTCTTATTTTTCCAGCTACAACTGGGTTAACTGCCTCTAAATGAGATGGGTTAGCAGCCATGCTGACATGTATAATATTTCCACTAAAACTTCTATCCGAGCTAGCGCCTAAGTGATATTTAACATCTCCTGATCCTTGATCGCTGAGGGCGTTTTCCCCTCCATGAATAAATTCACTAAAAATTTGAATATGAGGTTTTTTAACAATATTGGCTAATATATTTAAACGGCCTCGATGAGCACATGCAAAACTAAAATCCTTCACTCCAAATTCTGATGATCTTTTTAAAACTTGTTCTAAGGCTGGGATAGTGGACTCCGCACCGTCTAATCCAAAACGCTTAGTACCTCGATATTTCGTATCTAAAAATTTTTCAAAATACTCAGCTGAAATTAATCTCTCTAAGATTGTTCTTTTTCCTAGGGCGGTTAATTTCATATCTTTTTTATCTTCTATACGAGATTTTAGCCATAAATACTCCTCTGCACTTTGGATATGTTTATACTCCAACGCTAACGTTCCTGAGTAAATAGCTTGAAGTTTGTCTATAACTTCTTGTACGGTTGCTGTTTGAAAACCTAAATAACCAAATAGAAAAATTTTTCTATGGAGATCTTTTTTTTGAAATCCGTAATACTCGGCATCTAAACCAGAGGGTCTAGATTGAACCATAAGATTCAAAGGATCTAAATCTGCCACCAAGTGGCCTATTTCTCTATATGCTCTAATCATCATTACTAAACGCAGTGAGTCAGAGATGGCTTGGTTTAAGTCAGTGTGTGAAAACTCAGAAGGGCGATTGTTTTTAGACCAATCTATCTTTTCATAATCTTGTAAGATTGCTAATTCCTCTGGTTCTAATGATTTAAAAAAATCATGCCAGCTTTTATCAACGGAAGAGGGGTCTTTGATATAGTCTCTATAAATAGAAACAACCTGCGAAGCGTTCGATGTAGTTAAAAAAGAATTATAAGATCTCATTAATTCTAAGGTATTTTTACCCCTTTACTAATAAGATGTCATTCATTTTTGAATTTTACAGTAATTTATCTACTGCTTGTACTAAGCCTTTAACGGAATTCACCGATGTTTTAAGCATTCCTTTTTCTGCAGCACTTAAATTAACTTCTAGGATTTTTTCAACCCCTTTGGAGCCAATAACTGTAGGGACGCCCATATACATATCTTTAAGACCATACTGTCCATTCAAATAAGCTGCGCAAGGCAGTAGTTTTTTTTGATCAAGTAGATAGGCTTCAGCCATTTGAATAGCTGAACTTGCTGGGGCATAAAAAGCAGAGCCTTTTTTAAGAAGTTTAACTATTTCTCCTCCGCCCATTCTTGTTCGATCAACAATTTTTTGAATTTTAGAAATCGGAATTTTTTTAATTTTAATAAAATCTAATAAAGGAATGCCTCCGATGGTTGTATAATTGACAAGCGGAACCATATCATCGCCGTGCCCCCCCAGCACAAATGTTTCTACATCGTTAATAGAAACCTCGAGTGCCTCTGATAGGAAAAATTTCATTCGTGAGGAATCCAAAACCCCTGCCATCCCCACGCACATATTTTTAGGAAGGTTAGAAAATTTTTGTAAAACATAAACCATGGCATCTAAAGGGTTAGTGATACAGATTACAAAAGCTTTAGGGGCATATTTTTTAATATCTAGACCAATTTTTTTTATAATTTTACCATTGGTCTCTAGTAAATCATCGCGACTCATGCCTGGCTGTCTTGGCAACCCGGCGGTAATTATAATGACGTCGGAATTCTTCATCTGAGAGAAATCATTTGTGCCTTCAATTTTATTGGTAAAACCCTCAACAGCTGCGGATTGGCTTAAATCTAATGCTTTGCCTTGCGGCATTCCCTCTACCACATCAATTAAAGTTATATCGCCTAATTTTTTCATGGCTGCTAAGTGGGCTAATGTTCCACCAATATTACCGGCACCAATTAAAGATATTTTTGTCATTTTATTTATTCCTCGCTATTTCTAATTTTATTTCTGCAATTGCTTCTGCGGGGTTTAATCCTTTAGGGCAAGAGCGTGTACAATTCATAATCGAGTGGCAACGATATAATTTAAAGTTATCGTCTAACTCTTTAAGTCTCTCTTTTTTGTCTTCGTCACGACTGTCTTGGATCCATCGACTTGCTTGAAGTAGAGCAGCTGGTCCTAAGTATTTATCTTCATTCCACCAGTAACTGGGGCAAGAAGTACTGCAGGAAAAGCACATGATACATTCCCACTTGCCGTCAAGTTTATCTCGGTCAGGAACACTTTGTTTATTTTCTCTATCATTATGGGGGCTAGTTTTTTGTAACCAGGGTTTAACTGATTTGATTTGATCGAAGGCTTTTTTCAAATCTACCACAAGATCTTTAATCACTTTCATGTGAGGTAATGGATAAATATTTATTTCATCGGAGCACTCCTCGATATGTTTTTGGCAAGCCAAAGTATTCACGCCATCAATGTTCATCGCGCAAGATCCACATACGCCCTCTCTACATGATTTTCGAAAAGTTAAACTGGTATCTACCTCCGCTTTAATTTGATTGAGAATATCTAAAACCATTGTACCCGCCTTGGCGACGTCAATTTCAAAACGATCAATTTGCGGCTGATCGCCTTCCTTGCCCGACCAACGATAAATGTTCACTATTCGAATATCGTGACGAATTTGACTGGATTCATCAATTAAATCAACATTCGAGTAAGTTTTACCCTTCACTGGAACAGAGTTTTTAGGAAGCGTCAGTTGAACCATTAATAAATCCTCACTTGCGGTTGAATGACAGAAATCTGATTACTGAGCGTTGTCATTCGAACAGGTCGATAGGTGATCGAAAAACTATCTTGTTGTTGCCATGATAATGTATGCTTTAACCAATTCTCGTCATCGCGATTTGGATAGTCTTCTCTTGCATGTGCCCCTCGGCTTTCTGTACGCTGCTCTGCCGAAACGCCGACGCTTCCTGCAACCGCCATCAAGTTATGTAGCTCTAAAGCCTCAATTAAATCTGTATTAAAAATAGATGACTGATCTTCAACTTTCACATTTTTTAAATCATGTGCTAAATTTTTAAGTTCCTGATTGCCCAGTGAAAGTGTTTCTTGTTCACGGTAAACTCCAAATCTTTTTTGAACTGTTTTTTGCATTTTGTCTCTTAGCTCTCCAACAGAGATGTCTCCTCTGTTTTCTTTAATAGCATATAGCCGATCAATTATTGCTTGTGTGGATGAGTCAGAGGGTGTTTTGTTTGATTCATTTTTATTGATTACTTGTCCTGCCTGAATAGCCGCGCCTCTTCCAAAAACAACTAATTCAGCAAGTGCATTGGTCCCTAATCTATTGGCGCCATGAACAGAGGCACAAGCCGCTTCCCCAATGGCCATCAAGCCCTCACAGATTTCTTCACTGTTGCTTTCAGTAGGTCGTAAAACCTCTGCTTTAAAATTTGTAGGTACCCCTCCCATACAATAGTGAACAGTAGGAATAACTGGAATTGGTTCTTTGGATATATCTCTTCCACAAAATGCTTTTACTGACTCTGAGATTCCTGGAAGGCGTTTTGCAAGCATATCTGCATCTAAGTGTTCTAAATGTAAATGCATATAATCTTTATTAGGGCCGCATCCTCTCCCTTCGCTAATTTCTTTACTAATAAAACGAGAAATGACATCTCGTGCAGCAAGATCTTTTGCATTAGGCGCATATTCTAACATAAATCTTTTTCCATCACTGTTTTTCAGAATGCCGCCTTCGCCCCGTGCTGCTTCGGAGATCAAAACTCCTACTCCATAAATTCCTGTAGGGTGAAATTGGATAAACTCCATATCGGATAAAGGCAATCCTGCTCGAAGTGCTATACCCGCCCCATCTCCTGTACAAATATGAGCGCTGGTTGAGGATTGAAATATTCTGCCATAACCTCCTGTTGCTAGAATAGTCATCTTAGCAATGAAACGGTGAAGGGAGCCATTTTGAATATCAATAGCCATTAATCCACAAATATCGCCATTATTATCTTTTAATAGGTCTAAGGCGTAAAACTCATTAAAAAATTGAACATCATTTTTGAGGCTTTGTTGATATAGAGTATGTAAAAGTGCGTGTCCGGTTCTATCCGCTGCCGCGCAAGCTCTGCTTGCCGGCTCGCCTTTACCATTGTTAGTCATGTGTCCGCCAAAAGGACGTTGGTAAATTTTACCATCTTCAGTTCGAGAAAATGGCATCCCGTAATGTTCTAATTCAATAATAGAGTCGACTGCATTCGAACAGAGGTATTCAATACTATCCTGATCTCCCAGCCAATCTGAACCTTTAACCGTATCATACATATGCCATTTCCAATTATCTTCTCCCATATTGGCAAGTGCAGCACCAATGCCTCCTTGGGCGGCCACTGTATGGCTTCTAGTTGGATAGACTTTAGTAACACATGCAGTATTTAAACCCTGCTCAGAGCAACCAAGAGCTGCACGTAAACCTGCACCTCCAGCGCCTAAAACAACTACGTCTAATGTATGATCTGTATAATGACTCATTTAAATAAACAATACCGGTATTACAGCAATCAAGGTTAAAAATAAAACTATATCTGTGATCAAACTAAAAATTTTTACTTGAGAGGTTGTAAAATAATCCTCATAGATAGTTTTTAAACCTAAGCGTGCATGAAAAATTGCTATCAAAAAAAAGATAACCATAAGAAATTTAGATAGTGGGGAAGAGAATAAATCTATCTTTTGATTTTGTGATGCATGGAGTAAATTTAAAAATGTAATTACAAACCAGTAGCTTAAGGGAACTAAAGCAACCGCAGATATTCTTTGCCATAACCATTTGGTCGAACCTCTCATTAAAATAAACTCCAAGCAAAAAATAATGTCATAGCCGCATTTAAAATTAAAATTAAATAAGAAATTGTGTAGACAGTGGTCAGGTTCATTCCTTTTGCAAAAGTCCATGCAAAATATTTAATACCATTTAACAAATGATGATTGAGAGCAAAAAACCAAAAAATAAATACAAATTTGATAATAGGTAAATTAAAAAATGAATGTAGGACAGCATGTGCATGGGGAGCAAAATAAAAAGACCCCATCCAAAAAGCCAAAAAGGGAAGCGATATAGCAAAAATAATACCTGCAATTCGATGGGTAATTGAAAAAATCATTGTTAATACCGGCTTGTGAATTTGAAGGTGAGGAGAGAGGGGGGCAATGGTCATATGTAAAGCAATATAAAGAAAAGGACTTAATAGTAAAAAGCTATTATTTCATTAATTAATGCGTTTTATAAATGAATTACCTGTGAGTAAAATGTTTATAAAAATCCAATGATATCTAATTTATGAATCAAAGTTGAAATATTCTTTCTGTATTATCAATTTAAGGTCTTAGAAGCTTATTTAGAACTTCTAAAGGGTGCCGGATCTCACCCCGCATGAGAAAAAACCTTGATCTAATCAATGTTGGCACCCTGACCTATCTCCCCTTTGAAATTGTTTAAATATTATATGTATATATATTAGTCCTTTAATGAGTTTGTTAATTAATATTTCTAAAATCATTGATCGCATCAATGCCTATATTGGTTATTTGTGCGCAATATTTGCAACAGCAATGGTAGTAGTTGTATTTTCTGTCGTTTTATTAAGATACGGTTTTAGTATTGGTTATATTTGGATGCAAGAAAGCTACGTATGGCTTCATAGTTTTATTTTTATGCTTGGCAGTGGCTTCACTTACCTTGCAGATGAACATGTTAGAATAGATGTATTCTACAGAGAGGCTTCTGATAAATATAAATCGATAGTTGACCTATTGGGTAATATCTTTTTATTACTTCCCTTTTTATACATTATTTGGAAGTACAGTTTTCCATTTGTCTATCGTTCTTTTTTAATGGCAGAAGTATCACGTGAAGCGGGCGGCTTACCGGCGATATATATCCTAAAAAGTGCTATTCTGTGGTTTTGTATTGTCTTATTTATTCAAATTATTTCAAACTGTCTAAAAGCAATAATAACTTTAATGGAAGGTAGACAATGATTGGTGCTGAAATTTTAGCTATCATTATGTTCTTAACTACTTTAGGGCTTTTACTTTTTGGATTTCCTGTTGCTTTTACTCTAGCGGGCTCCGCTCTTATTTTTGGTTTTATTGGGGACGCTTTAGAAATTTTTAACTTTAGAATGATTGGTTTCTTCCCTCAAAGAATATTTGGAACAATGATTAATGAGCCCTTAGTTGCGGTACCTCTATTTATTTTTATGGGCATCATGTTGGAAAAAACTAAAATTGCTGCTGGTCTGCTTAACTCCATTGGGGAACTTTTTGGAAGTACAAAAGGTGGGCTAGGGATCGGCGTGGTTTTTGTCGGAATGTTATTAGCTGCCTCCACAGGCATTGTGGGCGCTACGGTCGTCACGATGGGTATGTTGTCATTGCCCTCAATGATGAAGGCAGGGTATGATCAAAAAATTGCCACCGGCACTATTTGTGCGGCTGGAACTTTAGGTCAAATTATTCCCCCTTCTATAGTGCTCGTTTTGCTAGCTACTATCTTACAAGGGGCCAATGAAGAGGCTGCTTTATTAAGAGGAGATGTGGCTCCTGAACCAGTGACAGCTATAGATTTATTTGCTGGAGCACTAATACCTGGTCTTTTACTGGTTGTTATGTTCATGATTTTTATTTTTATCTATGCATCTATTTTCCCTTTATCCTGCCCTCCGGTAAAAACAGACAGATCTCGAAAGGAAATATACGTTGAGGCTTTTAAATCAGTACTCCCTCCTGTCGTTTTGATTTTTTTAGTTTTAGGTTCTATTCTATTAGGAGTGGCAACACCAACAGAGTCTGCTTCAGTTGGAGCAGTAGGAGCAGCAATAATTGCTTATATGAGAGGTGAATTAAATTTCATCAATATTAAAGAGACGGCCTTAGGAACTGTTAAATTAAGTTCATTTGTTTTTGTTATTTTAATTGGTGCATCCATGTTCTCGCTGGTCTTTAGAGGATTTAACGGCGATGAAATGATCGAGCATTTTTTAGGAAACCTCCCGGGGGGTCTCTACGGTGCACTTATCTTAGTAATGGTTGCAATTTTTGTTTTAGGTTTTTTTCTAGACTATATTGAAATTATTTTTGTGATTATTCCTCTAGTGGGTCCAATTTTAATTTCACAAGGAGCCGATCCTTTGTGGCTGGGGATATTAATCTCCCTTAATTTACAAACAAGTTTTTTAACGCCGCCCTTTGGGTTCTCATTATTTTTCTTAAGGGGAGTAGCTTCTAAAGAAATTAAAACAAAAAATATTTACCGTGGTGTATTGCCTTTTATTGGCGTTCAAGTTCTTGCAATTTTAATAGTTGGATTTTTCCCTGAACTTGCAACCTGGTTACCCAGAGCAATATTGAATTAAAATCTACTGCTCTGAAAAGAGCAGTAGATAAAATTTTTATTTTTTAAGATGTTGGATAACTAAATGGTAAGTTTCTAATTCTTAAATATTCTTTCTCAGAAACACCCGTCCATCTAATCACTGAAGATCTAAATTTCACGATATGTGAGAAAATCTCTTGAGAAACAGCGTCTTTTGATGCAATTGCAGCACAAACTTCGCCTGCTCGCTGACCAAGTGCATTAGTCACTTCATCAGGAAGCTGTCTCATTTGAACACCGTGCTCATTAATCAGCTTTTGATACGCACCATCATTGGCTGCTTGGAAATGGGAAAGCACTTCCATATTCACAGCTTTAGAAGCTGTTGTGATTAATCCACGAGTTGTATCATCTAGTTTTTCCCATTCGAACATATCAATAGAGCAATCTAGAATGGTAGCAGGTTCGTGCCAACCTGGGTTATAGTAGTATTTAGCTGCTTGGTGTAGACCAAAACCTAAATCGGCAGCAGGTCCAATCCATTCTGTTCCATCAATCGCACCAGATGCAAGAGCAGGAAGTACATCGCCCCCAGCTAAAAGTATAACTTGTGCACCAAATGATTTAAGAACTTCACCGCCAAGACCTGGCATTCTGAACTTCAAGCCATTAAAGTCATCCAAAGAGTTAATCTCTTTGTTATACCAACCGCCCATTTGGTTTCCTGTATTACCCATTGGTAAAAACTTTAAACCAACTGCATTGTAAGCCTTATCAGCAGCTTCAATTCCACCACCAAAGTAGCACCATGCATTTTGCTCTTGTGCAGTTAGACCAAAAGGCATTGCAGCCACAAACTGTGTCGCATTACTAATGTTAGTCCAATAATAAGGTGCGCCATAAGCCATTTGAGCGGCACCAGATCGAACAGCATCCACTGCTTCTAATCCTGGGACTAGTTCACCCGCATGATACACTTTGATTTTTAACTTATCATTATTGTCGTTTACATAACTTGCAAAACGCTCTAGAGCAGAACCTAGTATCCCTGCCTTACCAAAAGCAGAAACACTAATCCACTCCATATGCCCAGCTGATATCGCTGGAGCTGGAAAAGAAGAAACCGCAGCAGCGCCCAGTGCTGCAGCACCCGCGCCTTTAAGGAAACTTCTTCTCTTCATGGTTTTATTTTTCTTAGCCATTACTTTTTCCCTCCTTGATTAAAAAAATAATTATTTTTTATTAGTAATTATTATACCAATAATTACAGATAATATTCCAACATAATGATAGATCTGTAGGGTTTCTTGGAATACAAAAAAGGCAAGAATACCGCCAAAAATGGGCATTAAATGTAAAAAAGGCCCTGATTTATTTGCCCCAATTAAACTAACTCCCGTGTTGTAACAAATATAAGAAAAAATACTGGGGAAAATTCCCGTATAGGCAATTACTAACAATGATTGATTATTAAAATCTAAGAAATTTCCATTGATAAATAAATCATACAGATAGGCTGGGAAAAGAAATAAAATAGTAAATCCAAAAGAGATATACATTAAGCTAAAGCCTGAAATGCCTGTTTCGTTTTTCTTTAAAAAAATGGAATAAAGAGCCCAACAAATCACCGCTAATAAAATATAAAAATCTCCTGAATAAAGATCGGTACCTAAAATATTTTGATAGTTACCTTTAGTAATAACATAACTCACTCCCACAAGAGAAATAAGAATTCCTAAAATTTGATATCGATTGGTAGGATTTTTATAAATAAATAAATTAAATAAAATAATAAACATAGGTATAGCCGAATTAACTAATAATGCATTAATAACCGTTGTCTCCGATAGCCCTATATAAACAAATGTGTTAAATAAGGTTGGTCCTGTTAAAATTATCAAAAACATCAGCCATGGTTGTTTTTTAATTAAAAAGATATCTGTTTTGGCCTTTTGAAAACAAAAGGGGGTTAAAATAATAAACGCGATTACCCATCGATAAAAACCTAAAGACAGTGGCGATACTAAACTTTCAACGGAAGCAAGTCTACCGATGATAAAATTACCTGACCAAAAAAGTGATGCAAAACTTAAAAAGATTGCAGCTTTAACTGAATTAGAAATAGGGAGCAATTTATAATCTTTCGATAGCGATTGCTAATCCCTGACCGCCCCCAATACACATACTCGCTATACCAAATTTTTGTTTTGTACGTTTTAATTGATGCGCAAGGGTGGTAATCACTCTTGCGCCAGAGCAACCAATGGGATGGCCTAGTGCAATTGCTCCACCAGCTATGTTTAATCTAGCAGGATCTATTTTTAAAGAATTTTGAACAGCAACGGAAGTTGCAGCAAACGCCTCGTTAATCTCCACTAAATCAAAATAATTCATATTAATTGATAGTTTTTTCAATAGTTTTTGGATAGCCGTGATAGGAGTAATGCCCATAAAATCAGGGTTTCCTGCTGAGGAAGACCAGCCTAAAATTTTAGCCAAAGGTTTAATTTTATTGATTTGTATGTAACTCTGCGATGCTAATGCCAACATGCTAGCACCATCATTTAAGGAAGAAGCATTACCTGCCGTAACAGTTCCATTTTTTTTAAAAACCGCTTTTAATTGAGAAAGCTTTTCAAACGTAGTACCTGAACGAACTTCATCCTTAAAATTATTTTGAATAATTTCTGATTTAAAAAAATTTTTCTTTATAGCCAAATATGCTTTTTGATAAGATTGAATAGCATATTGATCTTGTTGTTCACGAGTTACTTTATATTTACGAGCAACATTTTCTGCGGTGATGCCCATATGCTCTTGAGAAAAGGCATCCGTTAAACCATCATTGACTAAAGTATCGATTAAAACTTCATTGCCTAACTTTACTTCAGCAGTTCTACTTAAATACGCGTGCCTTGCTCGAGACATACTTTCTTGACCGCCAGCAATAATTAAATCGCACTCAGCTGTTGCTATTTTTAATGCGCTATCAATCACAGCACGCATTCCACTACCACAAACTTGATTAACTGTGTAAGCGAATGAGGCCTGAGACATTCCAGAGCTTAATGCAACTTGTCTAGCGGTGTTCATTCCTAAGCCGCTAGTCAATACTTGGCCTAGAATTAAACCTTCAATATCATTGATTTGAATTTTTGAATTTCTTTTAATGATTTCAGTAACACAATCTTTGCCTAGATGGATAGCTTCTGTTTTTTTAAACTGCCCTAAATAAGAACCGATTGCAGTTCTAACTCCGTCAATTAAATAAATATTACTCATAACTTAATATTTCTGTACTCCTCTAACGAAGAAGGGTTTGCTAAAGCTCCTAGGTTATCCACTTTAACCTTATTTAAAATCTTTTTGATTACAATTTCTGAATTCTTGCCACTTTTTGTTCGAGGTATATCTTTAATAATTAGTATTTTCCAAGGGACATGCCTTGGACTTAGTGTTGATTTTAAATGCTTTTTGATAATATTTTCAAATTGATCTGGTAGGCTAGCTTTGGGTTTTAATTTTAGAAATAATATAATCTTTTCATCATTATCCATATTATACCCTGCGGCCACACAGTCCTCTATCCATCTAAAATTTTGAAGTGCTCCATAAATTTCACCTGACCCTATTCTAACACCGCCTGGGTTTAAGGTTGCATCAGATCTACCATATATAACATAACCCCCATTTTTAGTTTTTTTAACATAATCACCATGAGACCAGATATTTTTATACTTATTAAAATAAGCCTCTTTATATTTTTTATTATTTCGATCATTCCAAAAATAAATGGGTTTTGAAGGGAATGGAGTTTTACAAACTAGCTCACCCGTTTGTCTAGTTGGTTTTCCTTGACTGCTGAATACATCTATATTCATTCCTAGCCCAGGTCCTTGAATCTCTCCGGCATAAACAGGCAGGATAGGGACGCCTAACATAAAACAAGAAACTATATCAGTGCCCCCACTAATAGAATAAATAGGAGCATGTGCATTTAAGTTTTTATTGATAAAAGAAAAGGTTGAGACGCTCAGCGGTGACCCTGTAGACAAAAATGATCTTATTTTATTTAAAATATTTTTTTTATTATTATAAGAATAATGGTTTTGAATTGTTTCATAAATTTTTGCACCAGCACCTAAAATCGTTGCATTTGATTTGATAATTTTGCGTAAAATGGAATTTGGATTAGGGTAAAATGGAGAGCCATCATAAAGAACAATAGATGAACCAATTAGTAAATTAGACACCATCCAATTCCACATCATCCAACCACAAGTGGTCAAAAAAAACATTTTATCATTCGATCTAACATCAGTGTGTAAAGATAATTCTTTTAAATGTTGTAAAATGACACCGCCATGAGAATGTGTGATACATTTTGGAAGCCCCGTAGTTCCACTAGAATAAAGGACATATAGCGGATGATTAAAATCAACAAAAACAGCCTTATTTACGTTTTCATATTTTTTTTGTTTATAAACTTTATCAAGAACAGAATTCTTTTTTGATGATGGGTATGCAGCTTTTAAAATAAGTGGGTTATTTAATTTAGGTAAGATTTTTTTTAATTGGTGAGAATAAGCATATTTTTTTCCATTATAAAAATAATAGTTACCTATAACTAATATCTTTGGTTTTAATTGAGAAAACCTATCTACTATTGCTTGAACACCAAAATCAGGAGAACAAGAAGACCAAACTGCTCCTATTTTCGCTGAAGCTAGGAAACTAATTATAGCATCAGGGCAATTAGGCAGAACTCCTACTATAACATCCCCTTTTTTAATACCCTTGCTAAGAAAATAATTTCCTAGAGCATTTACTCTATAATTGAGCTCCTTGTATGTGATTTTTTCTTCATATTTATTTTCACCAATAAAGTGTAATGCTAAATCATTTGAAAGATTATCAGATATCCTCTGATAATAGTTAGTTTGGCTATTATTAAAAAAAATATTTTTAATAAAACTTGGATTTTTTTTTAAATATAAAAAATTTTTATTTTTTTTTAAAGGTATATAAAAGTAGCTGGCAATTGAGTCCCAAAAACTGGCTGGATTATTGACTGACCATTGCCAGAGAGACTGATAATTTTTAAATTTTTTTTTTAGTTTTTTATTTAAAAAATTTTTATAACTAAAAATATTTGAATTTATAATTTGTTTTTGCGAGGGTTCATAAATTTTAAACATTTTGATTTAAAAGTTCAGATAATTTTTGAGGAATTTTTACTGGCTTGCCATTTGAATTAATACAAACTAACAATATTTCAGAAGTAAAAATTAATTTTTTTTTAATTTCAATATTTTGCTGAAGTCTAAATGAAGCATTTTTAACTTCTAAAATTTTTGTTTTAATGAATAATTCATCTTCTAATCTAGCAGATGACATATATTCACATTCAATTTTTTTTACAACAAAAAGGCTATCTAAATCTGAACTTAATTGATTTAAACTAAAACCGAGATTTTGGATTAAATCAGTTCTCGCTCGTTCTATAAACTTTAAATAATTAGCGTAATAAACAACCCCGCCCGAGTCAGTATCCTCATAGTATACCTTTGCTTTAAATTTGAACATTAAGTGGTAAGACCGATGTATAACAAATATGTAATTGTAATAATTGCAATACCAAAAATTAAATATCTAAATTCGCTCATTTTAACTAATCTAATAATATATTGAAATTGTAGTTAGTATTAAACTTATGATTTATATATATTGTTGGTATTAGAGGTTCCGTGGTGTAACGGATAGCACAAATGACTTCGGATCATTTAGTCAGGGTTCGAATCCTTGCGGGACCGCCAACTATCAACGCTTTTAGAAGATATTTTTTCTTTC
>Ga0181558_10002661_pt1 | contig 16766 bp, 11 predicted proteins | sample 011ome_22_FD_133754 | JGI IMG/M metagenome (GOLD analysis project Ga0181558, IMG submission 133754) | Coastal salt marsh microbial communities from the Groves Creek Marsh, Skidaway Island, Georgia - 011507BT metaG (megahit assembly) | ecosystem: Environmental > Aquatic > Marine > Intertidal...
AGCGCTAACATTGAGTTCATGTAGTTGCCATTGGCTTTGGCTTTGCACATAACGCTATTAACGTGGTTGCGAACATAGGACGAGGTGCGAATTCTAATGCCTTTTTCGATGCCGTCTTCGCCGAGGTATTTACCCCATTCCCAAGCCGCTACCATCACGTGAACCTTTAGCGCATCGGCACGGATACCCATACCTTCTGAACCATAAAAACACATCGGGCGTAGGTAAGCAGATTTAAGGTTATTTTTAGACACCGCTTCACGCTGCACCTGATTTAAGGTGGCTTTATCGAACGGTATTTTCATATTCAAAATATGCGCCGACCTAAATAAGCGGTCGGTGTGGTCTTGCAACCTAAAAATGGCGGTTCCATCGTTGGTTTTGTAGGCACGCGTACCTTCAAATACGCCCATGCCGTAATGTAAGGTATGTGTGAGTACGTGGACCTTGGCATCGCGCCAGTTAACCCATTTCCCATCCATCCAGATGACGCCATCTCTGTCATCCATTCCCATAATTGACTCCCAAATTTAATGTTGTAAAACCCTGTTGGGTTATACCTAGTTAGTTAAAATTATTTCTTCCCAAATCGAACTGACAGAGCCAATATGTGGCTCAACCAGATGAGCGTCGATCATCGTTGACGTCTCGGCTAATGCCGCATGATGAGTCGCTTCTCGGTACGTTTTATAGGCATTGCTGAGTGCTTGTTGCTGCTGATCAGACAAGAACCCAATGTTATTCAATTCGAGCAGCAAACGGATGTTATCGGTATACGTTAGCAGTGCTGCAAATTGACTTGCTTTGGCCAATACACCGAATTGTACAATAAACTCAATATCGACAATACCTCCATGACCATGTTTTAAGTCAAAACAGCCCGCTTCAGTCTTTAACAAGGCCGACCGCATCTTTTCCCGCATCTCGATAATGTCTTTTTTTAAGTCGCCCAATGTCCTCTTTTTAGCTAACACAGCCTGCCGCGTCTGTTCAAATACCGCTTCTGTATGCTGACAACCGGCTATAAAACGGGCGCGAATTAAGGCTTGATGTTCCCACGTCCACGCTTGATTTTGTTGGTAATTTTCAAAGGCCGTTGCGCTGCTGACTAACATGCCTGAATTACCATTAGGCCTAAGCCTAAGATCCACCTCATATAAGGGGCCAGAAAAGGTTCGCGTGGTGAGCAGACTGATTAATTTTCTGCCCAAACGGGTATAAAATTCGGCCATAGAGATGTTTTTATCGCCGCCAGTGGTCGCGTCCAGTGGCGTATCTTGATGCACCAGCACCAAATCCAAGTCAGAACCAAAACCCAGCTCGATACCGCCAAGCTTACCAAAACCGATAACGCAAAACCCGCTCACTTCATCGGCGTTTGCCTCCGCTGGCACACCATACGTGGCGCACACGGATCGCCAGCTGAGGCTTAATGCCTTAGCAATAATTACCTCAGCAATCTCGGTTAATTTGTCGCTGACAACCATTAAGGGAATAACACCTGTCAGGTCGGCCGCCGCTACGCGCAACACATTGGCCTGCTTAAATAATCGCAAGGCTTCCATTTGCGCCTCGACATCAGCCGCCTCTATTTCGTTCAAGGTAATATCTAACTCATGCTGCAACTGCTGCTTAGTCGCTGGGTGATACAAGCTAGCTGGATCAATCAGCTCATCTAACAAAATAGGTGATCGGGTCACTTGGCTAACAATCCAGGGGCTTAATTTTGACAAGCGTAACAACTGCTCAAAAACCAGCTTGTTTTCAACTAACAAGACTAAGTAAACGGTTCGATTACAGATTTTTTCGAGCATGGTTAAAAAAGCCAGTAAGGTTTTCTCATCCGCCTTTGGCAACAATAACGCATCTAACAGCATGGGCATTAAGCGCGATAAATACTCACGCCCCTTTTGCTCCAAACGCCTAACCGCATAACTATGGCAAAACTCCAGTAAGAGGCGACTGGCCTCCGCGCTCAAACTCAACTGTTTGGTCAGCAAGTATTGGCTTAAAGCAGTATCGTCTAGGTCCATCCAATTGGGTTGATCGCTTTGTTGGTCAGGCGTTGAAAAGTCCACCAATGAGGCAAAATAGCCGTGTACCCGTGCCATCACCCTTTCTGTTTTTTGTAACAACGTTTGCCAATCATCGGCCTGCATGGCTATCACCAAACGGTATTGATTTATTTCATCTTGGGGTAGCTCGTGGGTTTGCTTGTCATCAATTTCTTGCAGACGGTTTTCCAAACGCCGCAGGTAAATATAGTCCTGCGTCAACTCTTCTGCCGCCAATGCTGGGATTTGGCCTTTTTCTGCCAATAGGGCAAGCACCTTTAAAATACCACGTGCCTGTAAGGGCTTATCACGCCCCCCGCGAATCAATTGAAATGCTTGACCGATAAATTCAATTTCGCGGATACCGCCGGGGCCTAATTTAACGTTAAACTGGATGCCCTTTTGCTGTAATTGCGATTCGATTTGTCGCTTCATAACGCGTATTGAATCAAATACCCCGTAGTCCAAGTAACGGCGATACACAAAGGCTCTAAGCATCGACATTAAACTGCTTATATCACTTGAATCACCCGTAATAACGCGGGCTTTGACCATCGCGTAACGCTCCCATTCACGGGCCTGACTTTGATAGTAATATTCCATTGCGTCACTGTTAAATACTAAGGCGCCGCTGGTACCGAAAGGCCGCAAGCGGGTATCAACTCGAAACACAAAACCATCGGCCGTACGCTTATCTAATACACGCACCACCACTTGGCACAAACGGGTAAAAAACTCTTCGTTGCTGATGCTTCGCGCACCATCGGTATCACCCGCCGAGGAATAACAAAAAATAAGGTCAATATCCGATGAAAAATTAAGCTCGCGCGCGCCTAATTTACCCATGGCGATCACCATCAGTTTTTGTTCACGCCCAGCTTCGTCTTTCGGCACACCCCATTTTTTACAGGCATGAAAATAGGCCCAGTCGACAGCAAAACGAATCATCGCATCGGCCAAGTCCGACAAGCTTTGCAGCACCAACGACAAATCAGCACCGGCTAGATCACGCCAAGCGATTAGCATCATATGTTTATTGCGTTGCTGCCTTAAGCCTTTCATCAGGTCGGCCTCGTTCGACTCTATGTCAATCGAATGGCTCAGCTCAAGTGCATACTCATCCGCGTTATATTGCAGTTGTTCAATGCCTTCGGCCAAGCCTTGCAAAACCGTTTTTGTGTGTTTTTTTTGTTGTTCACAGATAAACTGACTGCTGGCTAATGCGGTAACAAGTTGATCTGCTCGAGCTGCATCGACCAAGCCATTTTGAGCAAGGAGCAACGCATTTAAATCGGCGACAGCCTGTTCAACGTTTTGTTGTATAGCATTTGGCAGTGACTGGGGAAAATTAATTTTTATTTTATCTTGCATAACCATACAATGAGTTAAAAAATGGCACACCAACCCTAAATGACGCCCAGGTGGCTCATGATAATAACAATAATTAAAGACTTGTATCGATTTTTTACTTTTGCAATACACCCTTGCAGCGCCGCCGTTGTTAACCCAAAATTTGTTTATTTTAAAGATGTCTAGTCACTCAGCAGAAAACCCAACCAATATCACCGAACTATTAGCGGAAAGAAAACGCCATCTAGCCATCCTGTCCTCGCTTAGCGAAGGGGTTATCTCAATCGACTCTGCCGGGTTGGTGAACTACCTCAATCCGTCTGCCGAGACTTTATTAGCCTTGTCAACTCAACACGCGATTAACAAACCACTGGCCGATATCTTTAAGCTGGTTAACGAAGAAAACCAACAGCCCATTGTTTTATCAGATTACATCCTGCTTGATAAACCCACGAACAATGGCGAGTCTTTTCTGCATCAATCTATACTCAAACGACACGACAAAAATGATCTGTATATCGATTGGAGCTTTGCCAGCATTAAAGACGAGCAAGGCTTAGCCATTGGCGTTGTTATTACCTTTCGCGATATCAGTGATACGCATAATCTAACCCTACAACTTAAACACCAAGCCAGCCACGACTCGCTCACAGGATTGGTCAACAATGATGAGTTTAATAAACGACTAAATAACCTACTGGCTACAACCTTTGGTTCCGGCGCGATGCACAGTTTAGTGTTTATCGACTTGGATCAATTTACCACCATCAACGAGCAATGCGGCTATCAGGCCGGTGACCATTTGTTGAAACAAATATCCGCCTTACTCAAGCCCAAGGTGCGCGGACGAGATACCCTGGCACGAGTCGGCAGTGATAAATTCGCCGTTTTACTAGAAAATTGCCCAAAGAAAGTTGCCCTTAAGATTGCTAATGATTTACTGGTGACTATTCAGGATTTTCGTTTTTTATGGGACGAACGTCACTTTGACATTGGCGCCAGTATGGGCGTGGCTTATTTTTCAAGCGACCCGCTGGATGACAGCAACGACCCCATTATTGCCGCTAAAAGAGCCTGCTCCGAGGCTAAAAACAGCGGTCGAAACCAAATTCGTGACGTGGATATTTCACACCCACACAACCCAAACGAACAGCAACACGCCGAGATGCATTGGGTCGGCCGAATTAAAACGGCACTCAACGAAAATCGTCTACTGCTTTTTCAACAAACCATTTTGCCCTTAGAGCCTGAAAAAACCGATCGCTTGCACTTTGAAATTTTATTACGCATGAAAAACAAAGAAGGCGAATTGATCAGCCCCGGCGCTTTTTTACCCGTGGCCGAACGATATAATATGATCAATAAAATTGATCGCTGGGTGATTGCTACCACGCTTCAATGGTTGGCCGAGCACCCCAGTGTTCTAGCTAAAACTCACTTTTGCAGTATCAATCTATCTGGCTTATCCCTGTCTGATAAATCTTTGGCCGCCTTTGTAAGTGACTGCTTCAGTCAACACGCGGTAGATTGTCACAAGGTGTGCTTTGAAATTACTGAAACCTCCGCCATCCATAACTTAGATGCGGCGATAGATTTTATGGCCAAAATGAAAAAATTGGGTTGTAGCTTTGCGTTAGATGACTTTGGTACGGGTATGTCCTCTTTCTCATACCTAAAACACTTGCCCGTTCAGCACTTAAAAATTGACGGTACCTTTATTAGAGACATCCTTGATGACCCCATTGACCTCGCGATGACCCGCTCAATTAATGATATTGGCCACGTTATGGGCATGCAAACCATTGCTGAATTCGTCGAAAATGCAGAAACCCTGCGGTTACTAAAACAACTGGGGGTCGACTACGCTCAGGGCTATCACATCGCCCAACCAGCACCCTTACAGCAATTACTAGAGGGCTTGTGATTACAGTCTGAGGTGCTTTAAGCGTAAGGCATTGGCGATCACAGAAACTGAACTTAGACTCATCGCTGCTGCAGCGATCATCGGTGATAGCAGTATGCCAAAAAATGGGTATAACACACCCGCCGCCACCGGCACCCCTAGGCTGTTATAAAGAAAAGCAAACAGCAAATTTTGCTTAATGTTTTTCATTGTCGCGATGCTTAATTGTTGCGCTCGCAAGATACCCCGCAAGTCACCTTTTACCAACACAATACCGGTGCTTTCTATCGCCACGTCTGAGCCATTACCCATCGCGATACCAACGTCTGCCTGTGCCAATGCGGGTGCATCGTTAACCCCATCGCCTGCCATTGCTACTACTTTACCTGTGGCTTGAAGCTCTTTAACCACTGCAGCTTTTTGCGCCGGTAAAACGCCTGAACGATAATCCTCGATACCTAACTGTTCAGCTACTTGTTTAGCCGGGCCTTGCTGGTCACCGGTCAGCATAACGATGTTAATGCCGCTGTTTTTCAGCAAACGAACAGCTTCTGGGCTAGAGGCTTTAATTTCGTCTTTTAAAAATAGAATACCGGCCGCACGCTGATCAAGCGCCATATACAACGGGGTTGCTCCGCTATATTTATCACCTTGTAGCCCATCTAAAGCTTGTACGTCAATGCGTTGATTTTTTAGAAAGCTCAAATTACCCAATAAGACCGTCTGTCCGTTTACCACACCCGCCACCCCTTGCCCGGGGGTCGATTCAAAGTGACTAACATCAAATAAGGTCTGTTCCGATGCTGCCCTAACCACCGCCTCGGCTAAAGGGTGCTCGCTGGCTTTTTCTAAACTGGCCGCCAGTTGTAATAACGCCTTTTCCTGCTGACCCTCAACAGCCTTAATCGCCATTAAACTGGGTTTACCGGCGGTTAAGGTGCCGGTTTTATCCACCACCAGGGTATCTACTTTCTGCATTATTTCTAATACTTCTGCATTTTTTATTAATACGCCCATGCTCGCGCCACGGCCCATACCGACCATAATCGACATCGGCGTTGCCAAACCTAAGGCACAAGGACACGCGATAATCAGTACCGCCACAGCATTCACTAAGCCTAGGGCTAATGCTTGTTCAGTCGCTAAAAAGTACCACGCAAAAAAGGTGACAAGCGACACCAACACCACAATCGGTACAAACCAAGACGCCACCACATCGACCACTTGTTGAATTGGTGCTCGGCTGCGTTGTGCTTCGCCAACCATCTTTATAATTTTTGACAACAGAGTGTCCTCACCTACCCGTTGCGCTTTAAACAAAAAACTGCCTGTGCCATTCACGGTGCCACCGACCACCGATGCACCAACAAATTTTTCAACCGGTATGGGTTCCCCGCTAACCATCGATTCATCGACCGAGCTATTGCCTTCTATCAACTCACCATCGACGGGGATTTTTTCGCCGGGTCTTACCCGCAAAATGTCACCCAGCTGAGTATCTTGCAATGGAACGTCTTGCTCCTCACCTTGCGCATTAACCCGCCGTGCAGTGCTAGGCGACAGGCCAAGTAAGAGTTGAATTGCCTGATTGGTTTGTCCACGCGCTTTCAGTTCCAATACCTGACCCAACAACACGAGAGTAATAATGACCGCTGCCGCTTCAAAGTAAACAGGAATAAGGCCGTGTGCATTGAGCATCGTCGTGGGAAATAGAGCCGGTGCAAATACCGCCAGCAAGCTATATAGCCAAGCCACCGATACACCCAAACCGATCAAGGTAAACATATTTAAATGCCATGTTTTAACTGATTGCACCGCGCGCTCATAAAACGGCCAGCCTGCCCACATCACAACAGGCGTCGCTAAAGCGAGTTGCAGCCATAATAAAACCTTGGCCGAAACTAATTGGGTTAAGTCAATCCCCGGCAACATCTCCGACATGGCGATGACAAAAAGCGGCAAGGCAAACGCAACGCTGACTTTAAAACGACGATTCATATCGTCTAGCTCAGGGTTCTCTTGTTGCAGCACCGTGGTACGCGGCTCCAAAGCCATGCCGCACTTCGGGCAGGCCCCTGGATGGTCCTCAACTACTTCTGGGTGCATCGGGCAGATATAATCGATGCGACTGGCCGGTGGTGTAAACTGTTCCGGCTCAAGCGCCATGCCACATTTAGGGCACGTATCAGGCCCGTCGCTTTCAACCCCTGGGCACATGGGGCAAATATACTTGGCACCGATAACGGCAGCGGGTGCTGGCCTAGGCTTAGTGGCGAGATAGCTTTGCGGGTCTTTATTGAATTTAATCAAACACGACTCGCAACAAAAGCCAATCCATTGTCCCTTATACTCTGTATGGTATGTAGCTTCCTTGCTCACAGTCATGCCGCACACCGGGTCTTTTAACTCGGCGACTGCCTCATGCTCCCCACAACAATCTATTTTTTCACTCATTACAATACTCTATATGTATCCATACATTTACTGGCATAGTTTTACTAAAAAAATTCTTTATAACGCTGGGCCACCAAGATCAGCCCATGTTTTCAAATCCCAATATTCACGCCACGCGCTAATTTTTCCATCCGCGTCAAATTCAAAAACACCCAGTACCGGCAATTCTTTCAGGGCACTACCATCCAAAAAATCAAAGCTATCCAGCCGTTCGGTCACGACTCGTTGGTCGTTAGCCGTTAAATTAAGGATTTCAAAACAACAGCTGCTCAAGATACTAAAAAAACCGCCAACAAAATCAGCAATTTGCTGTTTTCCTACTAAGGGTTCTAATGGCATATTGTGATAAAGCGCATCATCACTCATTAACGCCAAAATACCTTCTAAATCCAACCTATCCCAGGCAGTGCAAAACTTTCTAACGGTGATTTCATGTGCTTTAGCCGACATATCCGTTCCCCTAATTACCCTCGATTGCTGTCGATCGTTTTAATAACTCGATACGCTCCAAGAAATGTAGGTATCGCCACATTGTTTTTCTTGGCTTGTTCAATGAGCGGCAAGAATAAAGCATCCGCTTCGGTCACCTTACCATTAACCAAATCTTCATGCATAGACGTTCTAATACCTCTCCGTATTGTTTTCATACGCTCACCTAACTCTAAACAGACTTGAACCGCTTTCTCAAGTGTAGACTCATCGAGTACTTTGAGAAAAGAAAAAGGTGCATAAAAATCCTGCGGCGCGTAACCCATTGCCTTATAAGTATCAATCAGCTCTTTAGCTATTGTGACATAGTGCTCTGCGCCCTCGCGTACAGAAATACCATCGGCATAATCCAGCTCTGGAATAGCGCTTAAGGTACTCGCCGACCACGCTGATGCACCCGACACTTGGACAACCTTTTCCCACAAAACATGCTGAATGTCTTCAACTGATTGAGCCGTTAAATTCGCCTCAGTAAATGCCTTGGCTAAACGGTCTGCACGATCTGAGCGACCCCCAGTTAGTTCACCAAAAAAAGCCGTTGTCGGCGCCGTCACGTGATTATTCACTTTTCCTGGCTCCAGCAGGGTACCCCCTTCAATAATTGAGCCCCCAATCACCTTGTCTTTGCCAAAACAATCCACCAGCAAGCTTTCTTTGCCCACACCATTTTGCATCGTTAAAGCGGTTTTAACTTGACCCACTAGCACAGCCGCATCGACTAGCGCCGCGGGAGCATCCTTAGCCTTTGTCAGTAAAATATAATAGTCGATTTCGCCTTCAACCTGATCAGGCATCGTTACCGCATGCAAGTTATCTTTAATAACCATATCGCCTAAACGTCCAACGATTTTTAAACCACCGGCATTAATTGCATTGGCATGTGCTGGGCGACTGATGAGCGTTACCTTGTGACCCGACTTAGCCAAGTAACCACCCACCACAGAACCTAATCCGCCAGCACCATGAATACATATATGTAATTTAGAGCTCATAACCTTAACTGACTCCCAACTCTTTTAATGTCGTCTTAATCCGTTGCCTTAACTCAGGGGTGCACTGCTGAACGGGGGGCCGAATTGGCCCAGCTTTTAAACCAATTTCTTCAAACCAAGCCTTCATGCTCGCTAAGGCACTAGCATAGGTGAATGTTTGCACCACATCCCAAATAAACACCTCGTTATAAAACTCACGAATATCATTTAGTTGCGCACTTACTTGGTAGGCTTCCTCCCATTTTCCTGCTGCCGATAAGGCCATATAATCCTTAACAATATGGCGTTTTTTTCCGTAAAGAATATACGATAACTCACCAAATACCGTTTGCCCACCTTTTCTTAGGTCGTCACAAAATACCGATTCAAACGGATCTGCAACGATAAAGTCGGGGCGAATAATGCTTCTTATTTTTAATGTTTCAACGCGATTCATCACGCCTTGTTTGGTACCTACGACTGTTTCAAGGTCAGCCAAACGTTGCATTAAATCCCAACCTAATACTTTGCCAGATACCGGCGTTCTATATAGTACAACAGCCAGATCTGAGCTATCGGTGATAAATTTAAACCAGTTATAGACTTCATCGTCACTTTTTAGCTGGACAACGGGGTTAATGACTTCAACGCCGTCATAACCCAGTTCTTCTAAACGCTCCATCTTTTCAATCGTTTGATACGCGCTTGGGTCTAATAAAATTGAAAACAGGGGTATTCTGCCATTAACCGCTTCTGCCACCACTTCATGATAGCGATACCACTCTGTTAACGTCGCATTCCAACACTCTGCTATAAAGCCGCCAACCACCAAGCCGTCAACACCCATCTCGATAAATGCTTCAATATTTTCACGAATTCCGTCTTCATCAAAAGTAAAGTCGTCATTCATCGGCGAAATGGGACACATGAATAAGCCTTTAATGTTCTCATTCGCCCACTGTTTTGCTGTCTCTCTTGTATAGTCCATTCGTTTCTCCTCGTTTAATTACTTTATTTATAATGCATCCACAATAGCATTTGCTAATGATTCTGTTGTTGCCTGTCCAGCCATATCCGGTGTAAGAGCACGCTTATCCTGAAGAACCGCCTCAATAGCATTAACAATTCTATTAGCCGCCTCATGCTCACCTAGATGCTCCAACATCATCGCGCCAGACCAGATTTGGCCAATCGGGTTTGCAATCCCTTTACCTGCGATATCGGGCGCTGAACCATGCACTGGCTCAAACATAGAGGGGTATTTGCCTTCTGGGTTAATATTGGCTGAAGGTGCTATGCCGATTGTTCCCGCTATAGCCGGACCTAAATCCGATAAGATATCACCAAATAAATTGCTACCCACCACCACGTCAAACCAATCAGGGTGTAAAACAAAATTGGCCGCTAAAATATCTACATGGTATTGGTCTGCACGTATAGCTGGGTAGTGTTTTGATAACTCGGCAAATCGCTCATCCCAGAAGGGCATGGTATGCAATATACCGTTAGATTTTGTAGCGGAGGTTAAATGTTTTTTATCCCGTGTCATCGCTAAGTCAAAGGCATACTTCATTACCCGGTCAACACCACGGCGAGTAAAAATATCCGTCTTGATCACCGTTTCATCATCAGTTCCTTCACGGTGCCGCCCACCGATTGATGAATACTCACCCTCACTATTTTCTCGAACCACATAAAAATCAATATCTTCTGTAGTTCTACCCGCTAAGGGTGAGGTCACCCCTTTAAGAAGCCGAATGGGCCGTAAATTAATGTATTGATCAAAGTTACGACGAATAGGAATTAACAAGCCCCAAAGTGAAATATGGTCTGCAACCCCTGGAAAACCAACTGCGCCCAAATAGATGGCGTCTGAGTCACTCAACTGATCGATACCGTCGTCCGGCATCATCTTACCGCTGGCATGGTAAGTCTCACAACTCCAAGGGTAATCGATGAAGTTCACTTTAAAATCATGCTGGTCAGCGACTCTTTGCAATACACGAACACCGGCTGGCATTACTTCCTTACCAATGCCATCGCCTGCAATAGTTGCTACCTTGTACTGTTTCAATTGCCCACCTTTTATTTATTTTTAAATATGCGCTCAATGGTTTATATTATTATCTTCTTATGTTTGGCAATGCAATAAAAAATTATGAATCTTAGCAATCAAAGTCTTTTCAGACAGCAAGCCTTTATCAATGGCAAATGGGTCTCTAGTGCCGACGATAAACAGCTACCCGTCTATAACCCCTCCACTAATGAACTACTTGGCCACGTTCCGATGCTGACTGCTGAGCAAGTTGATAACGCTATTTCCTGTGCCAATTCTGCCTGGGTAAGTTGGCGCGAAAAAGCCGCTAAAGAACGATCTGCTATATTACGCAGCTGGTTTGAGTTAATTATTGAGAATCAAGAAGACCTGGCGACCATCATGACTCTTGAGCAAGGCAAACCCCTTAATGAAGCGCGTGGTGAAATACTTTACGGCGCGAGCTTTGTCGAATGGTTTGCGGAAGAAGCGAAACGCATATACGGTGATACTATTCCAGCGCCCAGCCAAGATAAACGTATTATTGTTATCAAACAGGCTATTGGTGTAGTGGCCGCTATTACTCCTTGGAATTTTCCGAATGCGATGATCACTCGAAAATGCGCCCCTGCTCTTGCTGCTGGCTGCCCCGTTATCATCAAACCCGCTTCCGAAACACCTTTCTCCGCACTCGCCTTGGCTGAACTCGGTCAGCAAGCCGGAATCCCTGACGGTATTCTCAATGTAGTCACTGGTAAAGCTACTGTAATTGGCGACAAGCTAACGGCTAGTCCCATCGTTCGAAAGCTTTCATTCACCGGTTCAACGGAGGTTGGTAAAACACTCATGCGCCAGTGTGCAAACACGATTAAAAAACTCAGTTTAGAGTTAGGTGGTAACGCCCCCTTTATCGTTTTTGATGATGCTGACCTTGATGCCGCTGTGGAGGGCGTTATGGCCAGCAAGTTTAGAAATACGGGGCAAACCTGTGTCTGTGCAAATCGTATTTTTGTACAGGAGACCGTACACGATGCTTTTGCAAAAAAGTTAGCGGCAAAAGTCCAACAGCTAGTCGTTTCAGATGGTATGAACGCTCAAGCCGAACAAGGTCCATTAATTAATTCGGCGGCTGTTAGCAAGGTCCAAGAACATATTACTGATGCGGTCAATTTGGGTGCCGCCGTAGTCACTGGCGGTCAAAAACATAAGTTGGGCGGTCTATTTTTTCAACCGACAATTTTAACCAACGTGACCCCCAAGATGCTAATAACCCATGAGGAAACATTCGGCCCCGTGGCCCCATTGTATAAATTTAACACCGTTGAAGAGGTCATAGACCTTGCGAACGATACACCGTTTGGTTTAGCCGCCTATTTCTATTCACAAAACATCAAACGTATCTGGCACGTAGCTGAAGCGCTTGAAGTGGGCATCGTGGGAATTAATGCAGGCATCGTCTCATCAGAAGTTGCCCCCTTTGGTGGTATTAAAGAATCGGGTGTTGGCCGTGAAGGATCAAAATATGGCATTGATGATTTCGTTGAAATTAAATATTTATGCTTTGGTAGTCTGTAAGCTAATGACTGCACATAAACTCTATGGTTTACAGGTCAATCCAATCAATCTTCGCGCCAAACTGACAGCTTTTCAGTGAACGGAGACTTTTTTATACATTGAGGCACCCATCCTACGCAGTCACGTCTGACAACCTTATGGTCAACACATTGACCACCGCTGTTGACGACAGCGGAACGTGCTAGGGGCTCACGTTTAACTCCTTTTTGTTAGTATTAAATTACCGTAGTCATCCACTGTGCATCGCCAATCTGCGGCAAGGTAGGTGGTAGCCACTTGCTCAACGATCAACGCCTCCCCTTCGATAACATCATTGGCCAGTAAATGCTGGCGTTGGTAAACACGCAGTGTATTTTGTACCTGGAAGCTTAGCGGCAACCCAGCGTTGCGTTTGGCTAGCTTAGTTAGCGCAGGTTGTTCCACCTGCGCCGACAAGGTCAGTCTTAACGTGACTAATTCTATCGGCAAGGCCAATGCGTGCCCATAACGTTGTTTATGTTGTTGGTGGAACAAGGCCATCACTGATGGTTTATCATCCCACGGTATAGATAAACTGTATGATTGGCCCAAATACCTTAAATCGACCCCATAGTTAAGCTTAATTTTTTCTACTACCACCCCTTCTGCCAACAGCTCGTTAACCCCCTGTTGACGCAAGCTATCGAAGCCGCTTTCGATCTGCTCGTCGGGCACCTGCTGCAACTCGCCCAGTAAGCTATGCGATAAGGCCCGCGACCTTGGCGCTGTTAACATGCCGAAGGCGGACAAAACCCCCGAGTTGACCGGCACAATGGCCGTTTGCATAGTTAAAGCATCGGCCAAGGCACAGACGTGTAAGCCGCCCGCACCACCGAAGGTCATCAAGGCGTAAGGTCGTGGGTCGATACCGCGTTGGATTGAAATGACCCGTAAGGCGCGCGCCATGTGTTCATTGGCTAAGTCAATCACGCCTTCGGACGCTTGCTGAGATGTACAGTCTAATTGTGCGGCTAACTCAACAAGGGCTTTATTAGCAGCGGCCTCATCTAGAACCATACCACCAGCCAAAAAGTGTTCTGTACTAATACGCCCCAAATACAAGTTGGCATCGCTAACCGTTACCTGAGTACCCCCCCTACCGTAACACGCAGGTCCAGGCAAAGCCCCGGCTGATTCTGGCCCAACACACAACATGCCTGCTGCATCAACACGGGCAATAGAGCCACCACCCGCCCCAATGGTATGCATATCCACCATTGGCACTGCAACCGGATAACCCGCCACTTTGCCTTCATTGGTGAGTGAAATGGCGCCATCTAATAAGGCCACATCAGTCGACGTACCGCCCATATCCAAGGTTAACAGGCGATCAAAGCCAGCTGTTTTACCGATATGTAAAGCAGCCACCAAGCCCCCCGCGGGACCCGAGAGCAACATACGAACGGCTTGTTCACCCGCCTGTTCAGCGGCAATGGTGCCACCTGAGCTTTGCATTACTGATACCGATGATGAGCTAAGCGATTGGGTTAACTTACCCAAATAACCACTCACTAACGGTCCCACATAGGCGTTAAGCCAAGTTGCCATGCCCCGTTCATATTCCTTATATTCGGGCAGTACCTTGGATGAGCGCGAGACGAAAACCCCCACTGGCATGGCCGCCTCGATACGCTGTTCTGCCTCATCATTTAAAAACGAAAACAATAAATTAATGGCCACCGATTGAGGCGCCAACTTTTCTACCTGTGCGTGTAAGGCTGTCAACTGTTCATCTGTTAGCGGTGACAGCAGCTCGCCTTTCGCAGAGACACGTCCAGCTGTTTGTAGGCATAACGCCGGAGGTACCGGCGGGCTTTCGACTGCGGGATTAAGGTGATACAGCTCTTTTCTCGCTTGCCGGCCAATCGTTAACATATCAGCCATACCCTCATTGGTAATAAAACAGCAACGGACCCCTTTCTTTTCTAACACCGCATTGGTTGCCACGGTTGAACCGTGAACGATCAGTAAGGTGTTTGTGTCGACACCCATGTCCTGTATGCCTTGTAAGATTGCCTGTTCTGGCGCGGCTGGCGTTGATGGTACTTTATGGATCCGCGTACCCCTTTCGTCCACATACACAAAATCGGTGAACGTGCCACCTGTGTCTACACCTAATAACATGCGATTAACCCTCCTTTTAAGGCCTTGTATTTTTACACGGCAGAAAAAATTTCATACAATTATTTTACTAAGTTTTACTCACTTGAATGAAAGGTCGTCACGTATACTCAAGCCATGAACACATTAATTGAAGTTAATAATTTAAGCCGTCAATTTGGTGAATACTGCGCCGTCAATGACGTCAGTTTTTCATTGCAAAAAGGCGAAGTATTGGGATTTTTAGGCCCCAATGGTGCTGGCAAATCAACCACCATGAAAATGATCTGCGGCAACCTAACACCGACCATTGGTGAAATTAAAATTAATGGCTACGATATTATCGAGCAACCTAAGCTGGCAAAAGCTGAATTAGGGTTTTTACCCGAGGTTCCACCGCTCTACCCTGAGCTAACCGTCGACGAGTATTTAAGCTATTGCGCCAAATTGCATGGCTTGCGAAAAATCGCCGTTAAACAGGCCATTGAGCAAGGCAAGCTAAAATGCGGTCTGGCCGATATGGGTCATCGTTTGATCAATAATCTATCCAAGGGCTACCAACAACGCATAGGCATCGCACAAGCTATTTTGCACAACCCGTCAGTGATTATTTTAGACGAACCCACGGTCGGTTTAGACCCGCTTCAAATCTTGGAAATTCGCCAATTAATCCGTGAGCTAGGCAAACAACACAGCGTTATTTTATCTACCCATATTCTGTCTGAAGTACAACAATCATGTAGTCGGGTACAAATTATTCATCACGGAAAATTAGTACTTAATGAAGACATCGCTGGCTTATCTCGCCGTATGACGTCGACCAGTTTATTATTGCGCCTACGCGAAACACCCGATTTAAACCAGCTACGCGACATTAACGGCGTTGACGCCATTGACGAGCTGGGCGACCAGCACTATCGCATCCATCATGCACAACAGCTGAGCCTTGCCGAGGCGATTGCCGAACTGGTCGTCAAGCAGCATTGGGGCTTACTTGAATTGATGCCAGAAAAGCACGATATGGAACATATCTTTCTTTCAATTACTAATGACTCAAGCACCCATGAATAGTTTTATTATTGCCGGCCGCGAATTAAGGAACTTATTTCTATCACCGCTGGCGTGGACCATACTCGGCGTTACCCAATTAATCCTTGCGTATATGTTTTTAACGCAAATTGATTATTACCTGACGATTCAGGCCAAACTAGTCGGTATTCCGAACGCGCCTGGGGTCACCGACTTGGTTGTCGCCCCCTTGTTTGGTAACGCAGCTGTTATTTTATTGCTCATCACACCCCTACTTACCATGCGTGTTATTAGCGACGAACGGCGCAATAAGACCATCAGCCTTTTATTTTCTGCGCCAATCAGTATTAGCGAAATTGTCTTGGGTAAGTTTTTGGCGATTTTTGCCTTTTTACTGATTATTTTGCTGTCGATTGCCTTAATGCCGTTATCTTTACTCACGGTAGGCGACTTAGATCTGGGGAAGTTTTTTGCCTGCCTACTCGCCTTGGCACTTTTGATGGCCGCGTTCAATGCTTTGGGTTTGTATATGTCCGCTATAGCGACACAGCCAACAGTCGCTGCGGTATCCAGCTTTGGCGCATTGTTATTCTTATGGATAATCGACTGGGCGGGCAGTAACAGCGGCAATAGCAGCGCCTTACTTGACTATATTTCCATCATGCGCCATTTTGAAAATCTATTGCGGGGCTTAGTCAATACCACCGACGTAGCCTATTTTGTCTTGTTTACCGCTGGGTTTTTGATATTGAGTATTCGACGCTTAGATAACGACCGCCTACAGTCAT
>Ga0181558_10002663_pt1 | contig 16762 bp, 20 predicted proteins | sample 011ome_22_FD_133754 | JGI IMG/M metagenome (GOLD analysis project Ga0181558, IMG submission 133754) | Coastal salt marsh microbial communities from the Groves Creek Marsh, Skidaway Island, Georgia - 011507BT metaG (megahit assembly) | ecosystem: Environmental > Aquatic > Marine > Intertidal...
CGCCGATTACAGCATAGGCCGCATTCTCTACTTCTTGCCACTGGGCGCCGGTTTCCAACTGGTAGGCGCCCCAGATTGTGTTGGTGGCCGGGGTGATGATGCAGTTCATAAGCTGCTTAACCTGCAGCTCGGGTTCCAGTTCAGCAGCCTGACTCACTGTGAGCACAAAACCAACAAGCATCAGCAGGCAAGTTCGCGTACTCGTCATAAGAAACCCCGCATATAAAGACCCCACTCGATTCTATTGTTCGGTTTTGTTGTTCAGTTTTAGTGTTCGGTTTAGGGGTTCGGTACTATTGCTCGCTTTTTTCGCGGCCTGCTTCGACTTCCTGCTTACGCGCGCCGGCCAGTATACCTGGCAAGGCGTAATTGCCCTCGTGACAGGCATACTCATAAATCCGGTCATCTACCGCATTCATCGGCAGCTCTCCAGTCCACGGGCGAGAGTAGACGCTAGAGTCTTCCACAGTGAAACGGTAGAGCAAAGTCTTATCGTCTAGCCGTGAAAAGCGTTCTGTTATTTTGGCGGATGGAGACAGATAGAGGAAATGACGCAATGCACCGCGGAAGCCTTCCTGGTCATGAAAGTTCGTCGTTTCCACCACCAGAGTATCCCCCTCGTAGTAGCCAATAGAGTCACCCAACCACTTCTGGGTATCTGAGTGTTCACTATCACGTAAGCGAACAATGCGGGCGTCATGATTCATCTCTGCCAGAATCATGACATAGTCTTCGGTTTGCACAATGCGGCTGTGATTGTTGTAAAGCACCGGCAACATCGGCGGTCCACCCGACGAACCGAACCCGACCAGACAGCGCTCGCCCATAGGACGAACTTCAGGCCCATCGAAGGCACCACGACTTCGTCGCCCGGCAAAAATAGTCCGTTGCGCGCCTTCGGCCCAGGGCAATCGGCCATCCTCAGGCTCAACGATTATGGAGCTGCGAATCTCACCATTGATCTCTGCCATGCGCTCGCCCGGATCCATCCAGAATGTGTTGTAGCCACCGACGTCCGGTTCGCCGTCACCGGAATTCACCAGTTCGTCGAGATAACTCTCACCCGTTGCGCCCACGCGGGCTGCCTCTTCAGCACTAATTACCAACTCACCACCGAATTGCTCACCACGCTCTAACATAGTGACTGTCGCGATGCTGTAAACACCCTGGAGGTCAGGCGCGCCCCATTGAGTTCGGGGTGCTCCTGAGTCCTGCGCGATTACGGTGAGCGAGCTCGAAATCAGCGCAATGGTGAGCAGTAGTGCAGGTGCTTTGCTAGGTGATGGTGCTTTCACGGTGATGCTCCCGGACTGTGGTACCGAATCGATTCGCTCCGATGTTAGCACAAGCCCTGCCGTGGCGCAGAATCCAGACCGGGCCTTGGATGCGACGACAAGCTGCGCAAGTCGAGTATTACAGATAAACTTTTGCTCCCAAATTTGCTTTAATTCGCCTGGTTCACACCCGGCAAGCGAGGCGCTAATGCACCGGCTAATTACGCTCATCACAATGTTATTGCTCAGCAACCTGGCCAAGGCTGACGCCTGGAACGAGGTCGAACATGGCTACGCCGAGAGCAATGGCGCGCGAATTCACTACGCCAGCATGGGCTCAGGCCCTCTGGTAGTCATGATTCATGGGTTCCCGGATTTCTGGTATAGCTGGCGGCATCAGATGGAAGGCCTTGCCGACCTCTTTAAGGTGGTCGCGATTGACCAGCGCGGCTATAACCGCAGCGGCAAGCCTGACGGTCAAGAGAATTATGGCATGCAACATCTGGTAGGCGATGTCGCAGCGGTAATCAATCACCTTGGTGAAGGTAGTGCCACCATAGTCGGACACGACTGGGGCGGTGCCGTAGCCTGGCAAGTTGCTTTCGCCCTGCCACAAATGGTGGATAATCTGGTAATTCTCAACCTGCCCCACCCCAACGGCATGGCCAGGGAAATGGCAGGTAATGCAGAGCAGCAGGCCAACAGCAATTACGCCCGAGTATTTATTGAAGGCTCTCCCTCGGATCCCGATATATTTTTCGGTGGACCCATGACAGCCGAAACCCTGGCAGGTTGGGTATCTGACGCCAGCGCCCGAGAACGCTATGTGGAGGCATTCGGCCGGTCTGACTTCGACGCCATGCTGTCTTATTACAAACAAAATTATCCAGGTGGCTCGGACAGTGGCCAAGCCGGCCCGCAGGCGCCGCAACTCGACATTCCCCTCCTTGTCTTTCATGGCCTGGAAGACACGGCACTGCATTCAGATGGGCTCAACAATACCTGGGATTGGAACGACAGCTCTACCACGGTCGTCGCAGTTCCCGGGGCAGGACATTTTGTCCAACAAGACGCGGCCGCCATGGTAACGGATACGCTGCGATGGTGGCTGCTGGCGAACCAGTAAAGCCCGGGAACCTGCAGAGTACAATCTGAGCAACGCTAATTTTAAGAGTGGTCAACCGCGCAGTTGGCCAGAATTGCCTTATCAGAAGGATTGATTGACATGAAGTACGCATTATTTGCCCTGACCTGTTTGGGCTTTAGCGCACAAGTCTGCGCAGCGGATGCCGCTGCGACGAGAGTGATAATCGAAGACAATCTTGCAGGCAACATTCGCGACGCTGCGGAAGTGGCAAGGGACGCTAACCGAAAACCCGCAGAGGTGCTGGAGTTTTTTGGGCTGGAAGCGGAAATGAAAGTACTGGAGATCTCTCCTGCCAGCGGCTATTGGTCAAAAATTCTCGGCCCCACATTGTGCGACAACGGAGGCGAACTCGTGTTCTCTGTTGGCGTCAGCAATGATTTCAAGAGCGATGTGATGAATCTCAAAGGATTGGAGTGCGCGTCGGCCATCAATGACGACATCACCTTACTCAATATTCCTGCATTCGAATTTAGGGCCGACGACTTTGACCTCGTGCTGACCTTCTGGAATCTGCACAATCCACTGCTTGATGCCCGGGAAAACATGAATCGAGCTGTGTTCAACGCTTTAAAGCCAGGCGGCATTTACGGCGTGGTCGATCATACCAGGCGCCATATGCAGCCGGACAACCGCGCTGTGGGTCGGCGTCTGGATCCCGTATTAATTATCAAGGAATTGATCGATGTGGGATTCGAGTTTGTGAATTTCAGCGATTTGCACTATCACCCGGAGGATGATTTGAGCCTGGAAGTGGGCACGCCGGGCGTGAGGGGTAATACCGATCGCTTTACCCTAAAGTTCCGCAAGCCCTGATTAGGGCTGAGTGCTCATAAACTTTGTGCGCTGGACCTAACACCTGATCGCTGGGACCGGGGGGCGAAATTGGGTTTCAAGACCAGGTCGCGAAGCTTGTTGCGCAAGATCAATGCTGCATCTAATAGAAGCTGGCACCCTATGCTAAAGCTGTTGTAGTTTCATATGAAGGAGAGTTATGTCTAAACCACCACTCGCAGCACCTCGTCATTGGGTAATCGCGTTAATGTCAATTGTATTTGCGGGTTGTGGAACCAGCAGCCAAGCTGTTGAAGGGTACAATCCTCTGGCAGACTTTGAAGAACTCGACCCGGCTTCAATTTTCGCGACGCCAGAACCCCAACCTTCAAGCGATTACACGACAGAACAATTAACCCGGGGGCGCTATCTGGTAGGGCTTTTGGGCTGCGGCAGTTGCCATACCGATGGCGCCCTGGTGGGAGACCCAAACCCCGCGCGACTGCTGGCAGGCTCCAGCACCGGGATCGCGCATACCAGCACTTTTCGCAACAGCACTCCAGGCATTGTGTATCCCGCCAACCTTACGCCTGACATGGAGACTGGCCTGGGCTCAAGGACCATGGAGCGGCTCATCACGATGATACGGGTGGGCACCACAGAACATAGCGCCAGCAGCCTTCCAGCGATGCCCTGGCCGGCATACTCCAACATCACGAGAGAGGACGCGCTTTCTATCTCTGCTTACCTGAAAAGCCTACCTCCGGTTGTGCACCGCGTGCCAGGCAATGTCAGCATGGGCGAGCCTGCAGAGGCACCGTACGTGCACTTTGGGGTATACCAGCGCATCGAGTGATGCCAGCTGAAGCCATCGCCGTCAATGAATGAATACGTCCGTAAGCTGCGTCAATCAGACGAGTACTACTTCAAGGAAGGGTGCTTCATTATCGAGGTTTCCAACTCTGATCAGGACGATGCTGTGTCCATTGCACGCGCGCGTGTCTCAAGCGGCGGACAAACTGCATGGCATTGGCTCACCGATACCTTTGAACGCTATGCAATTATGCGTGGAGAGGGTCTGGTTGAGATTGGAGACAGCGATGCGACTCGAGTGACAGCAGGTGACGTGGTACTAATCCCTCCTGGCACCAGGCAACGTATTACCAACACCGGCGAGACGGATCTTGAGTTCCTCGCAATTTGCACACCTCGCTTCAGCGCAAGTCAATATCACAGCGATTAAGCCAGATAAATAATATGACCTTTCGAAATACAGCGGCTGCGGTGCCGTTAGCGATCCTGTTCATGCTCCCTGTCAGTCAATTATGGGCGCAGGAAGCCAACTATAGTATCCAGACCAGCAAAGGCTCCACACTGGACGTTTTCAGCCAGCTTAATCCTGTGGTGATCAATCGCATCCATAGCTGGGAGCTCGCGCTCACCGGGCCCGATGAAAGCCCAGTCACTGGCGCAGAAATTTTTGTCACTGGCGGCATGCCCGACCATGACCACGGCCTGCCAACCCTGCCTATTGTGACCCGCGAAACGTCACCCGGCCGCTATCTGCTGGAAGGCGTCCGCTTCCACATGCCGGGGCACTGGCAATTGACTGTGACCATAAACAGTCCTCAAGGCGATGAGATCGGGCTACTGGATTTTGAATTATGAAGCGCTTCCTCATCCCGGGTTTGCTGGTCATCGGCCTGGGCGCCGGATTAGGCTGGCAGCTGCTGCCTGCCCCCTTACCGCAAGCCTGGACGCCGCAGGAAGCCGCCTTGATTCAATCTTTATCCCTGTCCCAATTGCACGCCCTGAGCCCCGACCCCAGCAATGCCGTTGCTGACAATGAAAGCGCTGCGAAACTTGGACAGCTTCTGTATTTCGATTCTCGCATGAGCGGCAATGGTGAGGTCGCCTGTGCCACCTGCCACCAACCCGAGCGTTATTTCACCGATGGCTTGCCCCTAGCCGCCGGCACAGCACTTGGGCCGCGCCATACGCCCAGCCTGGTGGGACTCTCACATAGCCCCTGGTTCTACTGGGATGGCAGAAAGGATTCGCAGTGGGCCCAAGCACTTGCCCCAATAGAAGCAGGCCACGAACACAATCTGGATCGATTACAGGTTATTAGGCTAATCGCCAAAGACAGAGACTATAGTGAGCGCTACACGGCTTTATTTGGGGAGCTTCCTTCCCTACCGGCAACCCCGCAAGCAGCTTCTCCCCTGGGAAACGCCGAGGCATCTGCAAGCTGGCAGCGCCTTTCACTAGCGCAGCAAAGTGGCATCAACCGGGCATTTGCCAATCTCGGCAAGTCACTTGCCGCATATCAGCGCAAACTGTTGCCTGGCCCTTCCCGCTTCGATGAGTATGCAGATCAAGTGAGCAGTGAATCCGGGATCAGCGGCAACGGTGTGCTCAGTCGGGAAGAAATCGCGGGGTTGAAACTATTTATCGGCGATGGCCAATGCATTAGCTGTCACAACGGTCCGCTGTTTACCAATTTTGAATTTCACAATACAGGTGTGCTCGCCATTGCGGGACAACTGCCTCCTATGGGGAGATATGATGGCATTCGGCTAGCCAGAGAGGATGAATTCAATTGCCTGAGCGACTTCAGCGATGCGCAACCTGAAGAGTGTATCGAACTGCGCTTCGCCAAGGACGACAACGAACTGGTGGGTGCGCAAAAGACCCCAAGCCTGCGTAATATTACTGAGACCGCGCCCTATATGCATGGCGGTCAGATTGCCGACCTCACTGCTGTCATGCAACATTACAATGACGCACCAACCTCAATGCTTAGCCACAACGAAGCCAAGCCACTAGGCTTACGACCGGTGCAGCTAAGTCAATTAGTTGCCTTCATGCAAACACTGACTGCCCCGCTCAACGTGGATCCAGGATGGCTGGTAGCGCCAAGTCAATAAACTACCCTAAATATCCATGCTGCGCTAACTGCACCAGAATGCCGTCAGGGTCAGTAAAGTAAAGTTGGTCTCCCCCGCTGGTGCGATTGGCAGGATCTCGATTTACATTAGCATCGATACCGTGCCCCTGCAGCTTCTCAGCCAATGCATCTGCATTGTAGTTATCCACGCCAATGCAGAGATGGTGCATGCCGCCAGGATTACCTAATTCGTATAGCCCGAGAAAACTTTCTGTACCGAGCCCCATATTGAGGCCGCCGTTGGCTGGTCGGCTGATAATCTCCATGCCTAGAACGCGACTGTAGAAATCTGCCGAGCGCTGCACATCAGAGACTGATAGCGACACATGATTCATTGAGCGACCTACGGCCGCCGGCGGAGGCGGGGATGAAGGTGATTGCCCCGCTGCAGGCAAGATCGAAGCTCCAGCCGCCGAAGCCAGCAGCGCGCTCACCAGTTGTCGGCGCGTAAGCTTCTTACTTTCATATTGAGTTAAAAGCGAATCAAGCTCTTCCCGAAAATCGGAAGCTTTTGATTGCGCCTCTTCAGTCGACTCGCCACTCATTGCATTCTCCCTCATAGATTCTTGGTCAAGATGAACGTAGCAGAGAGACTGTGAGCTTGCAATTTGAACTGGATGCAGCCTCACGATCAACTATTGCCCGTGAATGCACCTGCCCGCATACTCAGTCTTCACTTAGGCAAACCTTTGATAATGGGCACTCAAGAAAGCATTTTCGTGTCCATTGCCTGCCTAGACGATCCGGACGTCGTTCTAACGGTGGCAGATATTGTGGCACAGGCGAGACATCCTGAACGCGTCTTCGTTGGAGTATGCCTGCAAATCGACCCCAATGACTCCAGCTACCAGGATCTCGGAAATTTCAAGAATGCTCGCGTAGATACTATTCATTTCGAAAAAGCAAAAGGGTCAATTTACGCGCGCTATCGTTGCGAGCAGCCGTTTAAGGATGGAAATATTGTCGTCAAATTGACTGCCACAGTCGATTCTTCGAAGCTTTGGATGAGGTCCTTATCGAAAAATTCAAGAAATGCCTGCGGCTTGCGAAACATGTCGTCATTTCCCACTATCCCGTCAATATTTCCAAAATGAATAAGCCCGAAACCCCCGCCACTATTAGCCACGTCTTCCGTTTACAGCAGATTGACGAGACTGCAATAAATAGCTAAGAGGCACTTGTTCGCCTGTCCGAAACTCCACGAGGCTCACAAGGCATTAGCGCAGCTATGCTGTTCATTACTTGTGAAACAAAGAAGAAAATTCCGTTTTATCTGAATCTTCACTTTGGCCTGCATGCCGCCGAGCAGTTGTTGTATGCAATCAGGCTATGGATCCAAGGCTATGAAATTTTTCCGCCGCCGCGCCATGTCCTGGCCACACAGTACGAAGGATCTAGAGACCGTATCCAGAGCGACGTCAAAGCAGCTCTGGGCAATAATCGGAAGGATTGAGCACAAAAAACATGGAGTAAGATTAAATAACTTCTGGGGCTGGATACGCTTGAGCAACTTGGACCTGAGTATCGACAGGAATTCGAATTCGATGATGTTCGCTATGGTCTGGGATCGACACGGGCACTTTTAAACTATTACCGACTTAGCGGAATGGATGGCATTCTGAAAGAGGTCTATCCAAATTACAGCTTAAGACACGAAGCGTACAGCTAGTCCTTGGCGAGCTTGTCTGGCGCAACGTGGTCAGGCGTCAATTTATTCACTTGAGTCCACACGGATCTCGCTGTACCAAAAAACGATAGCGCTCGCTATCTTCCTTAATGGCTGCCCGAGCCTCGGTAGAGAAGAACGAGATCACCACGTAACGCCGCCGGACATCGATCATATTGACCTGTTGAAAAAGTGACCCTGAAAACACCTCCGCCCAGGTTTTCGGGACTTCTATCACCCGATCAAAATACTTGGGAAAGCTAATACCCCTGCCCTCAAAAAAATCATTCAGCACAAGCGTCATGGTATAGCGCCTGTGCAAATGCGGCGCAATAGTGTCTCGATGCTTATCAAAGCATCACAGATCATCCGAAGAATAACAGCACGTCTTGTATATCTCTCCATGACTAATACCGGAGCAAAACACTTACGTAATTTCAGGCAACAGGGATTTACTTAGCTTGTCATCGAGCGCTAGCTCGAGCTCTTTATTCAGATGTACGTGAATTCTGGATTCGTAGTCAATATGCGTTTGATGTGATGCAGCTGCGTTTTCTTACAGGTTTGTAATCAAGCGTTGTGCCAACTCTTCCGAAATAACATTTGGCACCAGTAGTACAGGTGGAGGATCGCCGCGGTATGGAAGCTCCTCAAATCGGGGTAACAAGTTCCGCAGCCCAAGCACGTCCGAAGCGCTAAACACATGACTTATCTTCAAGTTACAATCACAGATGAATGCCGAAATTGTCGCGCCTGAATCAGCAAACAGTTTAAATACTGCTGCATCGTAATACAGATGCGGATGGGCCAGACTAACTTGTTCTTCGGCAACTAAAAAGCACGAATAATCGGTGCTCAAGGACAGGATTTCCGCCAGCGCCTGTTCCTGCTTCGCACTAACGAATAAGAGCAAGTTGATACGTCTTGCTTTTACCTGAATATCAACCACACTATTACCATTCTTGATAAAGAAATAAAGCCCATAATCACCTGCCTCAGGGCGTGGACTGTATGCTTAACCATCTTCCCTGAAGTGAGCTTTCAACTTCATTAGAGAATCCAATTATTTATACAAGTCCCAGATAGACGCGCGTAGTGGAAGCATGACAGGTGCTATTAGTGCCAGGTAGAAACCGCGGCCCAAGTATTAACACAGTTACCGGTCTATTCAGGCCCGCCACGGATCAAGACATTTTTCCAAATATTCAGTAATATCCGAGCCGTACAAAGTAAAAAAACCAAGACTTCAGAGCCAGACAATTTAAAAATTGCAGCAACTCATTCCCCACAATCCAGCCAGAGCGTTGCCTGCTGTGCTGCGAATAAATCTCTAAGATGAATTTGTCTTTCAGAATTCTTACAGGTCTGTTGCTTGGCAGTATCGCTGGATTGATGATTTCCCGATCCAACGCTGCCCTATTCGTAAATCTGCCGGGCCTTTTAGCCCCTCTGGGCAGCCTCTGGGTCAACGCGATTCGAATGACAATCATGCCTCTGCTGATGGCGCTGGTGGTCGTTGCCATTGCCGGACAAGGTCGAAGTGGGCGCGTACTCGCAATTGGCGGCAAAACTCTGTCACTGCTCGTCGGATTGATTCTGTTGTCCAGTCTATTCGCCCTACTATTCGCGGCGCCTCTGATAGGTCTGCTTGAAATCAGTAGCGAGAATAGCAACGTCGTGCTGGCGAGTTCTCAAGTCACAGCCGAGCGTGCGCCACTACCGCCATTCAAAGACTGGTTGATTGGACTGATACCAGCAAACCCTTTCGCCGCCGCAGCCAATGGTGACATCTTGCCACTAATGATTTTCACTGTGGTGTTTTCACTTGCCCTGATTCAGATTGATGAACGATTAGCTAAAAACGTGGTCACGTTCTTTGAGGCAACTAAGCAAGCCCTATTGGTGGTGATCGCCTGGATCATGGAACTAGCACCGTATGGAATCTTTGCACTGGTGCTGCCGATCACCGCAAACCTCGGGACTGAATCAGTACGCTTGCTCGGCACCTTTATTCTCATGGTTTGCGGGCTGATAGTATTGCTGTCGGCCTGCATCTACCTAGGGCTTTGGGTACTGGGGCACGACATCAAAAAATTTGCCAAAACCATGGCCCCGGTTCAGGTAATTGGTTTTGGCACCCGGTCTTCACTCGCCACGCTACCAGCTACTATTGCCGCTAGTGAAATACTCGGGGTAAGCCAGAAGACTGCCGGTTTAGTCCTACCTGCTGCCGTAACACTTTTCAAGTTTGCCTCGCCGCTAGCGCGCACCGCCGGCACTTACTTCATAGCCGCGCTATATGGTATAGATCTGACCGTCTCTGAATTTGTCGTGATCGCATTGGCTGTTGGCCTGTTGAGCTTTTACAGTCCGGGAATACCCAGCGGTGGGCTTTTGATCATGACGCCGGTTTATCTGGCCCTTGGCTTGCCAGTTGAAGGCATTGGCTTACTCATTGCCATCGACCTCATAGTCGACATGTTTATCACCGCGGCAAACGTTACTGCGAATATGGGGGTAACATTGATGCTCGATGGCCTGCGGGAAACGTAAAAATAATACGATCAGCTCACGTCGCCTGCATCTTCGAATCTCTCCCACACAGCGCCATCTTGTTATCTCGCGCACCCTAGCGCGTCGACCAGATCATCTCATTGATCCTCGTGCCCATCGATTCAGTTTGATTTAGGTCAATGATTTTTACTACTGGCCTACTACACTTTAATGCGTTGTGCTGCGCATGGTTTTCGGCGCAGTTGACCCGACCAACACGAGGACAGTAAGCGATGAGTAAAATCAAGTTGGCTTTGGGGACTCTGATGCTCCCCGCATTAATGCTGAATTCCGCAGCGCAAGCCGATTCCTCGGTAGACAGTATCTATCAATCTGATGGTGACAGCAATGGCGCCGGGCAGTGCACCCTGATCATCAGGAGTGTTGAGCAATCACATAAGTATGGCGATGAACTGTTTGAGCTGGAGTCATCTGGTGATGGTGCCTGTGAATGGAGTGCGGTGGGCATTTCAAAAAGCTACGCCATCACTGCAGGCTTGATCACCAACAGCGGCACGCCGGCCTTTCTTAAGATCACCTTCCCGTTTGGGCCAGCGGGTAAGCAGGTAAAACTTACTTCTTACGATCTTGACGGTGCCGTGCGAAATGAAGAGAGCTTCGCCAAGACTGACGATCAGTTGGTCGCAAGAAACTAGGCGCTGCCACATCTAGTCCGCTAAAGTCTGGCGCACAAACGTCGCTGTGCCAGGCTTGCTGCGAGACCTCTGACAGACTTCTGCATCGGCTTCAGGTAAACTTTTGTGCATGCCTGAAAGTCGTCTCCATCCCCAGGAAGAAACCTCCGCCGTAATCAGCGTCAGTAGCCTTAATAAAATGGCGCGCACGCTGCTGGAAAGTAATTTCCCCGCCGTCGCGGTGGAGGGAGAACTATCCAATTTTGCGACTCCCGCATCGGGGCACTGGTATTTCACGCTCAAGGATAAGAACTCACAATTGCGCTGCGCCATGTTTGCGGGTCGCAATCGAATGCTGCGATTCAGACCAAAGGATGGCGCTCAACTGGTGGTGCGTGGCCGACTCAGTATCTACGAGGGCCGCGGTGACTACCAGTTAATCGCGGATAGCATGGAAGAAGCTGGAGATGGCGCATTGCGCCGTGCCTTTGAGGAGCTCAAACAGAAACTCCAGGCCGAGGGCTTATTTGATACAAACCACAAGCAAGCCATGGGCTCCAGGTTTCAACACATAGGCATCATCACTTCAGCAACCGGCGCTGCAATTCGAGACATCACCAGTGTATTCAACCGACGCTTCCCTGCCACCAGGCTCACACTCTTCCCGGTAGCAGTGCAGGGTAAAGACGCCCCCGGTGAGATTGTCAGGGCCATTTCACTGGCCAATCGACTCAGGGACAAACTGCAGCTGCAAGCTTTGATTGTTGGCCGCGGCGGCGGGTCGCTGGAAGACCTGCAGGCATTCAATGAGGAGTCTGTAGCCAGAGCTGTATTTGCCAGCGAATTGCCCGTTACCAGTGCCGTTGGCCACGAGGTCGACTTCACCATCTCCGATTTCGTCGCCGACTTGCGTGCACCGACTCCTTCAGCAGCAGCTGAACTCATGAGCCCCGACCAGAGTGAGTACCAGCAGCTGCTGCTTGGCCTCAGACAGCAGTTCCGAAATAGCGTGGGCATCGCGATTCGGCAACGCTATCAGTCCCTTGATTGGCTCCAGAAACGCATGGAGCGACCAGATCGGCGTCTGCAGGAGCATGCGCAGACTCTGGACAGACTCGATAACCAGCTGCAGCGCAGCATGCGCAGCGGTTTGCGGGAAAAGAAGGCACAGCTTAACTCACAGCGCCGCGCCCTGCTCGCTGCCAATCCCCGGGTGCGGCTGCAAGCAAGCGAGCAGCGACTCAAGTCATTACAACAACGCATGGCACAATCCCTTAAGACTCGACTCAGTCAGGGCCAGGCTCAACTGCAGGCAATCAGCCGTAATCTTAATGCGGTCAGCCCACTAGCTGTATTGTCTAGAGGCTACAGCATTAGCTATAACGAAGCCGGGCAAGTGCTGCGCAGCGCCTCGCAGCTGAAAACTGGGAGCAAACTCGTCACCAGGCTGGCCGGCGCCACTGTAGACTCCAAAGTTACAAGAGTCGAAGTCTTTGAGAGCGGGACAGAAGACAAACGCTGATCCGGTGCTCACTGCCTCTCCAAGACAATGCTGCCTGAAACCTATGAGTTAGAGGTGGACTGACGCAGCCAACCAGCTTCAACCTTAACCTTAACTGCGCTTTTCCGGTCAGCTTGTGTCAATTTTTGGCACATTCTTACCATTCAGGCAGTGTAGGTTTTTTTTACAAAATACATAAAATTCAGATAGTTAGCGACATAATAGAATGTCAGGTGATAAAAACTGGCACTTGCCCAAGTGATTGTGTGAACTACCTAACAAAACGAGGGACATAAACCCGCATTGGTATCTTTAATGCTTAAACTTCAGAGGTCTAGGTCTTGCGAAACTGTGTTCGCGCAGTTCTAAGAGCGATAACCATATTTACTAATCGGCACGTCATAATTGACCTGCCGACCAAAGCAGGGAGATTACATGCTATTTGTTGAGAACCTGTTTCAATTCGTCTTTGGCCACGCCCTGGCTGATTTCGTGTTGCAGCCCGAGGCTATGGGCCATGGCAAGAATCGAAACGACAAGATTCACGACAAAGAGCACAGCCTGTTCCCCCACTGGTGGTACTGGCTAACTGCCCACTCGCTGGTACATGGCGGCATGGTCTACTTGATTACCAACTCCCTGCTGCTCGGTCTTATAGAGACAGCCATTCACTGGGTAACTGATTTTGCCAAGTGTGAGGGTTGGATAGGCATGCATCAGGACCAGGGCATCCATATTAGCTGCAAAGTCGGTTACGCCTTTCTGATGTAACGGCGCATTAGCCTTAGCATTGTTGCAATCAATCGACCTAGCGAGCTGCCGCACTCGCCACCACCAAGCCCCCAGTATCTGACCCCTGCGCTTTCAGCGTCAGTGGTCCGTGCTGAATCCGCAGAATTTTTGTATAGTATGACCCTCTCAGGATTAAGGTCTGAGAGTCACATTAGAGAGACAACGGGTTTAGTCATGAACAAGCGGGAACAACAGCGCAAAATCAAGGAAGAGAAACAGCAGGCTGCCAAGCAGCGAGCCCAATCCAGGCAACTTGCCATCAAAGTGGGTTTGTTTGGTGTCGCTCCCTTGCTGGTTCTGTTTGTGCTTTTCACGCTATTGAATCAAGGCCCTACCTACTCCCCCATAGAAATCGCTGACAACGACCATATCCGCGGACTGCGTGAGCGACCAGTTAGTATCGTTGTGTACGCTGATTTTCAGTGCCCGGCCTGCGCCACCGAAAATGACACCATGACGCAACTCTGGCCTCGAATCAGAGATAAGGCCCACCTCATCTTCCGACATTTCCCTGTCACCACTGCCCATCAGCACACCTGGACCGCATCGCTGTATGCGGAGGCTGCCGGTCGACAGGGTCGGTTTTGGGAAATGCATGACTACCTGTTCGCCACCCAGACTCTCTGGTCCGGTCTGTCAGAGGAAGACGCTGAAGCTGAGTTCGATACCTACGCGCTGGAATTGAATCTCGACATCGATCAGCTCCATGCTGACATGGAACTGGAGGATGTCATCGCCAAGGTTCGAAACGACCAGCGCGGGGGCAATGCTTCCGGAGTTCGCGGTACACCCACTGTGTTCATCAACGGCCGCCAACTGGCTCGACCTACTCGCGACCGAATTATAGAAGTGGTCGAGGAAGAGTTCGTTGAAGCCACCGGTGACTAATCAGGCCACCAGGCAAGCCTCTGCTATCTCCTGAAAACGCCGCAATAAGCTAGCCGCCTGCGGGGTCTCTCCCACCTGCTCTAAAATTCGTTGTGGCTGCAAACCCTTTGCCACCATGTCATCCCAGCGAAACCGCACATAGTGCTCGCTTATCTCTGCGTTAAATTCCGGATGAAAATGAATCCGGATCGAGCCCCAAACCCTGCCTGATCCAGATTTCATAATCCTCGCCCTTAGCAAGTAGCTTCGACACGGTTGCGCCAGTTTTGATTATCAGGACAGGTTTGATCGAGTTCATTGGCGAATAACTACTAGCCTAAAGCATTGGACTGGCCTCAATAGATCTTGCAATTGTCCAAGACTCCCAAGAATATTGATATCAAAAATCCGGAGCCAATGTGATGTTTTCTCGCCTCAATCGTTTTGCCAGCACAGCCACGGAAGAATCCAGAGAGTCCAGTTGGACGCTGTTCCGATTATTGGTGGCCGCCATGTTTCTCACCCACGGCTATGACAAACTCCTGGGAGAAAGCCCGCAGGAACCTGTCGGTGGCGGGATGACAAATCTTGATATAGGTGACCTGATCTCCTATCCGGTGCCACTGGATATCAACTTGCTGTTCGCGGCAGGAGTCGTGGAGTTGGCTGGAGGTGTCTTGATCCTGATCGGGCTATGGACCCACCTAGCCTCACTGCTGGCGCTGATCACCATGACCATGGCCTACCTGATTGCCCATCTGGCCTGGTTCCCCACCCTCAATGGTGGCGAAATGGCCGCGCTGTATTGGGCGGCTTTCCTTGTACTCTACACATTTGGCGCAGGTCCATATAGCGCCGATGCCTGGCTGGAATTACGCAGGCAGGAAAAACGACAAAAAAAGATGGAAGAAAGTGCCTGACTTATGGCGCAGGTCGCAATCGGGCTTTACTACAGAATGAAGCGACTGCTGGGCTAGGGATCAGGATACTGCTCCAGACAGGCACTGTGTATAGCAGGGTCTATGTTGCCACCGGACAAAATGATGGCTACTTCCTTGCCGGTAACATCAAGCTTGTTGCTGAGCAAGGCAGCCAACGCCACCGCGCCGCCAGGTTCAACCACGAGCTTTAGATAGCGAAATGCAAAACTTACCGCATGACGCACTTCATCCTCTGACACCGAGATAAAATCCGCCACCGTGGTTTGATTGATTGACCAGGTTAGTTCACCCGGCATTGGCGTCATCAGGGAATCACAAAGCGTCGCGTCTGTCCCCGCAACTTTGACCCGCTTCCCGGATTGCCGAGACAGGGCATGATCATCAAATTTTTCCGGTTCTACGCCGAATATCTCTGTCTCGGGCAGCAGCGCTCTTACCGCCGTGGAAACTCCAGCCATCAAACCACCGCCCCCTACGGGCAGCATAATCTGGTGCGGCCGACAGCCCAGCGATCCTGCCTGCTCTACCAATTCATAGCCACAGGTTCCCTGACCGGCAATGATATCTGCATCATCATAGGAAGGCACGACAGTGGCACCGGTATCTGCAGCGATGGCGGCGGCGATTTCCTCACGCGACTCTGCATGACGATCATATAGTCGCAAGGTTGCTCCGAGTCGCTCGGTGTTTTCCAACTTAATTCTTGGCGCGTCCGTCGGCATGACGATGGTCGCCGGGGTTTTAAGCAATTTGGCGGCATAGGCCACACCCTGGGCATGGTTGCCAGATGAAAACGCCACAACCCCGGCTTTTTTCTGCGCTTCATCCAGCTGCGCCAGTCGATTGTAGGCACCGCGAAACTTGAAGGCGCCAATGTGCTGCAGGTTTTCCGGTTTGATCAGTACCTTGGCCTTACTACGTTCATTCAACACGGCGGACCGCAGCAGCGGTGTGCGAATCGCCACTCCACTCAGGCGCTCCAGCGCATTTTCTATGTCGGTCAGCGTGACAATCATCGTTTTGCAGACTTCCTGTTTTTCTCTAGTCGGCGTTTTCTCGCCACCTGCTGCTGGGTCAGGTCGCGCTCTTTGCTGGTAAATGGATTTTCATCGCTGCGTAGCTCTATACGAACTGGCGTTCCTTCCAGCTTCAAGACTTTGCGAAAAGTTTTCTCTAGATAGCGGCTGTAGCTCGTCGGCAGCTTATCCGTTTGCTTGCCGTGAATAACAATAGTCGGCGGGTTCTGCCCACCGGCATGGGCGTAGCGCAGTTTGATGCGCCTGCCATTAATACTGGGTGGCGCATGATCTGCCACGGCACCCTGAAGGATCGTAGTTAATTGATTAGTGCTGAGCTCTTTGCGTGCCGAAGCGTAGGCTTTCTGCACGGACTTATACAAATCCCCTACGCCAGTGCCATGCAGTGCAGAAATAAAATGAATATTGGCGAAATCGACAAAAGTAAAACGGCGTCTGATGTCACTACGTATACGGTCTTTGTCCTCAGCCTCCATGCCATCCCACTTGTTGATGCCAATAACAAGGGCACGACCAGTCTCGATGACATAGCCTAACAGGTGCAGATCCTGCTCAACGATTCCCTGTTGGGCATCGACAATCATAATTACCACGTGGGCATCTTCTATTGCCTGTAGAGACTTCACCA
>Ga0181558_10002667_pt1 | contig 16736 bp, 8 predicted proteins | sample 011ome_22_FD_133754 | JGI IMG/M metagenome (GOLD analysis project Ga0181558, IMG submission 133754) | Coastal salt marsh microbial communities from the Groves Creek Marsh, Skidaway Island, Georgia - 011507BT metaG (megahit assembly) | ecosystem: Environmental > Aquatic > Marine > Intertidal zone...
ACGACGACGAGCGCGAGCGCGAGGACGCACGCGACACGGAATATGCCTTCGAGACGCATGGTCTCGGGACGCCGAGCGAGGTGAGGAGACGGTTTGAAGGGACGGTTTCTCCTTCTCGCGTAAAAACGTTTCGTCTACGTACGTTTTTCGCCTCGGGCGCGCGAACGGGCAAACGACGAGTCTCTTTCCGGTTGCGTCTCCTTCTCCTCCTCGGTCTTTCTCGTTCACGCGGCGACGGATTCCGACTCGCCCGTGATTTTTGCTTTCGTCGTGGAGTCCGTGCAGCCGGCGCGCTCGTCCGCGGCCACCACCGCCAGGACGTCCGCCAGCGAGATCACGCCCACCGGCCTTCTCGCGTCGTCCACCACCCAGACGCGATGCACGGCTCTGGTGTGCATCAGCTCGAGCACTTCGCCCACGGTGGCGGTGTCTTCGCACGACACCGTGAGCCGCGCGCCTTCGCGCGCGAGCGCGGCGCCGTACGCCGTGGACTGCGGCGAGTACGCGCGGTCCTCCGCCGGGGGGACGATCGGCGTGATCCCGTGCGTGTGCACGAGGAACTCGCCCACCGGAAGAGCGAACGCGCCGAACGCGTCGGGGCGCAGCGCGGCGATGTCCGACTCGGAGAGGTTCCCAACGAGCACGTCCGTGCCGTCGTCCACGATGGCCACCGCCTGCACGCTCGAGCGCTCCATCTCGTAGAAACAGTCGATGACCGGGACGGAGACGCTCAGGGTCACCACGCGCCTCCCGCCCTGCGCGCCGAGCCCGAGCGACTTCACGGGCGCGTCGAGCACGGACGGGTCGAGCAGCTCGCGGTTGCGGCGGAGGTACATCGCGACGTCGCTCTGCGCGACGACGTCGGTGACCATTCCGCCGGCGTCGATGACGGCGAACCTGTGCGGGCACTGGCGCAGCATGAGCGACCCCGGGCTCGAGCGGGCCTCGCTCCCGCGCGCGCCTTCCATGTCGTCCGCGCCGATGCGCAGGCACCGACGCATCGCGTCCGCCAGGTTCATGTCCTCCGTGGCGGCGGCCCAGACGCCGGTGCCGTCCCATCGGCTGCGCACGTCGCCGAGCCTGGTTTCCGCGTACCTCTGGCCGAGCGTCGTGAGTTCCGCCATCCTGTGCAGCACGGGGAGCTCGGACGAGGCCGTGGCCGCCGCGTTTACGCGCTCGAGGAAGCCCAGGACGATGTCGCCGACGGACAGGAAGCACTGCGCGTCGTAGTGCGCGCCGTCGCTGCGTGCGGAGGAAAGCGAGTCAGAATTTGTCGCACGCCGTTCCGAGCGCGGGCGCGCGCGAGCGCTCGAGCGCGGCGTACCTGTGCATCTGCACCAGGGGGGCGGACTGCACGCGCATGAACGCGAGGCTGGCGAGGGCCTCGCCGACGGTCTGGTCAACGCGCAGGATCAGGGGAAGGAGCGAGCGGGTGGGGTGGTCGCGCTGCGACGACTCGGCGGCGAGCGCCTTGCGAGCTCTGTTGGAAGAGGAAACGAAACGCGACAGTCAGCGGTGGAGCGTGGCGCGCGTGCGTGATCGAGGGGGGCTACCTGAGGTACTCCGCGAGGTTGGTGCGGCGCAGGAGCGCCAGAGGAGCTTCGGTGGTCTTCGACATGTCGGGAAAGAGAAGAAGGCCGAAGGTGCGGCAGCTTATACGGCCTCGAGGTGAGCAGTCGTGGCTTTGGCGAAGTCGTCATTTTTTCTGGGGTGTGCCAACTTTCGAAAAAGAGTGTCCCATGAATCTTGGCACCCAGTTACCCAGTGGCGGCCGCGCCTGGACGCCGCCATGGCGCCCGCGGGGAAGAAGACGTGCACGGTGCTCCTCGTAGATGTTTCCGCGCCGAGCATGATCCCCCACCTGGGCTGGGTCGGGGACGCCCTGTCGCGCGTCGTGCAGAACCGCATGATGCACGCCAAGGCGGATGAGTTCGCGCTCGTGACGTGCGGCGCGCGCGAGACCAAGAACGACGTGCACACCGAGGGCCTGGAGAACGCCGCGATGGCCAACGATCAAGATTACGAGGAGGAGTACCTGAACGTCTCCGTGGACGTGCCGATGGCGTGCGCGTCGCCGGAGACGGCCTCGGCCGCGGCGCGGCTGGAGGATCTGGCGGGCGAAGACGCGCCCGCGGATTACCTCGACGCCCTGACCGTCGCGTCCGACGTGCTCGTGCGCCACGAACGCGGCGGGGGGTTCCACCGCCGCGTGGTGTTCGTGACCGACCTCAAGACGCCGTGCGCGATCGACGACGCGTTTCTTGAGGGCATAGCCGCGGGCATGCGCGGCGCGGGCGTGCAGCTCGTGGTCGCCGTCGTCGGCGCCGCCGACGCCGCCGACGCCGAGACCGTGTCCGCCAACGAAAAAACGCTTCGAGATCTGTGCGCCGCGCTCAACGTCGGCGCGGACGGCGTGACGCCCGTGCCCGAGCCCGCGCGGTCGCGCGTCGACGACGCGCGCGCGGTGCTGACGGAGTTGCAGATTAAGAGGGTGAAGCCCACGACGACGTTCCGGGGCGAGCTGCGCGTGACGCCGTGGATGTCGCTGCGCGTCTGGGGGTATAAGAAGGTGAGCGAGGCGAAACCGCCGGCGATGCGGCTGTTCGACGGTTCCGCCGGCGCCGCCGCGGACGGCGACGGCGACGCGCCGATGGTTGTCCGCGAGCGCACGTTCACGTCGTACGCGGACCCCGACAACCCCAAGGACGTCCCGCCGGAGATGATGCTGTCCGCGTACCCGTACGGCCCGACCAACATCCCCATCCAGGACGACGTCGCCGAGCTCGTCAAGTCCAAAAACGACAAGGGCATGGACGTCTTCGGGTTCACGCCGCTCGCCACGGTCCCGCCGTGGTACGGCATGGAGGAGGCGCGCGTGCTCGTGCCGTGGCCCTCGCGCGCGGGGAGCGCGGCCGCAGGGATGGCCGCCTCCGCGGGCATCTCCGACCGCGAGGCGGGCAAAGCCGCGGCGGCGATGTCCTCGCTGGCGCGCGCGATGCAGCGCAAGGGCGTCGCGGCGTTGACCCGCGCGGTGTGGATGCAAAACTCGGACCGGGTCAGCTTCGGCGCGCTCACGCCGCATTGCGTGCGCGAGGGCGACTTCCTGCTGTTCACGCCTCTGCCGTTCGCGGAGGACGCGTACGCGTCCAGCTTCAGGCCGCTCGTGGCGCGAGTGGGACCGGCGCGACCCGAGAACCTAAACCCGAACGAGCCGACGGGCGAACGGACCAACGCGCTCGGCGCCGCCGCCGACGCGCTGGTGGACGCGCTCGACGGGAACGGGATCGACCCGTGGCGGTGCTTGAACCCGTCGCTGGCCAGGACCAACGCGCTGCTGCACGCGCGCGCCGCGGACGCGTTCGCCGCGCCGCTCGCGGAGGCGGCCAAGGGAGGGCCGGCGGCCGCCGCCGCGCTCGACGCGCCGCCGCGCGCCGACGCCGAGCCGCCGCCGGCGCCGGGCCCGGACCGGACGGCGCAGGCCGCCGCCGCCGCGGCGGCGTTCGCGGCGGCGTGCGGGGGGCTGGGCGCCGCGCCTCCCGAGCCGCGCCTGGCGGGGACGCGTCGCGCGCGGCCGCTCCATGGCGGCGCCGGGGAGGAAGGCGACCTCGGGGCGGAAGGCGGGGGACCCGGCGCGGGACCGAGGGGCGCGACCGGGGACGCGGAGGACGCTCGGGCGGCGCGACGACGGCGGACGGAGCCCGAGCGCCCCGGCGGGCAGCCTCCTTCGGTTCCCGAGCCCCCTCGCGTCGCGACCGACGTCGACGGCTGGGTTCCCGTCGCCGCCGCGGTGAAAGAGGAGCCCCGCGACACGATGCAGATGGACACCCTGCGCATGGACACGCTTCCGGTGGACTCGGAGGACGCCGCCGGGGTGTCGGGCGCGGCGCCGGCGGAGGCGGCGGCGGCGGCGGCGGCGGACCAAGCAGAGGAGGATGGCTTCTTCGACGACATGGAGTGAACGACGCGTTCGATGGGTACCTTTAGTATCGCGAGTCTATACCGCCCAGTCCCCGCGCGCGCCTTCGCCGCCCTCTCTCGCCCTTCCGTTCTCCGCCTGTATTTGCCTCCATATCCGCTCCTGCTCGCGCACCTGCTCCTCGCGCAGGCGGTACAGCGAGTCCCTCCGCCCCTCCTGCTCCTCGCGCAGACGCGCCACCAGCAAACGCTCCATGTCCAGCGTCGTGTACGCCGGCGCGAACCGGAACATCCGACGCGCGCGCTCTCTCTGCGCGTCCGTCGCGTCGCTCGGCATTCGCACACCGTACTCGATCCCGAGCAGCAAGCCCACGCCGGGCGCGTCGTCCTCGCCGGCGAACGCCGGGGGCTGGCCGTCGGGGCCGGGCGTCTGCTCGTCGTCGGGCAGCCGCTTGGCGGCGGCGGCCTCGCCGCTGGGGAGCAGCACACCCACGTACGCGCGCTTGCCTTTTTCATCCAGCAGCTCCAGGAGCCGCCGCGTCGTGGTCTCCGAGCGCAGCGCTTGGTGAAACGAGACGTACCGCGCGAACATCATCGCGACGAACGCGAAGAACCCGACGCCCAGCACGGTTACGAAGAGCGACGACCACCAGGCGGGCGCGTTCGCGTCCGCGTACTCCGCGCTCGGCGCGACCAGGGAGACGCACGCCGCGGGCTGGCCCGAGGCGTTTGCGTCCGCATCGCAAGGACACGCGGACGCGGTCTCCGCGGTGGCGTTCACCGCGGCGGCGACCCAGCGCTCGCACCGGGAGGCCAAAGAGTTGGGATCCGAGTCATCGGGCGAGGACACGTCCGCCATTGTTCTTTTTCAGGGCGCGATCGCGCGCGCCTAGCGCCGAGCGTACGCGCGAGGCGGCCGGAGAGGAAGGGAAAACGCGTCAGCGCGGCGCGCAGCCGCTCGGCTCGGAATGTGGGACGCAGTTTTGGCGCCCCGCGAACTGTGCAGGCGCAACCTTTCGAAGCGAAGAGACCTGACGACGAGATCGAGTCGGGAGAAGCGTGAGCGAACAACACGAAAACTCGCGCGAACTTCGGTAGATATTTTTTGTCGAACAGGTATCAAAGCGTTCTATGGGCAAACAGTCCGATTTCACGAAAGGAATCCGGCAACCCGTGCGAATCTGCCGAGCCAAGCTCCCCTATCTTGGAAGTGGATGCGGTCGGGTGCCGTTATCGAGAATCAGGTTTTTCGTCGCCTTACGAACGCGACGCGTCTCCCTCACACCATCGCCATCGCCACGCGCCCGTACGCCGCCGCGGAGACCGACAGCACCGATGCCTTCTTACCGCGGCCTCGGCCGCCGCCGCGACCGCCGCGGAGACCCTGTCCCCCCCGACCCCCCCGTCCTCCGCCGCCTCCGTCACGCCCCGCGTTCCGCCCCCCTCTCCGTCCCCCTCCCCGGCCCCTGCCCCCGCCGCGGCCGCCCCTAGCCTTCTCCCGCGGCGCGGGCTCCGGCATCGCCGGTGCCTCCGTCCCCGGGAACCCGCCGAGCGCGCCCGCGCCCGCGCACGGCGACCACTTGACGCGCGCGGCGTCGAGCGCCGCCGCCGCTTCCGGCGCGCGCGCGGCGTCCGGCCTGAAGACGCCCTCCACGGCGTCCGCCAGCGCCAGCGCGGACTCCGCCGCCGCCTCGATGCACGGCGGGCCGAGGCACCAGTCTCCGCACGCGCCCGTGCGCGTCTCGGAGTCGAACACCGCGGGCACGTTCGCCGCCGTCAGCGGGTTCGCCGCGCCCCAGAGCTGCACCCTCGCCTCGGCGGGACGCAGCGTCCCCGGCTCGAGCCCCGCGGCGCGCTCGAACGCGTCGAGCATCTCCTTCTCCACCTTCGCGGCGACGTCCGCGGGGACAGCCTCCTGGGGACACTTGTTGTCCCTGGCGTACGTCGGCGTGCTGTGCACGACCCAGCACTCCCCCCCCCGGGAACCCGGCGCCGGGTCGTCGGCGCCGGCGGCGCTCCGCCGCTTGGCCGTGACGTTCGAGCACCACGCGACGACGTCCGAGCCGACGACGTGCGCGCCCTCCATCGCCGCGGCGCCGTTCGGCAGCGCCACCGGCTCGTCGAACGCGAGCATGAGCGCCCACACGGAGGACAGGATCAGCTTGCGCTGCCGTCTCAGCTCGTGCGTCGGCCGGATCCCGAACGCGCACTGAAGCGCATTCGCGAGCTTCGGCGCCGCGCTCGCGCCGTCGGGGAACGTCGCCGTCGACGCGAGTCGCGCCGCGCACTTCCCGTTGTGCGCGACGGCGACGAAGTCGAACGCGCCCAGCCGCTCGCCTCGCGCGCCGGGGCTCGACGCGAGGTCCCACCGCGTCGGAGCGTCGGAGCCGCCGCCGCGGGGGGTCATCGCGCCGACCCACTTCGGGCGCACGACGTCGACGCGCTCGGCGTCGGCGAGATGCGCCGTGAGCGCCTTCAACCCGCCGACGCCGACGTACCGCGTCGCGCCGTCGCGGAAGGGCGCGAACGCGCCGGACGCGGCGTCCAGCACGCCGACGCGGTCGTCGGGCCACGCCGCGATGAGCCCGAGCTCGAGCCACTCGGACGCCATCGCCTCGAACCTCGACCCGGGGGTCGCGGTGAAGTACTGGGTCGAGTGATCCCAACTCACAGCCCGTCCGAGGACGTCCACGTCGTCTCTCGTCGACGCCCTCCCGCCGACTGCCTTCTCGCCGGTGTCGAAGACCGTGGCGCGGATGCCGCGGGACGCGAGTTCCCGCGCGAACACGAGGCCGGAGATCCCGCCGCCCACCACGGCGACGTGTGCCGGTGCGTCCCCCATCGCGCGTCGCGCAGTGACGCGGCGACGAATACCAAACGCGTTTTCGGAGGGATAAGGACGCCCGGAGAGTGGCACGTGGACCGACACTCTCGAGCGCGAGCATGGAGTCGCTCGACCAACGCGCGGTGATGTGCGTCGCCGCCGGGTTCGCGGCGGGCGCGCTTCTCGGCGCGCACCTGAAGGGCGCGGCGTGGTGCCCCGTGCCCGGCGCCGGGCGCCGCGCCCGAGGAGACGGCGCGTCTTCCTGCGCCTCTTCGAAGGAGGATTTCATCTCCCGCCTCGGGATGATCCCGCACCCCGAGGGCGGGTTCTTCGTGGAGACCTACCGCAGCGGCTCCGCGCCGATGACCAGCAAGGGTCTGACGGACCCTGCCGGGGACGTGATGGCCACCGACCGCGGCCCCACGCCCGAGCGGAACGTCATGACAAGCATATACTACATGCTCACGGCTGAGTCCGACCACCAGTGGTGGGCGAACAACATGAGCGACCACGTGCACTACCACCACGCGGGCGGCACGTTCATATACAACCTGGTTTTACCCGACGGGTCGTACGTGGAAAGGCGGCTCGGGACGAACGTCGCCGCGGGGGATCAGCCGCAGGTGGTGGTGCGGGGCGGGTCGTTCAAGTCCGTGCGGCTGGAGGAGGGCGCCGAGTTCGGGATCATCGGCGAGGGCGTCGCGCCCGGATTCGACTTCCGGGACTTCAAGTTCGTCACCAGGGAGGAACTCGAGAAGCTCAACCCCGAGGCGTTCGCGAAACACGCGGATCTCATCAAGCCCGACCCGGAGGACACGTTCGACCAGTACTACGAGGGGCGGTGAGGGTGAAGAGAAAACGCGGGGAGTCGTTTTCCGTTCGAAGCGAGCGCGGACGCGCGATTGGTCCGTTGTTTACCCCCACGCGCGGTCGCGTCCGTCTGTTCCTCTCGTCAGGCCCTCCGCGTGAAACCGCACACCCTTCCGTCACATCTGGAGCCCCTCCGCAGCCGCCTCCTTCAGGGTCTGAGCCCACTGACTGATCTCCTCGTCGTTGGGGTCGCGGCCGTTCTCGGCGACAAACAACTCGCAAAGCTGGCCGAGGACGTCGAGCGCCTCATCCTCGCCCGCCGCCGCCTCGCCGTTCGCCTCCGCGGCGTCCTCAACGGCACATTCCTCGTCATCGTCGGAGGAGGACACGTCCTCGTCGGGCGCGGCGTTCCCGAAGTCGGCGAACGACATCTTGCGCGCGGCGGTCTCCGCCGCGGCGGGCGCGGCGAACGCGGCGAAAAGAGAAGCCGCGGGCGCCGGCTCAGCCGGTTCCGAATCAGGCTCCGAATCAGCCTTCGCCTCAGCCTGCGTCGCCTCCGCGGGCGCCTTCTCGCGCGCGTCCAAGACGCTATCGGGGCTCTCCACGTGGGGCTCCGACTTGGGGACGGTTTTCGCCGCGACTTCGGGCGTCGTCGCCGCCTCGGGCTTTTTCGCGAGGAGCGATTTAGCGAACGTCGACAGGTTCGGGTCGGAAGGCGCCCACGTCTCGTCCGCGCACTCGAACCCGCGCAACTTGCTCGCGACGAACGCGCGCGCGATCGTCCCGGGCTCGCCCGCGGGGGTGAGCATCATCACGCCGTGCATGGCGTTTTTCCTGGCGGCGAGCTCCAAAAGTTGGCACAGGTGTTTCCCCAGGCCCTTGCGCTGCGCCGCGGGCTCGACGTGCAAGTCGCGGAGGAGCAGGACGGGCACGCCTTCCATGGCGTCGCGCACGTCGCCCTCGACGCTGAAACGGAAGTGCGCGAACGCGACCGGGACCGACTTCCCGGTCCTCGGCGCCTTCTTGGACTTGGGAGCGCGCTCGGTGACCAGGGCGAACCGCGACGACGGGTCGCACATTTCATCCATGAGCGCTTGCGGGGACCAACCGTGGCCGAGCGGCTTGAGGTTCCGGTGCACGAGGTCCTCGGCCCAGTCGAGCTCATCGTCGGTGATCGTGTTCCCCGTACGGAAGTGCACGTCCAGCGCCAGGCCCTCGCGGTCGTACTTCGTGAAGGCGCCGAAGCTAGAAAGCACGTCCCGGTCGCCTCCCAGCTCATCGCGTAACGCGGTGCGAAGAGTGGTCAGGTGGTGCTTTTCAGTCTTGATGGACACCTTCTTGTGCAGGGCATCGCCCTTGCTGGACTTACCCTTGGACTTAGAGCCGCCGCCCTTGCTTGATTTGCCGCTGCCGCAGGAAGACATGGTGGCCGCGCGCTCGTATCTAAGCTCGAGGGAAGCTCACGCACCGCGACGTCTCGTCGCGTGTTCCGCGCCTGGGAGCTGACGACGTATTTTTGAATATTTTTCAAGGTTTGTTCAAGGACTCCCGGCGAGTTCCGAGCTGCTTTTCACTGCACCGAAACTCCTCGCCGACGTCAGTCGCGAGGGCGCGCGACTGGCGACGGGGGCGCCATGGGCATCAAGGGCTTGCCCGAGGTGCTCAAGCCTTACTTGATCCCCGTCGAAGTGTCGCGGCACAGGGGCAAGAGAGCCGCCGTCGACGCGTACTCGTGGCTGCACAAAGGGATGTACGGCTGCGCGTACGACCTCGGTGTGAAGAATCACTACTGGAAACAGCAACGGCGCGACCCGCCGTACGTACGGTACTGCGTGCACCGCGCGCAGATGCTGCGGCACTTCGGCGTGACGCCGGTGATCGTGTTCGACGGCGATCGGCTGCCCGCGAAGGGCGGCGAGGAAAAAGAGCGCCGCGATCGGCGCGCGGAGTGCATGCGGAAAGGCCACGAGAAGATGGCGGTCGGGGACAAGGACGGCGCCGCGTTTTTCTTCGCGCAGGGTCTCGACGTGACCCCCGCGATGGCGCACGAGCTCATCGCCGCGCTGAAGCGGGAGGGGTTCGAGTTTGTGGTCGCGCCGTACGAGGCGGACGCGCAGATCGCCGCGCTCGCGCAGCTCGGCGGAGGCGAAAAAGGGGGCGTCGACGTCGTCTTCACCGAAGACAGCGATCTCGTCGCGTACGGGTGTCCGACGGTGCTGTTCAAGCTTGACAAACACGGCGCCGCGATGGAACTCAACGTCGCAGACGTCCTGGCCGGTCCCCCGGGGAGCACGAGGGGCCGGGACGACGCGCGGAGCCAGATGCGGGAAGAAGCCGCGGGGGAGACCGCGACGCGTGCCGAGGCGGACGCGGGCGCCGGCGGCGACGCCGACGGGCGACCCGCCGGCTCGGACGATGACGACGCGCCCGCCGCGACTTCCGCGTCCGGACGCGAGTCGCGCGGGAAAAGACAAGCCGCCGCGAAGAAAAAACGTCCGGCGAAGGGCACGCCTCTGGACTTCAGCGGGTGGTGTCTGACGCGGTTCCTCGAGCTGTGCGTTCTGAGCGGATGCGACTTCCTGCCGAACGTGCCGAGCATCGGCATCAAGCGCGCGCACGCGCTGATGTGCGCGCACGGCTCGGCGGCGGCGACGCTCGCGGCGCTCCGCGCGGAGAAGAAAGTGCCCGTCCCCGAGGCGTACGAGGCTGGGTTCCGACGCGCGTTCTGGACGTTTCGGCACGCGCGCGTGTACGACCCGTGCCAGAAGCGGCTTCGCCCGCTCACGCCGCTGCCAGAGGAACTGGACGCGCCGAGCGCGGAGACGTCGTTCCTCGGCGCGCACGTCGAGGACGCCGTCGCCGTGGAGGTGGCGGAGGGGAGGCTCGACCCCATCTCGCGGAAACCGTTCGTGGTGCCGCCGAGCCCGCAGAAGCAGCGGGGCTGGACGCCGCGCGGCGGGCGCGGCGGGCGCGGCGGGCGCGGAGACGCGCCGCAGCCGCTCGCGCGGCCGCTGGCGTTCGCGAACCTGTTTGCCGCGAAGGCGAAGCGCGCCGGCGCGGCGCCGGCGCCCTTCGACGACGCCGACGCGCTGGACGACGACGCGATGGCGCTGATGATGGAGCGCGTGGAGAAGGAGAACGGTGGCGGGGACGCCGCGGACGCGGCGGACCGAGGCAAACGCGGAACCGGGGGGTCCGGGTGGGTCCCGGCGACCTTTTCGCGGGCGCCGAGCGCGGCGGCGGGGAAGACGGAGCCGCGCGACGCGGCGCCCGCGCGAACGAGTTTGCCCGCAAACGTGTTCGCGCGCGCGGCGCCCGCGAAGAAATCCGCCGAGATCAGCAGGCTGGCGGGTCTGTTCAAGCGGGTGGAGGAGAAGAAGCACGCACGCGCCGCGGACTCGCCGCCGGCGCCGGAGGCGGCGGAGGCGGCGGTTCCCGAACCGCCGGCGGCGCCCGCCGCGGCGGCGCCGCCCGCAGCGAGTGTCCCTCGCGGCCCGATGGACGCGTTCGCCAAGCTCAAGGCGGTGTACTACGCGGACGCGAACAAGAAACGCAGGCGCGCGTGATGTTCCGTTCGGTTTCGGTTCCCGACGACGCTCGAGAGTGTCCCGTCGCGGTACGTCACGCCAGAGCGAGCGTCGCGAGAAATCGCGCGTACCTTAGGTACTGTGCGTATTAAAAACGAACCCGTCTCACTTGTTCGCGCGCCGCACCTGTTCCTGCTTGCGCCACAGCTCCATCGTCTCGACGTCGCCGTTGTCGTACTGAATCTCGTGCGCGCACATCTTCGGGTCGAACCCGACGATCTTGCCCTTGTAGAAGGTTTCCTCAGGCGGCCAGTAGATCTCGATGCGCACGCCAGACGCGTTTTTGCCCTCCGCCGCGATCTGCGCGCCCTCGTGGCCCTCTCTGGCGTTGTCGCGCATCTGCGCGTCGAGGCACCGCTGCTTGCGGCTGCGCTCGAGGCAGTTGATGCAGTTCCCGCACCGCGCCGCGCCTTGCATCGACACCTTCAGCGCCCCGCCCGCGCCGCTCTTCTTGCTGGACATCACCACCGTCAGCTTCTTCTTCGGGCGCCAGGCCGGCTCCGCGCACTGGTCCTGCTCGTACACGGACATGGGCTTCGGGTACGGGTGCCCCGGGAACGTCTGCTCCAGCGCGGCGCGAATCGCCTCGCGCATCGCCTCCGCGTCCCCGAAGATCTGCGAGTCCTTCTCGTTGTACACCTGCGCGTTGCTGAACATGAGCTCGACCGAGATGAGGAAGTCCCACACCGACGCGTACCCGCCCGCCTTCTTCAGCGACGCGGAGATGGACTTGAAGTCCACGGGGTTGGCGATCTCCCGGTAATAGTCGGGCATCTGCTTCCGCGTGGGCAACAGCTCGAACAGCTCGGAGACGAGGCGACCCTTCACCTTCAGATCCCGCGCCTTCTGGAGAATCGCCCGGCACTTCTCAACCTTCGCGGGGGTCATCGCGCCCGTCTCCTCCTCCGCCTCGGCTTCCGCATCATCATCGGATTCCTCCTCCTCCATCTCCTCGTCCGCGTCCGCGTACGACTTCTGGCGCTTCGCCGCGCGCCCGGAGTGCGCGCGCGGCGGCGCGCGATCCTCCTCCTCCTCCTCCTCCGCAAACGCGGGGTTCAGCGTGAACCGCGCGCCGTCGCCGGTGAGCGCCTCCACGAACACGTCGGTGTGCTGGCGCAGGATGGAGAGCACCGCCGCGTTCACGCGGCGCGCGCCCGCCACCTCGGGCGCCTTGGAAGCCTCCACGGCGGCGACCAGCGCGTCCAGAGACATCGACGCGCCCTCCGCCGACTCCAGCGCGTCGCGCGCCGCCGCCGCCGCCGGGCCGAGCTGCGCGCCGCTGAACCTCCGCCGCTTGGCGTGCGCCGCCGGCGCCGCGACGCGCGCGGTCGCGGGCGCGTTGGGTTTCTTCGGATCGAACGGCGCGTCCTCCACCGTGACCATGCGCGGCGGCGGCGCCTCGTCCTCGGGGCGCGGGTACTTGCGCGGGCGCCCCACCGGGCGCCCCGTGGGCACGTACGGCGGCTTGGGCGGCCCCTTGGGCGGCCGCCCCGGCCCCGGGCGCCCGAACCGGCGCGCGATGTTGGCGAGGTGCTCGGACGAGCCGTACATCGCGCCCCCGTCCGCCACCGCTTTCGCCAGCGCGCGCTCCTCGTCCTCGTCGCGCCGCTGCGTCTCGAAGTCCAGGCGGTCCGCCTCGAACGGGTCGCGCTCGTCGGCGATGTCGGCGTCGGAGACGGGCGCGGCCCACCCCGGCGGCCGCGCCCAGTCGGGCTCGTCGCACGACTCGTACACCGCGACGCTCCGCGGCAGGGGCTGCCCGGGGAAGCGCGCCGACATGGCCTTGTGGAACGCGCGGCGCAAAAAGCCAGCCTCCTGGAAGATCTGCGAGTCCTCGTCGTTGTACGTCTGCGCGTTCGTCAGCATCAGCTCCACCGCGCAGGCGAAGAACCACGGGCTGGCGTACGAGCGCTCGGGCGCGCGGCGCAGCGCGCGCTCGATGCTCCGACAATCCACCGGGCACCGGATCAGCTCGTAGTAGTCCGGGAGCTCGCGCGGCCCGGGGAGCTTCTCGAACGGCTCGATGAGCAGTCGCGGGGGCTCGTCCTCGTCGTCCGGGTCGTCATCCGGGTCGGGCTCGTTGCGAAGCACCTCGAGCACCTCGAAGCACCGCCGCCGCTCCGAGTGGCGCATCTTCCACTGCGCGGGACGCGACGCCCACACGTCAAACGCGCCCATGTGCACGCGGTACCGGCCTTCGGGGGACAAGATGCCCCTGTGCTCCTCCTCGATGCGTCGCTCTTCCGCGCGACGAGCCTCCTCGGCAGCCGCGCGCCGAGCGTCCACCTCGTCCGCCGCCGCGCTCGTCGCCGCCGCGTCGGCGCCGAGAAGCGCGCCGGCGCCGGCGGGCCCCGTCTCCGCGGGAAGCCACTTGACGCGCTGCATGGGCAGGAGCAGGTCCTCGGACTCGCCGTCGTCGTAGCGCACGGTGTGCTCGCCGGTGGCGGGGATGAAGCCCTCCACTTTGCCGAGGTAGAAGCTCTCGTCCATGGGCCACCAGATTCCCACGCGACGGCCGACCACCGTCTCGCCCTTCCTCGCGCCGAGCGCCGCCAGGTAGTCGCCCAGGTGCTGCCCGTCGGCGCCCGGCACGCGCATCGACTTGCGCCACTTCTTCGCCTGGCCCATGCCCGCGAGGCGCTCGTACTCCGCGGGCGAATACGTCTCCCCGGTCGCCTCCACCAGGATGCGCTCCTCCTTCGGGCGCCCGCCGGGCTGCCACAGCCCCGGCGGCGCCTCGCCGCACGTCACCGCCAGCGGCGTCGGGACATCCTCCGCGCCGTCAATCGCCGCGCACGCCGACTCCGTGAGGTACCCAGCCGCCTCGACGTCCCCGCCGGCGCCGCCGGCGCCGGCGCCGCGCCCCTTGGCGCTCGGCCGCTCCACCTTTGGGAGCGGCGGGCAGAGGATGACCGCCGCCGCGACGGTCTCGATGCGCGGCTGCGCGCGCTCGAACCTGGCCTCGCGGTCCGCGCGGGCATCCGCCTTGCGCATGTGATTCCTCGCCGAGAAAATGGCAGCCTCCAGGTTGGCCACCGCCTCGGCGTAGTCCATCTCGCGCTGCTTCTCCGCCGCCTCCGCGCCCTCGCGCTCCTCCGTCTGCTCGTACCTCTCCAGCTGCGCCATCAGGCCCTGCTGCACCTCAGCCTCCGCGTACCCGAAGAGCGTGACGGCGTCCAAGTCGCTCTCCGCGTACGCGCGCGGGCGCGTGAACTGCGGCAGCGCGAACTTGGTGGGGAAAATCGGGGGCTTGCCGATGAGAAGCCCGGCGGCGGTGCCGCCGTAGCCGGCGAGCGCGAGCGCGGCGGACCGCGCGGCGTACCACGCCTGGTTCGGATACTCCGCGAGCCGGTCCGCGCCCGCGTCCTTCACCGGGTCCGAGTCCGCCACCGCCGCGAAGGCGCGCGCCATCGCCGAGTCCTGCGGCGAGCGCTTCACCTCGTACGCGGCGTCCTCGGTGATGCCCAGCAGGGGCGGGAGCCCCGCCCACAGGTGCGGACACCACCGCGGCGCCGCGCCGCCCTCGGGTACCGACTGTGGGAAGTCGTCCGCGCCGACCATCGCGGGCGTGGCCAGCCCCGCGGACGCGCACTTCACCGCGTCCCGGAAAAACGCGCACGTGCCCTCGGGCCTCGCCGCGATCGGCGCCGCGGGTTCGCGCTTCGCCGCCTCGGCGTTCACCTCGCCGGGAGGCTTCGCCTCGGTCGCCGTGGTCCCCTCCACCTCACCGTCCAGCTTGTTCGCGATGGGTTCGTCGTCCTCTTCGCTCTCCCCGTCCCGCATCTCCTCGTCCGCCTCCTCGATGAGACGCTCGATCTCGGCGTCGAAACCGCCGGGTTTCTTCTCCTCGGACGAGCTCCTCGGCGACGACGCGAGCTCCGCGTTCTTCGCGCCTTCCCGCGCCTCCGCGGGAGGCGCCGACGACGAGCCCGCCTGCTGCTTGGGCATGCCCACCCAGCTCTGCTTCCCGAGGGACACCAGGGGCGTCGCGCCGGGCGGCACGACGCGCTCGTAGTCGTCCTCGAACAAACCGGCGGGGCGAGCGCGTCCCTGCGTCGCCCAGTACAAGCCACAGGCGTTGCAGAGCGTGAGCGGACCCTCCGGCCCGGGCCGCATGCGCGTCGTGTCCTCGCGCGCGCGCCCGCACTCGGCGCACTCGGCGCGGGGTGGTGGCGGCTCGGTCTTGGGCTTGGCCTTGGGCTTGGCCTTGGGCTCGGCGGAACGAAACGCCAACGCCTCCGTTCCCGGAAGCGGGTACTTGCGCGGCCGCCCGCGGGGCCGGCCCGTGGGGTTGTATTTCTTGACGTACGTGCTCGGCCTGGCCGAGGGGAAGTCGAAGTGCATGATCCCCCCCGGACGCGCGGGCGCGGGCGCGTTCTTGTCCAGCAGGGGCAGGTTGGAGATGTGCACGCGGAGGCCCAGGGGCTCGGAGACGCCCTTCGAGGGGATCGACCCGAGGAGCTCGAGCCGCCGGCGCTGCGACTCGCGCATGATGCACAGCGCCGCGCCCGCGGCGGTGTCGCACCCGCCCTCCTCCGTTTCCACGTGCCGCTGCCTCGGGCCCTCGGACTCCCCCCACATCACGTGGTGCTTGCCCTCGAAGTCCACCCAGACGTACAGCGACTCGTTCATGAACTCACCCTCGGCGAAAAAGCCGAGCGGGAGCATCTGGTCCTCCTCGTCGCCACCTCGGCTCTCCCCGAACGTCCGGCTCGCGTCCGCCATCCCCAGGCACTGCACGGTAAGGTCTACGAAGCAGTTCGGGTGCGTCTTGAGCGATTTCTCGACGTGCAGGTCCTTCCACGCGGTGTGTTTCCGCTCTTCCTGCAGACGCTGAATGCGACTCGAACCGCGGCTGGGCTTCATCGCCGCGCGTTTCTTTTTCCACCCGGCCTTCGGCCCGCGCTTCTTGGGAGCCTCCGTCTCCTCGGGCTTGAGCTTGTCCGCCATCTTATTGATGCTCAGCTGCATCATCAGCTCCTTGTTGCGCTGGATGTTGGCCTGGCGCTCGCGCTCGTACCTCGTCAGCCCGTCGGGCCCGACGGCTTCGTCGTCTGACGACTCGTCGTCCTCCTCGGACTCGGACGCGTCCGAGGCGTCCGCCGTGGGCTCGGCCGCGGGAGCATCCGGGGTGTCCGCGGGAGTCCCCGCGACCGCGGCACCCGCGGCCGCGTCCGCGGGCGTCGCGTCCATCTTAGAAACCTCCCCGGTCGCCGCCGCGCCGTTCTCCTTGTCCTCCTCCGTCATGCGCTGGATCTCGCGCGCGAAGGCCCGTTCTTCTAGGGATTTCGCGCCGCGCGGACCACCGCTAACTCGAGCCTCGGGCCCGGCACCCGCGGCGGGAAACGTTCCGCGCGGTTCCTCCGGCGACGCCGAGGTCGCGACGGGATCCGGCGCGACGTCGCTACGTCTGTCGCGCGTCAAACTGACTGCGACAGGTGACTCGAAGACCATCGAGTTTGAAATTGCTTCTGCTTCTGCTGGCTGGATGGACAGCTATCTATACGATAGAACAGTCAGAAAAAAAGGAGTTTTGCAAATATAATGACTGAAAAGCAAGTCTTTATGTCACATCATGGAATCCGAATTTGCCAAAATGC